>Ga0114972_10004221_pt1 | contig 10703 bp, 6 predicted proteins | sample M_140807_EF_Meta_FD_87354 | JGI IMG/M metagenome (GOLD analysis project Ga0114972, IMG submission 87354) | Freshwater microbial communities from Lake Montjoie, Canada to study carbon cycling - M_140807_EF_MetaG | ecosystem: Environmental > Aquatic > Freshwater > Lake | place: Lake Montjoie... | reverse complement strand
GCCAATGTCAAACCCATCGCGCACCTGCCGCACGCGCTGCGCGCGCCCGCCGATCTCACGACGCCGCCCGGGCCGGCGCTGGTGGAAATCCGAGGGGAAATTTTTCTGCGGTTTTCCGAATTTGCCCGCATCAACCGGACGCAGGAAGAAGCCGGACTCGAACCCTACGCGAATCCCCGCAACCTCGCGGCCGGCACGCTCAAACTCCTCGACGCCGCTGAAGTTCGCGCGCGCGGTCTCGAGATTGTGCTCTACGGTTTTGGCGCGCTGGAGCCGCAAGGTTTGCTGGCCTCGCAATCCGATGGGCACGCGGCTCTCGCGCACTGGGGCCTGCCGACGCTCGAACACCGTCGCACCGTGCGCGGAATCGAAGCCGTGGTCGCGGCGATTCGCGAACTCGATGCGCACCGCGCGACGTTGCCCTACGCGACCGACGGCGCCGTGGTGAAACTCGATGACTTCGCGCTGCAACAACAGGCTGGTTTTCGCGGCGAAGGTCAGAGCGCGCGGAAACTGTCTCCCCGCTGGGCGTGCGCGTATAAATTTGCCCCCGAGCGCGCCGAGACGCGGCTGAAGGCGATTACGATTCAAGTCGGCCGCACGGGCGTGTTAACGCCGGTCGCCGAGCTCGAGCCCGTGCAACTCGCGGGTACGACGGTGGCGCGGGCGACGTTGCACAACCGCGATGAAATCGCCCGCAAAGACATCCGCGTCGGCGACACCGTTTACGTGGAGAAAGCCGGCGAGATTATCCCCGTCGTGATCGCGGTGAATCTGGCGCGCCGTGCACCGGAGTGCGCGGCGTATGTTTTTCCTGAAACGTGTCCGGTGTGCGCGACGGCTACCGTGCACGTCGCGGGCGAAGTTGCGATCCGTTGCCCGAATCCCGATTGCGCGGCGCAACTCGTCGGCCGGCTCGACTACGTCGCCGGTCGCGGCGTGCTCGACCTCGAAGGCCTCGGCGGCGTCGTCGCCGAAAAACTCGTCACCACGGGAGCCGTGCGGGAGATGTTTGAACTATTCGCGCTCGAGGCGGAGTCGCTCGGCGCGATGAATCTCGGGACGGCGGAAGCGCCGCGCATTTTGGGGGTGAAGAACGCGACCAAGATCGTCGATGCGATTGCGCGGGCGCGGGGCTTTGACTTGGGGCGCTGGTTGTTGGCGCTACAGATCCGCGACGTGGGCGGAGCGACGGCGCAGGATATTGCGGCCGCGCACGGCACGCTCGAGGCGGTGGCGCAGTCGGAGATTTTACCCCGACTCGCGCGCTTGGCCGATGTCGTCGAAGCCATGAGCGAGGTGAGTCCGCGCTCGCGGCTGAATCCGCCGAAGGATGAAGCCGAGCGGCAGGCGCGGGCGGAACGCTACGCGGCGCTCGCCGGCGAAAAAGCGGAGCTCGAAGCGATCCGTGAGCGCACGCCGGGTGCCGAAAAAATCGGCGCCGAAGTGGCGCGGCACACCGTGGCATTTTTCCGCTCGGACCGCGGTCAGCGCGCGCTGCGACGTTTGGCGGAATTAGGCATCGCGCCCGTGGCGGCGCGGCTGGCGACGGCGCCGGTGATGGGCGTTTTCTCGGGCCAAACTTTTGTCCTCACGGGGACGTTGCCGACGCTCTCGCGGGAAGCGGCGGCGGCGAAGATCGAAGCGGCCGGCGGAAAAGTGAGCGGCAGCGTCAGCAAAAAAACGAGCTTCGTGCTGGCCGGCGAAGAAGCGGGTTCGAAGCTGGAAAAAGCGCAGGCGCTCGGCGTGGCCGTGATCGACGAGGCGGAGTTCCTCCGCTTGCTCGGACCGGTTTAACCGCCGAGTTTGAAGCTGGCGCTGACTTGGAAGACGGCGCTCACGATCGCGAAGGCGATGAATCCGACAAAGGTGAACACGCCGCCGAGCACCACGCCGGCGACCATTTTGGTGAACACGTTAAGCTGGCCGCTGATGATTTTTTGGTAGGCCTGCGCGATTTGTTTTAGGCTGGGGACGACGTTGCCGGTGTTTTCTCCGATCGCGAGGCGGTCGAGGACGAGGTCGGGGAAACAGCCGGTGCGCATCATGGCGACCGAGAGCGATTCGCCCTCGAGCACGCGGCCGGTGGCGGTCTTGAAGGCTTCGCGGTGAACTTCGTTGCCGATTTGTTTTTCCGTCATGCGCAGCGCTTCGGAGGCGGTGATGCCGTTTTCCAAGAGCACGGAAAGCGTTTGGCTAAAGGAGAGCACTGTCTGCGCCACGATGAACGGGCCGATGAGCGGGAGTTTGAGGAGCCACGCATCCGTCTGCGCGCGACCGGCGGGTGTCTGGCGCCACGCGAGGAACGAAGTGATCCCGATGACGACGGCGACGACGGCCATGATGCCCCAGATACTGAGGGCGAAGTTGGAGGCGCCGATGAGCAGCTTGGTGGACGTGGGCATCTTGCCGCCGAGCGAGCTGAGGAGTGTCTGCAAGCGCGGCAGGAGAAACGTGAGGAAAAATAAAATTACGCCGCCGGACACGAAGACCATGAACACCGGATAAGCGAGGGCCGACATGAGCTGGCTGCGCAGTTCGCGTTGCTCGACCAAGTGCGCGATGAGGCGGGCGAGGGTGTCGTTGAGCGAGCCGGTGGCTTCGCCGGCCTGGATCAAGTTGACCGTGGCGCTATCGAAAACTTCGGGGTAATTGCCGAGGGCGCGGGAAAGCGGGGCGCCTTCGCTGATGCGTTCCCAGACGCCGGCGCAGAGGGTGCGGAGGCGAGGTTCTTTGATGCGCGTCGAAAGGAGGCGGACGGCTTCGCCGGCGGAAAGGCCGCTGCTCGTGAGATCGTGCAACGATTCGAGAAACGGCAGGCGCTCGGCGCGGCGCGGGGCTTGCGCGGCGATGCGGGCGGAGGATTTGGGCGCGCGCTTGGCGGTGGCTTTGCCGCCTTTGCCGACGGGGCCGGCTTGGAGCTCGGTGACGGTGGCCACTTGCAGGCCGCGGGCGGTGAGGAGGCGCAGGGCGTCTTTGCGGCTCGGAGCATCGAGCTCGGCGGAGACGGATTGGCCGGTGCGATCGCGGGCGCTGTAGGCGAAGCGGGCCATTTTACTTTTCCACCACGGTCACGACGCGGAGGACTTCCTCGAGCGTGGTGTGGCCGGCTTTGACTTTTTCCCAGCCGCTCTGGCCGAGGGTGCGCATGCCTTGTTTGCGGGCGGCTTGTGTGAGGGTACGTGTGCTCTCGCGTTGGAGGATGAGCTCGTGGAGCTCGTCATTGAGCCGGAAAATTTCGAAGAGGCCGATGCGGCCGCGGTAGCCCGTGCCGCGGCAACGGTCGCAGCCGACGGGGTGTTTGAGCGCGGTGATGAGTTCAGCTTCGGCGGCGTCGCACTCGAGGATAGCGAGGGTCTCGAGGAGTTTGACTTTGCTGATGGGCTCGGGCGCGCAGCAGTTGGGGCAGAGGCGGCGGACGAGGCGTTGGGCGATGACGAGCTCGATGGCGGAGGCGACGAGAAACGGCTCGATCCCCATGTCGACGAGACGCGTGATGGCGCCGGGGGCATCGTTGGTGTGGAGGGTCGAGAACACCAAGTGACCGGTCAGCGACGCGCGGATGGCGATTTCGGCGGTGTCTTTGTCGCGGATTTCGCCGACCATGATGACGTCAGGGTCTTGCCGCAGAATAGAGCGGAGGGCGCTGGCGAAGGTGAGACCAATCTCGGAGCGGATCTGCATCTGATTCACGCCGGGGACTTCGTATTCGATCGGGTCTTCGACGGTGATGATGCGCAGATCGGTGGAATTGATTTTGCGCAGGAATGCGTTGAGCGAGGTGCTCTTGCCGGAGCCGGTGGGGCCGGTGACGAGGATGATGCCGTGCGGATAATCTAGGACGCTGATGATTTGAGCCTGCTCGTCGGGGCTCATGCCGAGGCGGTCCATCGTGTAGGCTTCCTTCTTCTGATTCAGGAGGCGGAGCGAAACAGACTCGGCGTAAATGGTGGGCGCGGTGGCGACGCGGATGTCGAGGACGGTGTTGTTGGCCTTGAAGTTGATGCGGCCGTCCTGCGGGAGACGTTTTTCGGAGATGTTGAGGCGCGCCATGATCTTGAGGCGCGAGATGATGGCGTCCTGGAAGCGCAGGAGATTTTCCGGGACGGGCACGGGCACGAGCAGGCCGTCGACGCGGTAGCGGATGCGGAGTTGTTCTTCCTGCGGTTCGAAATGGATGTCGGTGGCTTGGTCCTCGACGGCTTGCTTGATGACGTCGGTGACGAAGCGGACAACCGCGGCGTCTTCGTCGACGATTTCTTCGGCTTGTTGGACGGATTCCGGGGCGACGTAGGATTCGTCGCCGTCGTCGAGGGCGCCGGAGCCGACGCCGAAGTTTTCGATGATGAGTTGGTGGATGCGCTCGGGCACGGCGAGGTGCCACACAAGGGGGCGCGGGGTAAACGTCCGCAACCAATCGGCCATGATCGCATCGGGGAGCCAAGCGGTCGCAAGATGCAAGGGCGTGCTGGAGGTCGCTTCGGCGGCGTCTTCGCCCTCGGGAGCGGCGGGGCCAAACTGGATCGGAATAATCTGGTAATCGTGGACGAGACGAGCAGGGAGGAGGCCGCGAGCAGCGGGATCGGTCTCGAGGTTGCTGGCGATATCTAGACCGGTGGCTTGGGCGACGGCGGTGAGGGTCTCGGGCTCGGGCAGCGCGAGGGCGGCGGCGAGGGCGGCGAGGCGTTGGCCGCGCGCGGCTTCGCGCACGGACTGAAGTTGTTCTTCGGTGAGCCGCGCGGCGAGGACCGCGGGCAAGGTATCGGAGGCGAGCGCAATCATCGGGAGGAGGCGGCGCGCGGGCTTACTTGAGCTGCTCGATCAAGGAAGGTTTGGCCGGCTTCGAGGGGTCGATGAGATACTGATTGATCTGCTCCTTGTTGGAGAGGCCATCGATGTTCTTCTTGGTGTCGGCGGAGACTTCGGTGGGCTTGATGACGTGAGGTCGAACGAAGAGGAGCAGTTCGGTGCGCTCGACCGATTTCTCGCGGCCGCCAAGCAGGTGGCTGATAATCGGGATTTCGGCGAGGAAGCCGATCTTGGCGCGGTCGTTGCCGAATTTCTGGCGTTGGAGGCCGCCGAGGACGACCATCTGGCTGTCGTAGACGTTGATGAACGACGTGGCTTGGCGGGTGCCGATGATCGGGACTTGGTTGCCGTCGATCGTCGTGCTACCGAGGAGGTCGTCGACCTTTTGGTCGATCTTGAGCTGGATGCTGCCGTCGTCGCCGATGAGCGGGGTGACCTTCAGGTCGATGGCGATGCTTTGATAGGTGTAGGTGGAGCTGGTGCCGCCGGTGGTCGAGACGCTGGTGGTGCCGGTGACGACGGGGCGTTTTTGGCCGACGACGACTTGGGCTTCTTTATTGTGCGTGGTGACGATGGTGGGGGCGGAGAGGACGTTGACGTTGCTGCGCGTGCCGGCGTCGGTGAGGGCGGCTTTGAGCGAGAGCGGGTCGACGATGCCTTCGGTGATGTTCCAGCCGGCGACGGCGCCGGAGAAATTGGTGACGGAGCGCACGCCCGTGGTGGCGTTGGTCGCGACGGTGAGGTTGAGGGCGGTGAGACCGGTTTTGTCGGTGTCGCTCAAGGTGACTTCAGCGATGATCACTTCGATGCGGACCTGGGCGAGGATGATGTCGATTTTGTCGACGAGGTCTTTGATGAGGCGGATGTCGTCGCCGGTGCCGGAGACGATGACGGCGTTGGAGCGTTCGTCGTAGGTGACGGTAACAAGCGTACTAAATTCGTTGGAGCCAGCAAGGCCAGCGGTCTCGGTGCCGCTGAGGGTGACGGTCGCAGGCGTGGGTTGCGGGGCGGCGGGCTGAGGCGCGGCCGGTTGGCCGGGCACGGTGACTTGGCCCGGGCGGACGGATTGGGCGGAGGCTTTTTGGGCGGCGTTGGTCTGGCCGGTGACTAGCTGCGTGAGGAGCGTGGAGACGTCTTTGGCGGCGGCGTGCTTGAGATAGATGACTTCGTTGCGGGTGTTGGGGTCGGCCTTGACGTCGAGTTTGGCGATGAGCTCGTCGAAGAAGGGGTATTGGCGCGGGTCGGCGATGAGGATGATCTGGTTAGTACGATCGTCGGCGTTGTAAGTGGTGCTGGTGCCGAGCTGGGTCTGGAGGCTGCCGCTCAAAACGGTGCGGAGCTTGTTGACGAGGTCGGAGGCCTTGGCGGATTTCAGCGGATAGAATTTGGGGTTGAGTCCGGTGGTGGCGGGGCGATCAAGAGTTTTGATCAGGTTTTCGATGCGCTGCAGATTGCTCACGGAATCGGTGACGAGGGCCGCATTGGTTTTATCTAGGACGACGACACCGCCGCCGACGCCCGGCGTGAGCAAGCCCTGGAGCTGGGGCATGAATTCGTTTACGCGTAAGAAATCGAATTGGAAAACCTTGGTGGCGATTTTGCCGGAGGCGGGCTGATCAAAGGCGGAACCGGTGATCATTTCTGGGGCTTCGGTCTTGGCCTGAGCGAGGGCGATCACTTTGAGGAAGCGATCACCGAGCGGGGCGACGCCGATCTGGTTGAGGGCGAGGAGCGTCTCGATGGCGAGGATCAGCTCAGAGCGCGGAATGGGCCGGTCAATAACGAGCGTGTATTCGGCGGTGGGCAGCGCGGCCGGGCGCAAAATGCTGCGGCCCGTGTGAAACTCGAGCGCGGCGAGGACGCCGTCGATGGGCAAGCCGCTGATTTTAAACGACGGGATCATTTCGTCGCCGTTGGGTTTCACGTCGGGCGCGGTCGGCTTGGCGGCCGGAGCGGGCGCTTGGGCGAACAAGGCCGTGGAAAGAGCGAAGAGGCTGGCGACGAGGCTCAGGCGGGCGATACGCGAAGTCATGCGGGAAGGGGCGATAAAAAAGGTTAAGCGCCAGAGGCGCAGAGAGGTTTTAGGGAGGAGTAAGCCGGCGGGGTTGTAAACGGTCTTGTGTCATGACGCCGCGCATCGCGGAAAGTTGCCTTCATTTACAGGTTTGGATTTGTCGCTTGCGGGCGGTGGGGCTGGGGCCAACGGTTTTTGCTGCGATGGGTAACTCCTTTGGAAAACTTTTTACGATCAGCACCTGGGGCGAGAGCCACGGTCTCGGCGTCGGTGTGACCATCGATGGCTGCCCGCCGGGCTTGCCGATCACGGCCGAGGAAATCCAAGTCGAGCTCGACCGCCGTCGACCCGGCCAGAGCGACATCGTGACGCCCCGCAAAGAAGAGGACAAAGTCGAGATCTGGTCCGGGATTTTTGAGGGTAAAACCACGGGCACGCCGATCACTTTGATCGTGCGCAACGCCGACCAACGCTCCAACGCCTACGACGAGATGCGCGACAAATTCCGCCCCTCGCACGCCGATTTCACGTATCAACAAAAATTCGGGCTCCGTGATCATCGCGGTGGCGGGCGCAGTTCGGCGCGCGAGACCGTCGGTCGCGTCGCAGCCGGAGCGATTGCCAAAAAGATTTTGGCGCATCGCGCCATCAGCGGCGCGGGCGGCGTGGAAATCCGGGCGTTTTTAACGCAGGTGCACGACATCGCGGCGCCGGCAGATGCGTTGGTGAACTTCCCGACGCTCGCCGAAGTTGAGGCGACGCCGGTGCGTTGTCCGCATCGGCCGACGGCGGAAAAAATGATCGAGCGCATCAAGGCCGTCCGCAGCGAAGGCGATTCCGTGGGCGGCGTGATCGAGTGCCGCGTGCGCGGGTTGCCGGCGGGCTTGGGTGTGCCGGTGTTTGATCGGCTCGAGGCGGATCTGGCGAAGGCGATGCTTTCGCTTCCGGCGACGAAAGGCTTTGAAATCGGCAGTGGCTTTGCGGGCGCGCAGTTGCGCGGCAGTGAGCACAACGACGCGTTTGAAAACCGCGCCGGGGCGGTGCGCACGGCGACGAATCGCTCGGGCGGCGTCCAAGGCGGCATCAGCAACGGCGAAGAAATCGTCTTCCGCGTGGCGTTCAAACCGACGGCGACGATTCTGCAATTGCAGGCCACCGTGGATAAAACGGGCGCGGCGACGGAGCTGATGGGGCGCGGGCGTCACGACCCGTGCGTGGTGCCGCGCGCGGTGCCGATCGTCGAGGCGATGGCGGCGCTGGTGCTACTCGATCACTGGCTGCGCCAGAGCGCGCAGTGCGGGACGTTTAAATTTTAAGTCGGTCCGGCGAAAGAATCGTTCGCACTTTGGCGGAGCTTCGCATTGAGTGCTCGATAAATGAACAGCGTGGAAAAACCTTTGGTGTATGTGATCCTCGGTGCGGCGGGCTCGGGCCGGCGCGAGGTGTTGTGCGACCTGATTGAAGGCGGCCTGGGCGAAGACGCGCGGCCCGCGGTGATGCTGGCCGCGGCGGAACCGGCGGCGGAAATCGACGCTAAGTTGCCCGCGGTCTCGCGCTGGACGTGGACGCTCGCGGGCACGATCGAGGCGGATTTGCCGGCGGGAGCGACGCACGTGTTTTTCGTGACCGACGGACGGCGCAGCCCGGTCGATCAGATGGAAGCGTTCAAGACGTGGGTGGAAATGAAGCCGGCGGAGATCGCGCGAGTTTACACGGTGATCAACTGCCAGTTGGCGGAGAAGCATCCGGCGTTGCGCGCGTGGTACGAGGCGTGCGTGCATTTTTCCGACGTGGCGCTACTCAATCGGCGCGAGGGCGTGGGCAACAAATGGATGAGCGATTTCCGCGCATTTTTCGCGGATCAATTTGTGCCGTGTTTGTTTGAATTGGTGAAAGCGGGGCGGGTGAAAAATCCGCCGCTCATCCTCGAACCGCAGGCGCGGCGGATGACGCATATTTTCGACGACGAGCTCGAATGGTTTGTCGTGGACGAAGAGGGCGTCGAGGACGATGGCAGCGATGCGAAGGACGGCGAAGAGGAAGAAGTCCAAGTCGCGCGCGAGGAAGATCCGTATTTCGCGCGTGATGCGGCGGGCCGTCGCGCGAAGCGCATCGTTGAGATCGCTGAGCTGTTGCCGAAAGTGGACGGTGCTTCCGCAGCGGAAACGACCTAAGCGGCGAAAAAATAAAAAGCCCCGAGCTCGAACTTTCGAGTCGGGGCGAAGTGGGGGCGGGAGTGGCGCGCGCGGATTATTTGGCGGCGGCGACGGCGGCGACGAAGGCTTTGGCTTTGGCGGTGATCGCAGCCCAATTTTTTTCCTTCAGTGCCTTGGCGTCCACGAGCGAACTGCCGGCGGCGGTGGCGAAGGCGCCGGCTTTGAGGAAGTCGCCGATGTTGTTCTCATTCACGCCACCGGTGGGGACCATCTCGATGTGCGGGAGCGGGGCTTTGACGGATTTGATGTAGCCGGGGCCGAAGAATTCGGCGGGGAAAATCTTCGCGGCATCGGCGCCGGCTTCCCAGGCGTTGACGATTTCGGTGGGCGTGAAGGCGCCGGAGAAGATCGGCACGCTGTAGCGTTTGCAGAGCGTGATGACGTCGGGGCGCAGGGCGGGGGTGACGATGAATTTGGCGCCCGAGAGGATGCCGGCGCGGGCGGTCTCGGCGTCGAGGACGGTGCCGAGGCCGAAGAGGAAATCAGGGAGTTCCGACGTGGCTTTCTCCAGCATGCGGATGGCGCCGGGGGTGGTCATGGTGAGCTCGATGCTCGTGAGGCCGCCTTCGGCGAGGGCTTTGGCGCAATCGAGGAGGCCGTCGGGGTTGTCGGCGCGGATGAGGGCGATGACGCGTTCGGTGCGGAATTTCTGGAGAATGGCTTCTTTTTTCATGAGAGCCCGGAGGTTGAGGCGCGGCGCGCGGGGAGGGAAACCAAATTTCGCGGGCCGGGCCGGAGCGCGCGGCTTATTTTGCCGCGGTGGGGCGGGCTGGGGCGGCCCCTGGAGCTAGGGCTGGGTCAGGCGTAGGAGCGGCCGAAGGGGCAGGCGTGGCCGTGAGCGTGGCGGGTTCGGCGGCGGTTGGCTTGGCGGTAGTGGCGGTCGCTTCGGGCTTGGTGCCGGCGGCGAAGCGGTTGCGGGCGAGCTCCATGGCTTTGGCGCGTTGATCGGGGGTCATGTCGCGCTCGATCATGGCCATGTTGCGTTGGGCGGTGGCGTTGCCTTTGACGCTGGCGAGGTTGAAGCAGATGTGGGCTTCGACGAGGTCTTTGGGGATACCGTCGCCGGTGGCGTATTTGGCGCCTAGATTGGTTTGGGCGGGGCCGTGGCCGCGGTCGGCAGCCATGCGGATCCAGCGGACGGCTTCGGCGCTGTCTTTGGGTACGCCGGCGCCGGCGTCGTAGAGGAGGCCGAGGTTGTATTGGGCGAGTTCGTTGCCCTGGAGGGCGGCTTTGCGGTACCATTTGGCGGCTTCGAAGTAGTCTTGGCCGATGGCGTTGCCGGTGTGGTAGAGGATCGCGAGGTTGACTTGGCCGATGGCGTTGCCGAGTTCGGCGGATTTACGGAACCAGATGAGGGCTTCGGCGGGGTTTTTTTCGACGCCGCCGCCGGTGGCGTACATGAAGCCGAGGTTGCATTGGGCGGAGATGCTGCCGAGTTGGGCAGCTTTGCGGTACCATTTGACGGCTTCGGCGTTGTCCTTGGGGATGCCGTCGCCGGTGGCGTATTTTTCACCGAGGAGGGTTTGGGCTTCGGCGTGGTCTTGTTCGGCGGCTTTTTGGAGCCATTGGACGGCTTCGATCGCGTCTTTGGTGGTGCCGTCGCCGCGTTCGCAAAGTAGGGCGAGCTGGAATTGGGCGGCAGCGAGGCCTTGCTCGGCAGCCTT
>Ga0114972_10004220_pt1 | contig 10705 bp, 8 predicted proteins | sample M_140807_EF_Meta_FD_87354 | JGI IMG/M metagenome (GOLD analysis project Ga0114972, IMG submission 87354) | Freshwater microbial communities from Lake Montjoie, Canada to study carbon cycling - M_140807_EF_MetaG | ecosystem: Environmental > Aquatic > Freshwater > Lake | place: Lake Montjoie... | reverse complement strand
TACGGTCAAAAAAATTCACACCTGGAAAACTCCTATTAGCCAAACCCTTCAAACAGATGAACTGATTTTTGAATGCCGCAACGGCAAGGTTACGGGAATAGATCTCGCGGTAATGGTTGAGGAAATCCAAAGCGGAATGAAGGAAAAAGGTGAGTTGCTCCGAAATCAGTGGCAAATTGAGGAAACAACCAAGCCATATGGTCCATTTCGCCTCCGCTATACAATTGAAAGGGAAAAAAATGCACTGGAGGAGGTTGGTGGCGGTCGTCCCAACGATTTTGGAGGATTTCGGTATGGATTAATGGCTTGGGAGTTGATTCCTACAGATCCCAACCGCGGAGAATCTCTCGAAGAAAGCCTTAAACCTGGTTCCCGTTTTCGATCAATAATTGACCGTCTGGATAATGGTCAGACAGCAATAACTTTTTGTGTTTATCCTGATAGTTTCGCCATTTACCGGGCCCTTCGCGATCACCTCCATGAGAAGGATATCGTGGTTGCAGGCCGACCGCTTCCGATGGAAGCACCAATTGCAATGGATGCCAAAAAAGGAACAGCCTCCCGGGGTCAATAAAGACCCAATCGGAAGGCGGTTCAAAAATAAGCGCAAAAGACGGGATTACTAGGAAGGGTCAGGATGTGGTTACGGAATCAAATCGATTTTTGAATTCCGCAGTAGCCAGCTTTGTAAGGGCGGCCAACTTTGTTACGGTTGCTTCGCACCCCAGGTCAGCCCGGGTGATGCGAGTCATGTAGCGGGTTGCAACATGAAATGCTTCGCTGTCCACATCCACTCGGCGATTTTGCAATCGGCCAGTCGCCGGAACAATCATGCTTTCAAATTCAAGCGCCTGGGACTTACCGTTTGCCAGGCAAATAATGGCCCCATATTTGGTTGATTCTTCGCTGGTCAGGAAGCGGACCGCGGCGTTACCCAGGTCTCTGGTGTACTCGGCATCAAAGGCAACCGGGTCGGCGCATCGGAGTTCATAACCGATGGTTTTTTCGGTGAGGGTCAAGGAAATGCCTTGAGCCTTCAGCCTTTTTGCAACCTGATCCTTGATCATTCGACCAAAGTCAATTTCGGCGATTCGGAGGTGGCCATGTTCATCACGAACAATGTTGCCATACTTGCCAAGTTCTGCCTCGCCCATGGCCAAAAGGCCCTTTTCCCCAATCGACTCGACGAGCCCTTCCGCCAGCACGGCAACCCCGTAGTTGCGCCCCCGGGAAAGATTCTTGAGGATACTTCCAAAAATCGTGTCGCAAATCAGGTCCAGGCTAACTTCACCATTGCGGAATTCCTCAGGGATAATGGCGATCTCTGATGTAGCGGCTTTGGCAATACCAAGGGCAAGGTGCCCTGCAGCCCTACCCATGGAAACCACCAGAAACCATCTACGTGAGGTTCGGGCGTCCTCTGCGAGATTTTTCACGATGTCCGCACCAATTTGACGGGCGGTTTCGTAACCAAAAGTGGGAACGGAAGGGGGAAGGGGAAGGTCGTTGTCGATGGTTTTGGGTACATGGGCCACCCGGATTGCGCCCTTGGCCTCCTTGTATACCCGTGATCCGGAAAAAGCGGTGTCATCCCCACCAATCGTAACCAAATAATCGATTCCAAGGGTTTTGAAGGCCGCCAGAACGCGAGCCATATCTTCAGGTGATTTGGCCGGATTAACCCGGGCAGTACTCAAACAAGACCCGCCTTTGAGCGCGACAGATTCAGCTTCTTCCACGGTCATGAGGCGGTTTTGGGTGGTGTCTCCCCTGACCAGGTGACGGAAGCCTTCCTGGAAACCGATGACTTCCCAACCCTGATTAAGAGCTTCGAGGCTAACGGCGCTGATGACCCCGTTGATACCCGGAGCTGGCCCGCCACCAACGATGATTCCTAGCCTCTTTTTTCCGGTTGCTTCATTCATGGCAAAAAACATCCTCAATAGGCCCCAAGAGCCCTGAATCCCAAGTGTGTAATCAGAGGGAATCTTAAGGAACGGCCGGATTTGGCCAAGAGGATGAATTGGGGGGACCTTTAGGTTTCGCTTTAAATTCCTCAAATTTTCAATTGGGTTGGAATTCTGTCAAATGGCTAAGGCAGCCAAGGTTCCTTGGAGTCCAGTTGGGCAAATGGGGTTTGTCAATGGTCCAAAGAGCGGTATTTTGCATTGGCCCCAATTCGTCCCATCGGGCCGCATCACCTCCAAATATCCGTTCGACCAAAAGGATCTTGAGGGTCAAACCATGGGAAATTACTAAAGGTTTTTTTGCACCTTTGTTATTGCAAAGAATATTTAGGTCTAAAATAGCGATATTTACCCGGTTTTTAACCTCGTTGTACGATTCCGCACCCTCCGTGGTTTGATCCTTGAAGCCCAAAGACCAATCCTTGCGGGTTTGGCTGAAAAGGCCGGAAGATGTTGAAACTGGTGTTCCTTGAAGAATGCCTACCTTTCTTTCGTGAAATCCCCGGATGATGTGAATTTCCAGTCCGAGCCTTTCGGCGAGCGGTTCAAGCGTTTGAAGCGAACGGCGCTGCCCGGAACTGATCAAAAGGTCCACATCGGCAAAATCCTCCCGCCGTGCAAAGGCTTTTGCCTGCCTGAATCCTTGATTTCCCAGTTCGATGTCCGATTCAAAACCATGAAACACGGTGGGATCGGCGGACTCGGCGTGGCGGGCCAAACAAAGGGTTTCAGGCAGGCGATAAAGGCCGCTCAGGGGATTGGCAGGTTCTTTCACGATCGTAGGCCGGCCTCCATCATTGACACGACCCGTTTGACCATAAGGGTAGGATCCTCGACCCGGCTTCCTTCGGCCATGGTAGCCAAATCGGTTAGAACCTTTGCGGAGTCGATCAGTTTGGAGGAGGAAGGATCGGTTTTGAAAAGGTCATTCATCGCTTTGACAAATGGGTGGCGGGGGTTAAGTTCCACAATTCGTTCAGGAGCGGGCATTCCTTCGGACCGACCCATCCTTTTGAGTAGTCGCTCCATGTGGGCGGATGATTGGCCTTCCGAGGAAACGAGGCAAGCAGGGCTCTCTTCGAGCCTGGTGCTCAACCGTGCTTTGGTTAAGCCGGGGATCCATTCTTTCCATTTGTCGAGGAATTCCGCATAAGTTGCCTCCTCCTCGCTGGTAACTGCTTCCAGGCCGGGAATTTCACCCTGGTCCGCCGCAACCAGTTTGCGTCCCTTGTATTCGTTCATGTAGGGGAGTATGAACTGGTCCACGGGATCGGTCAGGAACAAAACATTGATGGAGCGTTTGCGGAAAGCCTCAAGGACCGGGCTTGCAAGGGCGACCTGGCGGCTCTCTGCCCCCAGATGAAAAACGTCCTTTTGTTCCAACGCCATTTTTCCAACATATTCCGCGAAATCAGTTGGCTTTTCCGCTTCTCCCAGGAGGCTTTCGAAAAGCATAAGATCCATGATTCTTTCCTTGTGCTCAAAATCGATTCGGATCCCTTCCTTGACGATTTGGCCCAGTTCGGAAAAGAATTTTCGGTAAACCTCAGGTTCCGAGGATTTAAGGTCTTTGAGAGCCTTCAAAACTTCTTTGGTGATATCCTTGCGGATCTTTTGGATGATCACATTGTCCTGGAGAATTTCCCTGGAAACATTCAGGGGAAGGTCGGGACAGTCAACCACTCCGCGGACAAAACGAAGGTATGGGGGGATGAGTTCGGCGCAATGATCCTGAATCAAAACGCGCTGGACGTATAGCTTTGGGCCATATTTGGGATCATAAAATTCGAAATCATAGGGGCGTTGTTTGGGTATGAACAAAAGGACCCTGAACTCTGCGAACCCTTCGCCAGAATAATGGATTACCTTTGCGGGGGTTTCAAAATCATTGCCGACCTGCTTGTAAAACTCGTTATATTCCTCAGTGGTGACCTCTGATTTCGCGCGAAGCCAAATTGCTTTGGAACTATTGATTTGGCTGGATTCCCATTTGGTTTCATCTTTTTCGGTAACCTGGTGCTCCAGAAATACCGGGTTTTCCAGAAAATCGGAAAACTTGCGGACAAGCCCCCGAATCGCTCCGGGTTCCAGGAAATCCTCCCGTGCGTCTTCTTTCAGGTGAAGGATGACATCCGTTCCGCGCCTGGGGCGGGTTGTGGATTCCACGGAGTAAGTTCCCTGTCCATCGGATGTCCAGGAAACAGCTTCCGCTTCTGTGGCGCCAATTCGCCGAGTGATTACTGTGACCTTGTCCGCCACCATAAACGAGGAATAAAAACCAACACCAAACTGCCCGATGAGATCCGGACGGTTGGACGCCAGGGCTTCCTTTGACCGCTCAAGGAACGCCTTGGTACCAGAATGTGCAATGGTTCCAAGATTTTGAATTACCTCCTCCTGGCTCATTCCCACCCCGTTGTCCGAAACGGTAAGGGTGTTAAGATCCTTGTCCACCCGGATCGTAATCCGCCAATCCTTGTCATTTTGGAGAAGGTCGTATTTGTCTAGCGAGTCAAATTTCGCCTTGTTGATTGCATCGCTGGCGTTGGAGATCAATTCCCGAAGGAAGATTTCCTTGTCCGAGTAAAGCGAGTGGGTGATCAGGTGGAGTAGCTGTTTGAGTTCTGCCTTGAATTCTTTTGTCTCTGACATCGTTCCCATACCTCGGTTAGTGAAAAATCGTTTGATTGCTTCAGCCGTAAGGGCGTCACTCGGGCCAAATCCGGGAGTCCTTGGGAAGCCCTGTTTCCAATTATTATGGGCCCAGGAAGTTGACCAACAAGCGAAAGCTCCTGGTTGCGCCCAAACCCTTTGCGCAACCGTGGGATTTTCCAACCCTTATCAGCATTCCATCCAATTGGCCAGCCGGATCACAGCCAAAGTTGGAGCCTGTTTTTAAGGTTTGGTGGAAGGCGTTTTTCCACAGTTCTCAGGATTTCGTCGTTATGGTAACGGGTGCTGGCGTGAGCGCAAATGATAAGTTCATTTTGAAACCTGTCGGCCCGCTCAATGAAATCGTCCAGGTGGAGGTGTCCATATTTGTGGATTTTTTCACGGCGATGCTTTGCCCGAATGAAACTCATCTCTGTTATCAGGATCTTTGCCCGAAAAAGCGACTCGCAAGCGTCCAATCCGGGCGGGCTGGTGTCCCCGGTGTAAGCAACAAGCGGAGTGCGAATTTCCCTTGTTATTTCAACTCCCGAAAGGCGCAAATCGCGAATCTTGTCACCCTGAAAACCAAGAAATTCTTCCTTGAGCTTATGTCTTCGGTCCCAGATTATGTAGCCAAATGAAGGTATGGTGTGGGTTGTGGGAATGGTTGTGACAACAATCTCCTTTGACATGGAAAATTCCATTCCCGGCTCAACACCAACAAGCTCGTAATTCATCCGGCCACGGTCAAGGCGTTGGAAAAGATGGAGGATCTTTTTGACATCATCAATTGCATATGAGGGTAAATGAATGATGGGAGGTTCCATCTTCATCATGCGCCTTCGGGCAATATAAACAGGGAGTGCTGCGAAATGGTCCAAATGCATATGGGTCAAAAACCAATGTGGTGTTCCCATAAATTCCCATGGGTGTGCCCCCAGGTCAAACCCGATTTTTAGTTCAGGTATCCGCCAATAACTTTGCACGGCGGCCCTGCTATAGCCCTCAATTGTCAACCCTCCATGGACAACTCGCCGTACCGGAACATTTTCAAGCATTCGAATCCCTCGACAAAGACCGCCAAGGGACCACTATAACGACCTTGGAAGGAATGTCACCCACACCTGCTGGATTACTAATTTGATTGTAGAAGGAATCGTTTCGACACTCGATCAATCGGGTTCGGCACATTTATCCCCGATGGGGCCTGAATGCGGAGTTAGTCCGGGAAGGTTTGTTCTTAAGCCATTCCAGGGCTCAAAAACCCTGGCAAACCTGCAAAGGGAAGGGACCGGGGTGTTCCATATCCTGGATGATGCCTTGATTTTGGCCCAGGCTGCGGTTGGGCTGGGGAGCAAAATACCGGTTGAAACTGCCCAAATCGTGAGGGGTTGGGTTATCCCAGGTGCTTGCACCGCTTGGGAATTTGAGGTTGAACAAATGGATGCAAGCCAAAATCGTTCCCGGATTTCCTGTCGGGTCTCAAAGGAGCATAACTTTCGAACTTTTGGTGGTTGGAATCGGGCCCAATTTGCCGTCATGGAATTGGCAATTCTTTATAGTCGCGTGGGAATATTGCAGAGCGAGGAAATCCTGGCAGCCATTCCTTCACTGGAAGTTTTGGTGCAAAAAACCGCCGGACCCAAGGAATTAGAGGCCTGGAATCTTTTGAATGGGGCCCTGCGAGAGAGGTTGGAGAAAAAACGATGACTAAATCGAGGCAATATTCTGTTGCCAAAATCCATGGGGGGAGCCGTTTGCATTTCGGTCTATTTTCCACTCGCACAGAAATGGAATCCGGCGGAAATCGCATTTATGGAGGTTTGGGAATGATGTTGGATTCCCCCGGTTGGGAAATCTGCGGGGAACCCTCGGCAAATTGGTCCGTTGAAGGCGATGGGCAGGAAAGGTTTCAGGAATTATTGGCGAGGTTGGCAAAATCGGCTTTGGGTTTGTCGCCTGTAGCATTCCGAATCAAAAAGTCACTTCCGGCCCACCTTGGCTTGGGAAGCGGCACTCAAATGGCACTTGGGTTGGCGAGGTTGGCGCTTTTCCTTTCCAAGAATCCCGACGATGAAATCGGGAATTCGTTTGATTTGGTTGCAAAACTTTGTCGGTTGACGGGCAGGGGAGTGCGGAGCGCGATTGGATCCCATGGTTTTGGTCAAGGAGGATTCCTGGTTGATGTCGGGCACAAAAGAATTGAAAACGAGAATAAAACCGAGATTCTTCAGGATGTAGGTCAGCTTTTGGCCAGATTGGATTTCCCTCCGAATTGGCCGGTTGTTGTTTGCAGACGGAATGATCGCGCGGGTTTGAGTGGTACCAGGGAAAAAAAAGTTTTTGAAACTTTAAATCGGCCCAATCAGCCCAATCTTGAATCCATTCGCCGGGACAGGCTTTGCCGATTGGCCCTTCTTGGGGTTTTGCCCTCACTTAAGGATGGGGACTGGAAGGGATTTGGTGAATCCCTGGGGGATTTCAACCGTTTGGCCGGCGAGCCATTTGCACTTTGGCAGGGTGGGGACCACTTGGAAGGCACCGAAGGATGGCTTGGATTTTGTCGGAATAACGGGATTCCTGGTGTCGGCCAAAGTAGTTGGGGGCCATCGTTATTTGCGATATGTGCGGATATCGATCAGGCAAAATTTTTGGTCCACCAGTGGTATTCCAAAGGTTTTGGTTCCCCGGAGGGGATTCAAATCACAACCGGGTCCAATCAAGGAGCCGCTGTTGAAGCAGTTGGAATCGGCTCCAAAAGTGGTTAACGCAGTCCATCGATGAGGTTTTTGTAGCAGGCCCAGCCTTCAGGGGCTTTCCCGCTTTTTTGCCGATCTCGTTCATTTGCCTTGAGCGGCAAAGTGGAAACAATCCTCCAGGTTTAGAAAACGGCATTGTCATAATGGTTGTGATGCTTGGGTAGTTTTTACGACTGAGTTGGTGCTAATCCAGCTGTAGAAAGCTCTCTTCATTGGCCAAAACCCATGGCCCGAAAGCAGGTCGCTCGCTCCTTTGGAATCCAGGCCCATTCCACCAGCTTTTCGGATTGTGCGGAGTGGGAGGCTATATTACCGGGACTTCGTGGTTGGTTACAAACTAAAAAGTCGCCCTGGGTTATCCAAGTCCCTCCAGTTATTCATATCCTCTCTTTTGTCAGGGCCATTCCAATCGCTAGGAACTGACCCCATAAAGACCCTTCTGGGCATTTTGCCTAAAGGGAGCCCCTCGGGGCCGTTGACACTTCCTTGATGTTCGCCGTACACTTGGCGATGAAACTTGAGGAAAAGTTGTAATTTTGAGGAGCCAATCGGGCAGGGTGCCTGATTACCTGGCAAACTCAAATAACACGGTAAAGGCGGAAAAGCTCCATGCTTCCCACCGAAATCCTGCAAAAGGTTGAGAAACCCAGGGAAGGGTTCTACTCGACCAAGGTTTTGGGCTCTGACGCGTTTCCAGTGCGGGTTTTCCTGCCACATGGTTATGAACCAAATTATCCTTATCCGCTCGTGGTAATGCTCCACGGCAAGGGTGGGGATGAAGAAAAGATCATCAAATTGGCCCCTAAGATTAGTCGACGCAATTTCATTTGCATCGGCCTTAGGGGTACCAAATCGTTGACCAACCAGGAATTCCAACAAGGTTTTTCTTGGGGAATGGGCCACGACCAGGATGCTTGCCTCGAAGAATATATCTTCAAAGCGGTTGAAATGGCCCGTCGCCAGTACCACATTCACTCAGAACGCGTATTCCTGGCCGGTTTTTGTGAAGGCGCAAGCCAAGCTTATCGAGTGGGCTTGTCCCATCCTGACAAGTTTGCTGGTGTGGCATCGCTTAACGGCCTTATACCTCAGGGGTGCCGAATTTTGTCCAGGCTCAACGAGCTAAGGGGCAAACCGGTATTTCACGCCCACGGTTTGGTCAACTCGGTCGCTCCCCTGGGCCAAGCACAACGGGATCAAAAGCTCCTGGTTAATGGAGGAATGATGGTAACTTCCCGAACCTACCCAACCAACCACCGCATTCATGTCGACATGCTGCGCGATTTGAATGCTTGGATTGTGGATTGGATCGTTCGAGAAGACGAAATGTAAGGGATTCCGGTCAGGAATGCGTTGCATCATAATTTCCTGAAAATTGTGAAGCCAACCTAAGTTCGGGTTGGCTTCTTTGTTTTTGTGGGTTTGAATTGGAAATTATCGAACCATTCCCTTTCCAATCCGTTAAAATATCTAAGGTCTGAAATTACGGTGGCCCGTGAGTTCCGGCCGCTAGGGGGTAAGCCATGAAGCGTGTTTCCCGGTTATTGTTAGCTGTCCTGGGAATGTTTGGTGCCGGCTGGTGCGCCGGTTCAGCAAATGCAAATGGCGGTGTTCAGGATCCTGCCAAACTGTTCAGCCCTGAGGCGATTCGTCGGGCTGATGACCAGATCCAAAAGCTAAAACGGGACCACAAGAAGGAAATCTTCATCGAGACCCTTGAGAGCTTGCCTAGCCCTGAAAAAGGTGGTCCCGACCAATCCAACAAGCAGGCTACCTCCAAATGGGTGAACGAATTTGCCCTGGGGCGAGCGAAGGCTCAGTCAGTGAATGGTGTTTACTTTTTGTTGATTAAAAATCCCGGAAAATTCCAGTTCGAAATTGGTACTAAGACGCTGCAAAAAGAATTCACCCTTTCAGATCGGGACGAAGCAATTCGGAAAATCGTTCCCATCCTTAAGGAAAACAGGATGGATGATGTGCTTGAAACCCTAGTCGGATTTGTATCCGCCAAAATGTCGCAAAATCATACCGTTAACGCGAAAGCCGTGGCCCCGGGACGGCAAGTTAATAACGTTGTCCCCGAAAAAAACGAGGTTAATCCACTTCTCGGATACCTGTGTATTGGGGCCGTTGTGCTTGGTGTCATTATGCTTGTAATGGGCATGATGCGGGGATTGATGGGCGGTGGTGGCGGTGGTATGGCTGGAGGCCCAGGAATGTCTCCCGGATATGGCGGAGGTGGGTTCCTGAGCAACATGCTTGGCGGAATGTTTGGGGCGGCGGCGGGAATGTGGATGTATGACAGTTTCTTTGGACATGGCGGTAACCGTGCCTGGGGTTCTGGTAATGAAGGGCAAAATTACGCTGGAGGTGATACCGATACCTCCTCTGGCCAGGATACCGATTACTCAGGATCGGGTGGAGATTGGGGTGGAGGTGGTGATACCTCTGGTGGTGGGGATTGGAGTGGCGGAGGTGACTGGGGTGGTGGTGGCGGTGGTGGTGGCGATTACTAATATCGGTTTTCAGGTTTGCACTCCATGATTATCAAACTCGCGACGAGGACTAGTCCGCTAGCCCTTTGGCAAGCCCGATTTATCACTGGGCTTCTCCTTTCAAGGGACTCTTCTCTGGAAGTGATTGAGGTTGGTGTGGAGTCAACCGGCGACCGTGTCCAGGACCGCCCATTGGGACAAATCGGTGGGGATGGCCTTTTCACCAAGGAAATCCAGGCTGCTGTACTTGATGGGCGTGCCCATGCTGCGGTCCATAGTCTCAAAGATCTTCCCACAGCTCCAGTTCCCGGAATGCGTCTTTCCGCGGTTCCCAAGCGGGGGCCAACCGGAGACGCCTTCGTCTCCACCAAGCATGATAGCTTTGAAAGACTCCCGAAAGGGGCACGCCTTGGGACCAGCAGCATTCGCCGGAAAGCCCAGCTCCTTTGGTATCGTCCGGATCTTGAAATCGTTGATTTGAGAGGCAATGTTGATACCCGCCTCAAAAAACTAGTGGATCAGGAACTAGACGGAATCATCCTTGCAGAGGCTGGGCTATTAAGGCTCGGTTATGAATCCCAAATAACAGAAATTCTTGATCGAAATTGGATGCTACCTGCGGTAGGCCAGGGAGCGGTCGGGGTTGAAACAGGCACGGAATCCAGGCCGGAAAATGACCAGATCGAAGCAACCAACGACCCACAGACACTTGCAGAGGTTTTGGCGGAGAGGTCGTTTTTGGTGGAGCTTGGGGGCGGGTGTCTGATCCCGGTTGGCGTAGACACCAAATGCAATGGTCAAAATCTCGAATTGAAGGGTGTAGTCATAGCAT
>Ga0114972_10004216_pt1 | contig 10709 bp, 12 predicted proteins | sample M_140807_EF_Meta_FD_87354 | JGI IMG/M metagenome (GOLD analysis project Ga0114972, IMG submission 87354) | Freshwater microbial communities from Lake Montjoie, Canada to study carbon cycling - M_140807_EF_MetaG | ecosystem: Environmental > Aquatic > Freshwater > Lake | place: Lake Montjoie... | reverse complement strand
TCTGAACTTTTTAAACTTTCTCAAATTTCTCACGAAGTTTTGAACGCAAAACCTGAAAATGTCTTTCGAGAGAGTGAAATTATTGCACAAGCTGGAAAACGTTTTGCTGTAACTATTGCCACGAATATGGCAGGTCGAGGAACCGATATTATTCTAGGAGGAAATCCTAATTTTGAAATGAAGCAAATTTTTACAGGATTATTTTTAGAAGAAGAAGAATTTGATTTCAATTTGTTAACAAAAGAGTTTTCGTCTTTAAATTGGAGAGAAAAAAAGGAAGAGATTTTTCTAGATTATTCCCAATTAAGCAAACCAAATGCCTTAAAACAAGATATTGAAAATTTGCCTTATTCTCTCGAACAAACACCTAAAAATTTTCAAGTTTTCTACCAGTACATCTACGATAATCTTTTTGAACAATGGAAGCAAGAGAATCTTCGAGTGAAAGAATTAGGTGGGTTATTTGTTTTAGGTACAGAAAGAAGTGAAACTCGTCGAATTGATAACCAGTTACGTGGTAGAGCAGGACGACAAGGAGATCCTGGCGTTTCACAGTTTTTTGTTTCTCTTGAAGATGATTTAATGAAAGTTTTTGGTGGTGAAAACATTAGGAAATGGGTTGAGTATTTGATGTCTGATGAAGATCTACCTTTAGAATCTGATATGTTAACAAAAAGTTTAGAGAATGCTCAAAAGAAACTCGAACTTTATAATTATGATATTCGAAAAAATGTGTTTCAATATGATAATATTCTCAATAGTCAGCGAAAACAGCTTTTTCAAGCAAGAAAGAAAATCCTTTGTGAAATAAATTCTTCGAATCTTTTTTTATGTTATTTAGAGTCAAATTGGCAAAGAATAGAACCCATAGAGCAAAGGGTTAACTTTTTTACGGATTTCTATGATGAGAAAGAGCTTCCAAGCGTATATGAAGAACTCTGGCTTCAAAGGGAACTTCGTTCTAATGAATGGAATAATTATGAGAAAGGATTTTTTTCAAATAGTCAAACTTGGAAATTTCTTACAATTTTAGATTTCTATTGGACAGAACATTTAGAGCGAATGAGCTCGATTCGAGAAACGATCAATTGGCGATCTTATGGTCAACAAAATCCGTTGACAGAATATAATTTCGAAGCTTTTCAATCTTTTCAGGAAATGATAGAAGAAATGAGAAGCTGTATGATATACTATTTTCTAGATCATCCTATCCTTCAATAAGAAAAAATGTCAAAACATACTTTAACTGGACGCAAAAGAAAAGCGATTCAAACTTCTGGATTTCGTGCAAGATTAAGCACAAAAAGTGGACGCAAAATTCTCCAAGCTCGTAGACGACGTGGTCGCTGGAAACTAGCCCTTTCTTAAGAACCTTTCTCCCTTGCCGTTGCTCCAAGGGCAACGAGCGAGGGGTTTTCTGTTCCTCGTAAGGAATTTCCTACCTGTCTTTTTCCCTGAGGGTTTCCTGACGGGATCAAAAGGAATAGGTTTCCCTTTGAAAAATGAAAAGGGTTGCCAAGAAGGAATTCCTTCTTCCCCATTCTATCAACATGGTTTTTTCCTAATCTCGTACGTATCGGAAGGGACGAGAGCCTTTTTTCTTTCAAAAAGGGGTTTGTCTCCCTTTTCAACGTTGGGACAAATTGAGTCTGCATCTTTTAGGGCTTCCTAAGTGATTTTCTTCCTCAACATTTGGTGTGCCATTTTCGGTAAGAGATTCCAGATGGGAACACCCTTTGAAAAACGAGCATAGACTCTAAGGGATTTCATAAGAGATTTCATCCGCATCGTAGGATCGGAACGATGGAAACACTTTTTTGCAATTCTTTTTCATGCTTTTGTATTCCTATTTTCATTGTTGACTCTTTGTTATTATGAAAAAATATTTTTTTCCCTTCAAAAAAATTTTCTCTTACTTGACGGATCTAAAGTTTGCTCTTCTGATTTTATTTCTGATTGCCGGGATGAGTTCTTTGGGCTCGATTATTGAACAAGACGAAACGATTGAATACTATCAAAACACGTATCCTTCTGTGTCTCCCCTTTATGGTTTTGTGGATTGGAAATGGATTACGTTTTGGGGATTTGATCATTTATACCAAACCTGGTGGTTTGTCTCGTTACTTTTACTATTGAGTGTTTGTTTAATCAGTTGTACTCTCACTCGCCAATTTCCTCTCTATTGGAATTCAAAAGAATTTTTTTTCCAAAAACAAAAAACTTCTTTTTTGAAGTCTCCTTTCTCTGTCTCTCTCGAAAACAGATTTTATACACAAGAGGTTCTTTTAACAAAGCTGCAAGATCTCGGTTTTCATCTCTATCAAAGAAAAAATGGGCTCTATGGTTATAAAGGACTGATCGGTCGAATCAGTCCCATTCTCGTTCACTTGAGTCTGCTTTTTGTCTTAGGAGGCGCTCTCGTAGGAGCCTTTCAGAACTTAAAAGCCCAAGAAGTTGTCGCAAAAGGAGAAATTTTTCATATTCAAAATCCAATCCAAATTGGACCCTTGACTTCCTTACCTACAGTAAGTGGAAGGGTCAATGATTTTTGGGTGGAATACGAAAAGAGCAGAATTCATCAATTCTACTCAAATCTTTCCTTATTAGATCCACTAGGCAAGGAAATGAAAGAACAAACCATTTCGGTCAATAATCCGCTTCGTTATCAAGCGGTCGATTTCTATCAAAGTGATTGGAATTTGATTGGAATTCGAATCGAGTTCCAAGACGATAAGCTAAGAAATAAAATCGATCCCAGTAGAGAAGAAAGCACAACCAGTGTTGTTCCAACCCTTCTTACCGACTCGAAAACTGTGGTCCAAGAAATTCCGCTCTTTTCGTTACCTAAAAGCACGAAATCTTGGATCACCTGGATTCCGCAAGAAAAAAACAATTGGACACTCGTTTTTGACCAATTTGAAAATGTTTTCCTCGTTTATGATGCAAAAGGTCAACTGATGAGAATCCAAAATATCGGAGAATGGGCAAAAGAGAACTTTCGAGTCACCGAAATTGTATCGTCGACTGGATTATTAATTAAATATGATCCAACGATAGGAATTATTTATTTCGGTTTTGGACTTCTCATGATAACGGCTTGTCTAAGTTATTTGCCTTATACCCAAATTTGGTTCTGGAAAGAAGGAACTCAATCTTTTTTAAGTGCTTCAACAAATCGAGGAAAGATACAATTGGAAATAGAATTTGAAAATTTACTTCGTTCTTTGGAAAATTTTGTTTTTCTTGTCTCTTCTCAACGTTTCAAAAAAGATTCCGAACTCTAAACAGGAAAAAAATAGTTTGTTTCGAGCAACGATTCGAAGCCATTCAAAATAGAGATCGAGAATGTCTTGATTCGCACTTTTTTTCATCAATTATAATAAAGGAAATTTCCCCGGTAAGAAGATTCTAGGTGAACTCATTCGGATTTGAAAAGAATTCGTTTTGAAACGTTGGCGCAACGGAAAAAACTGCCGAAAGCTCTTTTTTATCGTTTCTCCCATTTGTGTTTCCTTGTCCTGTGAAAACGTAGCCTTTTTCTCTTTTGAAAGTTCTCGAATCAAACGACGTACAATCCATGTCACTCTAAGGCATACCATCCTCCGCTCGATTGGTATTCTTTTGTCAAGAAAGGGGTAAAAGGTTTTCTATGAGAACTTTTTTAAAAAGCACAAAGCCAAGGTTTTCCAACGAAAAACTTTTCCTTTTGGATCTTTTTTCAAGAATTTGGAAGGGAACACAAAATAGAAAGCTTCCTATTGTCGCGGTTCGTACAATGTCGTAAATGTAGTTACAATTGTAAATTTTTATGAAAATATTTTTATTTGATGATTACCAATTGCCTGTCATTGCTTGCTTTCTTTTATTCGGAGCGATGATAGCTTATTGGACGAGTTTAGCTTTTCCAAAAAATACGTTCTTTTTTCAATTGGGTCAAAAGTTAGGCCTTCTCAGCAATTTTTTGTTCCTCCTTACTCTCGCCAGTCGATGGCTTGGAGAAAACTATTTTCCGTTGAGTAATTTATATGAATCTCTTATCTTTTTAAGTTGGGGAATTTCAACGATTCATTTTTTTATTGAGTTTCAAACCAAAAGTCGTCTCATTGGATCCTTGGCAACCCCTCTTCTTTTCTTCTTGTCTGGTTTCTCAAGTTTAACACTACCAACAGAAATGCAAAAAGCTTTACCTCTTGTTCCTTCTTTGCAATCCAATTGGTTAATGATGCATGTAAGTATGATGATGGTTAGCTATGCGACTCTTATTGTTGGATCGCTTCTTTCTATTTTATATCTCTTCTTTGTGCGATTCTCTCCTTCTGGATCGAATCTTTCTGAAACTGCTGGACAAGAAAAACAATTGGAGTGGACACGTGGAGCTAACCCACTTGCTTTTTCCTCTCAACTTTGTTTGCTTCAAACGGTTGACATCTGGAGTTATCGAATTATTGGACTTGGGTTCCCTTTTTTAACCATTGGAATTATTTCCGGTGCCGTTTGGGCAAACGAAGCATGGGGTACCTATTGGAGTTGGGATCCTAAAGAAACATGGGCTCTCATTACCTGGCTTGTTTTTGCTATCTATCTACATTCTCGTTTGTTAAAAGGATGGCAAGGAGAAAAAGCGGCGGTTCTAGGTTCCTGTGGATTTTTCGTTATTTGGATTTGTTATTTAGGAGTCAATTTCCTAGGAAAAGGACTTCATAGCTACGGGTGGGTTTTATAAGCTCCTCAGGTTGGGATTGAACCAACGACCCATCGGTTAACAGCCGATTGCTCTACCACTGAGCTACTAAGGATTCGTTAGAACAATTATAACTGTTTTGAAATCCATCCGTCATGGGTACAGTTTTTCGAATAACTTTATCGTTTATGAGTTGATAATCAATTAATAATTGATTATTTTTGAATGATTCTATATAATGACTAGAGAATAGGAAATTTTTTTGCCAAATCAGTCGAACTATTCTATTTTGATTCGTTCATCATCTGCTATCACTGATTTCCATCATTCTCCTTCTTGATTCGTCCAGCAGATAAAAACATTCCTCTCAGAATAAAATTTTTCTTCTTAACGATTCGAGAAGAGAATATAAATCAATAGACTTTATTATGAAAATCATTGAAAGAATAACAAAATATGTAGGAAGTTCGAGTGGAACACTCTTCGGGAATGGGACAATAGGGGCAATAACAAATAACACTCTAAGTGTTTTGGGTGTCATTGGGATAAGTGTTGCGGCAACAAAATGCGCTGCGAAAGCAGTTTGTGCTCCGACATTTACTGCAAAGGTACTTTACGGCTTGAGTTGTGCATCTTATAGTGCATCGTTGGCGGGTTCTTCAGTATGTATCGCTACACGTTCTAATCCCTTGCTTTCTACAGCAACATGGAGTGGTGGGGTAGTTGGATTTGCAGGCCATGCAATTGGTAGAGGACTTTCTAAATGGGGTGATTATAGCTCTCTGGGTACAAATACATTCGTGGACTCGTGCAAAGATTCTGCCTTTGATTCCTTTACAGGCTAATTTCTACGAATAAAGAAAAGAATATGTTTTCACTGTTCTTTTCTCTAAATAAGTATTGACTTCCAATCTCTTGTCTCGTCCTACTCCCGCGTATCCCAATTTACTAAATTCTTGCAATACGCGTTTCTCTGAATAAGTTCTTCCAACTTGATTTGGTCCATTTGCTTGATTCCTTTTCTTTGTTTTTTAGTAGCCTATGAGGTCAGTTCGAATCTTTGCCACGTTCCATTGACTGTCTACAAACGCAGTCCGCTCCACTGCTTTCCGCTACCAAGTCCTTTCTTTCGTCCCTTGAAGTATGTTCAATATAGATTCAATGAAAGTATCTATAAAAAAAGTTCTTAGTATCTTCATGACTCTTCAAAAAAATCGAGGTACATTCCTTGTTCGCGGCGGACTTTGAATTAGCAATCTGTTTCCAAATTCTATGGCGGTGAAATGACTGAATCAAAAGACTCCAAAGGGGAACACTTTGATTGAAAAATAGAAAAAAAAGAATTGCCTTCTATTTTGGAACGCAGTGGATTTGTGCTGGTTAGAGTGCACGAATGATTCGACTCACATGAAATCAAATCCATTCTGTGAACTTTACTTTCTTTCCATAGGTTTGACTAAAAAGCGAATTTTTTCCTTTTTTTATGGAAACAAAAACAAATATCCTATAATAGTAAAAAATAAAATAAAGGAGATTGCTTATGAGCCATACTGTCAAAATTTATGATACTTGTATCGGATGCACACAATGTGTTCGTGCTTGCCCAACAGATGTATTAGAGATGGTTATTTGGGAAGATTGCCGCGCGGGACAAATCGCATCTGCCCCCCGTACAGAAGATTGTGTTGGTTGCAAACGTTGTGAAAGTGCTTGTCCAACAGACTTTTTAAGTGTGCGTGTCTACTTAGGCGGAGAAACAACAAGAAGCATGGGATTAGCCTATTGATTCAAATATTTTGTCGGATAAAGTTTTATCCGACAGTTCTTAGAATGGAAAAAAAATATATCTTATCTCAAATTGCATTTTTGTTAATCTTATTGAACAAACATCCAAAAAAACGGATTTATATCTGTGCACGTTTAATTTTGCTTTGAAAAGAAAAACAAAGGATTAAGAAAAAATTGAAGATAAAGGTAATAAATCATATAAAGTTTTTTTATCCAGGTCAAAAAAAAGGTAAATTTTTTGTTTTCATTCTTTTTTCACGGGTTCAACAGATTATGCTCATTTTATATGTTAAAGTAATTGTTTTCGGCCTGATTATTTTTTCCTCGGCGTATGTAAAGTTGTTTGGTCTTCAAATTCAGTACGCACCACTCGTTGTTCCTGGATCTTATACCATAAACCAAACTGTTTGGCCCGTAGCTAATGAAACATCCTATTATCAACCTCTCTATTATTATTCTTTACCTGTTGAAGATTATTATGTAATTGAATATCGAAACGAGTTGGGCGAAGAGTATATTAATTATAGATTTATATGGAAAGAGCATGAAGGGAAACATTACTTAGGTTGCAAACAAGATGAATTATATAAAGTAATTCCTTACTCTATTATCAAATCAACTAAGGATTTTGTACTTGTGGAGATTGATAGTCTTGCTTTCAAAAAGGCGATGAGTCCTTCGGAATTGGATCTTTTATTATTAACTCTTTAGACATAGAGTTACTTTATTTTTTTTTGAAATTAAGTATAAGAAAATAGAATAGAAATTTCTTTCTATTCTATTTTTTCCTTATTTATCCAACAATAACAGGAGCTGTCATTGCTAAATCAAGAGGGAAGTTATGTGCATTACGTTCATGCATTACTTCCATACCTAAGTTGGCACGGTTTAAGATGTCTGCCCATGTGTTGATTACACGACCTTGGCTGTCAACGATTGATTGGTTGAAGTTGAAACCATTTAAGTTGAATGCCATAGTACTGATTCCTAAAGCAGTTAACCAAATTCCTACAACTGGCCAAGCAGCTAAGAAGAAGTGTAAAGAACGAGAGTTGTTAAAACTTGCGTATTGGAAGATTAAACGACCAAAGTAACCGTGAGCAGCTACGATGTTGTATGTTTCTTCTTCTTGACCAAATTTATAACCATAGTTTGTAGATTCACCTTCAGCAGTTTCACGGATTAAAGAAGAAGTTACTAAAGATCCATGCATTGCAGAGAATAAAGATCCACCAAAAACACCTGCTACACCAGCCATGTGGAAAGGATGCATTAAGATGTTATGTTCTGCTTGGAAAACTAACATGAAGTTGAAAGTTCCAGAGATACCTAAAGGCATACCATCAGAGAATGAACCTTGTCCAATTGGATAGATTAAGAAAACAGCTGTTGCTGCTGCTACTGGAGCAGAGAAAGCAACAAAAATCCAAGGACGCATACCAAGACGGAAACTTAATTCCCATTCACGACCTAAATAGCAAGCTACACCTGTTAAGAAGTGTAAAACAACTAATTGGTATGGACCACCGTTGTATAACCACTCATCTACAGAAGCTGCTTCCCAAATTGGGTAGAAATGAACACCAATGGCGTTTGAGCTCGGAATAACAGCACCAGTAATAATGTTGTTTCCATACATTAAAGATCCAGCAACTGGTTCACGGATACCATCGATATCAACTGGCGGTGCAGCGATAAAAGCAATGATGAAACATGTTGTAGCTGTTAATAATGTTGGAATCATAACAACACCAAACCATCCAATGTATAGACGGTTTTCTAAACTTGTAACCCAAGAACAAAAACGTTCCCAAATATTTAAGCTTTCATATCTTTCTAAAGTAGCTGTCATAATTTCGTCCCCTCTTCCAACTAGTATTATAAAATGGTAAGAGCAAAAGAAGAAGGTCCATCACTAGGTTTTCTCCTTTTTTTCTATCCTTCATTTTTCTCTCAACAACAATAATGATTATTGTCAATGCCCCCAAAACCCACCTCCGGGGAAATTTTACTTATTTTGCTCAAGCCCCATGAGGACTATTTTGCCTGACCGATGGAGGATGTAGCGCAATAGATGGTGCCACATGTATTAAACCAGTCGCGAAACCTTTTTTCATAACAGGTTCCATTTTTAACATAGGAGCAAGTGTTTGCATGATCACTTCTTTTGGGTTAGGTTATATCTGTGTTTCAGCTGCAGTTGGAGTGGGATTGATAAGCACGGGTTGGCCTAAAATAGGTTCATATGTCGTGAAAACTTGAAGCCGATTGGAAATCCAACCTACTCTTACAAAAACCACAAGTCTCGTTTCTACAGTAATAGAAAGCGTCGAAGATCCTTTCTCTATTTTAGGAAACTTATTTTAATCAACAAATGAAATTCTAAAAAAATAGGGAGCAGGAGAAATTAGAGTGGAGCCTATTTTGCCAATACGAGAGTCTAAATTGCTCTGAATAGAATCATTTTCTTAAAATGCAAGAAAGCCCTTTTATTGGAAAGAATCGTAAAAAGGATATCATTCATTTTTTATTGATCCAAAGGCTAGGTATGCTGATGAAGGAGTGATTTATAGCAACTCTTTCGGAATGGATCCTATTTACTTTTTTCATAGCTTGAGCGAATTGTGAAGACTCTTCAAAAACGTTAAAATTTCAAATCACCGCTTATTTTTTGTTTCTTTGTATGAGGGTTATAGAAGTCCTTCGAGTCTTTTTTAAAGGTTTACAAAGTAAATTTGGAAAAAGGAAACGGTGAATATCTACCACGCAGGAGAGAAGGAAATCTTTTCTTACCAAGACTCAATACCCAGATTTGTACTAAGTTGACCCCTAAATTTGCATTGAAATTTTTTGCTCTACTTAGGACCCTAAAAAATATATCCTAATGGTAATTTATTTTTACAAATGACAGTTTTATTCGTATTTTATCGATAAATACTAATTATTTTATTTGTAAAATATAAATGAGCTTTTGAAGGCTACTATTCTATAATATTAATTAAAAGAGATGTTTAATTATCAGATACGGTTTTGGTTTGATACTGAGGTTCGAGTCCACAAAAAAATAAGAACTATATGTCACTTATATCGACAACAATAAAAATTATTATCAATGCGCCAAAAACGTACATCTGGGGAAATTTTACGTATTTTGCCCAAGCCCCATTAGGATTATTTTGCATAACCGATGGAGGATGTGGGGCGATCGATGCAGCCACATGTATTAACCCGGTCGCGAAACCTTTCTTCATCACCGGTTCCATTTTTAATCTAGGTGCTGGAGTCTGTATGATCACATCTTTCGGATTAGGTTATATCTGTGTTCCAGCTGCAGTTGGAGTGGGATTGATAGGAACAGGTTGCCGGAAAATTGGATCATATGCATTGAAAACTGGGAACCGCTTGGAAATCAAACCCACTCTCACGAAAACAACAAGTTTCGTTTCTACAGTGGTCGAAAGCGTCGAAGATCCTTTTTGTATTTTAGGAAACCTGTTTTGAGAAATAAGAGATAGACTCATCTATCTCTTTCTATAAGAAAGATTGTTTTATAAAATGTGGGCACTGTGCTATTTTGGCAAACCATGACTAGTTAACTATCTTCGCCGCTACAACGTTTCACGACCCTGTTCGGGATGGTAGAGTGTGGTTCCATTGTGCTATAAACACCGACATTAAAAATGCAAATTGAAAAATTCTTAAGCATACGGGAAATTAGTGCATCTAGGCTGAATCTATTACTAGACTTACACCGGATACCTATCAAGCGGCTCGTCTCGCCACCCCCTAAGAGTACTCATCTTGAGGTCGGCTTCCCACTTAGATGCCTTCAGCGGTTATCCTTACCATACATAGCTACCCAGCGTATACCGATGGCACGATAACTGGTACACTAGAGGTATGTCTTTCTCGGTCCTCTCGTACTAGAGAAAGGTCACTCTCAATACTCCAACGCACATGCCGGATATGGACCGAACTGTCTCGCGACGTTCTGAACCCAGCTCGCGTACCGCTTTAATGGGCGAACAGCCCAACCCTTGGGACGTACTACCGCCCCAGGATGCGATGAGCCGACATCGAGGTGCCAAACCTTCCGGTCGATATGAACTCTTGCGGAAGATCAGCCTGTTATCCCTAGAGTAACTTTTATCCGTTGAGTGACGCCCTTTCCACACAGCAGCGTCAGATCACTAAGACCGACTTTCGTCTCTGCTCGACTTGTTTGTCTCACAGTTAAGCT
>Ga0114972_10004214_pt1 | contig 10709 bp, 9 predicted proteins | sample M_140807_EF_Meta_FD_87354 | JGI IMG/M metagenome (GOLD analysis project Ga0114972, IMG submission 87354) | Freshwater microbial communities from Lake Montjoie, Canada to study carbon cycling - M_140807_EF_MetaG | ecosystem: Environmental > Aquatic > Freshwater > Lake | place: Lake Montjoie... | reverse complement strand
TCCGGTGGTCAGGCCGGGTGGCCCGCATCCTGCCGATCCTCCCCCGTGGTCCTTGTCGCCCTCCGGTGCGGCAAACCGGCGGCGGCAACCTTCAGCACATCAGCGTGCCAGCGCCTAACGTTCTCCCGAGTGCCCCCCCCCTCCATGGGCTTTTTTGATCGGCTGAGCCGCCTGCTGCGCGCCAACCTCAACGACCTCGTCAGCAAGGCGGAGGATCCGGCGAAGATCCTCGACCAGTCTGTCGCTGACATGCAGGCCGACCTGGTGAAGCTCCGCCAGGCCGTGGCCACCGCCATCGCCAGCCAGAAGCGCTTGCAGAACCAGGCCGAACAGGCCGAAACCCAGGCCAAAACCTGGTACGACCGGGCCGAGCTGGCCCTCAAGAAGGGTGAGGAGGAGCTCGCCCGCGAATCCCTTTCCCGCCGCAAGACCTACCAGGACACCGCCACCGCGCTGAACAGCCAGATCAGCTCCCAGGCCGGCCAGGTGGACACCCTTAAGCGGAGCCTCACGGCCCTTGAGGGAAAGATCGCCGAGGCCAAGACCAAGAAGGACATGCTCAAGGCCCGGGCCCAGGCCGCCCAGGCCCAAGAGCAGCTGCAGAGCGCTGTGGGCAACCTCAGCACCAACAGTTCCATGGCCGCCTTCGACCAGATGGAGGAGAAGGTTTTGGGCATGGAGGCCCGCAGCCAAGCTGCGGCCGAGCTGGCCGGTGCTGATCTCGAGAGCCAATTTGCCTCCCTGGAGGGCAGCAACGTGGATGAGGAGCTCGAAGCCCTCAAGACCCGCCTTTCCGGCGGATCCACCCCGATCCAGCTGCCGGCACCCGATGCCCCGATGCCCCAGCTTGAGCCCGTGAAGGTGGCCGAGGTCAATGCGGAGCTCGAGGAGCTGAAGCGCTCGATCGACAAGCTCTAGGCCCCCGCCCCTGATTCCGGTCGCCGCCCATCCGGCCGGAGAGTCATCGCCGCAATGGGCTCAGGCACCGCTGGCCTGGGTGCTTCCTTTGAGGGCGGTCGGGGGACTCCCGGAGGGGCCTTTCGCTATGGCTTTCCTTAGGTTCCGGCCGCTATCTCAGCACCAGCGGATCCCCTGACCTGTCGGCTGCCACAGAAGCTCCGGCGGATGCGTGGTTCCTCCAGCCGCCACCGCCGCCCGAATCCCCCCCCCATACAATCGCCCTCTCGCCTCCTTAAGCCGTGTCCGAAGCCGTTCTCGAGATCAGCGATGCCAATTACAAGGAGCTGGTGGTGGATCATCCCGGTCCGATGCTTCTGGATGTTTGGGCTACCTGGTGCGGGCCCTGCCGCTTGATTGCGCCGGTGATCGCCTGGGCCGCGTCCGAATACGAGGGCCGTCTGCGGGTCGGGAAGGCCGACTGTGATGCCAATCCGGCCCTGGTGGAATCCCTAGCGGTGCAGGGGCTTCCCACGCTGGTGCTGTTCCGCGATGGCAGCGAGATCCGGCGCCATGAGGGTGTGCTCACCCAGGCCCAACTCACCGCCTTCCTGGATGCCCATCTCTGAGCGGATCTCGAACCGGGTCGCCCAGTTGGGCAGCGGCGTCTTCGCCCGCAATGACCAGCGCAAGGAGGTCTACCGCCAGCGGCTGAGGGCCGATCCTGGCCACGTCCTTCCCCCCCTGCTCGATCTCTCCCTCGGCTCCACCGACCTCCAGCCCCCGGCGGTGGCCCTTGAGGCGATGGCGGCGGCCCTCGTCGAACCGGCCAGTGCTTCCTACTGCCTCCACGGTGCCACCCTGCCCTTCCGCGAGGCCGTGGCGGCCTGGGCCCAGCGGCGCTTCACGGTGCCGGTGGATCCGGAGCGGGAGGTGCTGCTACTGGTGGGCTCCCAGGAGGGCACGGCCCACCTGCCGCTGGCGGTGCTCAATCCCGGCGACGCCGCCCTGCTGCTCGATCCCTGCTATCCCTCCCACCGGGGCGGTCTGCAGCTGGCCTCCGCCGAAACGGTGCTGCTCCCCCTGGATCCGGCGCGGGGTTGGGAGCCCGATTTCAACCATCTGCTCCCCTCCCAATGGGATGCCCTGCGGCTGATGGTGCTGGGCTTCCCCCATAACCCCACCGCCACCACGGGGGAGCAGTCCTGGCTGGATGGGGCTGTGGCCCGCGCCATCGACCACGACATCGTGCTGGCCCACGACAACCCGTACGTGGATCTGGCCCTCGATGGTGAAGCGCCCGCCCTGCTGCGTCACCCCGACTGGCGCCGCTGCGGCATCGAATTCTTTTCCTTCTCCAAGGGCTGGTGCCTGGGGGGCTACCGCATCGCCTTTGCGATCGGCGCGGAATGGTTGATCACGGCCCTGCGCCAGCTCAAGGGGATCGTGGATTTCAATCAGTCGTTGGCGCTGCAGGCCGGGGCGATCGCCGCCCTGGAGCAGGCGCCCCATTGGCCGGAGCATCTCCGTGGCGTCTATCGCGAGCGGCGGGATCGGATGGCCGCCGCCCTGTGCTCCGAGGGCTGGCAGGTGCCCCACGCTTCGATGGCGCTCTATCACTGGCTGCCCGTGCCGGCGGTGGCCCGGGCGCGGGGCCTGGATTCCGAGAGCTTCGGCGCGGCCCTGCTGGAGGCCACCGGCGTCTGCCTCACCCCTGGCAACGGCTTCGGGCCCGGCGGTGAGGGTTGGCAGCGGCTGGCCCTGGTGCATCCCAGCGAGGACCTGGAGGCCGGTGCGGCCCGTATGGGCGCTTGGCTGCGGCAGCTCTGAGGCCCGCCGATGGTCGGTCGGATCCAGCGGGCCTACCGCACCCTGGCGCGGGCGGCGCGGGCCCGGGGCGGCCGGGGCCTGCCTTGGCAGCTCCGGGCTCTGCCGGTGTGTGCCAGCACCGAGTGCGAACTCGACCGTTGGCTGCGGCAGGTGCCGCCCTTGGCAGGCCCTCTGCCCCCTGCGGATCCGCTGTCAGACGCCGATTCAAGACCCGCGCCACACCTGCGGCTACCGCGCGCCGTGCTGGCCCGCCGGCAGCGCTTCGGCCATGGCCAGCAGGGGAGGGTGTGGGTGTCGCCGCCCGGGGGCGTGTGGCTCAGTGCGGCCCTGCCCTGGCCCGAGGATCCCGAAGGCGCCGCGGCGCCCGCCCTAACGGTGGCGGTGGCCCTGGCCGCCGAGCTGGGCGCTCTGGGGGTGCCCATCGGCCTGAAGTGGCCCAACGATCTGATGCTGCTCACCCCGGCGGGGCCCCGCAAGTTGGCCGGCCTGCTGCCCGGGCTGCGCCTGCGGGGGGGGAAGGTGCGCTGGGCTCGCATGGGCGTGGGGCTCAACGGCACCAATCCCGTGCCAGACGGGGCCGCCGCCCTGGGGGCCTTTCCCCGGGCTCGGGCCGGGCGCAGCGATCTCCTGGTGGCCCGGGTGCTGTTAGCCCTGGATCGAGCGATGGAGCTGGCGAGTCGGCCCGAAGCGGTGCGTTCCGCTGCGGAAGGCCTGCTGTTGCCGCTGGGCCCCCTGGAGCTGGAGGGTGAACGTTGGCGACCCCTAGGCCTGGCCGCCGATGGGGGGCTGCGGCTCGTGAACGACGCGGGCCGCCAACGCATTCTGCGTCGCTTCTGATGCCATCGGCGGCGGCTCTGCTGTTGTGGTCGCTACGCGGTGCGGCCTTCCTGCCGTCGTCGCTCCGGCGGCGATGCACCACAATGCCTACGGTTTTCCCGCAGCGCTCCTTCCGCGGCACCGATCCATGCCCCGCCAGCCCCTGCGCAGCCTTCTGGCTCTCCCGGCCCTGATCGCCTTGCCCCTGGCCGGGGTGCCCCTGGTGATGGCCCAGACCGCTTCACCCGACTCAGGCGGTGCACCCCCACCCCCGTCGTCAGCGCCGCCGCCATCCCTCCCGTCGAGTCTGCCGACTCCGCCCACCCCTGCCGCCCAGGCTCCCGCAGCTCCGGCCGAGAGTCCCGTTGCCGCACCGCCTGCTGCGGCCGTGGGCCCGGTGGCAAGTCCTGCCCCTGCTTCCGCTGCCGCCGAATCCTCGCCAGCCCGGGTCCGCGTCCCGGGGTCGCTAGATCGGCCAGTGCTGCCCGCCGGCTCGGTCGGCTCCAGCCCCCAGCCCCTGCAGCCGGGTCCCGATCAGCGCCAGGTTCAGGCCCCCAGGCGGTTTGATCGCTCCCTCGACGACCTGCTCCGCGATGGTGTGGTCAGCCCCCGCGAGGTGCGCACCCATGATGGCCTCTTTCCCCGTGGCAAAAGCGAGGTGGTGCGAGAGGGCTGCAGCACTGGCGCGTTTTCGGCCCGGGAATGTGGCGCCAGTGGAGTGAATTTTCGCTCCCGTGGTGATGGCGATGGCTCCTTCGGCACGACGGGCTACGGCGGCGCTTGGGCCGGAGGGAGTGCCGGCGGTGGCAGCGGCGAGCGCTACGGCATCGACGCCGCTCCCTTGCCGCCGATTGCCGTGCCGGTTACGGCCCTGCTCTCCGGGATCGGCGGGCGTTTCCGGCTCAGCGATGTCCTCCAGGTGTCCCCAAGGCCCGCCGGGATCCGGGGCAATGGCAACCGGGGCCTGATCTTCCCCCTGATCGGCAGCGCTGAGATCACCAGCGGATTCGGCTGGCGTCTCCACCCGATTCTCGGCACCTGGCTGATGCACAGCGGCCGCGACCTGGCCGCCCCCGAGGGCACCCCCGTGGTGGCCGCTCTCTCCGGCCGGGTGGTGAGCAGTGGAGATGCTGGGGGCTATGGCTTGGCGATTGAGATCGAACACGACAACCCCCGCCGCCACACGCTCTATGGCCACCTCTCCGAGCTCTACGTCCGTGAGGGCGACCGGGTGCGCCAGGGTGAGGTGATCGGCCGGGTCGGCAGCACGGGTCGGAGCACCGGTCCCCACCTGCACTTCGAGTTGCGCATGCCCCAGGAGGGCGGCTGGGTGGCGGTGGATCCGGGCGAACTCGGATCTGGCGATGGTGGGGTCCAGGTGGCGGGTGGCGGCCAACCGGGCCTCGGGGGCCTGCTCAATCCCGGCGTGGCCCCACCCAACGATGCGATTGCGCTGCTGATGGGCCAGCTTCTCCAGAGCCTGGAGCGGCCCCGCTCACCCCTCGGAGCCCCGCTGCCGGGCTCCAAGGCCCAGGCTTCCAGCGCCCCCAGGCCGCTGCCCACCGACCGTCTGCCCAGGAGCCTGCCCCCTTCCGCCGCGCTGCCTGGGCCTGCCCCCCTGCCCCGCAATCTCCCGTCCGCAGCTACACCAGGCAGGTAACCCCTGCGCAGGTCAGCCGCGATGGGCAAGAAGCAACCAGGCAAGAAGGCCAAGCACACCCCCAGGGATCACGCCGAAAGCCGCAGCGTTGCCGCCGCCGCAGGGCATGGGTCTTCCATGGCCCCTGGGGTTGCTTCCGAGGAGGGCCTGAGCCAGCCCACCGATCGGCACCACCAGCCCCTAGCGGGCGGCGGCCCGGACCATTCCCCCAGTTCGGGCCAGACGGCGCCCTCCACGCCGGTTCCCGGCGCCCCCGGCGAGAAGCTCGACCGCCGTTTCTACGAATCGGAACTGGCCCAGCTCCAGCTGGAGCTGGTGAAGATGCAGTACTGGATCAAGGGCACCGGCTTCCGCCTGATCGTGGTGTTCGAGGGGCGCGATGCCGCTGGTAAGGGCGGCACGATCAAGCGCATCACCGAGCCCCTCAATCCCCGCGGCTGTCGCGTGGTGGCCCTAGGCACCCCCTCCGACCAGCAGAAGACCCAGTGGTATTTCCAGCGCTACGTGGAGCATTTCCCCGCCGCCGGCGAGATCGTGATCTTCGATCGCAGCTGGTACAACCGCGCCGGGGTGGAGCGGGTGATGGGCTTCTGCACGGAGCAGGAGGTGGAGCAGTTCATGCGGGCCTGCCCGGAATTCGAACGGATGCTGGTGGACAGCGGCATCCTGCTGCTCAAGTACTGGTTCTCGGTGAGTGACGCCGAACAGGAGTCCCGCTTTCACGACCGCATCGAAGATCCGATGCGCCGCTGGAAGCTCTCCCCGATGGATCTAGAGGCCCGCGATCGTTGGGAGGCCTTCTCACGGGCTAAGGACGCGATGTTCTCCCACACCAACATTCCCGAGGCACCTTGGTTCACCGTGGAGGCGGACGACAAGCGCCGCGCCCGGCTCAACACCATCCATCACCTGCTTAGCAAGGTGCCCTATCAGGACATGAGTCCAGCGGCAATCAAATTGCCGCCACGCAAGCCGGGCCGGGCGGTGGAACGGCCCCCGATCGGCGAGCAGTTCTTTGTGCCGAATCGCTACCCCTAAAGCCAGGCATTGCGTGCGGCGGCCCACTCCTCAGGGTTCGCCGCTCCCCGGCAGTGCCCGATCGGCAGGCAACACGCTGACCAGCACCTTGTCGACCCGGTTGCCATCCATATCGAGGATCTCGATCCGCAGCCCATCGATCTCGAAGAGTTCACCACTGCGGGGAATGTGGCCCAGGTGGTGCATCGCGAAGCCACCGAGGGTGTGGAAATCACCGCTCCCCTCGCCCGCCAGGCTGGTGCGCTCCACCAGTTCCTTGAAGGACTCGAACTCCAGCAACCCATCCACCAGCCAGGATCCGTCCTCGCGCTGCACCACCGAGGGGTCCTCCTCGTCCTCGGCGGAGGGGAGATCCCCCACGATCGCCTCCATCAGGTCGGTCACGGTTACCAGGCCCTCGATGCCGCCGAATTCATCGGTGACCAGGGCGATGTGGCTGCCCGATTCCCGGAACCGCTCAATCACCGCCAGGGCCCGCATCGTTTCTGCCACGTAGAGCGGAGGCTGCAGCAGGGGCTTCAGGTGCACCGGTCCCCCCGCTTCGGGCTGGGGGCTGTCCGGTGCCTCGGCCGGTGCTCTGCCGGTTCGGGAGAGGCGTTCGGCCACCAGAAACTGGCTCGTGCGCAGCACGCCTTCGCAGGCATCGAGGCTGCCCCGGCCGACGGGCAGGCGGGAATGGTTGCTGCCGATCACGGTCTCCAGCTGCTCTAGGGGGTTTGCTTCGGCATCGAGCCAGCTGATCTCGGTGCGGGGCGTCATGAAGGCCCGGATGGGGCGGTCCCCCAGGCGAAACACCCGCTGCACCATGCTGTGTTCGGCCTGCTCAAACACCCCCGCTTCGGCGCCCTGGCGGATGAGGGCCTTGATCTCGTCTTCGGTGAGATTCGGTTCGCCGCTGTCACGGATGCCCATCAGGCGCAGCAGGGCCTCGGTCGAGCTGCCCAGCAGGTGCACCACCGGGGCGCTGAACCGGGAGAGGGCGCGCATCGGGCCTGCCACCGCGCAGGCGATGCCTTCGGGGTCGTTCAGGGCGATGCGTTTGGGCAGCAGTTCGCCGATCACCAGCGAGAGGTAGGTGATCACCCCCACCACGAGCGCCACGCTCACCCCCGGCGAGGACCGGCCGATCCAGGGAACCGAGGCCAGCAGGGGCTCCAGACGATGGGCGATGGTGGCGCCGCCGACGGCGCCGCTGAGGATGCCGATCAGGGTGATGCCGATCTGCACCGTGGAGAGAAAGTCATTCGGCGCGTTGGCCAGCTTCAGGGCCGCCCGGGCCTTGGGGTTGCCGCGTTCGGCCTGTTGCTCCAGCCGCACCTTGCGGGCCGAAACCACGGCGATCTCCGAGCCGGAGAAGATGCCGTTGGCGATGATCAGCACCAGGATCAGCAGGCCTTCGATCAGCAGTCCCGAGGCCATCTGAACGGCATTCTTGTGGGCGAACCCTATCAGCGCAGCACCGCCGGATGGGCGGATCAGGGGAACCGCTGCACACCCTTGGCTGGCGTGTCGAACAACCAGCGAGTCGAGTGACCAGTCAACGGACCGGTGAATCGACTAGCCGGCGAGTCGTCCATCGTGGAAGTGAACCACTCGCCGGGCCCGGTCGCCCACCTCCTGCTCGTGGGTCACCAGCAGGATCGTGATGCCTTGGTCGTTGAGTTCGTCGAAGATGGCCAGCACCTCCCCGGTGGTGCGGGAATCGAGGGCGCCGGTGGGTTCATCCGCCAGCAGCAGGGCCGGCCGGTTGATGATCGACCGCGCCACCGCCACCCGCTGCTGCTGGCCCCCCGAGAGCTGATTGGGGCGGTTGTTGATCCGCTTGGCCAGCCCCACCCGCTCCAGGGCTTGGCGGGCCCGCTCACGCCGCTCTTCTGCGGGAACCCCGGCGTAGATCATCGGCAGCATCACGTTGTCGAGGGCGCTGAGCTGGGGCAGTAGGTGGAACTGCTGAAACACAAAACCCAGCTCCCGGTTGCGCAGGTCGGCCAGCGCGTCGTCATCGAGGCTTTCCACCGGTACTCCGTTGAGGCGGTAGCTGCCGCTACTGGGCCGGTCGAGGCAACCCAGGATGTTCATCGCCGTGCTCTTGCCCGAGCCCGAGGTGCCCATCACCGCCAAGTAGTCGCCCCGCTCAACGGTGAGGCAGAGGTCGTCGAGGGCGCAGACCAGGGTGTCGCCGCTGCCGTAGACCTTGCTCACGTGCTGGAGTTCGGCCACCGGAACCGCAGGCTCGAACGGCTTGGCCCCAGGGCTGGAAGGAGGATCCACAGTGTTTGCGGCTGAGTTTGCCGACCTACCGGCGTTGAACCAGGGCCACGAAGGCGATCGGGAAAGGGGATGGGCGATGGGGCAATCAGCCCAGGGGCACGGCCCCGGCCATCGCAATCGCGTGCTGCAGGATCGGCGTGCCCGCCACCGTGGAACTGGCCCACTCGAACAGGGGGCTGGAGAGGATGCCACCCACCGCGGTCACAAGCACACAACCAATCAAAGCGGCCCGTAAAGGCTGCATGCCGGCAAGATTCCAGCTGATTTCGGGATAGGCCTTCACCGCGTCGGAGGCCTCCTGTGGCTCCTTCACTACCATCATCTTGATCACCGAGATGTAGTAATAGATCGAAACCACGGAGGTGACCAGACCCACGACAACCAGCAGGTACTGCTTGTCGGCCCAGCCGGCAAAGAAGAGATAGATCTTGCCGAAGAAGCCCAGCATCGGCGGGATGCCGCCGAGCGAGAGCAGACAGAGGCTGAGCCCCAGGGTGATCAGGGGATCCTTCTGGTAGAGGCCGGCGTAATCGGCGATCCGGTCACTGCCGGTGCGGAGTGAGAAGAGGATGATGCAGGCGAAGGCCCCCAGGTTCATGAACAGGTAGGCGGCCATGTAGAGCACCATCGAGGCGAAGCCGTCCTCGGTGCCGCACACCAAACCGATCATCACAAAGCCGGCCTGGCCGATCGAGCTGTAGGCCAGCATCCGTTTCATCGATGTCTGGGCCAGGGCCACGATGTTGCCCAGCACCATGCTCAACACCGCCAGCACGGTGAAGAGAAACTTCCACTGGGCATCGAAGCTCTCGAAGCAACCCACCAGCAGCCGCAGGGCCAGGGCGAAGCCAGCCGCCTTCGAGCCCACCGAGAGGAAGGCCACCACCGGGGTGGGCGAGCCTTCGTAGACGTCCGGGGTCCACTGGTGAAAGGGCACCGCGGCGATCTTGAACGCCACCGTGGCGAGCACGAAGACCAGCGAAAGGGCGGTGATCGGTGAGGCGGCCGTGCGCAGGGCCACGGCGATCTCGTCGAGGCTGGTGCTGCCGCCGCTCAAGCCGTAGAGCAGGGAGGAACCGTAGAGAAACACCGCCGCCGCCGCCGAACCCACCAGCAGATATTTCAGGGCCGCCTCGGAACTGCGGGCATCCCGCTTCATATAACCGGAGAGCAGATAGCTGGAAACCGAAAGGGTCTCCAGGGAGATGAAGATGCTGATCAGGTCGGTGGAGCCGCACAGGAACATGGCGCCCAGCGTGGCGGCCAGCAGGATGGCGGCGTATTCCCCCACCGGCGTTCCGCTGCGCTCCACGTAGCGCCAGCTCAGCAGCAGGGTCACCAGGGTGGAGGCGGCCACGACCCCCCGAAAGGCGATCGCCAGGTTGTCGGCCAAGAAGGCGCCCAGGAATGAGGGCTCCAGGGGGCCGTTCCACTGCAGGGCGAGCAGTACTAGGGCCGTGCCAAGGCCGCCGTAGCAGAGGGGTGGAACCCAGCGGGTCGCGGCCTTCTCCCCGGCCAGGTCCACCAGAAGGCAGGCGAGCAGGGCGATCAACACGGCCGCCTCTGGGGCGATCGCTCCGGCGTTCAGCTGAAGATTCATGCCCCCCGTGCTCAGGCCCGAGGCGATCGTGTCGGTCACGGCGGAGGACGCCGTGGTGAGGGCCATCGGCAAGGTGGCCAGCGGGTGGAGGCCACTCAGCAGGCCAGCGAGTGCACCTGGAAGTGCCACGGTGATGGCCACTGGGTTCAAGGCATCCGGTGCTGCGGACTGTAGCGGCCGTTTCGAGCGGCGATGGACCTTCGCTGGCCCCTTCGTTGTCACCCTTTGCGGGCATCGGATTAGGCGCTCCGCCCGCCGATGCGATAAAGAGGGAGGCGGTTTCCTGCGTTTACGTGGCGCACACCCTGGTCATCGTCGAAAGCCCCACCAAGGCCAGAACCATTCGGGGGTATCTGCCGAAGGACTTCCGCGTGGAGGCCTCCATGGGCCACGTGCGCGATCTCCCCAATAACGCCAGCGAGATCCCGGCGGCCCACAAGGGTGAGAAGTGGGCCAACCTCGGCGTGAACACCGCCAACGACTTCGAGCCCCTGTACGTGGTGCCGAAGGACAAGAAGAAGATCGTCAAGGAGCTCAAGGACGCCCTCAAGGGCGCCGACCGGCTGCTGCTGGCCACGGACGAGGACCGGGAGGGCG
>Ga0114972_10004211_pt1 | contig 10713 bp, 3 predicted proteins | sample M_140807_EF_Meta_FD_87354 | JGI IMG/M metagenome (GOLD analysis project Ga0114972, IMG submission 87354) | Freshwater microbial communities from Lake Montjoie, Canada to study carbon cycling - M_140807_EF_MetaG | ecosystem: Environmental > Aquatic > Freshwater > Lake | place: Lake Montjoie... | reverse complement strand
GTCTATTTTTTGCCAATTGCACTCTATCCCCCCATCGCCCCACCGATGGTGCAGGTCACTTGCGCCTATCCCGGGGCGAATGCAAAAGTGGTCTCTGACACAGTTGGAACACCAATTGAACAGATCGTTAATGGTGTTGATCGCCTTTTGTACATACAATCCCAAAGCACCAATGATGGCAACTACACCTTGTTTCTAACTTTTGATGTTGGGGCAGACATCAATCTTGCCCTGGTTCAGGTCCAAAACAGGGTACAGCTCGCCATGCCGCTTTTGCCCGAGGTGGTCCGCACCCAGGGTGTCAACATCAAAAAGAAATCACCCGACATCCTACTTGCGGTAAATCTCATTTCACCCGACGGGCGCTATGACGACCTGTTCATGAGCAACTATGCAACCATTCACCTAAAGGATGAACTTCTCCGTGTTTATGGTGTGGGCGACATTGTCTATCTTGGCCAGCGGGATTACAGCATTAGGGCATGGCTTGACCCCGAACAGATGGCCACAAGGGGCATCAGCGTAGACGAAGTCAACAACGCGCTCAAATTACAAAACTCCGAGGTGATTTCCGGGGCCGTTGGGCAAACACCTTCACCAGGCGGGCAGGCGAACCGTCTGATTCTAAGCGCCAGGGGACGGCTCAAGACTCCGGAGGAATTTGGCAATGTGATTATTAAATACGATGCGTCACTTCCAGGGACCGCCTTGGTGAGGCTTCGTGATATTGCCAGGATCGAACTGGGCGCGCAAAGCTACGACCAGATTTGCAGCCTTAGCGGAAAACCATCCGTTGGCCTTGCGATTTTCCAACTTCCGGGAACCAATGCCCTCAATTGCGCAGAGGCCATTCGTGCCAAAATACTGGAGCTTTCCCAACGATTTCCGCCGGGTCTCGCTTATGAAATCAACTACGACACAAGCCCGTTCATCAGCGAATCGATAGTCGAAGTATTGAAAACCCTTCGTGACGCGATCATTCTGGTTGCTATTGTGGTTCTCTTGTTCCTTCAGAGTTGGCGGGCAACGCTGATCCCGCTGATCGCCGTGCCTGTGGCGATTGTGGGAACCTTTGCCGTAATGGGCCTCATGGGATTTAGCCTCAATACGCTCTCCTTGTTCGGATTGGTCCTTGCCATTGGCATTGTGGTCGATGACGCGATCGTTGTTGTAGAAAATGTCGAGCGACTGATCGCCCAAGGTCTCTCGCCACGGGATGCGACAATCAAAGCCATGGACGAAGTTACCGGACCAGTCATCGGCGTAGCCCTGGTTTTGTCGGCTGTCTTTATTCCATGCGCTTTCATAGGTGGGGTGGTTGGACTTTTTTTCAAGCAATTCGCTCTGACAATCGCGGTTTCCACGATCATCTCCGCAATCAATTCCCTGACCCTTAGCCCCGCGCTGGCCAAAATATTGCTTAAGCCTCATGGGGCGAAAAAAGACATCATTGAAAAACTTTTGGCACTCTGTTTTGGTTGGTTCTTTTGGCTTTTCAATCGGGGCGTTGGTGCTTTTACCAAAAGCTATGGTGAAGTTGTTGGTTTCCTTTTAAGGCGATCCATTCCGGTTTTGGTGATCTATGGGCTGTTGCTGATATTCACGGTGAAGTCTTTTGGAAGTTATCCCCTTGGTTTTGTCCCGCTTCAGGACCAGGGATATCTGTTGGTGACGGCAACACTCGATGACGGAGCCTCTGTACAACGGACCAACGAAACCCTGATAAAACTGGATGAAAAAATCCGCAAAATTCCTGGAGTCAAGTCAACCCTGACGATTGCTGGTCAATCTTTTCTTTACAACGCGAACTCTCCCAACTGGGGATCAATGTTTGTAATCCTGGACGAATTCCAGGATCGAAAAGCCCCCGGAACGAGTGCGATGGAGATCCTTCTGAAAATTCGCAAGGATTGTTCAACGGATTTTCAGGAGGCAATGGTGGGGGTATACCCTGCTCCACCTGTCAAGGGTCTTGGAACGGCGGGGGGGTTCAAATTTTATATCGAGGACCGTGGCAACCTGGGAAACCAGATCCTTCAGGATTCCGCACAGGACATGGTCGAAGAAATGTCCAAATGGGGTCTTCCCATGGTCCGTTCGGACTTCAACGCCAATATGCCCCAGCTTTTTCTTGACATCGACCGTTCCAAGGTGCGCAATCAGGGGGTAGACCTCAATCTTCTTTTCAAGACACTTCAAACCCAACTAGGATCTGTTTTTGTAAATAATTTCAACATTTTTAGCCGCTATTGGCAAGTGAAAACCATGGCCTCCGAGGAATTCCGGGCCAGGGTTTCCGAACTTCTCAACATGAAGGTCCCTAACAAAAATGGCAAAATGGTACCTTTAAGCACCCTTGTAAACCTGGTCAATGACCGCGGCCCCGCAATGATCATGCGCTACAACCTATATCCCGCGGCGCCTGTCGCGGGAATTCCAAGCCCGACAATCTCAGCCGGCACTCTGATAACCAAAGTGGAAGATTCGGCAAAGGCGCAACTTCCCGACCAGTTCAACCTGGAATGGAGCGAAATTTTCTACCTCCAAATTCGCTCGGGCAACACGGCGATTTTCCTTTTCCTTTTGGGGATCCTGTTGGTCTTTTTGGTGCTTGCGGCACTTTACGAAAGCTGGACTCATCCTCTTGCCGTCATCCTTGTGGTCCCTCTTTGCCTTTTGTCGGCGATGGGGGGTCTGGCGGTTGCCCACATGCCCATCGATATCCTCGCCCAGGTCGGCCTTGTTGTCCTGGTGGGGCTTGCAAGTAAAAACGCCATACTGATTGTGGAATTTGCGCGCGACCTGAGGCGTCAGGGACTGGGCATTGCCGAAGCTACCCGCGAAGCATGCGTCCTCAGAATTCGTCCCATTGCCATGACCTCACTCGCTTTTATCCTGGGGGTGGTTCCCCTTGTAACGGCCAGAGGGGCCGGAGCGGAAATGCGCTGGTCGCTTGGGATAACAGTTTTTGCGGGAATGATCGGGGTCACTTTTTTTGGTACCCTGCTCACACCCGTATTCTTCCAAACGCTGGAGGCCATCTCCTGCCGGATTTCCCGGAAAGGTAAACCACGATGATACCCAAGTACTTCATCGACAGGCCCATTTTTGCCGCAGTTCTCTCCATCCTTTTGGTTTTGGGGGGTTCTGTCTCGTATTTTGCACTACCCACCACGCAATACCCCGAAATCACGCCTCCAACCATCGAGGTTTCCACGATCTATCCGGGCGCAAACGCGGAACTGGTTCGTGATACCATTGCATCCCCTATTGAACAGCAAGTCAGTGGCGTCGAAAACGCAATGTACATGAGTTCCCAATGCACCAATGATGGCCGTTATCGACTTGTGGTCACATTTGCTCCTGGAACAGATCTGAATATGGCACAGGTCCTGACCCAGGTGCGTGTGTCGCTGGCCCTTCCAATTTTGCCCGACCTTGTCCAAAGACAGGGGGTTGCCGTTCTCAAAAAGGGCGCGGGCGCAATGATGATCATCAACTTTACCTCCAAGGAAGACACTTCCGGAAAATCTCTTTTTAACGATACCTTTTTGAGTAATTTCGCCACCATCCAGGTTCGGGATGAATTGCTCCGCGTCGATGGGGTGGGCGATGTGGGCTACATCGGCCAACGGGACTATTCCATGAGGGCATGGCTAAATCCGGAGCGACTTGCCATCCTCAAACTCACAACCGATCAGGTTGTCAACGCGCTTTCGGAACAAAATTACCAGGTGGCCGCGGGAAACATTGGTCAACAACCCGCGCCTCCGGGCCAGGCCTTCCAAATCACACTCTCCGCCCAGGGTCGCCTCATCAGCGAAAAGGAATTCGGCAACATCATCGTGCGGTCCCTCCCTGGTCAGGATAATGAACCGGATGCGGTGATCATCCGCCTAAGTGACATTGCCAGAATCGAACTTGGATCGCAGCAATACGATCAAATCTGCACCCTCGATGGAAAACCGAGCGTTGCCCTGACTATCTACCAGCTTCCCGGTTCCAACGCGATCAAAACTGCCGAGGCTGTCCGCGCAAAAATGGCGGAACTCTTTGCGGGTCCGTCCAAGGGCCTCGATTACAACATTGTCTACGACACCACTCCATTTATCGAAGAATCCAAGACCGAGGTGCTAAAAACACTCCGGGATGCGATCATACTTGTCGCGTTGGTGGTACTTGCGTTTTTGCAAAATTGGCGTGCCACCCTGATCCCCCTGATTGCGGTCCCGGTTGCGATCATCGGCACCTTTATCCTCATGGCCGGACTCGGTTTTAGCCTTAATAACCTATCCCTTTTTGGCCTTGTCCTTGCGATCGGCATCGTTGTAGACGATGCCATCGTGGTGGTGGAAAATGTCGAACGCTGGATGGAACTGGGGTATTCACCCCGGGACGCTTCCGTGAAAGCCATGGAAGAGGTCACCGGACCAGTGCTTGGTGTTGCCTTGGTTCTGACAGCGGTTTTTGTTCCTTGCGCGTTCATCTCCGGAATCGTTGGGCAATTCTTTCGACAATTTGCCCTGACAATCGCGGTCTCGACCCTCCTGTCGGCAATCAATTCCCTAACGCTCAGTCCCGCGCTGGCGGCACTATTACTCAAGCCAAAACATGCCAAAGCCGATCCTCTTGATCTCCTTTTGCAATGGACCCTTGGCTGGTTTTTCTTTCTTTTCAATAGTGGCTTCGATCTTGTCAACCGTGCCTACGGGGCGATTGTTGGAGGAGCACTCCGCATAAGCCTTTTGGTCCTGATCGCTTACATAGGCATGCTTTGGCTTACGGCAAACATGTTCCAATCCGCGCCCACCGGCTTCATCCCCCAACAGGACAAGGGTTACCTGATCGTCAATGTGACCCTTCCGGATGGGGCCTCACTTGAGCGGACAAGCAACATCATCAAAACGATGGAAGCCGCGGCGTCGAAGGATTCCGCCGTCACCCATACCGTGTCCATTGCCGGACAATCGCTGGTCTTTGGCGCCAACTCCCCCAACTGGGGCGCCATGTATGTCATGCTAAAGGGTTTCTCGGATCGCAAAGGCGAAAATGGAACCTCGGAAGCAGTCTCCAGGCGCCTGAGGGAAACCTGGGAAAAACTGGTTCCAGATGCAAAAATTGAGGTGTTCGGACCGCCCCCTGTTGATGGTTTGGGCACCGTTGGAGGGTTCAAACTTGTGGTCGAGGATCGTGGCGATTACGGAGGAAGGGCGCTTCAGGACGCCACCGACCAATTGGCCCTTGATGCCTCGGGGGATCCGCAGTTTCGTGGAATATTTACCAATTACCGAGCGGATACTCCGTGGATATGGCTGGAAATCGACCGGGACAAAGTCGTTTCACTTGGCATTTCCATTCAGGACCTTTTTCAGACACTGCAAGTCAATCTGGGCTCGTACTATGTCAACCAGTTCAATCGCTTTGGACGGTCGTGGCAGGTGAATGTACAGGCCGAAGGTAAAAACCGCTCCGAGATCAACGAAATACTCAATCAGCTCAAAGTCAAAAACAACAACGGGGACATAATCCCCCTGGCGACATTGATGAGCGCGAAATCGTCCACGGGCCCAAGCCTGGTCATGCGATACAACCTCTATCCCGCCGCCGCGATCATGGGTGAGCCCGCGCCGGGCATAAGCTCCACTACCGCCCTCACCAACATTAGGGCAAAGTTTGACAAACTCCAGGACTCGGGAGACATCCCGGGCCTCATGTCCGCGGATTGGACGGAGATGGCTTATATGCAGATCCGTTCGGGAAATACCGCGACGCTCCTTTTCGCCTTGGGTGTTGTCCTTGTTTTCCTCGTTTTGGCAGCGCTATATGAAAGTTGGGCGCTTCCATTCGCTGTGATCCTTGTGGTCCCGATGTGTTTGCTCTCGGCGATCTTTGGCCTCCTTCAGGCAGGAATGGATGTCAACATCTTTGGCCAGATTGGCTTTGTCGTTCTTGTCGGATTGGCTTGTAAAAATGCCATCCTTTTTGTCGAATTTGCCAAACAGCTTCGCGAAGAGGGTAAACCCCTGCGCCAGGCGACACTCGAGGCATGCACCCTCAGACTGCGTCCAATTCTTATGACCTCGTTTGCGTTTATCCTTGGCGTGGTCCCACTGGTGATCGCTGAAGGGGCGGGCGCGGAAATGCGTAGGACTCTTGGACAGACCGTGTTTTGCGGAATGCTGGGCGTTACCGGGTTTGGAATTTTCCTTACGCCTGTCTTTTTCTATAGCGTGCTTTATTTTGCCAAACCGCCCCAACGAAAAACAACCAACGAGAAAGTCCAGACAGAGGCGGGGGAACCCCACACTCCTCCAGCGCCCCACGCCTGAGATTCCATAGGCCCCAATTGAAAAAAAACCAAGTGGGGCGGTGGGGGGGAGATAAGGACAAAATGGTTTGCTATTACGGTGCTTTGTGCCTTTGGAAAAGCTCCCGCCAATAGCCAAAACCGGCTGGTCGGGGCTTCTGATCATAGTCGTTGGGGTATGCGCCCTCGGTGCGTGGACTGGGCCGATTTTCCATTTCGCCCAGTGCCGGTTCCTCGAGGCGCATTTCCCAACCGCCTCCGAGTGCCCGATAGGTGTGAATGATACCCTGGGAAACCTGCCCCAGATTATCATTGAGAAGGATCTGCTCCTTGATGGCCTCCCGCTCAAGTAGGTAGACCCGGTTAAAATCGACGGTGCCTTCCAGATATTGGATCTTCGCCAATTCCACCGATTTCATAGCGGCCTCAACCGCCTTGGCCTGAAGCTTCGCCGCCTCATCCGCTTTGATGTATTCGATTAGTCCGTTTTCGGCCTCGCGTCCCGCGTTGAGAACGGTCTGTTGATAAGCCGCACCCAAAGCCTGGAATTTCGCGTCCTGAACCCGAATATTGTTGAGGAGTCGGCCATAGTTGAGGATTTTCCAATCCACCGAAGGCCCCAGGCGCCCCATTAACGAATTGGGAGTAAACACACTATTAATATCCGAACTCCAAAGACCCAGATACCCGTTGATTACAAACGATGGATAAAGCTCTGATTCGGCAACACCAATCTGGGCGCACTGGGCGGCGAGGTTCCTTTCCGCCTGTCGAACATCTGGACGCCGACGAATCAGGTCTGCCGGAATTCCTGGTTGGGCCTCCAGGGGCGCCGCCGGAATCGGTTTTTTGCCCAATCGTTCGGACAGTTCCTCCGGAGCAATTCCCAACAACAAACAGATGGCATTTGCGGCCTTTCGGGCCCTTTGCTCATATAGAGGGACTTGAGCCTGGGTTTGTGCGAGATTGAGTTTTGCCTGTTCGACATCTACCTGGGTAGTGGCGCCACCCTTGAACCGGTCCTCGGTAACCTCAAGGGACCCCTTCATTAGCTCAACGAATTTCAACAGCGATACCACCTGGGCCTCTGCCACGCGATAGTCGACATAGTAACCTGCCATGTCGGAAACGAGTGACACCAGGATTCCGTCATACTCTTCGACGCTGGCCTGATACGAGGCCTCCGAAGATTCAATGTTGCGGCGAAATTTGCCCCAGACATCCATTTCCCAGGAAAGGTTAAAACCCGTCGACCAGACACTGAACGCTTTTTGGGGAAGCAAAGAACCAAAGACGAGATTCGGACTGATGGCGACCCGGTCATAACCGGTTAATTGGCTTTGGGACTGGGGCATGAACTGGCCAACTTTGATGTTGTAGTTGGCTCGGGCTGCCAAAACCTTGAACCCGGCATCCTTAAGTTGATAGTTTTCCCGATAAGCGGATTCGACAAGCTCGTTTAGTGTGGGATCGTTAAACTGCTCCCACCACCTTAGATCGGGACTGATTTCTGCCTTCACCCGGGAATTTTTGGAATCGATCCAATCAGACGAGGTTTTGGCTTCGGGCCGGAAATAATCCGGCCCGACCTTCATCTTTTGGGACCAATATTTCGATGGGTGGGTGCAACCTATCCCCAGGGCACCGGAACCCAACAGAATCCCCAAAAAGGCCCAGCGGCGCCTGGAATTGCCCGCTTTTCCCCACACGGATATGACTGCACAAACCAAAGTCTTGACCTTTGGGAGGCGGTTTCCGGGTTTGAGATTTTGCCAAATCATGATTAGGCCCGGCTCAATGGAAAGGGCCCCTGCCCCCACTGGGCAAGGCACAATCCGTATCACCGTTATCGGCCGCAAATTCGGCAAAGTTTAACAAATGGGAACTCAAAAGTTACCGACTTTGCCCTCCACCCAGACCTAAATCAGGCCCGGATGCACATAAGGCCCCCGATAGGTCCGGCGAAGAAGTTTGTTTGCTTCCGCGTCCCCAACGACCTCTTTTTTGATCGGATCATAAGAGAGGCTGCGCCCCAACTTCATTGCCATGTTCGCAAGAATGCAACTGGCGGTTGAAATGTGCCCCTGTTCAATATCCGATACCGGTTTGGACCGCTTGGCGATCGCCCGGAGGAGGTCGCGATGGTGCACGCGAACCGCGGAGGCGACATGTTGCTCCAGATCCTTTTCGGTTTTGTCTTCGGGATGCTTTTCAAATTCAAAAAGTGGCGTTCCCGAAAGGGTTGCCTTGTTGCGTCCCATTGGGAAAAATTCGTACTTGTTGACGCTGAGTTTAAGGGTTCCTTTTTCCCCATAAATCGTCGCCCCCCAGGGATATTCCGGATCGGCTGCGGCTCCATAGGATCTGTGCTCCCAGGTGGCGGTCAGATCGCCAAAATCAAATAGCGCGGACTGCGTGTCGGAAATGTTCGCGCGCCCCTGCTTCTGGACCAGGATACCGCCTTTGGAGCTGACCGATTTGGGCCAACCCAGATCCAGCATCCAGCGTACCATGTCGAGCATATGCACACACATGTCTCCCACGATCCCGTTTCCATATTCCATGAACGCCCTCCAACCGCGCGGGTGAACAATACGGTTGTAAGGGCGCATGGGTGCTGGTCCAGTCCAGAGATCGTAATCAAGATTTTCCGGAGGAGCAATATCCGGTGCATTGTCATTGTTGCGCATGTGGTAATAACAATACAAATCGATGTGACCGACTTTCCCCAAAAGTCCGGGTGTGATGACCCTGTCCCGTGCCTCAATCAGGTGGGGAGTGCTACGCCTTTGCATTCCCACCTGAACCACACGGCCCAACTTTCGCGCCTTGGACAATATCGCCTCACCCTCGGCGATGTCCGCGCTGATCGGTTTTTGCAAATACAGATCAGCCCCGGCTTCCATCGCGGCAATGGCGTGCAGGGCGTGCCAATGATCCGGGGAACCGATGAGCACCAGGTCCAGGTCCTTCTCTCCGAGCATCTTGCGATAATCGGCGAAGGTCCTTGGTTTCTTCCCCGATTTTTGACGCCCCTGCACGATGTCCGCCGCGTCGGCCAACATTTTTTTGTCAGGGTCGCAAAGGGAAACAACCTCAACAGGAGCAACCTGAATCAGCCTAAGCAGGTCAACCTTCCCATACCAACCAGATCCGATGAGACCGACCCGCAATTTGCGATCGGCAAATTCCTCACCAAAAAGACTGGAAGCGGCAATACCGGCGGCACCTGCCGCAAAGAAAGTACGACGATTCATCATGGTAAAATCTCCCAAAAAGATTCAGTAAAAGGCTATTGATTGCCCTGGTTTTTACTCATCAGATAACCTAAAAGATCCACCAACTCCTGAGTCGAGAACCGCTCCAACTGCCCCTCGGGCATCAGGGACTGGTTGGTGACCCTGCGGCTTTCCAGATCCGCCGGATCAATGGTCAGCGTTTCGGTGGTGGTGCGGACGGTGAGCGCCTTGGGTGTTTCGACCTGGATCGCTCCCGAAATGACCCTTCCGTTTTTGAGTTCAAGCACCTCGAGCTTGAATTCCTTGGGAACAATAGCCGAAGGATCGACCAGGTTTTCCGCCCAGTAGTCTAGACTTTGGCGCTGGCCACCCGTCAGGTCTGGGCCAACCGCGGCACCCTTGCCAAAGAGCTTGTGACACGCGCCACAGCTCTGTTCATAAACCTTTTCGCCTCGTGAACGATCTGATTGGGCCAGGTCGAGAGCAGCCAGTTTGGTTTTCCAGTCGGCCAATCGCTTTACCTTGTCCTGAGTGGAAGGACGAATCGATCCCCATGCTTTTTCAATCCGGGCTCCAAAAGGATTACCAGGAAGCGAGGCGATCTGTCGGGCAATATGAACCGGGATATCCTTCGGGGGGATCTTTTCGGCTTCGAGGGCATCAATCAGCTTCCCGGTCCAGGCGGGACGCTCCACCAACAATTCCACGGCCTGCTGGCGCTCGATCACCGCAAGATTTTTCCAGGCGGAAAGGATTTCCGCGGGAAGAGAATCGTCTTTGAAGCGGGCGCGCGTCACCCATGACGAAAGGCGAAGCTCGGGATTTTTCCCCATCTCCACAAGCCAGGCCGAGGTTTCAGCAGAGGGGCTCACACGAGGTTGGGCCAAAATCTCTTGACGAAGGGTCAAAGGCAACTTGTCGTTTTCGACAATCGCCCGAGTCAGATCCCATGCCTTGGAGGTCTTTGTCAATTGGGCCAGCTTGGCCACCTCGGCCAGCGAGGCGGGTTCGGTGTTCCTTTGGTAAAGGTTGATCACCGCATCCACCGTTTCAAGAGATGGAAGCGGCGTTCCCGGTTGTCCAAGGCTTTCGTTGAGCCCCAAAAGGAATCCAGCACCCGAACCCTTGGCGATTTCACCCGAGAGGAGTTTTTTTAACAGCCAATTG
>Ga0114972_10004210_pt1 | contig 10713 bp, 7 predicted proteins | sample M_140807_EF_Meta_FD_87354 | JGI IMG/M metagenome (GOLD analysis project Ga0114972, IMG submission 87354) | Freshwater microbial communities from Lake Montjoie, Canada to study carbon cycling - M_140807_EF_MetaG | ecosystem: Environmental > Aquatic > Freshwater > Lake | place: Lake Montjoie... | reverse complement strand
GATCGTGCCGCTGCCCTCGAGCAGGCGGACAAAGCCCTCGACGTTGTCGGCAGCGAACGTCCCACCGACCGGACGCTCGGCGACTACAGCGTCGCCAAGGATGAGCTGAAGACGATTGCGACGGTTAAACTGTGCGACGACGTCGCGGAGCGGCGTTTCGGAAAAGACGAGTTTGCGCTCCTGCCAGGAGAGGGCCTCGCGGATCGCCTCGGAGGCGACGGCCTCGACGATGGGCGACGGAGCGGAAGGAATCGGGAAGGCGGATTTTTCCGAAGCGAGGAAGATGACGGTGCGCTCATTCGCCGACAGGAACGTAGGGCTGCCGCTGATAGCCTGCCCTGAGGCTGACCGAAGGGGCAGGCCGGTTCGAGTATCACGTTCGTCGCGTGACGGCACGGCGACAAGCGCCGGCCCTACGTCGGACACGGCCACTTTGCCTTCAGTCACGAGCACCTCGACGGAGGTGGCCGCGAGCCGAACGTTGAACGCCGTGCCGACCGCGCGCACGGCGACACCGTGGGCAGAGACAATAAACGGCCGCGCGGTATCGTGCGCGACGGTGAAGTGCGCCTCGCCCCGCTGAAGGGCGACGCGGCGCTCGCTCGGCAACAGCTCGACGCGCACCTCGGAGTTCGCATTGAGTTCGACGACCGATCCATCCGCGAGCACGACGCGCTCGTAACCGCCGGCCGAGGTCGCGTAGAGCTGCGCGGAAGGTTGCGGTCGCGCCCATTGCCACCAACCGAAAGCGGCGAGTGCCACCGCAGCGGCCATCGCGAAGACGATCCGCAGAACGGGAGATCTCTTCACCGGCGCAATCGAGCGGGGCTTCACCGGAAACTCGACGACGGGCTGCAACTCCGCGCGCACGAGCGGCATTTTTTCGAGCAGGGCACACGCGGCCTCGAGGCGCGCGACCGCGGCGGCGTGGCGCGGGTCGACGCGGCACCAGCGCTCGAAGTCGCGCTTCTGCGTCGATGAAAAACCCTCGGCGCGGAGCGTGAGCCAATCCGCAGCGACTTCCTCAATCGGATCTTCGTGGTCGAGTGATTCGCTCATGGTGCAGCCTCCCCGGCCGTCGGCGGCAGCGTTTCCAGCAACCCCCGCTCCGCGAAAAATGCAGCGCAACGCCGCATGCCTTTTGCCATGTGCACCTTCACGGTCTCGGCCGAGATGCCGAGTTGCACGGCGATTTCCTTGTAAGCGAGACCGTCGAGATAGCGGAGCATGATGACTTGGCGGCAACGGTCGGGGAGCGCCCGCACGGCGTCGGCGAGCACTTCGAGTTCGTAGCTTTGATCCATCTGCTCACCCACCCCAGGCATCTCCTCCAAGACCGTGAGCTCGACCAAATCTGTCACGGCCTCGGTCGGCTTCGCGCCGCGGCGACGGAAAAGATCGAAGGCGGCGTTGCGCGCGGCGGTGAAGAGAAAGGCTTTCGGGTAGCGCACGCCACCGTTCGCCTGCGCACGGAGCAGGCGCGTGTAAGTTTCCTGCACGAGATCGTCGTGGTCGGCGAGGGTCGGGAAACGCGCCTGCAAGTAGGCTCGCAGCGCCGGTTCATGGGGCTGCACTTTCTCAGTGAACCACCGCGACAAGCTCGGTGCAGGCAGACGGGTTGATTCAGACGGCGACATGGGGCGGGGCGGGGGAAAGCCATCCTCCTCGCCCTCCAGGCTGTCGAGGGGAATTTCGGCCAAAACGCGCTACCGAAACTATTTTTATTCGACGATAACCCAAACGCGCGCCGCCTGCGTCTCTAATGTCCGCAATCTCGGTCCGCGCCCTCCGCCGCTCAACGCGGAAACGGGCGATGCCGCGCTCTCCTCCCCGAGGGGTAGCGGCGAGTGCCAACTTAAGGTAGCGGCGAGCGCCAGCAAGCCGAGGTGCGACGGCTCGCTGGCGCTCGCCGCTACGTCGGAAAAACCGCAGTTAGCTCACTTCCCCTGCGGGCCGTAGCCCGCCACCGGGCGGACGTCGGCGCCGAGTTTACCCGCCGCCCAGAGGACGCCGCGGGTGTCGCGTTCTAGGTCGCGGCGAGCGCCAGCTCAAGGTAGCGGCGAGCGCCAGCAAGCCGAGGACCGACGGCTCGCTGGCGCTCGCCGCTACGTCGGAAAAAACCGCTGTTAGCTCACTTCACCCGCGGCCCGTAGCCCGCCACCGGGCGGCCGTCGTCGCCGAGTTTACCCGCGGCCCAGAGGACGCCGCGGGTCACGAGTTCGAGATAGCGGGCGTCGCTCACGGTTTCGTTCATGTGACCGATGGTCGTGCTGAACACGCGGGCCTGCTTCGGGCCGTAGAGGTTAGTCCAGACCACCACCGATTCGTTGTCGGTCTTGGCACCCTTCTTATCGGTCGTCGTTTGGAAACCCGTCGCGAGCGAGCGGTGACCGGGGAAAACTTTCGGGTCCTGCACATTGTTGTAGAGCTCTTCATTACCCGTGGACCAATCTCCGAGGCCCTTCGTGATCGGACTACCCGACTTCGTGAACGAAATCTTGATCGGTTCTTTCGGGCCGTGCCGGCTCGATTGGAGGCCGAGGAAGTCGAACCAAGCCGCATCGGCGGAACCGGGCGCCATCGGGCGGGCGTAGTCTTTCGTCACCCGATAGCTATGCATCGCACAGTGGAGATTCACGCCCGGAAGACCGGCGAAGTGCGGGGCGAGGACGTTTTTCACCATCTCGGGATCGGAGATATCGGCGGCACATTCGTCGTGGATCACGAGGTCGTAGCCTTGCGCATAGGCGGGGTTCGTGTGCGCCGCAAAAGCGGGGCGCGTCGTCTTGTCGGCGGTGTGCATGTGGTCGACGATGACGTTGGCGCGCGCTTCGAGACCGTTTTTCAGGAGGTCTTTCTGCGCGACGTAATCGTGGCAGCAGCCACCGGTGAGGAGCAAAATCTTCAGCGGCTTGGGCGCGGCGGCGGCAAAGGTCAGGCCGGGCAACGCGAGGGCAGTAACGAGGGCGAGACGGCGGAGTGAGGATAACATGGTAACGAGTGAGACGAAGCGGAGGGGTGAGGGTGAACGGGAAACTTAGTCGAAAATTGGGAAAAACGTATTGAAAGCAATCTCGCCGAAGTGGCCGGGGTCATTAAAACGCCGGCGACGGTCGAGGGCATCGATCGCGGCCATCTCGGCGCCGGTAAGCGCGAAATCGAAGAGCGCGAGATTTTCGCCCAGGCGCGCCGGCGTCTGCGTCTTGGGAATCACCGCGCACCCACGCTGCACGCCCCAGCGGAGCGTGATCTGCGCAGGGGTCTTGCGGTGTGCCGCAGCGATCGCCGTGACCACCGGGTCGTTGAGCACATTTTCGTCGGGCCGCGCCATCCCGATGGACTCGTAAGACGGCGCACCGAGCGGCGAGAATGCGGTGACGGCGATTTTCTCCTGCGCGCAGAAACGCAGCTGGCGCGACTGCGCGAGATACGGGTGCAGCTCAATTTGGTGCACGGTCGGGCGGATCGCGCAGGTGCCGAGCAACTCGCGCAGCATGGATATATTGAGGTTGGAGACGCCGATGTGCTTCACCAGGCCGGCGCGGTGCAGCGCTTCCATGGCCGTCCACGTCTCGGCGTACGGCACGGTGATCGGTTTCATCGCGGGCGCGGCTGCCTGCGGGTCGTGAATCCACTCCGGCGGATAGCGCACCTCGAACGGCACGTAGGCGAGGGCGATGGGAAAATGGACGAGATAGAGATCGAGGTAGTCCAGCCGCAGGTCGCGCAACGACCGCTCGCAGGCCGCGCGCACGTGCTTGGGCTCGTGGTAGGTATTCCACAGTTTCGAGGTCACCCAGAGGTCTTCGCGGCGACACAGGCCCGCGCTCAACGCGGCGGCGATGCCCTCGCCCACTTCGGCCTCGTTGCCGTAGTCGCACGCGCAATCGAGGTGGCGATAGCCGGCGCGGATGGCCTCGTACACGAGGCCCGGGACCTCGGGCTTCGGCATTTTCCAAAAACCGAGCCCGGCTGCGGGAAACAAGCCGCCGTCGGCGAGCGGGATCGTGGGAGCGAGAGCAGCGGGGGAAGGCGACATCGCAGCAACCAAGCGACTCGCTCCAGCCAAGTCAGGATCAATTTTCCACAAAATGAGCCGGCACCCGCGGCCGACCACGCGCCACCATTTTTATTTTGCGGAGGAGCCCGAATCCGTTCCCTTAGCCGGATGCTTTCGCGGAATATCGCGGCCGTCGCTGCAGTCGCCCTGACCACCCCATTGTTCGCCGCACCGGCGGACTACATCAAGGAGGTGAAGCCCATTCTGGCCCAACACTGCTACCGCTGCCATGGCGCTTCCCAGCAAAAGTCCGGCCTGCGCGCCGACACGGCGGCGTTTCTGCGGACCGGCGGAGACAGCGGCCCGTCCTTGGTCGCAGGCAAAGCCGACGAGAGTCTGCTGATGAAAACGGTCCTCGGGACGCACGACGACATCGCGCAGATGCCCTACAAAAAACCGCCGCTCGCCGCGGCGAAGATCGCCGTCCTGCGCGCCTGGATCAACGAGGGCGCCGTCGCACCCGCCAACGAAGAGCCCGAGAAAAATATCCACTGGGCCTTCACCGCCCCGGTGCGTCCCGAGATTCCCGCCGTGACCCGCCAGGGTTGGTCACAAAACCCCATCGACGCCTTCATTTTCGCGCGGCTCGCAAACGAAAAAACGCCGATCGCCCCTTCCCCCGAGGCCGACCGCGTCACCCTGCTCCGCCGCGTCAGCCTCGACCTCATCGGTCTCCCGCCCACGCCCGCCGAGGTCGCGGCGTTTCTCGCCGATCAATCAGCCGACGCCTACGGCCGCGTCGTCACGCGCCTGCTCGCCTCGCCGCACCACGGCGAACGCTGGGCGCGCCCGTGGCTCGACGTCGCGCGCTATGCTGATTCCAACGGCTACTCGATCGATGCCCCCCGCCAAATTTGGAAATACCGCGACTGGGTCGTCGCCGCACTGAACCGCGACCTCCCCTACGATAAATTCGTGATCGAACAACTCGGCGGCGACCTCCTGCCGAATGCCACCCTCGACCAAAAAGTTGCCACCGGTTTCAACCGCAACACCCAGATCAACCAAGAGGGCGGCATCGATCCCGAACAGTTCCGCATCGAAGCCGTGCTCGATCGCGTGGGCACATTTGGCACCGCCTTTCTCGGTCTGACCGTCGGCTGCGCGCAGTGCCACGATCACAAATTCGACCCGATCACGCAGCGCGAATTCTACCAGCTCTACGCGATCTTCAACAACACCGTCGACGACGGTCACGGCAAGAACACCCCCGGCGGCACGCTCGCGTTCGCCAGTGAAAATTCCACGGACGAAATGGCCCTGCGCGAACTCGAGACCCAACAGGCCGACTTCGAAAAATTTCTCGATGAGCACAAGGGACCGGTCGTGGCGTGGTTTGCCGCCCTCGACGGCATCGGCAAAACCAATCTCGGCGGCACCGCCCGCGAAGCCCTGGATGTTCCTTGGACCAATCTTAGCTTTGCGCAAAAACGCGCCGTCTTCGCCGCCTATCCAGAGGCGGACGCCGACTTCAAGGCCCGCCAACTCAAGCATTCCGGCCTCGAACGGCGCCCGTCCCGAAGACTCACCACACTCGTCATGTCCGAACTGAAGAAACCCCGCGAGAGCGTGATCTTCATCAAGGGCGACTTCACGCGCCGCGGCGATCCAGTGCAGCCTGGCACTCCCGCCATCCTCCCACCCCTCGCCGTCGCCACGCCCAACCGCCTCGATCTCGCGCGCTGGCTTTTCCAACCCGACCACCCCCTCACCGCCCGCGTGATGGTGAACCGCATTTGGCAGCAGTATTTCGGCCCCGGCCTCGTCGAAACGGAAAACGATTTCGGTACCCAGGGCACTGCGCCTTCGCATCCCGAACTCCTCGACTTTCTCGCCACCGAGTTTGTCGCGCAGCAATGGAGCATGAAGGCCCTCCACCGTCTCATCGTCACCTCCGCCACGTATCGCCAATCGTCGCACGCCCGGCCGGACCTCCACGTCGTCGATCCCGTCAACAAACTCCTCGCCCACCAATCCCGCCTGCGCCTCGACGCCGAAATCGTCCGCGATGTCGCCCTCGCCGCGAGCGGCCTCCTCACGCCGAAACTCGGCGGCCCCCCGGTCTTTCCACCCCAACCCGACGGCGTCATGAACCTCGGCCAATCGAGCCGGCCTTGGACCGCCAGCGCGGGCTCCGATCGTTACCGCCGCGGCCTCTACACCCATTACTGGCGCGCCACGCCGCATCCCGCCGTCGCCGTGTTCGACGCCGCCGACAGCTTCAGCGCCTGCACCCGCCGCCTGCGCTCCAACACCCCGCTCCAAGCCCTCACTCTCCTCAACGACCAACAGTTTTTTGAGATGGCCGGCGCGCTGGCCCAACGCGTCCTGCGCGACGGCGGTCCCGACGATTCCGCCCGCCTCGACCACGCCTTCCGCCTCTGCGTCGCGCGGCCGCCGGCGGCGCAAGAACGCACCCGCCTTCTCGCGCTTTTGGCCGACCTCCGCACGCTCACTGCGAAAGATCCCGCAGCCTCCGAACAAGAGGCCTGGACCACCGTCGCCCGCGTACTCCTGAACCTCGACGAAACCATCACCCGCGAATGATGCAGCCCGAGAGCACGACCGCCCTCCGTCGCTGATCGCCTTGCGACCGAAGGCGGTCGCGCTCTCAAAAAATCACCAGCCCGCACCGGCTTCCCTGCCCTCTCTCCTTCCATGCCGTCCCTCCCGCCCTTCGACCCCGCGCAACATTTTTCGCCGGACCACCTCACGCGCCGTCATTTTTTCAGTCGCTGCACGATGGGCCTCGGCGGCATCGCCCTCGCTTCGATGCTCGGCGAGCGCGGTCTCTCCGCCGCCGCTGCCCCGCCGAATCCCATGGCGCCCCGCGCCCCCATGTTCGCCCCCAAGGCCAAGAACGTCATCTTCCTTTTCATGGCCGGTGGCCCCAGCCAGCTCGATCTTTTCGACTACAAGCCGCGCCTCATCGAGCTCAACGGCCAGCCCGTCCCGCCCTCCCTCATCGAGGGGAAACGGTTCGCCTTCATGGACACGAGCCATGGCACCAAGCTCCTCGGCTCACGGCGCGAGTTCAAACAACACGGCAAGAGCGGTGCGTGGGTGTCCGACCTTTTCCCCTACACCGCCGGCATCGTCGACGATATCACGATCGTCAAATCCTGCGCCGCCGAGCTCTTCAATCATGCGCCGGCGAAACTTTTCATGAACACGGGCTCCGGCCAGTTCGGCCGCCCGAGCATGGGCTCCTGGGTCACCTACGGCCTCGGTAGCGAGTCGCAGGACCTCCCCGGCTTCGTCGTCTTGCAATCCGGTTCGCGCGGTCCCCGCGGCGGCGGCGTGAACTGGGGCAGCGGTTTTCTGCCCACGACGTTTCAGGGCGTGCCCCTGCGCGGCAGCGGCGATCCCATCCTTAACCTGACTAATCCCGACGGCATCACGGCCGGCCGCCAGCGCCAAGCCATCGACGCCATCCGCGACCTCAACCTCTCTCGCGCCGTCGAGACCGGCGACCCCGAGATTGCCACCCGCATCGCCTCTTACGAGATGGCGAGCCGCATGCAGTCGAGCGCACCGGAGCTCATCGACCTCAGCAAGGAAAGCGCCGCTACCCTCAAACTCTACGGCATCGAAAACGAGCGGCCCTCCTTCGGCCGAAACTGCCTCCTCGCGCGCCGCCTCATCGAGCGCGGCTCCCGTTTCGTGCAGTTGTATCATACGAATTGGGACAGCCATGGCGGCCCGAAAGAAAATCTCCAAAGCGATTTCGAAGAACGCTGCCGCGAGGTGGATCAAGCCCAGGCCGCCCTCGTGCAGGACCTGAAAGCGCGCGGACTCCTCAAGGATACGCTGGTGATTTGGGGCGGCGAATTCGGCCGCACGCCCATGGGCGAAAACCGCGTCACCACCGGCCGCAACCATCACATCGACGCATTCACGATGTGGTTCGCCGGCGGCGGTACGAAGGCCGGTGCGGTGATTGGCGAGACCGACGAACTCGGCTTCAACTCCGTCACGGACCGGGCGCACGTGCATGACATCCACGCGACCATGCTCCACCTCCTCGGCATGGATCACACGAAGCTCACGTTCCGTTTCCAGGGCCGCGATTTCCGGCTGACTGACGTGCACGGTAAACTCCTGAAGCAGATGCTGGCGTAGGGCGCGGATCTCGGCCGCGCCGCAGCCGCACCCGAGTTGGCGCGGTCGATTGTAGAACCAGCTGGTTGCGCCCGGCCAGCGCGCCCGGCTCTCCGCCGGGCGCAACCCCCTCAGCTTACAAACGAGTAATCATACGGTGCCCGCTGCTCACGGCTCACGTACGCGTTCGCTTCCGCCGCGTGCGCGCCGACGAATTTCTCCGCGCCGGCTTCCCACGTGAGCTTTTTCCCGGTGCGCATCGCAATCGCCCCGAGGTGACACATCGTCGCCGAGCGGTGCCCCGTCTCTACATCACAGATGGGCGCCTTCCGCGATTTCACACAGTCAAAGAAATTTTCCATATGGTTGGCGCTGCGGTAGAGCTGCACCGCGTTTTCCGGCAACGGCTTCGTCAATAACTCTGGATCGCTCGCTTTGATCCCGTCGCGATTCACCCAGATCCAACCGTCCGTGCCCTCGAAGCGGATACCGTTGCGCTGGCCATCAAGCTTCACTTTCGCGCCGTAGATACTGTCGTCCTTCGTCGTAAAAATACTCAGCTTCGTGCCGTTCGCGTAGGTGTAGCGCACCTCGTATTCGCTGAACGTCGTGTAACCGCCCGCGACAGGCGGCACGAGCACGGTCGATTCCACGTCGCGCGGCGCGAGCAACCCGATCGCCCAATACGCAATGTCGTTATGGTGTGCGCCCCAATCCGTCATCGTGCCGCCCGAGTATTCATACCAAAACCGAAACGTCCGATGGCAGCGCTCCTTGACGTAATCCGTCATCGGCGCGGGCCCGAGCCAGAAATCCCAATTCAATCCCGCCGGCACCGCCGACGGCGCAAACGGCCCTGCGCACAACCCCGCCGGCAACCACACCTTGGCCTCCTGTAATTTCCCAATGCGGCCATTCCGCACCAGTTCACAAGCCAGCCGAAAGCGCGACGAACTCCGCTGCTGCGTGCCCGTCTGCAACACGATTCCGCTCTGCTGCACCGCCCCGACGAGCCGGCGCCCTTCGTCGATGGTGAGCGTGAGCGGCTTCTCGCCATACACATCCTTGCGCGCCCGCGCCGCGCCGAGATTAACCAGCGTGTGCCAGTGGTCGGGCGTGGCGTTAATGATGACGTGCACATCGTCGCGTTCGAGGACCTTGCGAAAATCGCCGTAGATCTTCGGCACCTTACCCTCGACCGTGAATTTCGCCGCCGCCTCCGCCGCGTGATTTGCATCGACGTCACACACCGCGACGACGTCCCCGTGATTGGCCGCATTAGTCGTATCGCCTTTGCCCTGACCGCCACAGCCGATGAGCGCGATGCCCGGCCGGCTATTGGGCGAATTTGGCTTCGACTTCCCCGCCTCCGCCGCGGCGAGCTGCCGCTCGACAAACCATAACGGCAATCCCGACACCGCCGCCACCAGGCTGCACCGCTTGAGAAACGACCGACGCGAAATTTGAAAGGGGTTCATGGACTTCACCGTGCCGGACGGTTGCGTGGGCGCAAGGCCGCACCGCAGCCGCCAACGGTTTTGACAAAGATCACTTCGCCGCCGTCACTCGCTACTCCCCTTCAAAATATGAGCGCCGCCACCTCCGCCCCTGCCCCGAAAAATTTCATGATCAGTCAACTCGACGAGGTGCCGCCCGTGCGCTGCCCGTGCGGCTGGGCGAGCCGGAGTTTTGCCACACCCGACAACCCCGTCGCCACCGTCCACGTCGTCGACATCCAGCTCGATGCGCGCACGCACTATCACAAGAAAATGACGGAGATTTACACCGTGCTCGAAGTGCACGGCGAAGGCTTCATCGAGCTCGACGGCGAACGCTTCCCGGTGAAACCCCTCACGGCGATCTTCATTAAACCCGGCTGCCGCCACCGCGCCATCGGCCGCATGAAAATCCTCAACATCCCCATCCCCGCCTTCGATCCGCATGACGAGTGGTTCGACTAGATGCGGCGCGTGGGCGACAGGAGTGTCGCCCTTCCGTCGGACCTCGCACGCGCCGTCGGACCTCGCCTCTCCGTCGGACCGGCGACACTCCTGTCGCCGTTTTCAGACCACCCGACCAGAGCGTCTGCAGGCCGAACACCCGACAGCCCAAAATTCATCCGTGTCATTCCGTGAAATCCGTGGTGCACTAATTCACCTTTTCTTCCACCCCATGAATCGCCGCTCGTTTCTCCGCTCCACCGCCGCGCTCGCCGCCACCGTGCCGTTCGCCTCATCACTCCTTGCCCAGTCGGCGCCGGCCTCCCCGCCGACTGCAACCAAGGCTCCGCGCAAGAACCCCAAGGGCTTCATGTTCGCGACGCTCAACAGCGAGACGGCGAAAAAACTCAGCCTGCGCGAAAAATTCCAACTGCTGCGCGATGCCGGTTTCACGGGCGTCGAACCCTCCAGCGCCATGAATCAGGCCGAGGTGCTCGCAGCCCGCGACGCCACAGGCCTGCAAATCCCGAGCGTCTGCATCGCCACACACTGGGCCAAACCCCTCAGCGACCCCAATCCCGCCACCCGCCAGATCGGTCTCGACGGCCTCCT
>Ga0114972_10004209_pt1 | contig 10714 bp, 7 predicted proteins | sample M_140807_EF_Meta_FD_87354 | JGI IMG/M metagenome (GOLD analysis project Ga0114972, IMG submission 87354) | Freshwater microbial communities from Lake Montjoie, Canada to study carbon cycling - M_140807_EF_MetaG | ecosystem: Environmental > Aquatic > Freshwater > Lake | place: Lake Montjoie... | reverse complement strand
CTTCGAGGTCGTCACGGGTTCGGTCGCGGACGGCGCTCCGGTCGATGAAGCCACGGTGCGCGCCGCGTTCGCGAGCTACGTCGACACGAAAGCCGATGCCGACAAGCCGCTCGCTTCGCTCTTCGCGATGAGCAAAACGTGGAACGAGTGGAAGGCGCTCGCGCACCACTGCGCCGATCCGAACGATCCGGTCGAGGTCGCCCAGTGCAAGAAAATGAAAGCCCTCGAAGCCACGCTCGAGGAAAACTTGACCTCCGTCAATGTGTTTTACTTCGGCTCCGTCGGCGCGCCCGGCTCGGTCGATGGGATCGGCGTCTCGATCTTTCTCGTCGGGCGTACGCCGTCCGGCAAGCTCGTCGGCGTGGCGACGCTCGCCATCTGGACCTGAGCACGCAGCGTCCCGTCGTCTACTGCGGGAAGATCTGAACGGCGACGCGCAGCGTGCCTACGGCGTCCGTGCTCGACACGGCGAGGTTCGCGGGGCCCGGTGCCGCGCCCAAAACGACGAAGACATCGTCCTCCACGCCAAAGAGCGATGCCGCGTCTCCCTCCACGCCGACGCGGAGGCTCGACGCTGCCACGGAATCCTGAGGGCTTTCGCACGAGGTGAACGTGTCGCCGAGCGTGGTGCAGTTGGACGCGCCTCCGCCCGGATCCTCGGTGTACGCGACGATCCGCACGGCGACCGCGGTTCCGGCGCCGATGGAGATGCCGGCGGCACTCGCGGTCCCACCGAGCGGCGGCGACGTGAGCGGCAACACCGCGAGGGATTCGAGCCGCCTCGTGCACGCGGCGGAGCCCAGCGCGAGGGCAAGCACTACGAGCCGCGACGGCGTCATTTTCCGCCTCCGACCGCAGCGACGAACTTCACCTTCGCGAGCAGGGAGCCTGCCACGGTGACCTTGAGTTCGCCTTCGGCCGGAGCCTCCGGCGCGATCAGGAGAACATTGCCATCCACCTTCGCCACCGTCGCGAGCAAGTCCTCCGGCGTCGACGACCACACGACGTCGAGCGCCCCGGCGAGGACGTGCCCTAGCGCGTCCGCAGGCGCACTCCGCAAGGCTACGGTGCTGCCGACCGGCACCGAGAGCGTCGCGCCCGACTCGAGCCACGCGCTCCCTCCTTGCCGCGTCAAGAGCGTCACCGCCGCAGGCTCGACCACCATCGCGTGGACGAGATCGCGAACGTTGCCGTTGGCATCGCGCGCAAAAATGGCGGAATACCCGGCCACCTCCGCGCGAAACGTGACCGCCTCGCCGTCGATGACCGTGAGCCGCGGCGTCGGCGAGTACGGGACGTTCGCGGGGTTCTCCGTGAGCAAGCGAAAGACGGCGCCCTTCGCGAGGACGGGCAGCAGCTCGAGCGACGCGGTCGGACTCGACGCATCGTCACAGGCCGCATCCGACCTCTCCACGCACGCGTAGAGGAACCGATCGTTGCCGAGCTCACCCTCACCGGGCGCCGCACCACAGCCGGCAAGCAGAAGCCCGAGCACAGCCGAAGAAACCAAACGTTGCGGAGTTCTCATATCGTAAAGGCTCGAAGGAACGCTTACAAAAGCTCGAAGCCGCGCGCGCCGACAAAGCCCCAGACGTCGGTCGCTTGGTCCTCGATCACGAGACGGACCGTTTGACCGCGCAGCGCCTCGAGATGCCAGCGCACCGGGATCTCGGGCTCGTTCTTGTCGCGACCGCGGGTCTCGCGGAGCACGTCCTTGCCTCCCATGAGCTTTACGGAGGCGTGCCCGCCGTGCACCCAAAAGCGCAGCTCTGACGTGGCCGCGTCGACCGTGAAGTCCTGCCACAAACTGCCCGTGGCCTTGTCGCCCTTCGGCGCAACGTAGGTCGTCACGCGGTAATGGCCGTCGGCGTCCTTGAAGAGCGCGAACGCGTCACCCGAGCTCTGCCATCCCGAGAGGTTGCCCATCGCAAAGTCGCCGTTGACGAGCGCCGCCTTGGGAAGATTGGCCCCCTTTTGTGGCGCCGCAAACGGGACGCCGTCTGGCCCGAGCTGCGACCGGACGAGGCTCACCTGATAGGGGTTCCACGTGGACATCACGAAGACGAGGTCGTGAACGCCGTCTTTCGCAGGCGCGGACCATGACGGCACGAGGTACGGGCCGTATTCGCCGCCCCACACGTTCTCGCGACCTTTCTCGGAGAGTCCGTCATCGTACGCGACGACGCTCTCGTTCGAGTGGATCGCGTGCCCGTAGCCGACGCCCGCCGGATTGCCCACGTCCACGAGCTTGACCCCCTGCGCGAAGGGGCCGGTCGGTGCCGCTGCGGCGTGAAGCCAAATGCCACGCGGGTCGCCGCAGTTGTAGGTCAAAAGCACCATGCCGAGAGTCGGGTGCTTGCGCGCCGAGAGTTCACCCACGCACGCGGCATCGAGGATCGGAGTCGCCTGAGCCTCGTCCGACACGAACACGCCGTCCTTGTAGAATGTCCACGCGGAACGCTTCGCGACGTCCGCCGCGCTCACCTTCGCGAGGTAAATCGCGCTCTTTCGGTAAGCACCGCTGCCGTAGACGAAGAGGTCATCGCCCTCGCGCACGACGCTCACGTTGATGAAGCGATCGGTCTTCACCTTGTAGTCGAGGGTCATTGCGCCGAGCACGGGCGTATCCGAATGCGCGAGGACCGAGTGGGTGTGGCGCTTGGTCGCGGCCGCGTAGCCGGTCGAGAAAAAGACGTACGTACGCGTACCGACCACGAGCCCTTCGACGGGCACGTTCATGCCGCCGAGGTTCACCGTCGGCACCGTGAGCGCGCGGAAACTGCCGCTCGGGAGCTTCGTCCATTCGAGCAGGGGGAGCGACCCATCCATCGGATACGCCAGCGCGGTCGTCGCGGTCGAATCCTGATCCGTCCGCGTTTTGTCGAGCGTCCAGGAGTCACCGAACAGGAACGTGAGCTTGCCGTCCCGTTCAAACGAGGCACCGAGGTCCGTCCCCGTCATGCCGAGCGGCGCGAGAGGGTTCGCGACGGTGTTCGTCCATCGCCCGAGGAGCTCCGTGTCGAGCACCCGCAAATTCTCGGGAGTCACCATCGGGAGCGCGCTGCCACCGCCACCGCCACCGCCACCGCCACTGCCGCTCGACGACGACGCCGCAGGTCCGCTCCCTTCGACCGCGCCGCCCGACCCCGCGGTGGCGCCGGCCTCGGCCTCGCCGCCGGCCCCGCCCGTACCGCTCGAACCCACAAGCGCCGAGGGCGACGGCTCGCCGGAACCGCACGCGCCAACGAGCGGCGCAACGACCCAAGCGCAGGCGGTCCAAGCCGCAATCCTATGCGCCTTGTTTGAACGGATCCGCAAAACGGCCAAGCGCGTCACGTCCTCGAGGATCGGTGAGGGTCGCTCATGGGTCAATGGCGGAGTCGCGCCTTCCTCGTCGCCTCGCCATTCGCCGAGCGGAAGATCTCCTTCAAAAAACGCGCCGTGTGAGACCCCTTCGCGCGCGCCACCTGCTCCGGCGTGCCTTCCGCAATCACGTTGCCGCCGCCCGCGCCTCCCTCCGGGCCGAGATCAATCACCCAGTCGCTCGCGCGGATCACGTCGAGGTTGTGCTCGACCACGAGCACCGAATTGCCCGCCGCAACCAGCCGCTCGAGAACGCCAAGCAGGTGCCTGACGTCCTCGAAATGAAGGCCGGTCGTCGGCTCGTCGAGAACGTAGAGGGTGCGGCCCGTATCGCGCCGCGCGAGCTCCCGCGCGAGCTTGACGCGCTGGGCCTCGCCCCCGGAGAGCGTCGTCGCGGGCTGCCCAAGCGCGATGTAGCCCAAGCCCACCTCGTCGAGCGTATCGAGGTGGCGGGCAACGGCCGGCACGCTGGCGAAGAGTTCCCTCGCTTCACGCACGCTGGTCTCGAGCAAATCCGCGATGGATTTGCCTTTCCAGGTCACGCGCAGGGTCGCGTCGTTGTAGCGCTTGCCGCGGCACGCCTCGCACTGGACGTACACGTCCGGCAAAAAGTGCATCTCGATCGCACGGACGCCCGCTCCCTCGCACGCTTCGCAACGCCCCCCTTTGACGTTGAACGAAAACCGGCCCGGGCCATAGCCGAAGGCTCGCGCCTCTTTCGTTTGCGCGTAGAGCTCCCGAATCAAATCGAAGAGCTTGGTGTACGTCGCGGGATTCGACCTGGGCGTGCGGCCGATCGGCTGTTGATCGATGACAATCACCTTGTCGAGCGCGTCGATCCCCGTGAGCGCGCGGTGCCGCCCCACCTTTTCCATCGAGCCATGCAGCGCACGGCGCAACGCAGGCTCGAGGATCTGGCCGACGAGGCTCGATTTTCCGGCTCCGGACACGCCGGTCACCGAGCAGAAAACGCCGAGCGGAAAACGAACGGTGACGTCCCTCAGGTTGTTTTCGACGCCGCCCTCGACCGTGAGCCACGCCGCAGGAACGCGCCTCTCCGTCGGCGACGGGAGCGCCTTTTTCCCGGAGAGATACTGACCGGTGACCGATGCCCGCGCTTTCGCGATGGCGTCGGGCGAGCCCTGCGCCACCACCTTGCCACCGAGTTTGCCCGCACCGGGTCCGAAGTCGAGAACATGGTCGGCGGCGCGGATCGTGTCGGCGTCGTGCTCGACGACGATGACCGTGTTGCCGAGATCCCGGAGGCGTCGAAGGGTGGCGATCAGCCGCTCGTTGTCTCGTTGGTGCAGACCGATGCTGGGCTCATCGAGCACGTACATCACGCCCGAGAGTTCGCTACCGAGCTGGGCGGCGAGCCGAATGCGTTGCGCCTCCCCACCGGACAAGGTCGCCGTGCCGCGTTCGAGCGTCAGGTACTCGAGCCCGACGTCGAGCAAGAAGGTCAGGCGGTGCCGGATTTCCTTCAGCACCTCGGCCGCGATGACCGCACGTGCCCCTTGAAGTCGGAGCCCCGTAAAGAAGGCGTTCGCTGCGGCGATCGTCATCGACGACACCTCCACGAGCGTCTTGCCTTCGAGGAGCACGCTCCGCGCTTCGGGCCGAAGCCGCGCGCCTCCGCAGGCCCGGCACGCGGCCTCGCGGAGGTATTTTCGGTGTTTTTCGCGCATCCCCTCGGACTTGGTGGCCTCGAAGCGGCGCAGGAGCTGCGGGCCCAAGCCCTCCCACTTCATGGCCCACGAGCCCTTCGAGTGCTGGCCGCTCCACGCCACCTGGATGCGCTCCTCGCCGACACCCCACATCAAAAGGTCGCGCTTTTTCTGCGGCAATTTGCGCCACGGAACGTCTCTCGGGATCGCGAGGTGTTTGCAGAGCGCGCCCACGATCCGGCTCGTCCACCCGGAGTTCTCGGCGACGTTGCGCCACGGGTCGACCGCGCCTTCGTCGATGCTGAGCGACGGGTCGGGCACGACGAGCGCGGGGTCTGCCTCGAGCTTGGAGCCGAGCCCGCTGCATTCGGGGCACATGCCGAGCGGCGAGTTGTAGGACAGCGCCTGCGGCGTCAGCTCCGGGAGCGCGAGATCGCAGCGAGGGCAGCTCTTCGACTCGGAGTAGAGGCGCGGAGCTTCGCCCTCGACTTCGACCATCATGCGGCCGTTCCCCGCCTTGAGCGCCGTCTCGACGCTGTCGGTGATGCGTGCCCGTGCGTCAGGGCCGAGCGTCACGCGGTCGACCACGACGTCGATCGAATGCTTGCGCTTTTTGTCGAGCGCGAGCGCGTCATCGAGGGAGCGCAGCACGCCATCCACCCTCACCCGAACGAAGCCGCGCTGCCGAAGATCCTCGAACACCTCCTCGAAGGCGCCTTTTCGATGCGCGACGACGGGCGCGAGCAGGGTGGCCCGGCTTTTGTCGGGGAGCGTTGCAAGCTCGGCGACGATCTCCGCGGCGCTCCGCCCAACGACCGAACCTCCGCAACTGGGGCACCGCTGCTCGCCGACCCGCGCAAAAAGCACGCGGAGGTAGTCGTAGATCTCCGTCGTCGTACCGACCGTCGAGCGCGGGTTCGAGGACGCGGACTTCTGCTCGATCGCGACCGTCGGGCACAGGCCGCGGATTTGCTCGTACTTCGGCTTCTCGAGCTGACCGATGAATTGACGCGCGTAGGTCGAGAGCGACTCGACGTAGCGCCGCTGCCCCTCGGCGTAGATCGTATCGAACGCGAGCGACGACTTGCCCGAACCCGAAACGCCCGTGAATACGACGAGCTGGTGTTTGGGGATCGAGACCTCATCGATGAGCAGGTTGTGTTCGCGCGCGCCGCGCACGGTGAGCACGTCGGTCGATGGGGTCTTCCGCATCGCTCGCACGTAGCACGAGCGCCACACCCCAGCGACCACCCGCCGCGGCCCGTCGAGGTGCCGTCCGTTCGGCCCAGGCGCCGAGTTCTGCTAGGCTGCGCGCCGCCATGACACGCGTGCACAATTTCAACGCCGGTCCCGCTGCCCTTCCCCTCCCCGTCCTCGAGCGCGCCCAGCGCGACATGGTCGAGTTCGAAGGCAGCGGCATGAGCCTGCTCGAGCACAGCCACCGCGGGAAGGTCTACGAGGCCGTCCACAACCAGGCGGGGGCGCTCCTCCGTGAGCTCGTCGGCATCAGCGACGACTACGAGGTCCTCTTCCTCCAGGGCGGCGCGAGCCTCCAGTTCGCCCAGATCCCGATGAACTTCCTCCACGCCGGAAAAAGCGCGGATTACCTGCTCACCGGCGTGTGGTCGAAGAAGGCCTTGAGCGAAGCGAAGCTCCTCGGCAAATCGCGCGCCGCCGCGGACACCTCGAAGGACGGCGTCTTCACGCGCATCCCGCGCCAGGACGAGCTGAAGCTCGACGCCGAGGCGGCCTACGTCCACATGACGACGAACAACACCATCTTCGGCACGCAGTGGCACTACGACCCCGAGGTCGGCAAGGTGCCGCTCATCGCCGACATGTCGAGCGACTTCCTCTGGAAGCCCTTCGACATGAACCGCTACGCGATGGTGTACGCCGGCGCGCAGAAGAACATCGGCCCGTCGGGGCTCGCCGTCGTCGTCCTTCGCAAGGATTTCCTCGCAACGGGGCGCAAAGACATCCCCGTCATCCTCCGCTACGACACGCACGCCGAGAACCAGTCCCTCTACAACACGCCCAACACCTTCGCCATCTACATGGTGCGCAACGTGCTCGAGCACATGAAGGCGCAAGGCGGGCTCGCGGCGGTCGAAAAGCTGAACCGCGAGAAGGCCGGTCTTCTTTACGGCGCCATCGACGGCGACGCGGACTTCTGGCGCTGCCCCGTCGAGAAGGACAGCCGCTCGACGATGAACGTGGTCTGGCGCCTCCCCTCCGAGGAGCTCGAGGAGCGCTTCGTCAAAGAAGCCACCAAGAACGGCATGGTCGGCTTGAAGGGCCACCGCTCGGCAGGCGGCATCCGCGCCTCGATCTACAACGCGGTCCCGCTCGAATCCGTCGCCGCGCTGGTCGAGTTCATGGCCGCGTTCCGCAAGACCGCCTGATCGCACGTCGACGCATCGCCGGGGTTGTTTGCGGGCCGCTTCGGACCTTGCGTCAGCGAACGAGCGCGTCGCTCCACAGCTCGTCGAGGAATTCGCGAACCGGCACCACCTCGACCCCCGAGTCGAGGCGGCGTCGGTTCGACTCGGTGCACACCACGAGCTTGCGCGCGAGCTTCACGTCTTCCGCTAGGGCTCGCAGGCCCCGGGTGTCGCGGTCGCTCGTGCGCCCGCTGCCCTTGACCTCGATCGCGACGCGGTCGCCGACGACGAAGTCCACCTCGAGCTGCGAGGTGGTTCGGAAAAACGTGAGCGGTTCGTCACGCCTTCGGTACGCGAGGTAGGCGCGTAGCTCGTTCGCGACCAGATGTTCGAGCGCGCGTCCGAAGGCCTCGCTGCCGAGCGGCACCTCCCTCACGCCTTGCAGGGCGTGCGCGACACCGAGGTCGAAGAAGTAGAACTTGCTCGTCGCGACTGGCTTTCGCGAGTGAATCGCCTGGTAAGGCGGCAATTCGTACCCCACGAGCGTGTCGACGAGCACTCGGAAAAACTCTCGGACGGTGCGCGGCGGCACCTGCGCGTCGTTGCCGACCTTGGTGTAGTTGACCTGCGTGCCGTTCGCGTGAGCCGCTACGGAGAGAAAGCGCGAGAACGCCTCGATCGAACGGGCCAGCGCCTCCGCACGGATTTCCTCCGCTAAGTAAACACCGACGTAGTCACGAAGGTCATCGTACGCGTCGGGCGACAAGAGGACCCCAGGCAGCGAGCCCACGCGCAGAACCCGGTCGAGGTGCTCGGCGCCATACTCCGGCCACGCGAGCGGAAGGAGCTCCCTCACCCGCGCACGACCACCGAGCAGGTTTGCCCCGCTGCGCCGCAACTTGCGCGCGCTCGAGCCCGTCAAGACGAAGCGCCGCGCCTTGTCTCGATCGACGAGAAGCTGAACCTCGTCGAGCAGCCGTGGGAGCTTCTGAATCTCGTCGATGAGCACGAGAGCGTCGGTCGGCCGCAGCGACTCGCGAAGCGATTCCGGTCGAAAGCTCAGGGCGCGAAACGTATCGGCTTCGAGCAAGTCGACGAAGCGCGCGTCCGGATACGCCGTCCGCAGCAACGTGCTCTTGCCCGTCTGACGCGCACCGAAGAGAAACACCGAGCGCCGCGTGAGGTCGCCGGTGAGATCCAGAATTCGCGAAAACACGCACCCATGTTGCCGAATTTCATGAAATACAGCAACTATGGTGCGGATTGCAGGATGGTCTCGGCCGGGCTCCCGCTCCGCTTCTCGTCAATCGCAGGTGGTCTCGCAGATCACGCCGCGCACGTTCGCGCAGGGGATGTCGTTCCACCCCGTTGAAAACGCCTGCGCCTCGATGCAGTGCTCACCGCCGCCGGTGTTGTTCGGCTCGCCGAAATTGTAGTTCGAATACGTGAGCGGCGTGCCGTCGATCCATGCGTAGTTGCACGTGCCACCCTTGCAGAGCGGATCTTCGAGGCCGAGCCAATACGCGTAGGGAGGGCCCCACGTCGAAATGACGCCGCTCTGCTGCGCGATGGCGGCAACGAACGCGTTCTGCTGCGCGTCCTTGGGGCGGACGAGGTCGGTCCCGTAGCTCCGGCAGAACGCCCGTCCCGCGGCCTGCGAGTCCGACGAGCAGACGTAATACGCACGGCCATCGTTGCCGTATTGCGCCGAGCCTAGGAATTTGTCGCATTCCGGAACGTCCGGGATCGCGAGCGGCATGCCCGTGCAGCCGCAGGTGTTCTTGCTCGCCCCGCCCACTTCGCATTGCTTGAGAGGTCCGCAGGTCGAGGGGCACGACACCTCCTGTCCGCACTTGTCTCTGACCGAACCGCATTCGACTGCAGCGCAGCTTTCGACCACGGAGGGCGACGTGCAGCCGCACTTGTTGGGGTCGTTGTCCGGAGGTCGGTCGCCGCACGAGTCGGGCGCGTTGCACGTGTCCGGGCACATGCGCTCTTGGCCGCAGTTGTCGGTCTTGGGGCCGCACTGCACACCGAAGCAAATCTTCTCAATCGGGTCCGGCACGCAGCATTTCAGAGGTTTTCCTTGCTCGGGAACGCAACCGCAACGGTTTGGGTCCTGCTCCGGATTGTCGCCGCAGGTCTCGGTGCCGTTGCCCTTGCCCAGGCACGTGTCCGGGCAGTCGACCGGCTCGCCGCAATTGTTCGTGCGCGGGCCGCACTCGACGCCCTTGCACGTCACGTCGAGCGCCTCCGGCACGCAGACATCGCCGAACGTGAACGTGTCGAGGTGCGAGAGATTCGAACACGCACTCGACGCGAGCGCGACACCACCCGCGATCGCAAGGAAACCCAGCACCCGAAGCGTCACCATCGCACCACCGCCTCGCCCCCAAAGGGCGAGAGAGAGACGCTGACCTTCGGCGAACGGTCCTGGCCGTCGGCAGAGGGCTTCGCAAAGTGGAGTGGTAGGAGCAGCGCGCTCGCTGCGATGCCGACGCCTCCGACCACGAACGCCGCGGTCGACACGTTCGCGAGCAAGTTCGCTTTGTCACGCTCGCCCTGCAACGCGGTCGGGCACGCCGTCCCGCCGCACTGCGCCTCGAGCTCGTCCACCTTGCGGAGCACGAGTCCGCCGGTCACGGCCCCCGTCACAAGGCCGGCGACGCCGACGCCCAGCGCGGTAAGGCCCGGCGCAAGGCCAAGGGACGAGCGCGTGACCACGACCACTTTTTCGCGGAGTCGCTCGAGTCGAACCGTGACGGGCTTCTCGACGCCCTCGTCCACCGTGACGGCAAGCTCGGCGACCTCGGTCCCCGGAGCCTTCGCTTCGAACCGGTGCTCTCCCGGATCCACTTCCACGGTCTCCGGGTCGAGCGGAATCAGCGCTCCGTCGAGCTTCACGTTCGCGCGGACGGACTCGACGCCTGCGACCGAAACCCGCACACGTGCAATGCGCTTCGCGAGCATCTCGATCTCACGACGCGCGTCGCGCTGGGCGGTGCGGTACGCCTCGGGCGCCTGCGCGGGGAGTTTCTCACTGGCGACCTGGAGGTACAGCTTGCGCGCTTCGAGCAAGCGGCCGAGCTCCGCCTGACAGAAGGCCATGCGCATCACGAGCGAGGGGGCGTGAAAGAGTTCCTCCGCGATGCGGAAAGCCTCGTACGCCTCGGCCCAGCGCTTCTCGCCAAACAGCTTGAGGCCCTGCTCCGCCTTGAAACGGGCGGCATCGGTGATGATCTCGTTCGGCGCGTCGTCGGCGGCGTTGGCCGCTCCCGAAACGGACGCCACGAAGAGCAG
>Ga0114972_10004207_pt1 | contig 10715 bp, 3 predicted proteins | sample M_140807_EF_Meta_FD_87354 | JGI IMG/M metagenome (GOLD analysis project Ga0114972, IMG submission 87354) | Freshwater microbial communities from Lake Montjoie, Canada to study carbon cycling - M_140807_EF_MetaG | ecosystem: Environmental > Aquatic > Freshwater > Lake | place: Lake Montjoie... | reverse complement strand
CCTTGTGCTGTTCGGTTTGAATATCCGTGAAGCGGATGCCCAATGTACGGCGATGACCAATGGTCAATACCCTGCAACCACCTACAATCCGACTTGTGCGGGTACTGCGGAGAGTATTACCACTTTAGGTTATGGTGGAGAGTATAGTGCTGTTAGTTTGGTATCGGGTATATCCTATACTTTTGCTTCCTCGGTAAGTTCTGATATCATCACAATTGCCTCTTCTTTAACCAATGGTACAACATTGGGTACGGTGGTGACATTTGGAACTGGATCAGTTACCTATACAGCAGCAAGTACAGCCACATACTACTTTGGTACATCGATTGCAGCTTGTGCGGCTCAAAGTACTTCCCGTACCAGGTCTGTTACTTGTACATTCCCTCCTTGCGTAGCGCCATCTGCACAGCCAACGGCTTTCACAAATGGTGCCATAGGTCAGATTAGCATTGCGGCTTATTTTACAGCTGCTTCACCTGCTGCAGGTGCTTATCTCGTGGTTCGTTATCCTTCAGGTGCCGCTACTACGGCTCCTGTTAATGGAACGACTTACACCACAGGAACTGCTTTGGGTCTTGGAACGGTCGTTCAGGCTGCCGCTACAACTTCTTTTACTGCAACAGGTCTTACTGTAAATACTGCCTACGATTTTTACATTTATTCTTACAACAGCCCGGGTTGTACCGGCAGTCCGCTTTATCGTACGGCTTCTCCTCTTACCAGCACTGTATCTACCTTGCCTGCCGTTACTGTAACGGCAACTGCTCAAGGTGGTCTCTGGTCTTCACCTGCTACCTGGGTAGGCGGTGTAGTTCCTGCTTCAGGCGCGGGTAATTCAATTATCATTCCTGCTGGTTCTGTTGTAACAGTAGACCAGATTATTTCTTATAAAGATTACACCATCGGTGGTATCTTACAATGGAATGCTACTGCCAATGCCATGTCGGCCTCCGGCAATGTTACGATTAGCGCCGGCGGTAAGTTTTTTCCTTACACTACCACCCCAGCTGGTGTTACGGTTCATTGCCTCGGTAATTTTACCAACAATGGTTACGCCAACCTGAATCTGGCGACTATGAACTTTACCGGTTCCGGCTCCCAGACCCTTGGGGGTACCGGAATTTATCAAGGCAATGGTGCCCGGTCAGTCCTTGGTATTCTGCAAAAGCAGAACAGCGGTATTCTAACAGTGGCCTTCCCTTGCAATATCCGTACCTTAAATCCGTTGAACGGTACCATCGCAGGCGGAGGCAACATCGAGGTAGATTTCTCCAAAGCTTATATATTTGGTGATGCTTCTTTCAACGGTACTGTTTCTCAGGCTGTTGTTACCAACATGGGTGTTGGTTATCCAGTTGCGCCTTCTGTGGGTCCGAATGGAGCGCTCGCCTGGGCTGCTACTTCTGTCGTTACCACTTCGGCCGTTCGTGTTGCCAACGGGCAGATTTATATATGCTCTGTGGCTGGTACAACAAGTGCTACCGCTCCCAGCCACACCAGTGGTACAGCTGTGGATGGTACTGCTACCTGGCTTAGGGTAGGTGCTTCCGGTTCTGTGGGAAATCCATTTATTCTTGGAGCTGTTTCGGGCACTCAATATTTTTATGGCAACAACCTTTACACATGTACAGTTGCAGGTACGGCTTCAGCTGCTGCACCTCCTATACATACTTCAGGTATTGTCGTTTCTGGTACAGCCACCTTCCAATATGTGGGAGCGGCTGCCAAAATCAGTTTGAACTACGATGCCTCCAATCAGGTGGTTCGCTCGGCGAACATCACCACAGCTGGGTCTGGTTACATCAGCAATCCAACAGCGGTGATTGTACCCCTTTCAGCTCCAACGACCGCTGCATCCCTTACGCTAGCAGCTTATGTATCACAGATAGGTGGCAGTAATGCAGCCATTCAGAAATCGGGTGCTGCTTCGGTTACCGGTGCTACTACGGTAATTGGTGATGGTCGCCTCGGTGTGCCAATGACAACCAATGGTGGTCGTTACGCGGTTGCGCCAACTGTTGGTACTACACTTCCAAACGGAATTAACTTGGCCCTGTTGCCCGGCTTCACAGCTGGTACCGGTTATGTTACTGCTCCTACCGTAACCGTGGTTGGAGGTACAGCAGTGGGTACTGCCGGTACTGCCACCGCTACTTTGGCTGGTGGTCGCGTAATAAATGTGACCATCTCTGGTACCTGGTCTTCTCCTCCTACTGGTCTTACTTTTACTGGTGGTACACCTACATTGGCAGCATCTACCAATGGAACCTGGACAACGGAGATTTCCAGCCGTTTTGCCCGCTTTACGGCAACATTGGGAAGCAATGGTCAAATCAATGGTTTTACTGTTGTGAATGCCGGATCTGATTACAACTCTGCAACTCTTGCACTTTCTGCTGCAGGTGCAGGTGAGGTAGCGGCTGCTACACCTACCGCTCGCCCGGCTTTATTGACCTTGTCACTGGCAAACTTTACTGCCGCTGCACCACCAACAGGTGCTGATTGGACACAGCCAGCCACGCCTATTGCGACAACCCACAATGAAGCCACCAACTTTGCTGGCCTTGTTCCTTCCAACCGCAAATTTACAACGCTTTCAGCCGGTGGAGGTGCTGGACAGGTAAGCTTTACGGGCAATGTCACGCTTTATGCTGCTGCAACCGCCCTTACTGTAACGAATATTGTGGACATGGGTGGAAATGACCTGATTTTTACAAATCCAGGTTATTTCGGTACCAGCGCTACAGCTTCAGGCTGGGTGTATAACGGAACCATTACAATGAATGCTGCGGGATCAACTGCCCGTAACTTCCCTTTCCGTGCAACAGGTGCATCTGGTGCTTTCCAACTTAATGTTGGTACAGGTACTGCCCCAGCCGGTGGTTCCAGCATCAACAGCGTAAAAGTTTCTCAGGTTGGAGCTCCTTCAGGTTCTTCCACAGGTGGAGGTACCATGAGGGGTTTCCGGACTTTTAAGGTAGATATTTTGAGTGGTACCAACTTTGGTGCTACCACACTGCCTACGGCTCTTCAGGCTTGGGATGCTTCAGACAACTTGGTTTCTGACAATGCTTCCCTTTTCTTGAGCCAGTCCAATACTGGATTGAGTTCTGGTTGGACAGCCCGCTCGGCTTCTACAGGTACAGGTGGTCTAGGCGCAACTGGTACCCGTACAACGGCTACCACTGTAAATGGTCCGATTGTATTTGCTTCTACCATGTATTTCGGATGGTCTTCGACCTTCGCAGCCCCTGCTGGTCTGAACTATTCTGTTAGTCGCACTACTGCCAATACTTACAGCTCCATTGCCAGTGTTGCCCAAGGTGGTGATGGTACTGGTCTTGCGGTTCCGGGTATTACGCAGGCTTCCAACAACGATGATGTGCTTAGTTCGGCAATCAGCCTTGCAGGTACTACATTTCAGTTTCAGTCTGCTGCTGTTACAGGTATGAAAATCTCTACCAATGGCTGGCTTACCTTCAATACTGCTGAAACATCCAGCAACCTGAGCAATGGTTTTGCTGCTGCGGCTCAGCGATCTGTGATTGCTCCATATTGGGATGATACCTACCACTATGGTGCTTACAGCAACTTGTATTATAAGATCCAAGGAACACTTGGTTCTGGTACTGCCAAAATAATTGTAGAATGGTATAAGTATAGTTACTATTCAGCCAGTGGTACAGAGCTTTACTACCAGGTAGTACTCGATGAAATTGGCAACAAGATTACCATCAACTATGGCAACATGCAGACCTACAACGGTACATTCAACCGTCGTCATACCTACTCAATGGGTCTTGCAGGAAGTCTTATTTCTCCATACCCTCAGGCGGGCGAAATCATGGCACTGCAGTATGAGAATACCACTGCCTTCAGTGAAGTAGGAACATTGACTGCCAGTCAGGGAGCCAATGCCCTTTTACAGAATCCTACGCCAAGGTCTTCTTACATTTTCACCCCGGGTACCTATGTGCCGCCAGTTCCTTTTGTGCCACAATTATCTGTTCCGTCCAATGATAATGCAGCTGCTGCCATTTCCATTAGCCCATTACAATCATTTCCTGCAAACATTGCCTGGCATCCGGCAGACAACAAATCCAACTTCTATACCCTGAAAGGGGCAACCCAGTCTCCTCAGCCGGTTTGCGGAGGTCCTTCAAATCCGAAGGATGTATGGTTTAAATCTATTGCCAATTCTAATTGTGTAGAGGTTAGAGTGTATCCTTCTGCAGGTATGGTACCAGCAATTCAGGTTTTGGATGAATTTCAAAACCCATTGCCATCTCCTGTTTGTTCCATTTCTGCTATCGAAGGAAGTCAGGTCCTAAGCACAACCATTTCCGGCTTAAGCATTGGAAAAACTTATTATTACCGGGTTTACAATGCAAAAACCGGGACCACCGCCCAGGTTACTGCTATTACGGGTGGAGGATCTGTTATTTCCGTTGCTACTACCAACGCTGGAACAGCATATCCTGCGGGTGTTACTACTTCTCCAGTTCCTGAAATAATTGTTTCTGGCGGTGGTGGTTCTGGTGCTGTTATTTCAGCGTCCAACATAGCAGGGGTGCTTACATTCGCCATCCAGAATGGAGGCCTTGGATATACTTCTTCGCCAACCGTTACAGTTGGTTCTCCCGACATCGGCCTAACTGGTGAATTTGGTATTTTAATTTCCAGTATTGGCAGCTATAAACCAATCATTACAGCAAGCGGTGTAACTACATTTTGTGATGGTGATTCAGTCATTCTAACAGCCCCAGCTGGTTATACTTATTTATGGAGTAATGGGTCTCGAAATCAATCATTGGTTGTGAAGGCTGCAGGAACATATACAGTTCAGGTTGCCAATGGAACCTGTCCTTCATTGCTTAGTGATCCGGTTGTGGTTAGCCTGAAGCCAGGGCCAGTAAAACCAATCATCACGGCATCTGGGCCACTTACATATTGTGGTGCAGGTAGCGTAAATTTAACTTCATCTGCAACCACCGGTAACACCTGGAGCACGGGAGCCACCAGTCAATCCATTACCGTTAGCAGCTCAGGAACTTATACAGTCTCTTTGACCAGTAATGGATGCACAGCCACTTCAATTGGTGCCATTGTTACTTCGGTTCCATTGCCTGTAATTTATTCCCTTTCCGGAGGAGGTAGCTATTGTGGAGATCTTTCTTCTTCCGGAATAAGCCTCTTAGTTTCTGGCTCAGAAACAGGGGTTAATTACAATTTTAAGAATGGATCTGGAGTTGTGCTTGGCACAATTCCTGGAACTGGATCCGCCATTCAATTATTAAATGCAATAGGAACTGCCAACTACACGGTGCAAGCAGTTTCAGTAGCAAGCGGATGTCAGTCCAATATGACTGGAACTGCAACAGTTACGGCACAGCCACCTACGACCTGGTTCCAGGACCTTGATGTAGATGGTTATGGCAATGGCTCAATATCTTTACTATCTTGTACTCAACCGGCTGGATATGTCAATTTGGGAGGAGATTGTAATGATTCCAGAGCCGATATCAATCCAGCATCACCTGAAATATGTGGCAATTCAACGGATGATAATTGCAATAATACAATCGATGATGGTTGCCAGGTATTTACCTTTTATAGGGATGCAGATGGCGATGGATTTGGAAGTAACACAGTAAAAATTACAAGTTTTGTCAATTCAGTGCCAACGGGATATTTGGCTATTAGTGGTGATTGTGATGATAACCTAAGTAGCGTAAATCCACTTTCCACTGAAATCTGCAATGGAATTGATGACAATTGTGACGGAACAATTGATAATGGGACACCTTCATTGGCAACACCTTTGGCCATTGATGGGCCAGTTGGAGTATGTCGGAATGCGGTAAATCAGGTGTTTACTGTGGCGGCTGTCAATGGTGCTACTTCATATTTGTGGACTTTGCCTACGGGTGCAACAGGATCATCCACAACCAATAGCATTACCCTTTCATTTTCTTCGACTTATGTTGCCGGTAACCTTTGTGTAAAAGCAATAAATTCATGCATTCAAGGGACTTCATTCTGTCGTTCAGTTGGATATATCTCAGCTGTACCTTCAGCCCCGGTATTAATTTCAGGATTGGCGGCTGGTGTTTGTTCTACTGCTACCCAGGTTTATTCAATAGCAGCAGTTGCCAATGCTAATTCTTACACCTGGACCGCTCCTGCTAATGCAAGTATTCTCAGTGGCCAGGGAACTACATCGGTTACTATTCAATTCGCTTCCGCTTTTGTTTCAGGGAATTTGTCAGTGTTAGCATCAAATTGTGTTGGAAATTCAACAGCGAAAACGCTTGCATTAACAACCACTATTGCGGCACCCACAACTTTGAATGGTCTTTTATTAGGAGTTTGTGCCGGCACAACTCAGACCTATTCTTGTGGGGCCGTTGCTGGAGCCAGTTCATATACTTGGACCGTTCCAACAGGTTTTATAATTAATAGTGGCCAAGGCACAAATACAATTAGTGTTACTGTGCCTGTTCCATTCACTTCTGGAACCCTGAGTGTAAAATCCTCAACTTCTTGTTATTCAAGTGCGAATAAATCTGTAGTTCTTTATTCTGCACCATCAGCCCCGGCATCCATTAGTGGACTTCTCACTGGAGTTTGCAGCGGTAGTATTCAAACCTATTCTTGCCCTCTGAGTACAACTGGTGCTACATCATATGATTGGACAATTCCAGATGGTGCTTCCATTAACACAGGGGAAGGAACCAATTCTATTGAGCTTACTTTTCCTGTTCCGTATAGTACTGGTGTAGTTTCGGTTGCTGCCCGAAATTCCTGTGGTGTCAGCGCAGTTAAATCGATTACCGTTCTTGCAGAGCCTGCGCAGCCAGGAACTATAACAGGTCCATCCACAAACCTTTGTGGTGGTGGTTCTTTTGCATATTCAATTGTAGCCGTAGCTGGTGCGACTTCTTATAATTGGACTCCTCCAGCAGGTTGTACCATTTCAGTCAATACAGGAAATGCAATTACAATGACGGTGCCATCCACTTTTCTGAACGGAACTTTGTCAGTTTCTGCCATCAATGATTGTGGCATCTCGGCCTCCAGGACATTGTTGTTAAACAGATTGCCAGCAACACCAGCCGCAATTACTGGACCAACTTCAGTATGTCCTTCTCAAATTGGTGTGAGTTTCTCTACGACTCTTGTTTCAGGATTGAGCTACACATGGACGGTTCCAAGCGGGGCCTTGGTAAGTAGTGGACAGGGTTCAAATTCTGTCCTCATAAACTGGGGATTACTTGCTGGCAACATTTCAGTTAAAGCCAGCAACGCCTGCGGAACAACAAGTTCCCGATCAAAAGCGGTTGCACTTGCTGCATGTCGCGTAGGAGAGGAGCAAGCAGAAGAAGCCAGTGTGCTGGTTTATCCAAACCCGGGCAAAGACATTTTCAATGTCCGCACTGCAGGATTTGAAGGCAGTCAACTGCGGGTTACCGACATATTGGGTCGCGAAATCCTGAACAAGGAAATCCAGATGAACGAAACGCAAGTTGACCTCAGCCACAGGCCATTTGGAACTTACCTGTTCCGCATCAATGGCAGCAACTTTAACAAAGTGCTGAAGGTGGTGCGGGAGTAAAATATTTCAAGAATTCTCGAATAGTCGATTTAGAATTTTTTTCAGTGGAATATTCAGGCTCCGATGGGGCCTGAATATTTTTTTTTAATGGTATGACTCGTCCTAAAAAAAGTTTACAGTTTAATTGATTAATCCTAAAATGTGTTGGCGCTTTTTAATGAGGTAGGGACTGAAAATTTTCAGCCCTTACGGTTTTCGATGGTGAAGTTTGCAATAGGCGGTGTGGATAGGATTGTTTTTTATCTATTTGGCGGTAGGGGCGTATTGCACTTGTCTCCTCCGCCTTTGGCGGGACGGAAACAACCAAACAGAAATACAAATTATTTGGCCAAACCTACCTGCCTGCAACAATTTAGGTTGGATATATCCAATCCAACAATCTATAAACCGAATCCCTTTGGTTTTTTACTCCCCAAAACCATCTTCAACTTTTTTCAAAAATGAAAATGTTGTAGATATTCATCTACAAGAAAAAAAAATGAATTTAAAAGTTGTAGAGAAATATCTACAAGACTTAAGACGAAATTAGAAGTTGTAGATACCATTTTTTCAATGGCGGAAACCAATTGTCCTCGATAAGATGAAGAACAATTTTGGCAAGCCAGAAAATTACTGCTTGATGACCTTAAAGGACTTCAGTTCTTTGTTGTCGGATAAGACCTGTAAAGTATAGGAAGCCATTGGCTGATTGGCCATTGGAATGAGGGTTTCAGCACTGGACAATTCTCCCTGAAGGATGGTTACACCGCGCAGGTCGATGAGTTTCCAATTGCCTTTTTCCAACTTTTCCCCGCTGATTCGAAGGTTTAATTCTTTTACTGTTGGATTTGGGAAAACCTCACATTTAATCAGTGAAGAAACTGGATTTTTCACCTCGGTTACAACCAACTCGTAAGGCTGTTGTACGCCCTGATTCAAAGAACCGTTGCTGCCAGTTTGTTGATTATAAAATACTTGCCCCACTGAATAAGATACTGAACCACCTGTACCGCTTGCATTGCCACCTGAGGTGTGAATTCCCTGTTGAGCAAATGCAGAAATTCCAGAGAACGCGATAAAAGCAGATGCGATGATGAATGTCTTTTTCATTGGGATTGATTTTGATTCGCAAGATTATGCTCCATGTGCTTATTTCCAAACTTTATTGGAGAGAATAAGCCTTTTAAGGACAATTAATCTTGTCTTATTTCTTCTGACTTTTTTTCGATTTGGTTTTTTGTTTGACCTTTCCCGCTTGGGCAAGACCAATTCCCAATTCGTTTTTGGCTTGTTCGATTAAGTCCTTCCAGTCGGCTTTTGGCTTTTCTGAAAGTGCCAAAGACATTTGATAATCGTCTCGATTGATGCTCAAAAGGGTAACCGGTTTCCCAAGGAATTCCTCAATTTCTTCCAGCTGCGGTTTTTCTTCGGTGGCACAAAAGGAAATGGCAAATCCTTTTTCCATTCCCCTGCCGGTTCGACCAACGCGGTGCACATAATTTTCAGCCTCATCCGGCAAATCATAATTCACAACATAACGCACCCCGGGAATGTCGATTCCCCTGGCACTTACATCGGTGGCAATCAATATTGCCGCAGTAGAATTCCTGAATTTATCAAGCACTTCCATTCGCTCTGCCTGATCCCGGCCTCCGTGGATTATCCCAGCCTCAATTCCCACCCGGGCCATGGCGGCTTGCACACGTTCGGCCCGGACTTTTGTTCGTACAAAAACCAGAATTCGTTCTTCTGCTTGTTCTTTGATCAATCGCTCCAGAAAAAAGCGCTTGTCATCCATTTCGATAAAAGCTACCTGGTGGTTTACATTTTTAGAAACCCTGTCCTTTGGCGAAATCTGAATGCGAATGGCATTTCTAACGAGTGAATAGGCCAAATCCTTGATTTCCTCATTGATAGTGGCGGAAAAGAAAAGGGTTTGCCGTCGTCCTGGTATGTGTTTGATGGCATCCCGAATGTCGCGTATAAAACCTGGCGCCAGCATTTGGTCGGCCTCGTCCAAAACCAGAATTTCAACCACCGAAAGATCCAGAAAACCTTGGTTGCGAAGGTCAAACATTCGGCCTGGTGTTGAAATGAGCACATCCACGCCTTTGTTCAGTCCGCTGGTTTGCGGGTTCTGGTCAACGCCTCCATATGTGCTAACGATTTTCAGTCCTGTGTGAGCACCGAATTTTTTGAAAACACTTTCGATTTGGGAAGCAAGTTCTCTGGTAGGCACCATCACCAAACACCGCACTTGCGAAGGTTCCGCCCTTCTTCCGCTTGAAAGAAGTCTTTCCATAACCGGAATGGTGAATGCAGCTGTTTTTCCGGTTCCAGTTTGGGCAACGGCCAGCACATCTTCGCCTTTCAGAATACTGGGAATGGCCTTGAACTGGATGTCCGTTGGCTTGATAAAGCCATGTTCTTCAAGGCTTTTCTTTATCGAATCTGAAATGTGGTAGCGTGAAAAGTGCATGTTGTTTGCCTTTAGGCAGAGAAAAGAATAGGGGCAAGTTCGTCAAAATGCCCGATGATTCTGTCGGTGAATTCTGCCAATGTTTGTGCCGTGAAAGTGGAAGTGATTCCAATGGAAGGACAAGAGGCCGCTTTTGCAGCCTTGAGTCCGGTGGGAGAATCTTCAATAACCAAACATTCGCTTGCTTGAAAACCCAGCATAGCCGAGGCCTTTAGGTAAATTTCAGGGGCAGGCTTGGGTTTTTCTACCAATCCAGCATGCAGAATCGCCTCAAAGTATTTCCGAATACCACCATTGTCGAGGGCGAAATTCACATTTTCGATTGGGGCATTGCTGGCTACGCCAATCTTTAAATTGTTTGTATGAAGTTTTTCAAGAAAGGGGAGGAGCCCGCCTGCGAGTTCAAAATGTGGCGCGTACATGTCGCGGTAAAGCGCTTCTTTTTCCTGCGACCATTTTTCTACCTGCTTTTCGCTGGTGTCAGGATAAGCATCCAAAATGATTTCCCGATTCGTTTTCCCGAAGATTCTGGAATAGGCTTCTTCTTCTCTCAGGTCAATTCCAATCATCTGGGCAAATTCCAACCAGGCTTTCAGGTGCCAATCGTTGTTGTCCAGGATTACCCCGTCCATATCAAAAATG
>Ga0114972_10004206_pt1 | contig 10716 bp, 6 predicted proteins | sample M_140807_EF_Meta_FD_87354 | JGI IMG/M metagenome (GOLD analysis project Ga0114972, IMG submission 87354) | Freshwater microbial communities from Lake Montjoie, Canada to study carbon cycling - M_140807_EF_MetaG | ecosystem: Environmental > Aquatic > Freshwater > Lake | place: Lake Montjoie... | reverse complement strand
TAACGAGCTTACCACAGCGCGGGGGCGCAAGACCCATACGCGGAGTCACTTAGACAGCCGTAGTATGGGCCTCTGGGCCCGTACTACGGCAAACACAGCGGAGGACGGAGATCTTTTTCGATTGGGTGCGCTAACGAGCTTACTACAGCACGGGGGGGCGCCAGACCCATACGCGAACTCACCTAGACAGCCGTAGTATGGGCCTCTGGGCCCGTACTACGGCAAACGGCGGAGGACGGAGATCTTTTTCGATTCAGTGTGCTAACGAGCTTACCACAGCGCGGGGACGCAAGACCCATACGCGAACTCACCTAGACAGCCGTAGTACGGGCCCAGAGGCCCATACTACGGCCACTACGGCAAACACGGCGCAGGACCGATTGTTTTTCGATTGGGTGCGCTAACGAGCTTACTACATCACGGGGGGATGCCAGACCCATACGCGAACTCACCTAGACAGCCGTAGTACGGGCCCAGAGGCCCATACTACGGCCACTACGGCAAACACGGCAACTACGGCCAAAGGGCTACGAGCATCTGAAACTAGGTCCACCGAGTCTTTGTTCGCTTGCCCGCAAATCAGATACAATGTCATGACGTGCCCAGCTGGACCCTCCTTCCATTCAACGACACTCACCCTTCCCAACTCCTCACATGCGATCTTCTCTCGTTTGTTTTTGGCTAACTCTGTTGGTCGCTTCTGGCTTGAGTGTTTCTAGCCAGCGTCTCTGTGCCCAAGAAAACCCGGATCGAATCACCCAGCCGGGTGTCCCTGTCGGCAAGATCACCAAAGGGGAATGGAACCAGAGCGAAATCTATCCAGGCACCAAGAGAGCTTATAGCCTCTATGTCCCAGCCCAATACGATCCCGAGCAACCCGCAAGCCTCATGGTCTTCATGGACGGCTCGGGCTACTCGCAGAGCGACGGTGCCTTCCGTGCCCCGATCGTCCTGGATAATCTTATCCATCAAAAACAAATGCCTGTGACCGTCGCGGTCTTTGTCAATCCCGGCACGATCCCCGCGAACAAACCCGGTAGCGCCGATCGCAGCAACCGATCCTTTGAATATGATTCCCTAGGGGATCGGTACTCGAAATTCCTTATCGATGAATTCTTGCCCGTTGTTCTCAAAGACCTAAACATCTCCAAAGCCCCCGCCGATCGGGCCCTGTGCGGGATCTCCTCGAGCGGCATCTGTGCGTTTAGCGTCGCATGGGAACGCCCCGATCAGTTCGGAAAAGTTCTCAGCCATATCGGGAGCTTCACCAATATCCGCGGCGGATGGGCTTATCCAGGCCTAATCCGCAAAACGAAACAATCGCCAAAAGCGATCAAGGTCTATCTCCAAGAAGGGACACAGGACCTGAATAACCTGCATGGCAATTGGCCTCTAGGCAATCAAGACATGGCCGCTGCGTTGCAATTTGCCGGTTACAACTACAAATTGGTGATGACCGACGGTGGACACAGCGGCAAGTACGGTGGCGAAGAGCTCCCAAGCGCCCTGCGCTGGCTATGGGCCAAGGAGTCCGACTCGACGCATATCCCCATTGTCGAGACCAAGCCCAAGTGGGAGCCTCATCCAGATGCCATCGCTCGCGAGGATGTGCCCCACGGAAAAGTCGAAAAGATGGAGGCTTGGGAATCGACCATTTTCCAAAACACCACACGCGACTGGTGGGTCTATGTCCCAGCCCAATACAAAGATAGCGAACCGGCCGCACTGATGGTTTTCCAAGACGGCGAGCGGATGCAAAACGTCAACGGACGCTGGCGCGTTCCGATCGTTTTCGACAACCTGATCGCACGTGGCCAGATGCCCCCGACGATCGCGATTTTCCTCAACCCTGGTCACGATAAATCGCAACCCCTTAAAGACGGTCGATTCTCGAACCGAAGCTACGAGTACGATAACCTCGGAGATCGCTACGCTCGATTCCTGCACGAGGAGATCATTCCCGAGGTCAAGAAACGCTACCGTATCTCCGATGACCCAAACATGCGGGCCATCGCCGGCTCAAGTTCCGGAGCAATCTGCGCCTTTACGGTCGCTTGGGAACGCCCAGATTCGTTTCGCAAGGTCTACTCGACCGTCGGAAGCTTTACGAACTTGCGAGGCGGAAATGTCTACCCTTCGTGGGTACGCAAGACCGAGCCCAAGCCGATTCGCGTGTACATGTCCGATACCAGTGGCGATATCGATAACCCCTTTGGTTCATGGCCTTGGTCGAACCAACTGATGGCTTCGGCCCTGAAGTACATGGGGTACGATCTGCGATTCGACTGGACCGAAGGCTATGCGCACAACGACGATTACGGCAGCTCGCTGTTCCCAGATGCGATGAAGTGGTTGTGGCGGAAAGAAGAGCACACTCCCGTGCTCGATACACGGGGAGATCTAGGCGGGGATTTGACGCTGCTGAATTTGCTCGTTCCCGGCGAGCCGTGGAAAGTCGTCGCAGAGAATCTCGGGTTTGCCGACGCATTGTGCACAGACGCCCAAGGAAACATCTATTTCTGCGATATGAAAGCCCCTGCTCTCTACAGGATCAGCGCCGTCGATGGGAGCAAAACCGAACTTTGCAAAGAGTCGGTCAGCGGCCTGGAATTCTCCCCCGATGGCAAACGACTGATCGGCTGCCAAGGATCCCAAAGCCGAATCATCTCGATCGATCTTGAAACCAAAGAGGTCAAAACGATCGCCCAGGGGGTCAAGCCCAACGATTTGGCGGTTACCTCCGAAGGACATATCCTCTTCACCGACACCGGTGCCCAGCAGGTCGTGCGGGTCGATCCAACAACCGGCAAAACGACCGTGGCCGATACCGGAATCAGCAAACCCAACGGTATCGCCCTGTCCAACGATGGCGGAACGCTGGCCGTCTCCGATTACGGAGGCGATGCAACCTGGATGCTTCGCATCAATGCTGCCGGAGAGCTCGATGCGAAGATGCCGGTCATGCCGATGCGTCTGCCGATCGATCCCAATGGCGAATTCAAGTTCAACGAGCCACCACCTTACCTAGCCGCCTCGAAAGGTGACGGCATGGCGGTCGATAAGAAGGGGCGATATTACGTAACGAGCGAACTTGGGGTCCAAGTCTTCGATCCTACGGGCCGGCCCTGCGGAGTGTTGCCCAAGCCCAACAAAGATCAGCCACTGACAACATGCATCGTGGCCGGTGCCAAGCACAGCACGCTCATTATCGCCAATGGGACGGCCATATACAGCCGAGAGCTTAAGGTCGAATAATGCGATGTAGCTACTAATTCACTCTTCGCATCGAATTTCCCCGTACTCGTACTCAGTGCAACGGTACTCGTACTCGATGGCTTTTCGAAATGCGTCGATGCCAAATCCTCGTACTCGGTCAATCCGCTTATTTCATTCAGAACTACGAGAAACCTCCAGGAGCAAAGTGCAATGAACACTCGACAACTCACGCGATGTCTTTCAATATGGCTGTCAGCATGGCTAGCGATTGGCTCGATGGCACAGCAAAGTGTCGCTCAGAGTTCGTCCTCATCGCGGCCGAATGTGCTGATCATCGTTGGCGACGACATGGGGTATGCCGACGTTGGATTTCATGGGTGCAAGGATATACCGACACCGAACTTGGATGCGTTGGCAGCACGCGGTGTGCGATTCACCAACGGGTATGTCTCGGGACCGTATTGTTCCCCGACGCGCGCGGCCCTGATGACGGGTCGCTATCAGCAGCGATTCGGCCATGAGTTCAATCCGGGTGGCAATGGCCAAGGCTTACCGCGTGGTGAATCGACCTTAGCAGATCGACTGCAAGAGGTTGGGTACAAGACAGCCCTGGTCGGTAAATGGCATCTTGGGAACGCCCCGGACCTGCGTCCGCCGCGTCGGGGTTTTCAGGAGTTCTTCGGGTTCTTGGGAGGTTCGCACAGCTACTTTGAATCCCAAGGGATATTGCGAGGCGATCAGCCCATCGAAGCGTTGGATTACACCACCGATGCCTTTGGGAAAGAAGCCGTAGCGTTCATCGAGCGCCATCGCAAAGAGCCATGGTTTTTGTACCTTGCGTTCAATGCCGTTCACACTCCGATGCATGCGACCGTCGAGCGACTGGAGAAATTTGCTTCGATTGAAGATCCCCAGCGGCGCAAGTATGCCGCGATGATGTCGGCCATGGACGATGCTATCGGATCGCTGCAGCAAGCGTTGAAAACCACCGACCAGGAATCTCGGACTCTCATCGCCTTCATCAGCGACAACGGAGGCCCAACCATGCAGGGAGTGACGGTCAACGGTTCGGACAATACACCGCTTCGGGGTAGCAAGCGAACGACGCTCGAAGGGGGAGTACGGGTCCCATTCGTGCTGTCTTGGCCAGGAGTGATTCAGCCTGGAGAATATCACCAACCGGTGATCCAGATCGATTTGCACGCAACCGCCTTGGCGGCTTGCCAAGTTCCAGTCAAACCCGAGTGGAAGCTCGAGGGTGTGGATTTGGTTCCGTATGTGACTGGCAGCATCAAGTCAGCACCCCACGAGGCCCTCTATTGGCGATTCGGGCCGCAGATGGCGATTCGAAAAGGCGATTGGAAGCTAGTCAAGTACGACACGACCGCAGACGCAGTGGCCGGGGGGCGAGGGGCTCGAGCTCGGGCAAGCTCGCTGAAGCTTTACCATCTGTCGGAGGACATCCATGAGGATACAGATCTTTCGGCCAAGATGCCCGAGAGGGTGCGAGAGCTCCAAGACGATTGGGATCGATGGAACGCAGCGAATGTTGCACCTCTTTGGGGTGGTGGCCCAGGCCAGGGCCAAGAAAAGTAAACTCACGAGAAAAATTGCTTGTTTTCTTCATAATCAAATGCGATTGCCAGTGAGTCAATCGAGAGCCTTGCGTGGCACAATTCGGCGCGGAAAGCTAGAATAACGTCTTTCCAACCGCAGGATCGCTCGCTACAGGAACCAACGCTCGTATGACCAGAAATACCCTCGGGGAAGCCCGAACCAAGATCATCGCAACCGTCGGACCGGCTTGCGAGGACGAAAAGATCCTGACCGAGTTGGTCCAGCATGGGGTCGATGTTTTTCGGATCAATGCCGCTCACGGCAAACAAGCCGACTTTGAAAGAATCCTCGGAAAGATCAAATCGATTCGGGTCAAGACAGGATTTCCCGTAGCAGTGCTGTTGGATCTTGCTGGTCCAAAAATCCGACTCGGTCAATTGGTTCAGGATCCATTGGAAGTCGAGATGGGCCAGGAGCTCTCGTTTGTCCGAGGCGACAGCGCTTCGAAACCCGATGAGCTTACCAGCAACTACGCCAAGCTTGTCGACGAGGTCAACATCGGCGATCGAGTCATGCTCGCCGATGGAACGATCAGTCTCGACGTGATCGGAAAGACCAAAGACCGATTGCGATGCACGGTTGCCGTGCGAGGAACCATCCGTTCCAGGCAGGGAATCAATCTTCCGGGAGTCTCCCTTTCGGTCTCATCGATGCGACCTGAGGATGTCGAAAACGCCTTGTGGGCAGCCCGCAACGAAATCGATTTTATAAGCCTCTCCTTCGCGAGATCTGCCCAAGACGTCGCATCGTTAAAGAACCTATTGGCCTCGATGGATGCCCATGCGATGGTTATCGCCAAGATCGAGAAGCGAGAGGCCCTCGAGTGTTTGGAGGAGATCGTCGAAGCTGCCGATGGGGTGATGGTCGCCCGTGGGGATCTCGGGGTCGAGATCGATGTGGCGGAAACACCTGTAGCCCAAAAGCGGATCATCCAAGTCTGCAAAGAGAAGATGAAGCCGGTGATTGTCGCAACGCAGATGCTCGAAAGCATGCACCACAACAGGCGTCCTACGCGAGCCGAGGCCAGCGACGTGGCCAATGCGATTCTCGATGGAGCGGATGCTTGCATGCTCAGTGGTGAGACGGCCATCGGCGAATATCCCGTGGACGCTGTTGCCACGATGAACCGCATCATGCTCAGCACCGAGACCATGCTCAAAAACGTCACCCAGGACTCCAAGCCCCGGGTCTCGAATCACGTCCACCCAATCACCTCGGCCGTCACCTACAACGCAGCCAACATCGCCGAAGCGATCCAGGCCAAACTTGTGGTCGTGGCCACCCGCACCGGCGGGACAGCCTGGGTCAAAGCCAAGCAGCGAAACTACATCCCAACGTTGGGCGTAAGCGACTCGGAGGCAACTCTTCGCCGCATGTGTCTGTTCTGGGGGATCATGCCCCACCAGGTTGCACAGCTCGACAGCCCCGAATCCTTGGTCGCCGACGTGACCAAGTGGGGGAAATCCACTGGGATGCTTTTGGCGGGAGATCGCGTGGTTTTTGTCACCGGGACCGGACTGCTCAACCAAACCCACAATCTGGTCTTCGTCCACGAAGTCCCCAAATAAAAGTTCCCGGATAATTAAGACAAGCATTTTCTAGGTTCAGCGAATAGAATCGGAGCAGGTAAGGTTTGTTGCCCGTGTTTTATCGATCGCCGATTGCAAGCCATGAGCATGTCTAAGCCAAGTCGCCCGCATTGCTGGTTTTGGATTCCTGTAGCCACCGTTTGTTTCGCACTGCTAGCAATAGCATGGTGTCCCCGGGGTGCCCACGGCCAAGATCCCCAGCCGGCCAATCCACCGGCAACTGCGAATCCACCGGCTGCAAGAGGCGCGACGCTAATTCGAGTTCCGTTACCACTCTCAGGCGATACGGATTCCAAGATCCTCGCTTCGCTCGAATCGATATCGATGCGCGGCGAGGGGAACGAACGGCCAGTGGTCATCCTAGAGTTTGTCCCGGCCTCGGCGCCCGCCGGAGCCGAGGCAGCCCAAGGGCTCGCGCAGCCGGGTGAATCCAAGAGCATTGGGCAGGGTAGTTCGTTTGAAAAAGCGCTGACTATTTCCCGTTGGTTAAGTAGACCGAAAGGTAATCGTGTCAAAAGCGTCGGGTACATAGCCACCAATCTTCGCGGCCATGCCGTCCTGGTGGCACTTGCATGCGAAGAACTAGTGATGCTTCCAGATGCAGAGATCGGCAAGGCGGGGATCGATGAAGTGCAGATCGATCCTACGGTCCAGCAAGCTTATGTGGAGGCCGCTGCTCGCAGGGGGATGTTTCCAGCGGCGGCTGTCCGATCGATGCTCGACCCGAGCCAATCGCTCTTGCAATTGGATATCGAAGGTGGAGGGGTCGAGTACACCACGGCCCCGGATTGGGAGACCAAGCCTCGCCCGGATGTCGCTTTGGCTCCACGTCAATTGGTACCTGCCAATCAGATGGCGTCCTTCAATGGCCAAGAACTTCGTCAACGCCGATGGATCTCCAACACAGTCAATCAGCGCGAGATGCTACCCGTTGCGCTCAAGCTCACCGGCCCGATCCTCGAGAAGCCCACCTTTGCTCTGCCTCGCAAGCCAGTGCTGTTGAAGCTCCGAGGGGTTCTGCACCCTCGAGTGATCAATCGCAGCATCCGCGCGATCGATGATGCGGTCAACAACCAAGGTGCTGATTTGGTATTGATTCAACTCGATAGCCCCGGTGGAAACCTCGATGACTCAATTCGATTGGCGTATCGACTTGCACAGATCCCGTCGGACAAGGCCGAAGTGGTGGTCTTCGTCAGCGAGCACGCACGAGGCGATGCTGCTTTGATCGCATTGGCCGCCGATGCTCTTTATATGGCTCCCAACGCTGTGTTGGGTACGGGGGGAGAGGCCAGCATCAACTCTGCAGCGATAGAACAACGAAAAACCAGCTTTCTAGAACTCGCTGGACTCTGCAACCGAGAACCGGGGGATATGGTCGGTTTGGCCCAGCCCGACGCGACGATCCATGCTTTCCAAGCTGCCGATGGACGACAACTGCGCACGGTTCCCAACTGGATCGTCGATGATCCGGCTCGCCCGCTGTGGGCCAAGGGCAAAGCAATCGATTATCGAAATGGGATTGCGACAGACCAAGCCCTGGCGATGGGCATCGCGACGGATCGCGCCAACGATCTGGGTGGTGTGGCTCAGCGCTTTGGCGTCAGCGAATTGCCCATGGAAAAACAGACCAGTCGCATCGAACAGACCATTGAATGGCTCGCCAGCCAGCGATGGCTGGCGTATGTGTGTTTCCTAGTGGGTCTGATCTGCTTGAGTGCCGAATTGAGCACTCCCGGGGCTGGAATACCTGGACTGATCGCACTGGTTTGCTTCTTGATTTTCTTCTGGATGAACATGTTCCAAGGAACGATCGAATGGCTAGAGATTCTTTTGATCGTGGCGGGGATTGGCTGTTTGTTCGCCGAGATCTTCGTCCTGCCGGGATTTGGTATCTTTGGAATCGCCGGGTTGATCATGCTCGCAGCGGGCCTGCTGCTTGCTGGCCAGAACTATACGATCCCGACGAATCGATACCAACTCGATAAACTCGTGCAAGGTCTCGGCCAACTGGGTTTGGGGGTAATCATGCTTTTTGGTGCTGCGTTGTTCTTCCACAAGCAACTCGGACGCTTGCCGATCGTCCGCTGGTTTGCGCTCGAGCAACCGATCGGTGATAAGTTCATCGTGGCGATGGATCGACTCGATGAGGATCGCCAAATGCTCCGCGGACGCTTTGGTACTACCATGACCAGATGCAATCCTCACGGCAAAGCGATCTTGGGAGATGTCGTTGTCGACGTGGTTTCCAAGCAAGGCTGGATCGACGAGGACATGCCGATCGAGGTTGTCGAGGTCAAAGAGAATCATGTCCTCGTCCGACGTCGAACGATTTAGGTCACGAGCCGCCTGGGTCTAAACGGTCTCAACGGTCTTTGTTTTTAAGCCACTGCGTGAGTTGCTCTCGGAAGATTTTCGAGTTGTGCCGGATGTCGGTCGGGAGTCGCCCGGGATAGACTTCGAAGGCATCGATGTCGATGCTTGGGTGGTGCTCTTTGAGCAGCTCTCGCCACTGCTGTTGCGCGGTGGCTAGGTCGGCTCGTAGGCTCTTTCGGTGTTCGGGCCAAGGTTCGACGATCACAACGGGCTGTTGATGATCGCCTTGGCCTCGAGGGACCAAAGCGCTTCGGTAGACACTAGGATGCGTATTGACCACCGCTTCGATCGGCTCGGTAAAGATCGGCCCTTGGGCCGTCCTAACGCGATGGCTTTTGCGACCGCAGAACCAGAATCGGTCGGAGGAATCCAGATAGCCAACATCCCCCATACGATGCCACACCAGGGGCTGTCCATCGGCCTCGTGCCCGAGGACTTTGTGAAGTGCGTTTTGATCAGTCCGGGTGATGTACCTATGGGTCACGCTAGGACTGCAGACCATCAGCTCCCCGATTTGACCGGGATCGACTTCGCGGATTTGTTCGATCGACGCGACCGGTTCATCGGTGATCTCGATCACTTTCCAGTGGACTTGGGCAAAGCGGTTGCCGACGCAGGTTCCATGTCCCTGTTGGGTGCGAAGGTACGTTTCTTGCAAAACTTCGCGAGACTCGATCGATGCGACAGGGAGTGCCTCGGTCGCACCGTAGGGGGTGAACATCTGGCCAGCGGGATCGATCGCCGAGCGGATCTGATCGAGGACTCGGCTAGGGACCGGCGCCCCGGCGCTTAGGACCAGTCGCAAGCTCTCCATGCCTCGCCCAGTGGATTGGCAATAACGACCGATTTTGGTCCAAAGGGCGGGTGATCCAAAAGACTGGTTGATTTGCCATTGATCGATCGCATCGAGCAGTCGAGGGGGATCGACGTCAGCCGGTCGAGTCGGATCCATGTCGGGTAAGATTGTGCTCGTGCCCATGACGGCGTTGAAGAGCCCAAAGAGCGGAAAGCCACTTAAGTCCTTTCCACCTGGCTCAATTCCGTAGTGCTGCGAGATCATGTCGATCTGCGCATGAAAGGTTTGATGGGTGTATTGGACACCTTTCGGAGGCCCGGTGCTGCCGGTCGTAAAGATGATAGCAGCCGAGTCTTGCAAACGGGTTTCGGGTGGACGAAAGCGATTTGCGGGGGTGGCTTCGAGCTGTGCCAGACTCGGAGCAGGTAGAAACCCGAAACGACGACCTACGGTGACATTGAACCTGGCGTTTGGAAAAAGACCCCTCTTCGCCTTGAGGATGGCTTGGGCAAGCGGAATTGCGACGAATCCATCGGGACGGGTATCGGCTAAGCACTCCAGGAGGTTCTTGCGTCCCATCCCGGGGTCGACCAGCACCAGCGTGGCTCCGGTTTTTAGCAGAGCAAAGACCAGGGCGATGAAGTCTTCGCCAAAGCGAACCAGCAAGGCGATTCGGTGATTGGGTCCAATCCCCATGGTCTGCATACCGGCTGCGATCGAGCTTGAACGCTTATCGAGGTCCCGCAAGGAGATCGAGTTGTAGCGACGAGCGGTCCCTTGGCGGTGCGAACCGGTGGGAGTTGCGATGCCCAGCAGATCCGCATGTGCGGCGGCTTGTGCGGTTAACCGCAATCCCACGTTCGAGTTCAAAACGCTGTGGGTCATCGATTTCTATTGGATCTTGATTTCGATCCGCTTGGTCGTTTTCGATTCGTCGCCGTCGACTGAAAACGAGACTTCGTCGAATTTCGGGGGCCCGAATCCACGTTTTGGGTTGTTGGAAAAACCGTAAGGTTCGGTGGGGATACCGAAGGCGTTTTTATCAAGCTTGTCATTGCCGTTTTCATCGTGGTGTGCAGAAACAGCCCAGAGAGTCTGGGCGCCTTGCATCGCTGATGCTTC
>Ga0114972_10004205_pt1 | contig 10717 bp, 8 predicted proteins | sample M_140807_EF_Meta_FD_87354 | JGI IMG/M metagenome (GOLD analysis project Ga0114972, IMG submission 87354) | Freshwater microbial communities from Lake Montjoie, Canada to study carbon cycling - M_140807_EF_MetaG | ecosystem: Environmental > Aquatic > Freshwater > Lake | place: Lake Montjoie... | reverse complement strand
TGGAAGCGGGCCAGGGCCAGCTGCTCCAGCAGCTCGTAGAGATTGGTGATCAGCCGCTCGCCCAGGCCATGGCGGTGCTGGCGCGGCAGACGGTGCAGGATCGGAAGGAACCAGCGGATCAGGTCGAGCGTGGCCTCCTGGATCGGCAATTCGGCGCTGGAAGGGGTGGTCATGGGGCGTGGCGGCGGTGAGACGGTGCTGCCCATGGTGGAACTGGTAAAGGGAAGCCTTGGGCTCTCTATTGCCTCACGTCCCCTGTGCCCCCTGCCACTCCCGGCGCTCAAGGCGCCCCCGCTGACACCGAGACACCCCCAGCTCCGCCAGACTTACATGCACTACAGCGACCCTGGCCCGGCTTGGATCACCTCGGTGCCATCCAGGCCGGCGGGGGGGTGATCCTTGGCCTGATCGCACTCTTTTCCTCCTATGACCACATCACCGCCTTCGGCCGCAGCATCGGCCTCCAGCAGCAATGGGGCATCCCCCTCATCGCTGCCTCGGTGGCGGTCGTTCTTATCGACTCTCAACTGGCGACCCGTGCGCGAGATCGAGCTCGAGATCGAGCAGATCAAGCAGCGCTCGAGGCAAAACGAGAGCGAAGCCGAGCAGCGGATGAAGCAAATCGAGAGCGAAACCGAGCAGCTGAGGCGCGAGAACGCCAGAGAAAGAGCTTTGAGCGCCTTGATCAAGCAGCATTGCTTTCCGCCCGAGTGCAGCTCGAACCCTCCGCAACCAATCGAGATCGATTGCGGGCCTTCCTTACCTTGATGGCGCAGCGGCCGCTGGAAGATGGGGATGCCGGCATGGCATGAAGGGCTATGAAATCGAGGCGCCTTCGGCGCCACCCCAAAACAGCCGATAACCAACAGCCGCAACAGCCAACAGCCAGGGTTAAAAAACAGCCGAGTGTTGAGGGATTGATGGATTAAGGGTTGAAGGAAGGGCCCTGGGGGAGGCAACAGACGCGGAAACCGATGCCGTTAAGGCGGATGCCCGGGGGGGCGTTGAGGCGGGAAGCCGAGCGGCAGAACCTAGGGCCGTTGCTCCACGACCCGCCGCGCAGCAGCCTCAGTTCGGAATCATCGGTACCATCCCCCATGGCCTTGGGGGTCGATTGTTGCTGCTGATCCGTGCTGCTCAACCAGGTACTGCCATCCGCTGGAGCTCTTTCATAACCGTGATGCCAGTGATCCAGACACCACTCATACACATTGCCGTGCATATCATGCAGACCCCAGGCATTGGCGGTAAGCAAGCCCACCGGTGTGGTCTGCTCTCGATAGGCGCCCTTGGGACCATCCGCGTAAGTGAAGTTGCCGTCGTAATTAGCCAGCTCCGGCGTGATCGTGGCACCGAAATGGAACGGTGTGGTGCTGCCGGCACGGCAGGCGTATTCCCACTGGGCTTCGCTCGGTAAGGTGTAGGTGCGGCCAGTGCGCTGGCTGAGGCGATTGCAAAACTCGATCGCATCCAGCCAGCTCACCCTCTCCACAGGGCGGTTGTCGGTGTTGGCTTCACCCTCTAACAAACGAACCACGCCTTCCGCCTGGCCTTCTCTGTTCTGAAAACGGGAGGGATCAGGGTTCAAGTCTTGTCGCCAGCGCTCTGCCGGCAACGGCTGCCAGCCCGCCACCTCACGCCACTGGGCCTGGGTAATCGGCGTTTGGCTGATGAAGAAGCTCTCCAGCTTCACCTCATGCTGGGGGCCTTCATCGTCTGAGCGCTCAGGTTCTTTCGGGGGGGAACCCATCAAGTAGCTGCCAGAGGGGATTTCTACGAGGGTGAGGCTTAGCTGGTCGGCAGCCTCCCCCATGGCGCCCAGGGGGCCGGCATCGCGCTGCAGGGGTTCGTGGAAGGCCCAGGCGCTGTCTTCGCTGGGGTGGATCTCAGCAGCAGGCTGTTGGCTGGCTGATTTTTGGACACGGACCTTCCTCTTGACGCGCTCATTCGGCTTGCCACGATCGTTAGGCCTGGGCACAAGCGTGATCGTGGCCGTCTGATAGCGGATCTGCCGCAACTCCTGCTCTTGATAGTGGGCGGTACCGAAGCTGATCGTTTGCGGTTCGGGGATGGTCAGGAGCTGGGCGGTGGGGAACGGCTTCTGCTGAAAGGGGAACTCCTCCTCCGGCCATAGCGGCGGCTGGGTTGCACCCACGCCGGCCCGTAGCCGCTCGGCGAGCTGATGGAAGGCCTTGCCAGGCAGACGGTCCAGCTTCGCCGCAGTTACGTTAGCGATATGGGCAAGGCCTGCTCCCTCTTCCGGCAGAGGCACAAGCGGATCGGTAAGCAGCGTTTCGAAACTAGGGCCAATCCCCTGCCGATTCCAGCGCCGCTCGAGTAAGTCGGTCACCGCCTGGATCACATCGATCCGATCCCGCGGCGCCAGCTGCGTCTCCAGGAGGGCCTGCAGAGGGGGCAGCAGCACAAACTGCAGCCTCTCCGGCGGTTCATGCTCCTGCATGGGAAGGCGTCGAATCAAGCCGCTAACCAGCACCTCAGCCAGGGGTAGCGGCGTGGCTAACTCAGGCAGCTTGGCGGCCTGAAGCAATCGCATCACCGGCAGAGTCAGCAAGGGCGCAGCAGCCATCACCAGCATCAGCTGTTGTGCCTCGGGGCTGGCCTGCTGCCTGAATGCCAACCAAAGGCGTTCGGCTTCCTTGGCCGTTGGCTCCACTGGCTGATTCGCCCCTGCTTCAGGGACTTGGAGAGGAAAGGAGAGCTGATCGAGAGGCAATAGCGTGCCCCCGCTGCGAGCCTGGAAATCCCCCGTCACCATCGCTGCCCAAGGCGCCAGATCACGAGGATCCAATGTCAGAACGGGTATCTTTAAGCCCCCTGCTTTTCCCAGTTCTTCAGCCAAATCAGCGTGCAAAGGATCCAGGGCCTTCAGGGATACGGCCCGGTAGTCCTGATTCGGCACAAGCGCCAAGCGACTACTCAAGGTCACCTGTTCACCGCGCCGCAGTGCCGTGCGCTTCCAGTAGCGCATCGGCAAAGTATGAAGGATCGCCAAGGGATGGTGGATGGCAAGAGCCCTTAGCCAGGCATCAATCGAGCCATCCCACCAATGACGACCGGCAGTATCACTAAGCAGCAAAGACAGCAACATTTCATCGCCAGGACAACTAACAGCAGAGGCAAGATAACTCGGTTCAGAAAGTTCTGCTGGGTTGAGATGCTTCAATTCTACTTTGGCAAAAGCCTGGCTGCTGGCTAAAACCTTCTGCAACTCCTCAACCAGGGGCTGCCACACCGCCATCGACACGCCTCCATCTAGCCAGAGGCGCACGGCCACCGCAGGAACCCTTCTGGCGTTAAAGATCGGCCATGGTCGTTGTAATTCGGCACTACGCACGGCACTTCGTTCCTCATCCAGCACACGCCAGCGACGATGGGGCTGTCTGCGAAGTAAAGGGCGCAGCGCCTGCAAGATCTGGTACGGGTGGGGCAGCAGCGGGGGCTGGCTCAGCAGCAGAGGCAATACTCCGGCCCGCCGCTGGAGAGCCGCTTTGACATCATCAGCATCCGGTAGTGCGGAGGGGCTGAGCAGCCGGGCCGAAGGTTCCAACTCCGGGGCAGGGAAAGGCTGCTGCTCTGGAAAAAAGGACGGCAGATGCGGCTTAGGCGGTTCAGGCTCAAGTACTGAGTTTGTTGGTTTGTATGAATCGTCCGCGGATGGCTTGGCAATTCCTGCAGAAGAGCGCTGCTGGGGCACAACCTTAGAAGCGGAGGCAATGTCTCGAGCCATGGCAAACTGCCGCGGCAGAGGCTCCCCTTGGAGCCGGGAGTTCAGCCAGAGCCAATCGGCGATCGTTCGGGCATCGGGCCGCTCACCACGCAGCCCTTGCCACCACTCGATCAGAGATTCGACAACGCCATCTTCAGGATTCATATCTAGTATTTCTCGCCTCTACATCAGCCACTGTCGCCGAGGTTCTTAAACAGAATATTCTGCAGGGCCTCCACCTGCTCCTTACTGGGCAGCTTGTCTTCAGGGCCACAAAGCAAATGCAGGGCATTGAGCAGCTGATCGGTCGCCCGATCCAACTGGCCACGCTCACCCAAGAAAGTGTCGATCCGCTCAAGCACCATCGCTTCGTTCAGGTCTCCACACGCAATCTTCTGCTTGAAATGGCTCCGTGCTACATCCAGCAAGGTGTCGCGTCGGCTAGGGGTGGGCATCTCAATCCGGATGCAGCGGCGGTGGAAGGCAGGCGGGAAATCACGCTCCCGGTTCGATGTCATCACCACTATCGGGAAGGCGTGGCACTGAACCCGCCCGGCCACGATCGGGGCACGACAGCCGGGATCATCCGTATCCACCAAGGCGTAAGCCTCCGAGGACTGGCTGTCATCAGCTCCTTGTTTGCGGGCATCACGCCTCAGTTGCGGAATCTCGAAGTATCCTTCTTCAAACAGATGCAGGAGTTCGTTCGGGAGTTGGAGATCGGATTTATCGATCTCATCGATGAGTAGTACCCGGGGAGATCGGAAGGGAAGGAAGGCGGTCCCTAGGGGGCCTAAAGTAATAAAATCGGCGCTGGAGGCTGTGCCGCCTGGCTGGGATTCACGCAAACGATCGAGAGCTTCATAGCGATAGAGGCCCTCTACCATCTCGCTGCGGGGCGTAATCGGCCAACAGAGCACCCGCCCCAGACCAAGTTCATGAGCGATGGCATAGGCCAGGCTGGTCTTGCCGCAGCCGGGTGTTCCAGTCACCAGCAGCGGCCGCCGAAGATGAATTGCAGCATTTACGGCAAGCAAAACTTCTTCTCCTGCCTTGGTGAACGGCAGATGGATCTGGTCTCCGGGCTTGGTGGGAAGGTCTTCTGGTTGATGGCGGGGCAAGCGAAACACCTCGCCCCGCTCCAGCTGGCTTTTGGGCAGATCCGGCCTGGCGTAAGGGGGAGGAACACCGGGATCGAAACAGCGCCAAGGAGGCGGTTCACCAAGATCAGATGGTGGGCTGGAGGGTCCTGGCTCTTTGCCACTATTGGTGTATACTCCCCACGATGAAGAGCTTGGCTGATCTGGCTGGGATTCGGGCTGTGTTGAGGGCATGATCTTATGGGGATACAAGGGGAGATTGCAAAACATCCAAGCCTGGAGCTCGCTGCGGGTGGTCGAGCAGAAAGACAAAATCATGCACAACAGGATCAGCGATCATGTTTTTCCGGCAGATCGGCAAGCGCTCGAGCTGTGCACAGCCCGCGGGAACTGAATCACCATTCCCGTGCCCCGCAAGCATGCCCTCATAACCATCAAGGTGAGCTAGCAGCTTCCTTTTCGTACTGTTGGAGCATCCGTGACGCCTCCAAAGCGCCACGGGCACCATCGTGGAGATCATGCATTCAAGCCATTGAAGCCGGCTGATCCGATCAGCATCGAGGGGATCGATCCGTTTGATGGCAACAAGATTTTTCTTCATTTCAGCTTCTGCAAGCTTGTCCAACGAAACGGCATCAGTTCCGGCGATCCATCGCCCCGACCCCTTCTCCAACTGTGCATATTTTTGCCCAAGCCATTCAAAAGCTGAGGCAAATTCCTCACCCTCAAAACGCGCCAATGATCGAAGCACATATGGACAAGTTTTAACCAGGTCGACGGGCCCAAGACTGGCTTTTCTTGGATTCACCACTTTCAGGTGTGCCCAATCAAAATCCAACAGCTCAAGAGGAGCAAAAATCTCAATCAAAACCTGATACTTTTGCCTCAGGGTCCAGTTCACTACAGCCTGAACCAGATCAGCAATCGTTCTCGGTGCAGCCAGCCCGGCAGCCGAAGCTGACAAGTCAGACGTGTCAGCGGATGCGGTCAGATAGCTTCCTAGCTCTTCTTGGAGGCTCAGGGGTTCGTAGTGCTGATCGGTTGGCTTGTTCAAGTAAACCTCCCAGCCGTACATGGGTTCAGAGTGGTCACCACTTCTTTGATGTTGGCGTCGGAGAACAACCGCCAGATAATGGAGAGCGAGACTACCTGGTGCTTCGTGAACGGCTGGATCCTCTTCGGCCATGCTTGACGGACTCATCTTGGCAGCCAAACCCTTCTTGCTGAGCCGCTTTACAACCAGCTCACGAATTTCAGCGAAGTCCTCCCGGCTAATCGCGGCGTAGCCGCGAGGCATCGCCCTAATCCTGAGGCTTCGAATCAGATCAGAGAAACGACCACGAAGCTCAATCATTTGGTCAATACGCTTCCAGGAATCAGGAGAAAACTTTCGCTCAGGATCTGCCAGCACCAGTGGCTTTCGCTCCTTCTCGATAGCTTCAGTCCAGTGCTCGATCAGATCGGCAAGATCATCAAGATCATCTCTGGCATCATCAAGAATCAGAGCAAGCACATCCGATCCGAACTCATTGGCATTGAAATTTCGGCGGCGAAACGCCTGCAATAGCTCATCCACCATGCAACAGTGAGAACGCAAAGATTTCCTGCTGATCACCGCAAGAACAAGGCCACCACATGCTATCTCTTCGGCAAAATCTTCAATAGAATCACCAGTCTTTAACAGCTTCTTGTCTCGGCCAACCATGATTTTCTCCTGCTCCTCTAAGGCTGTGCAGAGCTCGTCGACGGTCAACTCACGTTTATGGCCGTCTGGTGTGGGATCACCCCAAGCGTAAGAAACGTATACAAGCGGTAAATCTGAGGTTACCATCACGCCAATGAACCTTTCTCGTTCAGCCGGTTCACAACCAGCTCCCGGATTTCACTGAATTCCTTCCGGCTGATTGCGAGGTAGCCACGAGGCATCGCCCGAATCCTGAGGCTCCGGATCAGATCGGGCAAACGAGCACGAAGCTCATGCATTTGGTCGAGTCGTTGCCAGGAATCAGGCGAAAACTTGCGGTCTGGATCTGCCAGCTCAAGCAGTGTTCGCTCCTTTTTGATAGCTTCAGACCAGTGCCCAATCAAATCAGCAAGATTATCAAGATCATCTCTGGCATCATCAAGAATCAAAGCAAGCACATCCGATCCGAACTCGTTGGCATTGAAGTTTCGGCGGCGGAACGCTTGCAATAGCTCATCCACCATGCACCAATGAGAGCGCAATGATTTCCTGCTGATCACCGCAAGAACAAGGCCACCACGCGCTATGTCTGCAGCAAAATCTTCAATAGAATCACCAGTCTTTAGCAACTTCTTGTCTCGACCAACCATGATTTGCTCCTGCTCCTCTAAGGCTGTGCAAAGCTCGTCAACGATCAACTCCCGCTCCCTGCCTTGCGAAGTAGCATCCCCCCAAGCATAAGAGACATACACAAGAGGGCGTAATGATGTTCGCGGGATCGGCATCACAGCGGATTCGGGGCGACTAGGTTGAGATGGTTGAACTGAAATGGTCTAAACCGAAAGCACCAAGGATATTCTACGGAATAATCTAAACCAACTCATAAGAGCATGGAATGGAGCCGCCTGCGGAAATGTAGCCATTGTTACAATAAGTAACATTTGAGCTTTCTCGGTGGAAAGAGCGCATGCGCATCTTGCTGAGAGTTGGGACTTGCTTTGCTCTCGGAAAGATTATCGACACGGAATGATGATGCAAAAGAACAGGCCAGCTACAAAGCAGGAGCGGCATACAATTCACTAAATCTTAGTTTAATGTCTAGGAGCTGCCTGCCTTCTTGCATTCAAGCCTGAGCTGGCTTCCATTCCGATGCAAAGGAGATCCAGTTAATCATCTCTTTGACAGAATAGATTTTACTGCAACGAAAAGTTGATCACGCTGATTGATCACCGCTTCAGCACCCATCTCCATGGCCTCGGCCTCAAGCTCGGGTCGCTTCACTCCCACATAGAAGACAACCGGGATGGATGGGCCACCTGCCTTGATTTCCTGTAGCAACTCAAAACCGGCGCGGGGTTGCCCATGGCGCGACATATCTGAAATAATCGCATCAACAGGCTGGTTCGAAAGAACCTCAACAGCCTCCTTCGTTGAACCTGCCAGGAGAATCTTGATGCCAAGCTTCTCCAGCTCGAAACGTTCCTTCCGGTTGTTGTCATGATTATCATCCACCCATAGAATGGTTGTTACCAATTCGTGATCCAGCTTGTGAAGATCAGGCTTCTGACCAGACACTCTTGGCGGCAGGCATACCACACGAAAGCCGACATCGTCGTAGAGGCCATCAGGAACATCCGCATTAGAGGGTGATCGGAAAGGAAATCGGAAGGCCGAGCGGCAGCATCTTGGTGGCATGGACCAGGATCCGCCACGAGTAACTCTCTGTTCTATTTTAGACGCCTGCGAATCCTCCCAGGCACTCCCATCGTAGGGCGCACCCTCGTAACTGCCATGCACGTGATCCAAACACCACTCCCACACGTTGCCGTGCATGTCATGGAGGCCCCATGCATTGGCGGGGAACATTCCTACCGGTGTGGTCTGCTCCCTAAAAGTGGGCTGCGGATCAGGGATATTCAGTGAGCCAAAGCGAGACGCATCAGTCCCGTTGAAGTTGGCCAGATCTGAATAGATAACGGGTCCAAAACAATACGCCGATCCCGCCCCCGCCCGGCAGGCATATTCCCACTGCGCCTCACTCGGCAGCGTGTAATTGCGCTTCGTGCGCTGGCTGAGCCGAGAGCAAAACTCGATCGCATCTTCCCAACTCATCCGCTCCACAGGCCGCTCGTCGGTGTTCATCTCCCCCGCCAGCAGGCGGGCCTCCTCGCCCTGGAACTTGGCAGGTTTTGGGTTGAGCTCCCGGCCCCAGCGTTCCCCCTTTTGGGGCTCCCAACTCGCCACCGCCCGCCACTGGGCCTGGGTGACTGGTGTCTGGCCGATCAGAAATTCAGCCAGCGACACCTCATGCACCGGGCCCTCGTTGGCATGGCGCCCCGGCTCTTGCTCCGCTGACCCCATCTGGAAGCTGCCGGCCGGAATCCGGACCATGGTCAGCGACGCAGTGTTGCCCAGCTTTTCGTAGAACACCTGGGTGCGGGCCGGCCAGCGCAGGAGCCGCAGCAGAAGCCGAAAAGGTGGCGGCGAATCCTGGCGATTTCCAAGCGCCTCCTGGATGGCCAAGGCGATCTCCACCAGCGCCTCCTCCCATTTCACACGGCTCATGGCAGCCAGAGGCCGGCCGGGATCCAGCACGGGCTGGTACTCCTGGATCGGCGTGAAACTCACAAGGCTGTGCTGCAGAGGCACCCACAGGATGCGCAGGCCCTCCTCCTCAGCCGCCTTCAGCAACTGCGGCAGTTCCGAGTTGGTCACAAACTCGGAGGCCAGAAAATCAGCGCTCACCAGCAGCAGGGCTACCTTCGCCGTTGCCAGCGCCGTTTCGATCTCTTCCCTCCACTTGACACCGGGTTGGATCCGGGAGACGTCCCAGAGACGAAGGACATGGCTGCGCAGTAGCGGTCGAATCATCGTCTGCAGCCTCTCTGCCCACCTCCGATCGGCATGGCTGTAGCTGATGAACAGCTCATCGCGCTCCGGGGGTGGGGTCATCGCATGCCGCCAGGCGCGGGCCGTTCCGGTGCAGAAAGAGTCTGGTAGCCAGAATAGAGCACCACAAAAGGGCTTCTGATATCAGAGGGTTGCGTGGTGGATGTATGGGGAGCGGGCCAGGGCCTTCGAGTGGCTCCTGGTGCCAGCAGCCGGCGACATGCGGCTCACAGGCCGGCAACCAGGATGCGTGGCTGGCGTTGAAACTGATCTAAGCCTGATTACTTGCCGCGAATAGCTGGCCAGATGCGCCACCATTTCCAACCGGGCCAGAATGATCGAGCTGATCGGCCTCAGACCTGCCATATCTCGACCAGATCGATTCTCAGGCCCGCAAACTCCAAGCCTGCCTCAAGCCGTTGGCCTTCAATGATCACTTGGGCCAGAACAGCCGCCCCAGCCGCTGGCTTGGGGGTCAATACCTCCACGGTTCGCTGCCACGGCAGTAGCAGCGAACCCAGCCGCGCTCCCCCTTCCAGTTCCTCGTGGAACACCTGGGTGCGGGCCTGCCAGCGCACCAGGCGCAACGGTGGCTGAGCGGTTCTGAGCGGTTGGGTATCGCCAGGAGCAGCGGGCTTCATCGCCGGGAGGCCTCAGACACCACTACGGCATTGTTACCCCTCTTGCCCCAGCGCTGGCGTGGGCTTCGCCCTCAAACCTCCCAGATCCGGCGCGGATCAATGACTAGGCCTGGGAACTCCAGACCCGCCTCCAGCCGGCTTGGATCGTTGAGCACTAGGGGAGAGTTGGCCGTTTCCGCAGCCGTCCACACCTCCACCGTGCGGCTTTGCGGCAGCAGCAGCCAGCCCAAGCCGGCGCCGTTGGCCATGTAGGCGGCCAGCTTGTGGCGCAGGGCCTGCGGCTCATCGGAAGGGCTGGCCAGCTTCACCACCAGATCCGCGCAGATGGGCGCAAAGCCCTCCCGCTCGGCCTCGCTCAACGCCTGCCAACGCTCCAGCCGCACCACGCTGGCGTCGGGGCTGCGTACGGAGCCAACTCCTTCGGAGAAGCCTTGCGGCTACGGGGAGCAGGAAGCCCGTGGAGCTGTCGAACACGATCCAGCCGAGATCGGCGGCCACAGCCTAGTTTTCGAGCCGAGCAACCAGGCGGCAGTTGCGCGCACCTGTGCTGCCGCCAGTGGAGATCATCTCGATGAGGGTGCCATCGGCAGCGAGCTCCAGCACCGCCTCAGGGTTGGCCGCACACACCTGCGCGAACTGGGAGGGCGTGAAGGTGAGCGAGCGGGGCAGGGTGAGC
>Ga0114972_10004204_pt1 | contig 10720 bp, 9 predicted proteins | sample M_140807_EF_Meta_FD_87354 | JGI IMG/M metagenome (GOLD analysis project Ga0114972, IMG submission 87354) | Freshwater microbial communities from Lake Montjoie, Canada to study carbon cycling - M_140807_EF_MetaG | ecosystem: Environmental > Aquatic > Freshwater > Lake | place: Lake Montjoie... | reverse complement strand
TTTCTAGCGGTGGACACCGAGAATTTAGGAAGTAGATGTAAAGTATCAGCGACACGTTGAAATTCTGTGAAATGTGAGCACGCCGGAATGATCGCCAGTATTACTCTTTTGGTTTTGGCCGGATGCCAAAGCTCCACCGCCGGTGCTTCGAAGCCCGCAGTGGCCGTCTCCTCCGATCCTCTCGCCAAGCGAGTCTTAGTGATTATCAACCGGAACAGCGCTGATAGTCTGGCTATTGGTCGGTATTACGTTCAGAAGCGTCTCATCCCCAGCACAAACGTCTTGGAGATAAGCACAGGGACCGAAGAAGAGACCACTCGAGACACGTTTGGCGTTGATGTCGAGCCTGCTTTGCGATCCAAACTCAGCGGTCTACGCGGAAAGATCGACTACATTGTCCTGACCAAAGGGTTTCCGCTGCGATTTGGCGAAGGTAGGGGAGTAGATGCCTACATTAGCGTGATGGAGTTGGGCAAAGACCGACGCGATGCCATCATGAATGCCCAAATCAAGCAGATGATCTCGCCGTATGTGGGCAAAGAAGAGCCATTCTCCCGCGAAAAATATGGCTTCTATTTGGTCACTCGCTTGGATGGCTATACCGCGACTGACGCGAAGGCTCTGGTGGATCGCTCATTGGCGGCCAAGGGAGGCCTCGGTCCATTCGTGTTCGACTACGCCGCGAACCGCACTACCGAGGGCTACGGGCAACTTCAGGGCAAATACGCCCCGGCCATCGATCAGCTCAAGAACCGCGGTTTTGGTGTGATATCCGATTCAGACAAGACAATGGTCGTTCCCACCCAGCCGCTGATGGGTTATTTGGGATGGGGTAGCAACGACGGCGGCTTTAAGCTGGACGAATATCGGAAGCTCAAGTTCAAGCCTGGTGCCATCGCCGAAACGTTCGTGTCTACGAGTGGTCGCACCTTTCGACCCACCAGCGGAGGTCAATCTCTCATTGCCGATCTCGTCGCCCAGGGCGTCACCGGGGTAAAGGGTTACGTCAGCGAGCCGTTCCTCTACAGCATGGCCCAGCCCGAAATCTTGTTCGACCGCTACACGAAGGGCTACACGCTGGCGGAGAGTTTTTATATGGCCTCTCCAATCCTGGGAAATCGGGACGTGATCATCGGTGATCCGATTTGCCATCCGTACCCCTCTAACCGCTAACCAAATCATGACTCCCGCAATTTTCTTTGACCGCGATGGCGTGCTAAACGTGGATCACGGCTACGTGTGCTCTACCGATCGGTTGGAATGGATGCTGGGTGCGTTCGACGCCGTCCGACTGGCCCACCACCTGGGCTACCTGACCGTCGTGATCACCAACCAAAGCGGGATTGGACGTGGGTTCTTTTCGGAAGCCGATTTTCGAAGCTTTACCGCCGATTTCCTGGCTACATTCGCCGATGCCGGATGTGCGCTCGATGGACTCTTTTACTGCCCAGACTTGGACGATTCCCGCCGCCGAAAACCCGCTCCCGGCATGATTTTCGACGCTGCCCAAATCTTGGATATCGATCTGGCCAACTCGTTATTCATCGGCGATAAGCCATCGGATATGCAGGCCGCGCTCGCGGCCGGGGTCCCGTGTGCGCTTTTCGTCGGCGGCAACCTAAACGAATTTCTACTTTCCCAGATCCCAGTTTCTGCCGCGATCTAGAGATCGGGGCCGAGCGACTTGCCGTAGAAGGCACTCACAAAAGACTGATACTCGGGCTTTTCGATGATCGGTCGCCACCATGCCTCATTTGCCTGATACCACGCGATCGTCTCCTGAAGACTCTCGATAAACGGCTTCTGGGGGGACCAACCGAGATCCGCGATCTTCTCCGTGGTCATGCTGTACCGGGCGTCGTGGGCTCCCTTGCGTGGATCCTCAATATATTTGACCAGTGACTCGTCCCGCCCCGTTTCACGCAGCAGGATGTCAACGATCTCTCGATTGGTCCGTTCGTTCACGTCTCCCACGTTATAGGCCTCACCCGGGGTGCCGTTCTCCCATGCCGTCAAGATGCCCCGCGCGTGGTCCTCGGCGTGAATCCATTCTCGAATCTGACTTCCATCACCGTAAAGCGGCACTTTTTTGCCCAGGATCAGCCGCACGGCAAAGAAGGGAATCAGTTTTTCTGGGTACTGGAACGGCCCGTAAGTATTCCCGCCTCTCGTGACCACGACCGGCGTTTGGTACGCCTTGAAGTGGGCGCGACACTGAAGGTCCCCGGCCGCCTTGCTGGCGCTATAGGGGGTGTTAGGAGCCAAGGGTGTGGATTCTGTAAAGTGCCCTTCGCTGATGGTTCCGTACACTTCGTCGGTACTGACATGAACCATTCGATTGAGCCCATATTTTCGGGTTTGATTCAGCAGATTCTCCACTCCTACGGCGTTGCTGAATAGAAAACTTGCCCCCTCACTAAGGGAACGATCGTTATGGCTTTCCGCGGCAAAGTTGATGATATCGGTGATTTTCTCGGCTTGAATGATTCGTGAGACGGTCTCGGAATCTTCAATTCGGCCCTCATAAAACGGCGCCTCCAAATCCGCGCAAGTCGACCAATTTCCGCTGTAAGTGAGGGCGTCCAGAATCACGAAATCGACGTTCGGACGATCGCGTCTCAAAACTCGACAAAAGTGACTGGCAATAAATCCCGCGGCTCCGGTGACTAAGACTTTCATAGCTTAAACCGAGAATCGGCGGCGTCCTCATGCCGAATTTCATCCACCGGCTCGGCACGATTTACCCCCGCATACAGGCGGTTCGGAATATTGATCACAAACGCATCCTCTTGCCCGACATTGCGATAGGCATGGACCACTCCGGGAGGGACGGTCACAAACACGGGGTTACCGCGGCCCACCCGGTGAACCTCATGTGACTCGCCTTGCTCGGGGCGGTTTTCCCAAAGGTGCAGTTCGTATTCACCGTCGAAAAACAGAAAGCCGTCGGTCTGATCCACATGCTCATGCGGTCCCCGCGCAATGCCGGGATGGGTAACGCTGAGATAACCCATCGCTGGCTCAAAACCTTCGGGCAAAGTGTCGCTTCGGAAAAGCTCTACCAGCCATCCGCGCGCATCCTCGTGCCGCTTTATCGATTGGATCAGGACGCCGTTCATTTGGCGCAAAGATTACCGAACCCGAAAAATGAATGCCCGACGAATTTGGTTTTCCGGCACCAACCGTCCGCTACGAATCGCCTCCGCGAGCAACGGCTTCCACCGAACCTGTAGCTCATCGAACAGAGATTTCTTTTCTGCCGATGTCATTCCGGGGCCTTCGTTCGCCAGCCCGGCATCCACCAACCATGCCGCGGTCTGCTCCTTTGGCCAAAACGCCGTGTTTACGTAAACGCGATCGATCCCGAGCCGCGTGAGATTATCGACCAGATCATCTCCGGTTCGCATGGTCTCGTAACCAAGTTCAGTAGTGTGACCAGGGTTTGCCCAGAAATACGGCACATTCAGCAAATAGCCAAACACTTCGTCATAGAGCGCCACCCGCTTGGACGGATGCTCATTGATCCATGCCGCCGGTTCGGCAAAAGCGGTTGTCGCCCGCCGGTACTCGTCGGGCGAGATTTTTCCGCCGACCACGAGAAGCTGGTCCTTCGCCACGAACTGGTAGTTGAAATACAGCCCAAATGCTGCCTGCAACGGCACCAAGACCGCCAGAATTCGCCCAAACGAAAGCTGAACGATGGCGGCTCCGGCGAGGATCGCCAATGGAGGGGCGAGCGTCAATATGTATCGCGACTGCTGACTCAGCGCGAACCACGCCAAAAACATGAGGATTGAGCACGTTGCGATGTATCCTTCTCGCCGACCCATCCGTCCACTTGCCAACCAGGCGAGAAGGGCGACTAAAATGACCGGTCCTATCGATCCCATCGGCAAGCCGCTGCCCTGAGTTGGGCCTGGGTTTATGTACCGTCCCGGCTGGTAAGCCAGGCCCAAAACGCTCGCCCCAAGACGGCCCGGCTCCAGCTTCCCGGCCGTGTAGTTTTCGGCCATTTCACGCCCCGCCCCGAAGGTTTGCTGCTCGTTCGAGTAAATCTTCGCGTTGTAATCGGACCAATTCTTGCCTTTTAAAGCCGAATAGAAGAACGGATAAACCGGGTTGCCGGTGTTTATAATATTGCGGACGTACCACGCTCCGGAAATAACGACCACCAATCCCAGCGGAATTGCCAATTTCAGCGGAGAGCCCTTCCCGCGGGAAAGGTAGAAAAGCCCCGCGAGCATGGCAACGCCAACCGTTTGCAACCCGGTGTACTTGGTCCCGGCCGCCAGTCCAAGAATGATTCCAGCCAGAATCAGATTATCTTTACGTCCTGAATCCTGCACATATTGGGCCAGTAGGAAAATGCCCAAACCGCCATAAGCCCCGTGCGCCACATCGATGTAGGCCGTGCCCGACAGCCAAATCGCCATTGGAATCGTGGAATATGCCGCGACCGCCCATAACGCGGCCTTTTCGCCGTAAGTCTCTCTTGCCAACCCAAAAACGCCCATAATCGCCAGCGCAAACAGCACGACGCTGAATGTTTTTGCGCCCGTCTCTCCGCCGTAACTCATGCCGAACAAAAACAGCGAATCGATGCTCAGGGGGAAATTGCTGTGGTGAATGTAGGAGATGAAACTGGTGTGTCCGTCGTTCAGCCAAATTTTGGGTACGGCGAGGTGGTAGGCCAAGCTATCCCAATCGAGCGTGGTGCTGGGTGCGGCCGCGCCAATAAGTGAAAGCAGGACCGGCAACAGCCCGATGCCGATTGCCAACCGGGATCCGGCTCCGATTTGCAACATTTCCCGATTTAATCCTTTGCGAACGGAAGTGAAGACGGCAGCCGCTACAAATAGGCCACCGACTGCCCAAGCCGCTGTCGGTAGCGCCACCGAGTAGCTGAGAAAGATCACCAGCCCGAATAACCCAAGACCAGCTAGCCCCGCGAGACTCCACTGAAGCGCTGAATCTCGATCCGCCAGCCACCGACCCAGCGCCACGCGCATCGCGGCGGCCAAAGCAATGGAGACGAGAAACGTCACGAGCACCGCGCGAGTTTATCCCCGGTGCGCGAGATGCCGTAGTAAGCTTTGAGACGTGGAGCGGTACTGGCGGATTTATCGAACGTTTGTCAGCACATCTCTAATTCGAGAACTGGAGTTCAAGGCAAATTTCTTCGCCAAGTTGCTCCAGCAAACCGTTTGGTGCGGATTTTTCGTCGTCATCATTTTTGTGATCTACGGAAAGTCCACGGATGTCGCCGGGTGGGGAAGGGCCGATTCGTTCATCCTCGCCGCCACCGTTTTTCTAATCACCGGCATCAGCGCCGCATTCACCTCCAGCCTTAACGATATTCCCCAAATGGTCCGCCAAGGCACCTTGGATTTTGTGGTGAGTAAACCGGTGGATTCGCAGTTCTGGGTCTCCGCTCGTCGGTTCAACTTCGACCAGATTGGTGTCCTCCTCACCGGGATCGCGATGGTGGTCAGCGGGGTAGTCAGCAATGGAAATCATCCGTCTCTGGCCCAGTGGCTTGCCTATGCAGTCCTCGTTCTTTCCGGTTCTGTACTATTTTACGCGTTTAACTTGATCTTAATGACCACCGGAATTTGGTTGGTCCGGGTCGACAACCTTTTTATTCTGAGCGAGTCAGTCACCAATGTCGCCCGTTTTCCGGTGGACATCTATAACCTCGGCATCCGCTGGGTTCTGACTTACGCGATTCCGCTGGCCCTGCTTAGCACCGTGCCCGCGAGGCAATTGGTAAGGGGATTTGACATCGGTGGATTGATGCTAGGCGTGGTTTGGGCTATCGCCCTTCTGCTGATCGCCCGATTCTTCTGGAGATTTGCGCTGACTAAATACTCCAGTGCATCCAGTTAGCTCACGGCAAAAAGTGCCCGCGCTCGGACGGTGTCGGTAACCGGCAGGAATCCTTCTTCCCGAACATTCGGTAGCGGTTTCGTGCCGTAAACTTATACACACCGTCGCGAAATGCTTTTGGAAAGAGGAATCCAACCTTCGATACCGTTGGCCAAATGCCCGGAAGCATCGCCAGGGTTTTGAGTACCGCATCGCTCTTGATCGAGATATCGGCACCGTCCACCAGAATGATCGTGTCAAGGCTCGCCGAAAGTTCCGGAATCACGCGTTGGGCCGTTTCGCCTTGCAGCGAGGCGATTTTAATGCGGGCATGCTTATCTCGACGCACCAGCCAATCGATGAAGCCATTACATAAATTGCAGACGCCATCGAAGAAAAGGATTGGCTCTGAATTCTGCACAAACATAAGACTACTTTCCCGACCGTAGCGCCAATAGGTCTAGGGTGAAGTTGCGAATTCCGGTTCGGCCCGAAGCATCTTTCCCGAGGCGGTCAGTCGATACGGCTTTCCGTCCAGCACCACCGTCACCGCCAGCCGCTTCCACGCCGAAGGCAAATGGGGAATGGCCGAAATCCACGCGCCGGATTTTAGTTTGAGCTTCCAAACCGCCCCCGGCATCGGTTGGTCGTCCAATCGCAAGCCCAAGAATCCATACAGTAGAGTTTGCATCCACCCACCCGCGCCCGTTACAAAGTAGGTCACCGGTTTGGACCGCTTTTCGCTGAACATCCACAGCGGGTGATTCGCAAATTCGTCCCGATCTTTTTGCCAAAGTGCATACGCCTCATCCGCCCGACCCAGCCGCGCCAGTATCGTCGCGTGAACCGAATCCGACATCGCCGGACCGTTTTTGGTGACTTTGTCCATGAATCGCTCCAGCATCACGGATGCCTGCTTTTCTGCGGGCGCGTACTGCAGCGGATAAATGGCCAGCACCGCTGCCGCCTGTTTGTAGCCGCGAATCGGGTCGTTATCGTAGGTCAAAAAGCTCTTGTCGTCTTTCGGAAGGGGAGCGCGTTGGTTTGGCTTACTGGCCTCGAGCGCATCGATGGCCTCGTTGGCGAGAATGTTTGTGTAAAGGTCATTGTCGCCAATGTGGTTTTCATCTGGGCTCATCGTGCCTAGAAGTCCGGTCGGAGACATCCGCTTCAGATAGAATTGACCGGCCAGGCGCGTGGTTTCGGCGGATCGACTGGGATCAATCAGGCCAAGTTTGGCCCCGTACCGAAGCGACCACGCGATTGAGCCGGTGATGTGGTCTTGAAATCGGCTAGGGCCTGGCACGGTTTCTTTGCCACTAAAGGCCGATTCCCATGGGTACTTCGCTCCGCGCAACGACACCGATGAATCGACGCCCCCGAGTGCCCCGCGCCCAGTAGGTCGACCATCTCTCAGCCACCGCTGAAAGTTCTCTTCCGCCGCCTTTCTCATCCTCAGTCGATAGTTCGGGATCGCCTTTGCCCGCGCCGGATCCAGTAATGCCAAGGCAGGGAAGACCCAGACGTCGGCATCCCAAAAAAGATGGCCAAAGTAGTGATCGCTCGATAACCCCATTGGCGCCACCGACATCGTCCCCTCGGCATTCACCGATTGCCGCAAGTAAAAGTCTAAGCTTCGGGCGTAAGACTGGGACATTTCGTCGCCCTCAATCTCAATTTGTGGTCTCAACTTGTACTTCGCTGCCACCACATCCATCTGTTTTTCGGTCAGGGAAACGGAGCTTTTACGCGTTTGCACGTGCCGATAGGTTCGTATCGAGTCGCCATCCACGACGTTGCCTACCGAGATGGAAAACGTCGGCTTAGCGGCGGTGGACGGCGGTGTGGGAGGAGTTGCCGTGGTAGTCGCCGATGTCGGGTTCGAAAACGCGTTTCCATCAAAGGTCGAGACGCCTGTCGTCGGAGACACGATGGACTCTTGCGAAATGACCCCGGTTTCCGGATCGATGGCAATGCGGGTTCTCACCTGGTGTGCTTTCCAGGCGTATTCCGTCGCCAAAATTCCGGTCTGTGGATCGAGCGTCTGCCGATAGCTTTTTAGTTCGGCGATCTTCGGAAATGCGCCATCGATCATGAACAGCGGCGGACAAACCGTCGCACTCGTCAACAGCTTCTCCTCGCCCGATTTCTGATAGCCCTTTGCGGAGAAGAACGGTTCCCCCTCTCCATCGCCGCGGCGATTGATGCGAAATCCCACCAACCCATCGCTCAGCCATGCTGCTGGGGCCTCGGTGGGATCCGTCACGGTGAAGCGATCCGCCGGTTTCGGCGTGGAGGCCGAACCCGACGGTGCCGTTTGGCTGCATCCCGCGAGAACTACCGGTACCAGCCAGGGCAAAAAGCGCTTCATCAATCAAAACTTACCGCACATCCTTTCCACCCAGGGCAGACAGGAACCTAAGGACTTTCTGAAGTAATTGTGATGATGTTTTTGCCTTCAATCAGTCGCCCTCTCGCCGAAGCCAAAATGGCCGTCAATATGTCCCGCAGGGTTGCGCGCTGAATGGATAGAGACACCGGCGCGTTAACGGCATCCGATACCACGTAACTGGCGCCCACCTCGTCCAAGGCTCGGCGAATGACTTGATAGGCCGGTTCGGACTTGGCCCTAAGGTTCCTGATCTCCTTTGACAGCAGCGGATTAGTGGGCCGTTCCGAGATACCGCGCGGGAGGTCAGTCTGGTTGATCGTTCGGTCGCTGTGGATGGCAATCACGCCATCCTCAACCCTATAGGAAGCATTCGCCGATTTCAGCACGTACTTCAAAGCATCACCAAAGGTTACGTCGGTTAGTTTCACCGTTACCGTACCGGTGACATCTAAATCCATCGTGTATGTAAGGTTTGGTGCGGTTTTCATCAGGTACCGAACCGCTTCGCGGATGTCCCCGTTCTGATAATCCACCGTAATCCGGTGGGTTGGGATCTGGAACTGATAAAGCAGAGTGCAAATGAGCATTGGATTCATGGTGTTTTGGTTTCCTTTAGCAGTGGAATAGAAATCTGTTTGATGCCGGACCGGGTGCCGACCAAAAGGACGTCGCCGATTTGAGTTAGGGCCGTCGCCTCGTGCTGCCATACCTTCACACCGTTCCGGAAAATCCCTTGCCGCGTCGCGACAAACTCGCCCGCAATGCCCGTTACCGACGTCCCGGCGGTGCCCGGAATCTGCGTCCACCGGCCGTTGACCAATTCCCAGGCACCGCCCACGAAGGTACCGATCTGAATCTGACCGCGGTCGCCGACGGTGAGCGTGGTAATCCAGTCATCAGTCAGTCCCGCCCGCTCGTCGTGCCACCGCACCGAGTCCGTCGCGGGATCAACCTCCGCCAATCCCCGACTCTGCGTGCCCAGCCACACCCGGTTGCCTTGCGCCAAGATCGTCGTCACCACCACGCCCGGCAGTTCCGCCGGGAAGTGGTGAATCGCCTGTCCGTCTCGAAATTCGCTGTATCCGCCCATCTGAGCGACGTACAAACTGCGTCCGCCCACAAAAATCGAGGACGCCTGCCGACGAGGCAACCTGTACGCGGCCGGAAGCTGATTCTGGTAGAGATTGCCAAGCGAATCGCGGGCGATCGTCCCTCCTTCGTAGGGCAAAACCTGCCGCAACCAGGTCGCCCCGTCTCCGTTCAAAAACAGCGGTAGGTCTCCTTCAAACCCGGCCACGTTTCGCTCCGACGCCCACGGGGAAGCCGCCACCAGAGCCGCCGGGAACACCATTTGGTCGCTGCGATTATGCGCTCGATCCGTGGCGATAATCCGACTCCCTACTGGCACACTCCCCACGAACAGGTCATCCCGAACCCGCGATAGCGGCGTCCGATTCCCATCCGGCATCACCGCGATGGCTCGCGCCAATGGCTCGTTCCCACGCACCAAAACCGAGCCGTCATTCCGCTCAACCGCAATTGTTGGTGGCGTATTGTCGACGTTCAGGTAGGTCACGTCGGCCAACCGCCCATCGGCAAAAACTCGAATCGCATATCGACCATCGGCGACGCCGGGTGGCACGTCGTACCGGCCCTCCCATCGATCGGTGCCCACCAGCCGGAAGAGGTTCAAAACCGTTCCATCCGGCATCACCGCCCACACGCGGCGGGCGTTCGGCGCGACCAGGGAAACGATTGGGTCGCCCATCTTCGCCTGAAGCTCCTTGGCCCGCGCCTCCAATTCTTTTATCCGCGCCAAAACCTCGGGGTCGGGCGTTTGCCGGTCCAGATTGTCCAGCTCGGTCAGCGCATCCAGTCGCGCCAACCGTAGCTTTCTGTACTCATCTCGAGTGTTCCCCCAAAACTGCTTGTATTCCTTGATCATCGCGGCATCTAGGCGCGCCTTTTCTGCCTCCCCCGATTTGCCAGCGTGGCGGGCCGTGACGTAGGCCGTCCGCTCGACCGGATTTGGCTCCGTCCAACGACCAGCAAACGCCTCGCGCCAATCACGTTTTCGGGTCACTCCTGGCTCAAGTCTCGCGATTCGGGCGTTGGCGCGGGAAACGCGCGCCGGGTCTCGCCTAGCTTCCAGCTCGGCTGTCCCCAATTCCCAAAGCGCCAGTTGGTACTGGTAATCCATTGCGCTGGCCAGACTGGGCTTCATATCCACTTCCAAGATCTCGGCGGCCCGGCGTAGTTTGGGATCGGCAATCGGATCATCCCCCACCCGGGCCGAACCATCCGCGACCGCCGTCGCAAATGCTCTGGTTGCGTTCGAGACTAGATCTGAAATGAAACCATAGGTGGAATAGCCCCGTGCGCGCACCACCTTTTCCAGCTCCACTCGTTTCGCCTTCGCCAACCTAAATGCCTCTTCATCAAGCGGGCCCTTCTCGTATATCT
>Ga0114972_10004203_pt1 | contig 10720 bp, 10 predicted proteins | sample M_140807_EF_Meta_FD_87354 | JGI IMG/M metagenome (GOLD analysis project Ga0114972, IMG submission 87354) | Freshwater microbial communities from Lake Montjoie, Canada to study carbon cycling - M_140807_EF_MetaG | ecosystem: Environmental > Aquatic > Freshwater > Lake | place: Lake Montjoie... | reverse complement strand
GTGGGCCGGAACCCCCGACACCGCCGTAATCCGTTCGGCCACCTCCCGGCCCTGGGCTTCGCGGCGGGTCACCAGGGTGAGCTGGGCCGCGCCAGCCCAGGCGATCTCCACCGCCATCGCCCTCCCGGCACCACCGGCCCCCAGCATCACCACATGCTCGCCCTTGAGACTGCGTTGTTTTTGGATCGCTTTCGCCACACCTTTGCCATCGTTGTTATGGCCAATCAGGCGACCATTCTCAATGGTGAGGTAGTTTGCCGCCCCAATGGCCTTGACATCGGCGTCGACCTCATCGAGAAGCGGAATCACCTCAACCTTGTAGGGCACGGTGATACCCACCCCGCGATAACCCAGAGGCACCAAGCCCGCCACCGCAGGTCGCAACAACTCAACCGACGGCACATCGCTTTTCCAGAATTGCCAATTCAAGCCGTAATGGGAATAAACGGCATCAAACATGATATCGATGGGATTTTCCGCCACCGGATGGCCCAGCATCCCAGTCATCTGCTTCTGGGGAGGAATCATGGAAATCACGGGAGAACTTCCCTTCCATTATGGGAGAGCGCTCTAGGGGCCAAGCGCAGGACCACCAGGTCTGATCCCGCCAGCTCTTTACGGCAAAGTGGCCAATAAAAGCCACCTTATTGGCAGCTTTTCGGTGAAGCTTAAAAAACCTACCTTAGTGAAGCCAGCCGCGAACAGGCGATCAACGTGGCAATTACCCATACTATCGGATCCATGGCGAGCCACCCTGCCTATCCGATGCTGATAGGCGATTTTTACGCCGTCTTAGGCGAAGAAATTCAGCCGTCAGTGCGCCGAAGTCTTCGGCGGATCCGCCTGGACACCTGGAATGCGCTCAACACTCCGAAGATTGGCAGGGGGCCAGGCACGGCAGCAGGGGAACCGCCATAAGGGATGGCGAAAAGAACCGCCGTTCCACCATCAATTAGAAAACTTTGGCCGTTGCTGAGGCCAGGGAAATTATTACAAACAGTTGCGCAGCCCGGAGCCGGTGGGGCTGAAAATGTGAGGGTTGGGAAAGCAGCTTGAACATCCACAAGACTGGGAGTATAAGATCCGTCTGTAACATCGCCTAAGCTATAACCAGAGAGAGAGCCCTCCAGATTGTTGCTTACCTTTACCCCCGTTGCCGTAGTAATATTAATAGTGCCAATGGTGCCAAAAGCCTCTTCTGGGGATCCCCCTCCCATAGCCAATAGGTAGTAAACGTTATCGGTCGAGGGTGCATCCGCTATTGCCTCAAGAAGGCCTTGGGAATACCAATCAACGTTATTCTGATAAAGAAGAGTATTGACGCTTGTATTGGTACCGGAGAATAGGGCAAAATCGTTATCGACAACAATCTGAATACTCAGGGCTTTTGCTGAGCCAGCCGATAGGGATTGGGTTGCGGCGAGGCTTACGGCAAGACATGGCCAAACAAATCGGTTTAAGTAGCGGGTAGAGAACAGGGAGGAAAAGGATTGAAAAGCCATGGGCAGGAATGGATAAATTTATAGCACAAATTAACGATACTTCTTGAATTCTGACCCCCTCCCAATCAACATACATGTTTTCATCATTCATTATTTCTTTATTTTCCCTGTCTAATTCCGTGGTCGTCTTATGGTGCCGAACCGGTCGGTTTCTTTGTCAAGATACTCCTCTAAATCTATTTGTCATCTTGGATCGTCTCTTTTTAATGGGCAATCAATGCTTTGTCAGGGCTAACGGGGTCGGGACGACCCTCCACCCACGCCCCGCCCCGCGAACTTCATCCCTGCTGAACCCTTGATGGCTGACTGATTCCTGTTTGCATCTCAGGCAGAGATTGGTTGTGATGGGCGTCCCTGCGGATGCGGTGCTCTATCAGCTACTGGGGTTAGAGATCCAGGCGCGGGGCGGTCGCTGCTTTACGCCAACGGCTGATCTCAGCCCTGGAGCAACCCATGGCAGAAGCGCGCTGCAGGCGGACAGCAGCCAAGCGTTGGACGCTGATCTGGGCATCCCTGGCGGTCCCACCAGGCAGGACCCCAACAAAAAAGGCCGCCCCGCAGGACGGCCCAGGAAGGGGGATTGGCCCCAGCCTTACTTCCAGTTCTTGGCGACCACTTCGGCAAGATCAACAACGCGCTGGCTGTAGCCCCATTCGTTGTCGTACCAGGAGATGACCTTCACCATGTTGCCATCCATCACCATGGTGAGATCGGCGTCCACGATCGTGGATTCATCGGTGCCGGCGTGGTCCGTGGAAACGAGGGGCAAATCACAATACTTAATAATGCCCTTCATGCCGTTTTCGGAAGCGGCCTTGAAGATGGCGTTCACTTCTTCTTTGGTGGTGGCTCGACTCACCTCCAGCACCATATCCACCACTGAGACGTTGGGGGTCGGCACCCGCATGGCGATGCCATTGAGCCTGCCCTTCATCGGCGGATAGACAAGCGCCACGGCGGTAGCGGCACCGGTGCTGGTAGGCACGATGTTGACGGCGGCGGCACGGGCCCGGCGCAGGTCGCGATGGGAGGCATCCAGGATGCGTTGGTCGCCGGTATAGCTGTGGGTGGTGGTCATCATCCCCTTGACGATGCCGAGGGATTGATCCAGCACCTTCACCAGGGGCGCCATGCAATTGGTGGTGCAGCTGGCGTTGCTGATGATGTCGAAATCTTCATGCCGGTATTGATCAGCATTGACGCCCACAACAAAGGTGCCAACGCCCTCACCCTTGCCTGGGGCTGTGATCAGGACTTTTTTGGCGCCCGCCTCAATATGCTTTCCAGCGCCCTTTTGATCAATGAAAACGCCGGTGGCTTCGATCACCAGATCAACGCCCCACTCCTTCCAGGGAAGGTTGAGGGGGTTGCGATCCGAGAAGCACTTGATGTGCTTGCCATTAACGACGATCGTGTCGTCGGTATAGCTCACTTCCGCATTGCGGATGTGCCCCAACATGGTGTCGTATTGGAGCAGGTGGGAGTTCGTCTTCGGATCGGAGGTGTCGTTAAGACCCACGACCTCGATCCCCGTATCGAGACCTCGGCTGAGCCAGCAACGCGTGAAGTTGCGGCCAATGCGGCCGAATCCGTTGATCGCTACGCGCAGGGTCATGGCTTGGGGGGGGCGGAAAACCGCTGGCTAGGGCGTTTCGGGAGCAGATCCTACAGACTGGATCTCCGCACTTCCTCCCCAAAACGATCGACGGCCTCGGCCCAGCCCACCGGCTCGCCATCAACCGCAGGCCCAGGCTGGCCAGAAAGCGAAGCAACCAGTAAAAGGAGGGGTATCGTCGCCGGCTTATTTTCGGCTCGACCCGGAGGTGAACTTGGCTCTGATGCTCGATCGCCAACAGCCGATCCACTTCATTGGAGTCGGAGGCATCGGCATGTCCGCGCTCGCCGGCATCCTGGCCAAACGGGGCTTCCAGGTCAGTGGCTCCGATCGCCGCTGCTCACCGGTGATTGATGGGTTACGCCAGTGCGGTGTGCAGATCTTCCTCAGCCAGTCGGCTGAAACGATCGGCGCACTCCAGCAAGCCGGCGCTGCCAATCCAGTCGTGGTTATCAGTTCAGCGGTTCCGGCAACCAACCCCGAACTACTGGAAGCCCTCCAGCAGGGGTGGACCGTCGTGCACCGGTCCGACGTGCTGGCGGCGTTGATCAGCAGTCAACCCTCGATCGCCGTGGCCGGCAGCCACGGCAAGACGACCACCAGCACCTTGATCGCCACCCTGTTAGCTGCCACCCACCGCGATCCCACGGCCGTGATCGGCGGCATCGTGCCCGCCTTTGGCAGCAATGCCCGCCATGGAGAGGGTCCGCTGCTGGTGGCCGAAGCCGACGAATCCGATGGCTCCCTCGTCAAATTCAGGGCCCATCTGGGTGTGATCACGAACCTGGAGCTCGATCACACAGACCACTACCCCGATCTCAATGCCCTGATCGAGACCCTCAAGCATTTTGCCGCGGGATCGGCACGGGTTCTCGCCAACAAGGACTGCCCGATTCTGAGCGAACATTTCGAAGCCGACCGCTGGTGGTCCACCCAGAGCCCTGAGCACACCTCGTTTGCCGCCATTGCCGTTGAAGAACACGGGGATGGCACCGTGGCCCAGTTCTACGAAGACGGCCAGCCCGTTGGCCTCTTCGAGCTACCGCTGCCTGGTCGGCACAACCTCAGTAACGCCACCGCCGCCCTGGCCGCCTGCCGTCTGGAAGGGGTGCCCTTTGCCGAATTGCAACAGGCCATCGCCCAGGTGCGAACCCCCGGACGCCGTTTTGATTGCCGGGGGCTATGGCAAGAGCGGATCGTCGTTGATGACTACGCCCACCATCCCAGTGAAGTGAGCGCCACCCTGGCCATGGCACGGCTGATGGTGAACAGCGGACGTAGCCCCCTACCCGCACCGCCCCAGCGCTTGGTGGCCATTTTCCAACCGCACCGCTATAGCCGCACGGCCCAGTTTCTCGAAGAATTTTCCATCGCCCTCTCCTCCGCCGATCTGGTGGTGGTAGCCCCCCTTTACGCCGCCGGCGAAGATCCAATCCTCGGCATTTCCAGCCAGGCCATGGGGGCGGCAGTGCGGCGGCTAGCGCCCCAATTGGAGGTGCTGGTGGCCGACAGCCTCGACCAACTCACCGAACACGTGATCCGCAGCACCCGCCCCGGCGATCTGGTGCTGGCCATGGGGGCAGGCGATGTCAACAGCCTCTGGGATCGATTGGCCGCCCAGGGGGACCCCGGCGCCGCCCCCGCCCTGGTGGCCTGACTTGCGGGCTGACAACCCACCGACCGAGCTCCATCAGGCGGTGGAGCTGAGCGACTTCACCACCTGGCGCGTCGGCGGCCCGGCCCAATGGTTTGCCGAACCGTCGGACCAGGCCTCGCTTCTGGCCCTGGTGGGCTGGGCCCAGGAGAGGGGCTTGCCCCTGCGTTGCATCGGCGCCGGATCCAACCTTTTGGTCGCCGATGGCGGACTGAGCGGCCTCACCCTGTGCAATCGGCGACTCCAGGGCAGCCAGCTGGATCCCCAGGAGGGCTGGGTGGAAGCCCAGGCGGGAGAACCGATTCCGACCCTGGCCCGCAAAGTGGCTCGCCAGGGTCTGCATGGCCTCGAGTGGGCGGTGGGGATCCCTGGCACCGTAGGTGGGGCCGTCGTGATGAATGCTGGTGCCCAGGGGGGTTGTACCGCCGAGTGGCTGCATTCCATCCAGGTCATCGATCCCAAACGGCCGGACCAGCCCTTCGTGCTTGAGGCCAGGGACCTGGCCTTCGCCTACCGCCACAGCCGCCTACAGGAGGAAGCCCTGCTGGTGCTGTCGGCCCGTTTTCGGCTGAGCCCCGGCCACGATCCCGCCGCTATCACGGCCACCACCAGCACTAATTTGCATTCGCGCACCAAAAGCCAGCCTTACCAACAGCCCAGTTGCGGCAGTGTTTTTCGCAATCCTGAACCCCGCAAAGCCGGCCAGCTGATCGAAGAGCTGGGGCTCAAGGGCCTGAGCGTTGGGGGAGCCCAAGTTTCGCCCCTGCATGCCAACTTCATCGTCAACACCGGCGCCGCCACGGCCGCCGACATCGACACGCTGGTGGGCCAGGTGCAGGACAGGGTGCTTGAAAAGTACGGAATCCTGCTCCACCCAGAGGTCAAACGCCTCGGGTTCTAAAGGCATCGGCCTGTAAATTCAACCCCTCTCTCCACGTCTCCATGGCCGGCTTCGGACTTCCCAATTTCGGTCAGCTCACCGAAGCCTTCCGCAAGGCCCAGCAGATCCAGCAGGACGCCCAAAAACTGCAGGAAGAACTCGAGGCCATGGAACTTGAGGGCCAGAGCGCCGATGGCAAGGTCAGTATCTGGCTTTCCGGCAACCAGCAGCCCCTCAAGGTGCGGGTTGACCCAGCCTTGCTCACCGAAGCGCCTGGGGCCGTCGAAGCGGCCATCCTTGAGGCCCTGCAGAAGGCTTATCAGGTCTCCACCACCACCATGCGCGAACGCATGGATGAGCTCACGGGGGGCCTGGAGCTGAATCTTCCGGGTCTGGGGGGCTGAGCTCACCCACCAGCTCTTGACGGCCCTGCCGGCGAGAAGCCTGGCGCCACTGGCCCTCCAGCAAAGGTTCCTCCCGGCCCCCCTTCTGGCGAGTGCCCCCCTGGGACCTGCGGTTCAGCGGGGGGCTGGCTTCGATCTCCTCCAGGCAACGGCGATACAGCGGATGCCGCGGCCAGTCCCTTCCCACCCGACAGCCTGGATCCTCCAGATGGCGGCAATTGGCGAAGCGACAGCCTCCCTCCTGCAGTCGCTGGCGGACCTCAGGAAAAGCAGAGGCCAACTGCACCAAGTCCGCGGGCAGGGCGGGCCTATTGAAGCCAGGCGTGTCCGCCACCAACAGATCGCCCCCTGCCTCCAAGGCATGCAGCTCAACGTGGCGGGTGGTATGACGTCCCCGCTGCAGGCGACCCGAAACGGCAGCCACCCGAAGTTCCAGTCCGGGAATCAAGGCGTTGAGCAGACTGCTTTTGCCTACCCCAGAGGGGCCGCATAACACGGCGATCCCGCCGCCGCAAGAACTTTTGACCAGGCGGGAGCGCAATTCAGCGATTCCCTGCCCGCTGAGGGTGGACACCAACAAGGGGTCGTAACCCCATGGGTGTAGGCGCTCGACCCAGGCCGCCAGCTCCTCCGGATTCAGTCGATCCGCCTTGCTCAGCACCAGCTGCAAGGGCACACCAGCCGCCTCGGCCGTAACCAGAAAGCGGGTCAATTGCAAGGGGTCCAGCTCCGGTTCGACCAGGGCCACCACCACCAGCACCTGGGTGACATTGGCCACGGCCGGTCGTACCAGCAGGTTATTGCGGGGCTCAAGGGAGGCCACCGCAGCACGGCCAGCCCCCCAGTCCACACCCTCAAGGCCGACCCGATCGCCGACGGACACCTGGAGGCCGGTCTTGGCCAGGCGCGTCCGCCGGGTGCACAACAACCTCAGGACTCCCTGGGGGCCAGGATGATCGAGTTGAACCTGGCAAAAATTGGCTTCCAGGGCCACAACCCGGCCCTTGATCGACGGGGGGCTGGCGCCGGCCCCCGGGGGCTCGGAACACCCTGAATCCGTGGCGCTCATGCGGCGCGTTGGATCAGCAATCGCGCGCCATCCGGCGGCAGGTGCTCCACTTGGACCCAATGACCCTCGCCCCGCAACCCCTCAGCCACAGAAGACTCGGGTTCCCCCGCGTCCAGATCGACCTGCAACCAACCCTGGGGGGGAAGGATTTCCAAGACCAGCCGAGTCCTCACATAGTTCAGCGGGCAGGGGACGCCGCGCAGATCGAGGCATTGCAGGGGTGTGGAGGTCACGGTCAGCCGAAGAGCCCCCCGAACAAACCGCTCTTCTGGGGCGATCGCTGCCCTTTGCTTCTGTGGTGACCGGCCAATTGTTCCAGCAGGTCCCGCTCTTCGCTGCTGAGTTTGGTGGGTAACTGAACCTTGACGGTGACCTGGTGATTGCCGCGGGCCACCGGATTGCCCAACTTGGGCACCCCTTTGCCCTTCATGGTCAGGACCGTGCCGGGCTGGGTCCCAGCTGGAATCTCCAGCTTGTCGATTCCATCGACCGTCTCGACCTCGATGGTGTCACCCAGGATGGCCTGCAGATAGCTCAGGGAAGCCTCCGACAGAATGGTGATGCCGTCACGCCGCAACTGGGGGTGGGTCTTGACCCCAAGAAACACATAAAGATCCCCCGTGGGGCCGCCCCTCTGGCCGGCATCGCCCTCATTGGTTACCCGCAGCCTGGTGCCTGTATCGACGCCGGCGGGAATGTTGAGGCGCAACGTCTTGAGCACTTCTTTGAGGCCCTGGCCCCCGCAGCTGCCACAGGGATCGGCGATCATTTCTCCCGTGCCCTCGCAGGTGGGACAGGGGGCCACCTGCTGGAAACTGCCGAAAGGGGTGCGTGTGGCCCGTCGCACCTGACCAGCGCCGCCGCAACTGGTGCACCCGGTGGGGACACTGCCCTCCTTGGCGCCTGCGCCCTTGCAGGTGCCGCAGGTTTCCAGATGGCGGACCTGCACCTCCTTGTCGATGCCGGCGATGGCCTCACTGAAGCTGATCGTGAGATCCAGGCGCAGGTCATTGCCTTGGCGAGGACCACGGCGCCGGGGACCGCCGCCGCCGCCCGCTCCGCCGCCAAAACCACTGAAAAAGGTCTCGAACAGGTCGGCGAAACCACCCATGTCACCCATATCGGGCACGCCGCCACCGCCTAGGCCGGCCTCGCCGAACTGGTCGTAACGCGCCCGGGTCTGGGGATTGCTCAGCACCTCATAGGCCTGGCCAACCTCCTTGAATTTGTCCTCGGCTGCCGGATCCTTGTTGACATCAGGGTGGTACTGGCGTGCCAGGCGCCGGTAGGCCCGCTTGAGGGTCTCCGGATCGGCATCGCGGCGAACGCCCAGCAGCTCGTAGTAATCCGCCATCAGCCAGCCTGCTCAGCAGGTCCCAAGTTGGCGCCGGCCTGGGCGCCAGCTGGACCCGGACCCATGGACACCTTCACCAACGCATGGCGCAGCACGCGGCCATTGAGGTGGTACCCCCGCTGCAACTCCTCGATGACGACATCCTCGGGATACTCCTGGCTGGGCTCCCGCAGCACGGCCTCGTGCAGGCTGGGGTCGAAGGACTCGCCTTCGACCCGCATGGGGGAAACACCCAGCTGCTTGAACACATCCACCAGCTGCTTGTAAAGATTTTGATAGCTGCGGTGGAGGCCCTGGGCTTCCTCGCTCTGGGGATTGAGCTGCTGGCGGGCCCGGTCGAAGTTGTCCACCACCGGCAGGATTTCACTCAAGGTAGAGCAGGTGATCTTGAGGCGCAGATCGTCCTGGTCGCGGCTCTGGCGCTTGCGGAAATTGTCGAAATCTGCGGCGATGCGCATGTACTGGCCCTTGAGGCTCTCATTCTCGGCCTGCAGGGCCGCCAAGCGGGCGTCCAGATTGGTGCCACCTGGGTCCTGGGCCGATGCGGTGCCGCCTGGTCCTGGTGCCTCGGAACCCTGGCCCGCTTCCGCTCGCTCACCAGGCAAAAGCTCTGAAAAGACCGGCTCGCCGGCACCCTGATGGGGCGTACCAGGGGACGCACCCCGGCCTGAATCCGCTACGTGGGCCTCAGGGGTGGTCGACAGCTCTTGGTGGGAGTCGCTAGCACTTGGGAAATCGCCGCTCATACTGCCTGGGCACGAAATGTCGGATGAAACCATGTTGAAGGCCAGGGGCGCCCGGCCACAAGCTGCGGAAGCCCGCACCTCCGTCGGAATCCCAACAACCGACGTATCATGGATTCGATAGCGCATGTCTTGATTGCGATCAAGAGTCCAGACCACCCCCTGATGTAGTCCTTCGCCCCATCCCATCCCTGCCGCCTCCGCCGACTGGATGAGTCCGCCATGAACTACGACACCCTTTCAACTCGGCCAGAAGGGGCAAATCGCCCGTCGCTTTTCAGCGACCTTGATTTCAGCCGAGCCGCCACAACCACCGGCGCTGAAAACACCAACGACGTTGGCGAAGACCTGGAAGCCAGCGGTCGGGAAGAAAACAATTCTCTTGTCCTCAATCTAGTTGACCGCATTCTCATTGAAGCCTTAATGATGAAGGCCAGTGACATTCATATGGAGCCACAGGACGACCGATTATTAATACGTTTCCGCATGGATGGGGTTTTGCGAGATGTGGAAAGCCTGCCAAAAAACCTGACGCCTGCGGTCACATCCAGGATCAAGATCATGGCCGATCTTGATATTTCAGAGCGTCGCCTTCCCCAGGATGGCCGGATTCGACGCAGTTACCGCGGCCGCAGCACTGATTTCCGCGTCAGCACCCTGCCCAGTCGCCATGGCGAAAAAGTGGTGATGCGACTGCTCGACAACATCGCCACCCAGGAGGGTCTTGATGGCCTGATCACCAATGGACCGGTCAGGCAGCTAGTGCGCAGCATGGGGGTCAAACCGTTTGGAATGATCCTGGTTACGGGACCGACAGGATCAGGAAAGTCCACGACCCTCTACGCCCTGCTCGGCGAACGCAACGATCCGGCAATCAATATCTGCACAGTGGAAGATCCGATTGAATACAGCCTGCGGGGTATCACCCAAACCCAGGTCAATCGCGAAAAGGGCTACGACTTCAGTATGGCCCTGCGGGCTTTCATGCGTCAGGACCCGGATGTACTTCTGGTTGGCGAAACCCGTGACATCGAGACGGCCAAGACCGCCATTGAAGCGGCCCTCACCGGTCACCTGGTGCTCACCACCCTTCACTGCAATGACTCGGTCAGTGCCTTCGCCCGCCTTGATGAGATGGGTGTAGAACCCTTTCTTGTCAGCGCTTCCCTACTCGGGGTAGTCTCCCAGCGGTTGGTGCGCAAACTGTGCAGCGATTGCCGTATTCCACACCATCCTGGCGAAAACGAGCTGGCCCACTTCGGCCTGATCGGCGCCCACGACAGCACCCCCAGCTTCTTTCGCGCCTGCACGGTGGCCGCTGGAACCGAGGGGGCCTGCCCGAGATGCAACGGCCGGGGCTACTCGGGACGGGTGGGCGTGTACGAAGTGCTCACCATGACCGAGACCCTGGCCGCCGCTGTTTCCAGGCGGGCCAGCACCAACGAACTGCGCCGACTCGCCATCGAAAGTGGTATGAAAACCCTGCTGGGGTACGGCCT
>Ga0114972_10004200_pt1 | contig 10722 bp, 12 predicted proteins | sample M_140807_EF_Meta_FD_87354 | JGI IMG/M metagenome (GOLD analysis project Ga0114972, IMG submission 87354) | Freshwater microbial communities from Lake Montjoie, Canada to study carbon cycling - M_140807_EF_MetaG | ecosystem: Environmental > Aquatic > Freshwater > Lake | place: Lake Montjoie... | reverse complement strand
GTGGAAAATCGGTCGTGAGCAGGGTGTCTGTCTCGGCTGCAGCGCTGCCGGCAGCACCGGTGCTGTCTGTGCCGCCGGGCGCTTGTGTCGATGCGGCTTTTGCACTTCCTGCGGCCGAGGACCCGCCACGATGGCGATGAGCGGCGACCGACGGGGTCTTCACGCCCGCAGGTGCATCGGCTTGCGACGCATCGGCTTGATCGGCGTCTTGCGGATCACGCGGGCCGGGACCCTGGGCTTTCGGCGCGAGGTCGCGATTGTCGGCAGACCTTTGCATGCGCATCCCGGGTTTGTTTGCCGGGTCGCTGTCGGTCGATGTCGTGGCTTGCTTCGAGCCGGCAGCATCAGCCGATTTTTCCGCCGGTTTCGCGATGGCGCTACCCTCGTTCCTCGCCTCGCGCTGGCGCTCGATCAGTCGACGGGCCTGGGCGCTCTCGTCGGTACGACGCTGCAGCACTGCCTTGTCATCGACGCGCGGCGCAATCGATTCGGGCATGGTTGACGCTCGCGAATCGGCCGCCGACAGGAACTGCGCGAAGGAGGTGTCGGACTGACCGCTCATGCTCGGGCTGGCATGGGGTGTACCGGGTCGAATGCGTGCGCCGGATTCGAGGTAACGGGTGTCGATGCTCATTTCGGCTCCTTGCCCGGTCCTCGCCGGGCGGCAATGTCATTGGCAAATTCATCGAGCAGCCGCTGTTCGCGACGCGCCCCTTTTTTTTCTGCGGCGCTTGCCCGGCGCTGCGACAGCGTCTCGAGCGCCTTGAGCCGCCGCTGCATTTCGCGCAGGTCGGTGTCTCGTTCGCCCACCCGTTCTTCATGCTCGGCATGCGTGCCGGTCTGCTGCCTGATCGCGGCAATCAGACGGTTGTCGAAATAGCCGGCGATGCGGATCTGTTCGACATTGACCAGCTGCCCGCCGCGGGTCGGGCCGCGATTGAGCGATTCGTCCCGGTACTCGGTCAGGGTACGCAGTGTTGCCTGGGCGGCGTCCCGTTCGCGCCGGGCCTGGGACGACAGCCGGGCCGCATCGTCGCGCTGCTCCTGCGCACGATCGATCAGCAACTGGAGGATGCGGGCATCCATCAGTGATTGCCGCCCACGTCATGCGCGCCGAAGCCGAGTCCGATCGATGGCGCAATCAGCGCCTCAAGCGCCGCACGGCTGTCCTCGAAGCTCGAGCCCTCGGTCATGCCCTGCTGAAGCAGCGCCGAAATGCGGGGCATCATCGCAATCGCCATGTCGATCTGGGGGTCGCTGCCCTGAACATAGGCACCGACCGAGATCAGATCGCGGCTGCGCCGGTAGCGGCTCCACAAGGCCTTCAGCCGTCGAGCGAGTTGCAGATGTTCGGGATCGGTCACCTGGTGCATCACCCGCGAGATCGACTGCTCGATGTCGATCGCCGGATAGTGGCCTTCCTCGGCAAGCGAGCGATCGAGGACCAGGTGGCCATCGAGGATGGCACGGGCCGCGTCGGCGATCGGATCCTGCTGGTCGTCGCCTTCTGTCAGCACGGTATAAAAACCGGTGATCGAGCCACCGCCGACCTTGCCGTTGCCGGCCCGTTCGACCAGCGCCGGCAGGCGCGCGAAGACCGACGGCGGATAGCCTTTGGTCGCAGGTGGCTCGCCGATGGCCAGTGCAACTTCGCGCGCAGCCATGGCATACCGGGTGAGCGAATCCATCAGCAGCAGGACGTTCAGGCCCTTGTCGCGGAAATGCTCGGCGATCGAGGTGGCATAGACCGCGCCCTGCATCCGCAGCACCGGTGAGCAGTCGGCGGGGGCTGCAACCACGACTGCCCGAGCCAGACCTTCCTGACCGAGGATGTCCTCGATGAATTCCTTGACCTCGCGACCCCGCTCACCGATCAGACCGACCACGGTCACATCGGCCGCGGTGTATCGCGCCATCATGCCGAGCAGCACGCTTTTACCAACGCCCGAGCCTGCAAACAGACCGAGTCGCTGACCGCGACCGACAGTGAGCAGCGAATTGATGGCGCGCACGCCGGTATCAAGCGGTTCGCGCACCGGTGCGCGATGCATTGCATTGATCGGGCGTGCCAGGATCGGCGCGCGCTCGCTGTGATCGAGCGAGCCCAGACCGTCGAGCGGGCGTCCGAGCGCATCGACCACGCGCCCGAGCAGGGCTTCGCCATTGGGCAGCCATCGCGAGCGATCCTCGGCACGCCGCCAGGGATGATTGGCGCCGAGCAATGTGGGTGTGACCACCGGATCTTCGATCGGCACCACTTGCGCGCCCGGGCGCAGTCCGACGGTTTCGGCCAGAGGCATCAGAAAGAGACGGTCGTCCGAGAAGCCGACCACCTCGGCATCAACCGCAGAGCTGCTTTCCGGGGAAATCACGCAGATCGAGCCGACCGGCAAACGCAGTCCGCTGGCCTCCAGAACCAGACCGGCCACCCGAGTGAGTCGCCCGGTGACCGTCTGTCGCGAGCCGCCGGCCGCGCAGGTGCGCAGATTGTCGAAGAGCTTGCTCCAGTCGTGATCGGTGGCAAGTCTTGCCGTGGCGGGGGGCGAATGCATCATGTCTCCACCCAGGTGTCATCGATGCCCAGTGCAGCGATCGAGCGTTGCCAGCGTGTCTGCAGGGTCGCGTCGACCGTTGCCTTCGAGGTGTCGATTCGGCAGCCGCCGCGAGCAACCCGCGGGTCAGGCATGAGTTGCGCGCCTCGTGCGCTCAGAAGCGGCGTCAGGTGCTCGGTGAGCAGGTCGGCATCGGCCGGGTTGATCCGGATCGTCGGGCGTGCGTTTTCATCGGTAATCAGCGCCAGGGCATCGGTCACCGCGGTGACGATGAGTTCGGGATTGATGCGCAGTGCAACACCCACCGCGCTGCGGGCGATTTCGACAGCCAGCATCGTGATCTCGTGGGCGGCCGACTCCTGAATGCTGGCCAGTTGCGCGGTGAGTGAACCCAGCAGCTGATCGCCCTGTTCGGCGATGTTCTGCAACTGGGCGCGAAGTGCCGCGGCCGATTCGCGGCGGGACTGCTCAAGGCCCAGCGCCCGGCCGTCCCGCATGCCGTCCGCATAAGTGGGCTCCGGCGGCTTTTCCTCCGCCGCGCGCCGATCCGCCGCACTGCGTCGGTCGTTGCCGTTGCGCCGGTCGCCTTCGATCGCCTCGGGTCGCCATGGCGAGGCGCCGACGACATCTTCGGAGAAGACGATGCGGCTAGACGAAGGCATCTTCGCCACCACCGCCTCCGATCGAAATCTCGCCGGCATCGGCCAGTCGTCGGATCACTTTCAGAATTTCCTTCTGTTGGGTCTCGACCTCCGAGACCCGCACCGGGCCGCGCGATTCGAGATCCTCGCGCATGGCTTCGGCGCCACGCTGCGACATGTTCTTGAGAAACTTTTCGCGGATCTCACCTTGCGCACCCTTCAGTGCAATCACCAGGCCGTCGGCCGGCACTTCGCGCAACACTGTCTGAATCGCGCGGTCTTCGAGCTTGACCACATCGTCGAAGGTGAACATCTGGTCCTGGATGGACTGAGCGAGGGTCTCATCCGAACCCCGCACCGCATCGAGCACTTCGCCTTCGAGCTTGGTCCCCAGGCCGTTGAGAATTTCGGCGGCCACTTTCGATCCGCCAAGCGCCGCCTTTTTGAGCTTGTCGGCGCCGGCCAGCACATGCGAGAGCACGTCGTTGAGTTCGCGCAGGGCATTGGGCTGGATGCTGTCGAGCGTCGCAATCCGCAGCACCACTTCGCTGCGGATGCGCGGGGGCAGTTTGGAGAGAATCTCGCCGGCATGGTCGCGCTCAAGGTGCACCAGAATCGACGCGATGATCTGCGGATGCTCATTGCGCACCAGTTCCGAGACCGACTCGGAGTCCATCCATTTCAGGCTTTCGATGCCGCTGGTATCGCTGCCCTGCAGGATGCGGTTGATCAGCAGTCCGGCGCGTTCATCGCCAAGTGCCTTGCGCAGCACCGCTTTCACATATTCATCGTTGTCGGCCACCAGCGAACGGTTCTGACCGGCTTCGGCGCTGAACCGGTCGAGCACCGAGGTGACCTTTTCAGGCGGCACGGTGCGAATACGGGTCATCGCCTCGCCGATCTTGTGCACCTCCTTGGGAGACAGGTGCTTGAAGACCTCCGAGGCGACTTCCTCGCCGAGGGTCAGCAGGAGGATCGCGCTGCGTTCGAGTCCCTGATCATCCATGAGCGTCTGGTGTGCCGGCTAGCGAAAAGAAATTGAAAGTTCGGGCGTTCAAGCCTTGATGGCAATGAACGAATCAGGCGTTGACCCAGGAGCGCACGACGTTGGCGACGGTCGCCGGGTTGTCGCGTGCCAGCTGCACAAGATTCTCGGGCGGACCGCCTGGCAGTTGAATCGGGTTCATCCCTGCTGCGAGTGGGGCAGGCAGGGCAATGTCATCGCCCACCACCGCCGAGGTGCCGCCTGAAGCGGGGCTGCCCGGCAACGGTGCCGGCCGCTTGAGTGCCGGCTTGATCACGCCGAAGAGTGCGAGCAGGCCGAGCAGCACCAGACCGAGCTGCAGTCCGATGCTGCGTGCGAGCGCCACCACATCCGGGTCCTTCCACAGCGGGATCGCCTCGGCCTTTGGCACGTCTTCGATCGAGAAGGGCGCATTGACCACATTGAGCGCATCGCCCCGGTCCTTGTTGAAGCCGATGGCATCGCGCACCAGCGACTGGATCTGATCGACATCCTTGGGCTCGAGCGCGGTGTAGGTCACCTTGCCCTCTTCATCGACCGTGCGCTTGTGATTGACGACGACCGCGGCAGTCAGACGCTTGACCGTCCCGCTGGCATTGCGGACCACCTTGACCGTCTTGTCGACTTCAAAGTTGGTGGTCGACTCGCGACGTGAATCCTTGCCTGCCTGCCCGGCAGCGCCCTGATTCTGCGACAGGGATTGCGCGGCGCCATTGACCGGCGAGGCGGCCGCAGCGGGTGGCTGGTTCGACATCGCGCCAGGCACACCCGAGGCCCCTGCAGCCGAACCGGCGGCTGATTCATTGACCTGCTGGCTGCGGATCGCGGCCGGCTCGGTGCCCTGATTCGGCCGGTACTGCTCGGCAGTCGATTCGGACAGCGTGAAGTCGACGTCGGCATTGACCTGAGCCTTGACATTGCCGCGACCGACGATCGGCTCGACGATCTCCAGGATGCGAGCGATGTACGACTGCTCCATCGACCGCAGATACTGGAGCTGATTCGAGTCGAGACCACCGGTCTGGCCGGGTTCGGAGGCGCTCGACAGCAGTGCGCCCGACTGGTCGAGCACGCTGACATCCTTGATCGACATTTCGGGCACCGACGAGGCCACCAGATGCACGATGCCTGCGACCTGCGAGCGCTCCAGCGCGCGGCCGGGATGAACCGTCAGCAGCACCGACGCGGAGGGCTTTTGCTGCTCGCGAAAAAAGCCGTTGGCACTTGGCAGCGCAAGATGGACCCGGGCGCTCGATACCGCCGACAAGGCGGTGATCGATCTAACCAGTTCGCCTTCGAGGCCACGCTGATAGTTGAGTCGTTCCTGGAACTGGGTGGTGCCGAATTTCTGGGTCTCGACCAGCTCGAATCCGACCGTGCCGCCTTTTGGCAGACCCTGCGAGGCCAGCCGCAGCCGGGTGTCATGGACCTTGTCGGCCGGGATCATGATCACGCCGCCGCCCTCGGAAAACTTGTAGGGCACGTTCATCTGCGAGAGCGCTGCAACCACTGCGCCGCCGTCGCGGTCCGACAGATTCGAAAAGAGGACGCGATAGTCAGGGGTTCGCGCCCACATCACTGCCGCTGCAATGATCGCTGCCATCGCCGCCGCGCCAACCGCGAGCATCAGCTTGTTGCGCATTGGCAAAGCGCCAAAGGTGGTCTGTGATTCGTTAGCCATCGATCAATGTAGAAGGGGGAATGCCGGGTTGGATGGACTGCATGCTGTCGATCATTGTGTCGACCCCAGCGCCGAACTTGAGCCCGATAAGCGGGAGATGCATCGGGGTTTTCGACGCTTAAGTTTTCCGGCGCCTCTTTACGATTCAGGCTCGCACCTTCCCCTTCTTTTCATGGGAGCCGATCATGGATGTCAGGATGACCACCGGCCTGCTGCAGTCGCTGCAGGGCTCAGTTCAGTCGGGATCGCCGGTTGCTGCGCCCAAGGGCGCGGTCGCAGGAGCATCCTTTGCCAATGCGCTCGGTGACGCGCTGAAGTCGGTCTCGCAGACGCAGCAGCAGTCGTCCGAATTGCAGAAGCAATTTCAGAGCGGCACGGAAGGGGTCGGCATCGAAGAGACCATGCTCTCGATGCAAAAGGCGCAGATCGGCTTTCAGGCAGCACTTGCCGTGCGCAACCGACTGGTGTCGGCCTACACCGACATCATGAACATGTCGGTCTGAGTCATTGCCCTGGCATCGCGCCAGGGCGGGAATCAGAACAGCACCGGCTTGCGGGCCCGCGAGCGTGTCTGCGCAGCATTCACATACACCTGGATTGCCCGCGCGGCCGATGAATCGAGGCCGATGAACTCAACACCGATACGCGCGATGCGGCTGCCGAGCGGTCCCTGGAGCTTCGTGCTTTTGACCCGCAGCTGGCAGTTGATCGCGGGAACGCCGGCCAGCTCGATGCGGCAGGAGGGCAGGATTGCCCCGCGCATCGGCGGCGTCGAATTGCGCCACTGAAAGGCCAACCCTGAGGCCGACAGGTCGAGTACCGGTGTGCGCCACTCTTTGCTGCCCGCGATTCCCTCGCGAATAAAGAGGTGGGCAGCGGCCTCGCGCGGCGGAATCACCCGAAATGCATCGCGCCTTTGCAGACGCACGACCGAACTCGGGGCCTTGGCCTGGAACTTCTTCGATTCGACATCGACCCTGATCGGACTGAGCTCAAACTGCAGCTTGACCTGAGCCATCACCGCGACCGCGACCACCGGGCTGCTCGCACCGAGACTGGCGAGATGGATCTGATTCGGCAGGATCTCGAATTCGAGGCTGTCGCGAGCCGCGTCATAGGCCAGCAGTCGCGATTCGAGGCATTGCTCGGCATCGAGATTGTCGTAGATCGAGACCGGATCGCCGGTGCTCACCAGCGCGGCCAACAGCTGAGCGCGCTCGGAGGGTTCGGCGACGCGGTACTCGTTCAACACGCGGTCATCGGTTTCAGGTCTGTACAGAGAGCTCATGTCGGCTTTCGACTCTTCGGGCAATCGTGCTCACGCGGCCCGCTGTGACTCGCCGGTGCTCGGTGCGCCACCAGACATCACGGTGTCGAACCGTTCGGTCCAGGGATAGGCCAGCCGCCTGACATGCGCTTCGTTCTGGACGATCTGGCGCATCAGCTTCATTTTGGCGCTCTGGTCCTTGCGCGACAGAACAACGCGGGCGTTGAGTCGACGCACCTGCTCGATCAGCAGTGCGCACTGGGCCTGCACCGCGTTGACAGCGTCCCAGTCGCTTTGCAGCGCGGCGGAGAGCATGTCGTCACTGGCTCGCTCGATCGCGGTATACAGGCCGATCAGTCGCGTGATTTCGGATTCGAAGAAGGCGAGTGTCATGCAGCCTGCCTGATCGCCGGCTTGGCCTCGGATGTCGCTGCTTTGGGGGCGGGCGAGATGGCCCGCCAGCCGGTGTCGATCTCATGGAGCAGACGGGCCACTTCTGCATAAGCGGCGTCGTCATGTTTGAGATGACCCTGCAGCAGACGGCGTGCGCAGTATTCGTAGAGCTGGTAGAGCGACTCGCCCATCTCGCCGACCGAGCGGTTGACGGCGACCTTCAGGCCTTCATCGACCAGTCTGATGGCTTTCGAGGAGGCCTGTGCCTTCATGCCGATGTCGCCCTTGGCAAGCGCTGCACGGGCCTGACCGATCGCTGACAGCGTGCCCGAAAACAGCAGGCAGATCAGCTGGTGCTTGTCGGCACCGAGCGCCGAGCTTTCGGCGGCAAGGTTGCGGTAGGCGTTTGAGGCTTTAGCAGCGAGACCGAACATGATGGCGTACCGTTTGAAGACCGTGATGATTAATTAACGGCAGCCAAGGTCTCGGACTTTAGCCAGGTTAACGATTTTTTTGACTTATTTCGGCAGCCCGGCCAGGGCGCTGGTGAGTTGCGAGCTGCTCTGCTGGGCGGCCGCAAGCTTGGCGTCAAGCGCACTGTATTGCTTGAGCAGGGCGGCCTGGCGCGAATCGAGGCGAACCTGCATCGAGTCCTGTCGGGTCTGGTTGTTCTTCTTGCGTGCCGCCCAGTTGTCCGAGGCGGCGGTGAGCGCGCCGCTGGTGCCGGTCATGCTGTCGGCAAGCGTACGAAAGCGCAGCATCAAACCCTGGGTCGTGCTGCCGTCGCCGCCGCCCGTCGCTGCAAACAGCGCCTGAAGATTCGAGGGCGAGCTGGCCGCCGAGGCGAAAGTGTTTGCATTGAGCGTGATGGATCCGTCGCGCTGCAAGGACATCCCGGCATCGGACAATCGGGTCAGCGTGCCACCGCTCACGGTATCGGTCACGATCGAGCGGATCTGCTGCAGCGTGCTCACTGCCGACCGGTCGGCCTGCAAGGGGCCTGCGGTCTTGGTGGCTTCGTCGTAGCGGGTGCCTTCGGACAGAATCTTGTTGAGGGCGTTGTAGGCGTCGACGAACTTTTGCGTCGAGGCTTTCAAGGTATCGGTATCCGACTTCACACTGATCTGTACTGCCGCGGTGGTGACCTGGTTGAAGGTCAGGTCGACGCCATCGAGCGCGTTGGTGACGGTATTGGTGCGCGAGCTGAGTGCCAATCCGTCGATGGTGTAGTTGGCATCGAGCGCGCGCTGGACCATCGTCATATTGCTGCCGGCGCCTGCGGTTTTGGTCGGGTCGAAAGCCAGCGCCGAAAGCCCCGAGGCATCATTCGAATTGCCATCCGAGTCGGTGGCCGTCATCGTGAAGGCCTGATTGGCACCGGTGGTGGAGCTGCTCACGAAGAGCCGCACGCCATCGCCGTCCTTGACAATCGAGGCCTTGACGCCAGCGCCGGCGGCATTGATCGAATCGCGGACATCGGCAAGCGTTGCGCCCGCGGCGATCGTGATGGAAACAGGCGCTGAACTGCCTGCGGTAAAGCTCGCGGCACCCGTCGGTTGCGTGCCGAGCTGAATCTGGAGTGTGCCGCCGCCGACCGTGGCGGTCGACGCGGCATAGCTGGCACTGGCCACATTCTGCGCCCCGGCGAGCTGCTGCACCGCGATCGAATTCTGGCTGATCGCTGCGCTCGAGCTGGCAGTGACCGCGACCGCACCAGCGTTGGAACTGCTTGCCGCGACCGCCTTCCAGGTGCTCAGCTGCGCCAGGTTGTTGGCGGCGTCGCGAAAGGTGGCAATTGAGCTCGACACTTTGCCGTAGGCCGAGATCTTGGTGGTGATGGCAGTCGCGTCTTTTTTCAGGGCAGTCAGCGGCGCCGACTCGACTTTCATCAGGTTGCTGACGATCCCCTGAACGTCGATCATGCTGCTGGAGGTGATCGGTGAGGCCATGTCGGTGTCCTAAATGAAAACGCCGCCGCATCGGATGAAGCCCGAGTCGGCGGCTGGCGGGCCCGCAAGGGCGATTGGGATCAGCCCTTCAGGAGCTGGAGCACCTGCTGGGGAATCTGATTGGCCTGCGCGAGCATGGCGGTGCCGGCCTGCTGCAGGATCTGTGTTCGGGTCAGTGCTGCGGTTTCCGCTGCGAAGTCGGCATCCATGATCCGGCTCTTGGCTGCGGTCTGGTTCTCCGACGCCACCTGGAGGTTGGCGATAATCGCCTCGAAGCGGTTCTGGACCGCGCCATAGGCGGACCGCTCGGAGTTGACGCTGGTCAGTGCCGAGTCGATCGCGGTAATCATCGCCATCGCATTGCCACCGGTCGTGCCTGAGATCACGCCGGTTGTCGCGGTCACCGCGATGACGCTCGCTGCCGTGGCCATGTTGGTGGTGGTGATTGACAGCTGATCGTAAGAGGTCGCGTCTGAGCCGATCTGGAAGATCTGCGAGCCGGCTGCGCCCGAGAGAATCGCCTGACCGTTGAACTTGGTTGCGTTGAGCGTGCGATCGATCTCGTCGGCCAACTGGCGGAATTCGTTGTTGAGGCTGACGCGGTCGATGGAGGTATTGGTCGCATTGGATGACTGCACGGCGAGTTCGCGCATGCGTCCCAGCATGTCGCTGACTTTGCCCAGGCCGCCCTCTGCGGTCTGTGCCAGCGAGATGCCGTCCATCGAGTTGCGGATCGCGATATTCATGCCACGCGCTTGCGAGTCCATGCGGTTGGCGATCGCCAGCCCTGCGGCGTCGTCTTTGGCCGAATTGATGCGCAGCCCGCTTGAGAGCCGGTTGATCGAGGTGGCGAGCTGACCCTGCGACGCGCCAAGATTGCGCTGCGCGGTGAGCGAAGGAAGATTGGTATTGATGACCTGTGACATGAGCTTCTCCTGGGTTTGGGAACCCTGGGCGGCACATTGCCACGCCAGCTCCCGCGATGGGGAGATCGTGCAATAGCCAGTTCATGATCATTGGGTCGAATAAAACCGGTTTTCTGCCGCTATTCGACATGGACCCAGGGCCGGTGCGCTGTGCGGACCCCTTGCGGGGGGAGCAGCGCACCGGGTCCCAGGGTGCCAGGTCATCATCCTCTCAGAAGGGCCAGTACGCCTTGCGGTGCGGCATTGGCTTGGGCGAGCATGGCGGTGCCGGCCTGCTGCATGATTTGCG
>Ga0114972_10004199_pt1 | contig 10723 bp, 6 predicted proteins | sample M_140807_EF_Meta_FD_87354 | JGI IMG/M metagenome (GOLD analysis project Ga0114972, IMG submission 87354) | Freshwater microbial communities from Lake Montjoie, Canada to study carbon cycling - M_140807_EF_MetaG | ecosystem: Environmental > Aquatic > Freshwater > Lake | place: Lake Montjoie... | reverse complement strand
GTCTTCACGCGTTGACCGACGACTTCCTCGCCATCCTTCAGTTGCCCGATACGTCGTACATCGACTCGGCAGGACGCATAGAACTTGAGGGCGCGACCACCGGGGGTGGTTTCGGGTGACCCGTAGCTCATTCCACCAATCTTTTCGCGGATTTGGTTGATGAAGATCACCGAGGTTTTACTGCGCGCGATCGCCCCGGTCAGTTTACGCATCGATTGGCTCATCAATCGAGCTTGAAGACCGACGTGGGCATCCCCGATTTCACCTTCGAGTTCCTGGCGCGGGACCAAGGCAGCAACCGAGTCGATGACGACGACGTCGACGGCGTTGCTCTTGACCAACAGTTCGGTGATCTGCATGGCTTCTTCACCGCTGCTGGGTTGGCTGACGAGCAACGACCCGAGATCCACACCTAGCTTCTTTCCCCAGCTCGGGTCGAATGCGTGTTCGGCGTCGACGATCGCTGCGATGCCCCCCGCCTTCTGGGCTTCAGCGCACACATGCAAGGCAATCGTGGTTTTACCGCTCGATTCCGGGCCAAAGATTTCGATGATTCGACCGCGTGGCAAGCCCATTCCGCCGAGTGCAAGATCCAGCGAAAGAGATCCTGTACTGATGCACTCCACCTTCAGAAGCGCTTCGCCGCCGAGCGGCATGATCGATCCTTCGCCAAACTGCTTTTCAATTTGTTGCAGAGTGGTTTTCAGCCCTGGCTCTCGCTTGAGGATTCCCTCCAAGCCGGTGATCGGTTCCGCCGGAGCTCCCTTGTCGCCCTTTTTCTTGCTATTCGATCCCTTGCCAGTTGATGCAGCCACGGCGTCTCTCCTCGTTTTGTATTGCCTATTCCCATCCCGTTGAATCGTTCATGCTAACGCGCTGCTGGCACGTCAACAACCTAGGATAGAGTTTCGCCCAGCCGCGTGACACGTTTGGTCACGCCCTATGGGAAAAGAAAAAAGATACAAAAAAAGCCACCTCTCCCAGCACGGGAAAGATGGCTTGTCATTAAAGATGGCATGTCTTTTTACGATTCGGTCGTACACAAGCATTTCAGCCGCGATGACCGAGCCCCTGACCGAGGGGGTGAGTTAGGCACGGACTTTGGCGAGTGCGGCTCGCGCGGTGGCGACGCACTTGCGAATATCCTCGGTTGGGTCCTGCGGATTTTCTTCATACTCGAGTGACAGTGCTCCATCAGCCGGGAATTTGGCTTGGATCAATGCATCGAAGACCGCTTCGCAGTCGAGGTGTCCTTGGCCGAGCAACACGCCTCGCGTGTTTTCCTTCATCTCGGCGAAATCTTTCAAGTGGATACCGTACAAGCGACCGGCTAGCGAGCGAATGACATCGACCGGCTTCTCACCCGAACGGATGTAATGCCCCAGGTCCGCGCACGCGCCGATGCGAACGTCGCGACCTTCGACGGCCCGCAATAGATCGACCACTTTGTTGAATCGGTCGGAAGGACCATGGTTATGGATGGCGATACGGATATCGTACTCCTTGACGAGTTCCTCCAGAGAGTCCATCGAATCGGGTGTTGGTGCTGCGGAAATATTCTTGATTCCCGCTTTCTTCGCGAACTCGAACACACGTCGATTGGCCGCAGCGTCTTTGGTGAAGCCATTCACGCCGTGTGCGGAGATCGACAATCCGAGTCCCTTGACCTTGGCGACCATCTTCTTGATGTCATCGTCGCTTGCATCGAGCGGAAACATACCGCTGAAGAATTCGACTTGATCGAATCCGAGGTTCTTGGTGTGATCCAAGGCGACATCGACCGGAAAGCCTCGCAACGAATAGATCTGCAGACCGAGTTTCAGCCCGGCTGCTTTGGCTTCTTGTGCTATCAATCGCGCGATCGGACTCATGCTTAGTCCGGCGGCGCAGGCGGTCGCTGCAGCTCCGGCTAAGAAATCGCGTCGCGAACTCCCTCGACGGGACGAGTTGGATTGGGAACTCTGTGCAAACATTGGAAACATCTCGGCAGAAGGAAGGAAATCGGGATTGCCCCAGGGGTCGCCGCAAGTACACTTCAAGCAGCTTGCCCTAAGATCCTACTCTATTTCCAAGGGGAATTGACTCCCCGAGAGCAAATCCGGGAGCCGCCGTTTAGGTTTTCAATTTTCAGGTTTTCAATTTTTAGGTTGTGATCGTTAAGCCCATGGCCAGCAAAGACTTTGATATCGACCAGCTAGCGGCTTACCTCCACGTGACGCCGGGCCAAGTGATGAAAATGGCCAGCCGGGGGAAAATTCCCGGACGGAAGGTGAATGGGCAATGGCGATTTTCGGAGTCGGAAATCCACCATTGGCTCGAAGAACAAATCGGCGTCGGCGACGCTGAAGAGCTTGAGAAGGTCGAACGGATCCTCGAGAAAAACTGGGATACCACCATCGATGACCGAAACATGCTCTCGGACTTCATGATTTTGGAAGCCATCGCGGTTCCGTTGGATGCAAGAACCCGCGGGTCAGTCATTCGGGAGATGTGCAAATTGGCGGCTTCGACAGGCCTGCTTTGGGATCCCGAGGTCATGGCAGAGGCAGTCCAAATTCGCGAGTCTCTGCATCCTACGGCCTTAGAAAATGGCGTGGCTTTGCTTCACCCCCGCCGCCCTCAAACATCGATCCTCGCCGATTCCTTCGTAGCTCTCGGCATCTCGCATCAGCCGATCCCCTTCGGCAACACCTCGGGGCATAGGACGGATATTTTCTTTTTGATTTGCTCGACGGACGATCAAGTCCACCTGAGGATTCTCGCCCGATTGGCTAGACTGGTAGGGGACGAAGTTCTCCTGACGATGCTGCGCTCTGCGCAATCGCCTGCAGAAGCGCTTGAGATTATCCGCACCACGGAACTGGAACTCATTCAAGCGAACTAGACATTCAAGCGAACTAGAAACGGATTGAGGGATGCAATTGGGCCAAGGAGACTCAAAAGGCCGGAACGTCGAGTTGGCATGGTTCGGACCGACCGATGGATGTTGGGCATGGTTGCTTCAGCATTTTGAACGCGTCTCTCAACTCTCTTCGGTCGAGGTTCGCGGATGGCTCGAGCAGCAATCGGATTGGTCGGCAACAACCGTTGCGAAAAAAGGGGCAGCGAGGAACGCTGCTTCGAAAACCAAAGCGCCCAATGACTCTCTCGAAGCATTGCTGATCGCGGCCTTCGAGCATCGTAACGATCCGCGGCTCAACGTTTGGCACTCCGCGTTCGCCGAGTTTCCGACCTCTTCATCACGTATCGCCACGGTTTTGGGTAGCGATTGGCAAGGGCATCGCCGGACCTTACCTCTTCCGGATACTACGGAATCGTTTTACTGGTTCCAACTCTTCGATCGGATTATCCCTTGGGTTTTGCGCACTAGCCAATCCGAACAGCCCGCGGCTTCGCTTCGGAAATCGAAGCTCGCGATTGGCAGCGGGGGGACTGGCAGCGGTGGGACTGGCAGCGGTGGGACCAACCCCCGCGTTGCCCGATTGCTAGAGCATTATGGTTGGTACGAAAAAACAATAGAGCCTATCGCAACCCAGAATCAACTTGCATGGATTGTTAGCGATCATCGCGAGCACCGGATGGCATGGCAAGAAACACTCGTGAGCTATGGCGTTCGAACCGTCTCTAGCCGGCCGGGCGATGGGCAGTTTTGGGCAACCCCGGATCTCATTGTGATCGACTGTTCGGCTCGCGGCGATCCTCCGTCGGAACAGATTTCTCCATCCATGCGGGATGTAGTCATTCATGCCCGCGGCATGTACCCGGATGCGTTTCTAGTCCTTGCGGACCCGTTCCCGGCCTGGGGGCGTTGGGAGTCGTTGCTTCAGCTCGGCGTCGACGCCTTGATTCCTAGGCCCGCGGATTTTGCGGGGATTTTGGTCTCTTGGCAGCTTTGGGCTCGCGGGAACGCGAATCACGCAATCTTGCCGTAAGGACGCTATACTGAGTTCGATCCTTTCCTGACTCAGGAGTCGAACATGCCTTTGCTTGAAATCCCCCACGGTTGTCTCTTTGGTTCGTATCGCGCTCACCACCGGACACGGTTGCCTCAGCGACGCTGCGTTCTTTGGCTTTGGGCTGTGGTGACGATGCTGTCGTTGACGAATCCGACGATCGCCTTCGCCGCCGATGCGTGGAGGATCGGCGTTGCCAAAACCGACATCACTCCTGCAGAGCCGGTCCGCTTGAGTGGCTACGCATCGCGAACCGAGCCTGCTCAAGAGGTCGAGGACCGGCTTTTCGCGAGGGCGCTCGTCCTAGCACCCGTCCGTGATTCGGCTTCGGAACCGCTAGTCATCGTCTCGGTGGATGCGATCGGTATCTCGGCGGTCATGACCGAGGAGATTCTCGAACGAGTAACGCCGTTGCTCATGATTCCGCGGTCTCGTATTGTTATTTGCACAACGCATTCTCATACGGCTCCCCATCTCGATGGAGTGATTCCGAACTTGTTCGCTGCTCCACTGGATGGGACGCATCTGGAATCGACCAAGAAATACAGCCGTCAGTTGCTGGATTCCATCGTCGATACGGTGCAGCGAGCGGCTGGCAATCTGCGAGATGGTACCGTCGAATACGGACTGGGCCGAGCCGAGTTTGCGATCAATCGACGGATGTTGAAGAACAAGGAATGGGTTGCGATCGGGACCGTGGATGATGGGCCTGTCGATCGGAATGTGCGCGTGATCAAGGCTTCGGATGCGAGCGGTAAACCGATCGCCGTTGCGTACCAGTACGGATGCCACTGTACCTCTATCTCACCCGACGCGAATAAGATCAGTGCGGATTGGGCTGGGATCAGTGCTACCAAGATCGAATCGGAGCTTCCGGGTTGTGTCGCGTTGCCTATTATCGGCTGCGGGGCAGATGCCAATCCGAATCCTCGCGGCTCGATCGAGAATGCCCGAGCCCACGGGGATGAGTTAGCGACGAGTGTTCTCGCTGTTGTCGCCAAGCCTCTCAAGGCGTTACCGTTTCCCACCCAAGCAGCCTTTACCCTTGTTGCCTTGGCCTCTGAGCGGCCGACCAAAGCTCGACTGGAGGAGATGCAAAACAGTGCCTCGGGCCATGAGCGTAACTTTGCGAATACTTGGCTGGAGCTCCTCCATCGCAAGGATCGGATCCCCGAAACGTATCCAGCCCCAGTTCATTACTGGTCGTTCGGCAACGAGCTCGCTTGGGTGTTCATGGGCGGCGAAGTGGTCGTGGATTACCAAATCCGACTCGAACGCGAGTTGAGTCAGTTCGCGAATGTTTGGGTTGCTGGTTACGTGGATGATGTGTTTGCCTATGTCGCGAGCGAACGTGTTCGGGGCGAGGGTGGTTACGAAGTCGATGGCTCGATGCTGTACTATGGTCAACCCGGTCGATGGGAGTCTCTGACCGAAGAGAAGATCGTTGATCGTGTTCTGCAAATGACCCGACAAAAGCAGTTGGCGGACATGCCTCGATCGCCCGAGGATTCTCTCGCTACGATCGAAGTCCCCAATGGTTGGACGATTGAACTCGTGGCTTGTGAACCGCTCATCACCGATCCCGTTGGTATCGCGTTCGGTGCGGATGGCAAGGTATGGGTCGTGGAGATGGGGGATTATCCGCTGGGTGGTGGCAAGACCGGTTGCGTGAAGACGCTGCAGGATACCGATGGAGACGGTCGCATGGATGCGAGCACAATGTTCCTGGATGGTCTTCACTATCCGGCTGGCGTCTATGCTTGGGGAGATGGTGTTGTGATCGCTTGCGCTCCAGAGATTTTTTTCGCGCGCGATACCGATGGCGATGGAAAATGCGATGAACGCATAACGCTACTGACCGGATTCCCCGAGGGTAATCCGCAGCACCGTGTCCACGGTTTTACCTACGGGCTCGATCATCGTTTGTACTTTGGGCCTGGCGGGGGAGCCGAACAGATTACCGCGGTGGGCAAAGGGGTTCGTCGCACCAGTCCACCGCAGGATTTTCGAGTCGCGGGGTACGATATCAGCCTCGATCCAAACTCAGGGGAGATGCGCTTGGAGACAGGCGTAACCCAATACATTCGCGCGACCGACGATTGGGGGAACTGGTTCGGGAACGAGAACAGTCTTCCGATGTTTCATTACGTCGTCGACCCAGCATGGATCAAGCGCTCGGGGGCATCGCCTCGCCGCCGTTATCAATTGATCACCAATCCTCCGAGTATTCCACCTGTTTTCCCAATCAGCCAGCAAGCAGACCGCTTTAATGATCTGTACGCAATCAACCGCTTCACCTCGGCGTGCAGCACCATCGTCAATCGCGGTGATGGCCAAGGCGACCAGATGCGCGATTATGCATTGGTATGCGAGCCCGTGCATAACTTGGTTTCTCGGTTCCAACTCAAGAGGAACGGGGCAACCTGGTCGGCGATCCGCGCGGAGGAGGATGCCAAGTCCGAGTTTGTCAGAAGCAGCGATCCGTGGTTCCGTCCCGTGCGCATCGAAAATGCTCCTGACGGAACCCTTTGGATCGTGGATATGTACCGCTATGTGATCGAACACCCCGAGTGGATACCTGAGGAGTGGCAACGACGCATCAATGTTCGTGCAGGCGAGGATCGCGGACGGATCTACCGCGTCCGCCGCACCGACTATACCCCTCGTCCAATCGTCGATTATACGGGTGCCTCGGAATCGCAGTTGCTGGTGGAGCTTATGGGAAGCGATGCAGCTCGGGCCGATCTGGCTCAGCAAATCCTAATCGATCGCGCTTCGGAGTCAAAAGTAGGTGCAGCCACGATGGAACGGATTCGAGATACTGCGTTGAATTTCGAAAGTTATCGAGCGCGAGTGCGCGCATTGCATACGCTTTTTGCGATGGGCAAGTGTACGGACAAGGATTACCAGAAGATGCTCTTCGCGTGTCGCAATCTATCCGAACGCACGGTTTTGTCTGGCGAGGGTTCAAACGGAGCGATGGACGAACAAGCCTCATGGGTCGAAGCGCTCGTGAAGCAAATCGACCGCACGCAACAACCGTCAGGGATGCGATCCATGCTTTGGGATAGCGTCGATCCTCAATTGGTCGTTCATTCCGCCTCGCTAGCGCTCCGGCTGGCGATCGAATCAAGTTTTTCCGATTCGCCAGACTCACGCGCGATCGCATCGGCACTCGCGATGCACGGACAGGATCCATGGGTGGTGGACTGCGCGATATTCATCGCTCCCAACGCGGTCGATGGCGTTATTGAATCACTCCTGGAGTCGTCGAATGAGGGATCGATCGATTACGCCACGGGTGTGAATCACTTGGTGGAGAAACTGATCCCCAAATCCTCGGAGGGACTTCGCAATCGATTGTTGGCGAAAGTCGCCACAGCGACCGATCAGCATCCCGCATGGCACTATCTGCTCGCCCGCCAATTTTCGGCGGGAAGCGATTCCAAGGGGTTGGAGTCGGAGGCGGTCGATCGTTTGATGGAAGCAGCCCGCAAGGAGATGGTTTCGAGCGATGCCTCGATCGCAACGCGATTCGCCGCGATGGAACTCGTCCTTTCGCAGATGGGTTCCGTTTGGAATCGGCACCACGATTTGTTTTTAGAAACATTATCGATGGGAAGTCGAGACCCATTGGATGCGGAGTTGACACGAGGTTTATTGCGCACTGGAGGCGAGTCATCGGCTAGGTTGCTCTCCAAGTGGTCTTCGTTGTCACAGACCAGCCGTACTGTGCTTTTGACCGAGTTGTCTCGAAACGCGGAGACCATGGGGCGATTGCTGGATGCCGTCGAAGCGGTTGTGATCCCCATGAACGAAGTTGACGCGGCGACACTTCAGAAGTTGCGGCAGTTCGCGAAAGGTGCAGAAGAGAAACGAGTTCTCGCATTGTTTGGGCCCGCACCCGGGGCGGACCGACCAGCGATTGTTCGAAATGCGTTGGGCCAATGGCCCGTTCGAGCGAAAGAAGCCCGAGGGAACGAGTCGCAGGTTGGGGTAGATCTCGTTCGCGGCGAACGGGCTTATAGGAAGCATTGTGCGGTTTGCCACGAGCCTCGCGTCCACGGAGACCAAACGGACCCAAGTGTAGGGCCCAATCTTTTGGGGTTGGTCCAATGGACCAATGAGGCGTGGGTGACCGCTATTCTGGATCCCAACCGCTCTGTCGAAGAGAAGTACTGGGTTTTCCAAGCTCGTACCGAGGACGGAGAGTTGGTCACCGGTCTGAGACTTCGGGAGGATTCCGATGCGATCGAGTGGGTCAACAATGCTGGACGGATCGATCGGTTGCTCAAGTCGCAGATTTCGGAACTGCGCGAGTCCCAGCAGTCGCTCATGCCCGAAGGCTTTGAACAACTCATGTCGACCGATGAGATTGCGGACATCATCAGTTACCTGCGATCTCGCAAGGAATAGCCGGCGGCTGCAGGAATGGATTCCCGGAATGGCTTCAGTGGGTCCAGGGAACAATTGCTTCAACCGTTCAACGAAAAAAGCTCCGGTCTTGCGACTGGAGCTTTTTTATTGTGAAGTATGACCTTCGTCTCACTCACTATTTGTGGGTGAAATCGAGGTACCACAGTCCGTCATCCCATTCGAGGGAGACTCGTCGCCATCCCAATGGGACTTGTGGGTATGGATAGAATGGACCGATGTATGGCCACGCCGAAGCGCTGTATTGCTTGGGATAGGTCACAGCCGCATAGTTTGGATACGCTGCATAGCTTGGCCATGCGTAGTTTGGCATGTACGGTTGGTCGTAGCGAGGTACACCGCCACCGTAGGATGGGCCACCTTGCATTGGCACTGGAGCTTGGGGAGCTTGAACTCCACCAACCACACCACCAACGGCTCCTTCAACCATGCCGACTTGAGCATTTGCCAAGTTGCTTGGTGCGAAAGGACGAGGTACACCGCCACCTACAGTTGGCATTGCAGATTGTTGCGGAACAACTGCAGTGCTTGCTTGACGAACACCGGTGACACTGACTTCGTCAATCACTCGTTGAACGCCAGGGATGCGTTGAGCAGTTCCGAGGACCATCGCTTTTTGCTGAGCGGTGGCCACGTAACCCCGAACCCAAACATCGCCATCGACGGTCGATACATCGAGATCGAAATTCTTCAGCTGTCCAGCCTTCTGGGCGGTGCCGAGCTTTCCGAGAAGATCCGAGGTGATCGCTGCATCAGCGCTCGACTCTTCGTCGACAACGGTGGTGGCTTCGCTGAGAAGTGCTGGCGGCTCACTAGCGGAAGCGGGAACAACGTCGCTGGTCGATGGTGCAGTCTTGGTTTCTGTTGCGGTTGTTTCAGCAACATTGACCTTCGCTTGATTGTCGACGGATTTCACTCCGTCGGTGTCACGTGCGGCTGTCAAAACGCGGTCCAATTGTGCTTGGCTGGCTGCGGTACCGGAGATGACCACGTTTCCGTCTTTAACGGTCAGGTCAACTTCCAGCCCCTTCAAACTGATTTGAGTTTGCTTGACGGTCGAAATGATGGCATCAGCGATCTCGCGATCTCCACCAAACGCCGTCAAAGGAGCACCGGCGGTCAGCGAGGCAATCGCCATGCCCAAAAAGAATCGTCGCATGGATATCCTCCTACGGTATGTTTTGCGGGAATTACGGCGCTTTGGAGCCATTCACTCAGAACCTCGGCACCTGCAAACTCTCTTTTCCGGACTTGGATGGAAGGCGATACCCACGTTTTCACAGGGGATTGGGCAAGATGCCGAAACCCTGTATTCAACGAACGCGGCCCCCCACACTCGACCAGACGTGCTGGTTTGCGAATACAACCGTATGTTTCGGCATAACCGGCACCGAAACGAAAGGTTTTTACCAATTTTGACGCTCTTCGCGAGGATTCCTAACGTAAGCCCCCTTCGAGGAGCTGGCGAGTTTGCGTAGAACAAAAAGGTTCGCGGACAGCACCAGTTTTCGTTACCCGTAATCCTTCCGTAGTCTTCCCATTTCGCCATGACTATCTCAATTCAAATCCACTGTGGTACTTCTAACTGTGGTACTTCTAACCGTGGCACTTCTAACCGTAGCACTTCTAACCGTGGCACGTCTAACCGTGGCACGTCTACTGGTCGCATTCCTCGCTCGCACATGATCCAAGCCGTAGAAACGATCGCAGAAGATTATGGTTGGGTCGATGGCCAGATATCGATTGCAATCGTGGACGACCCGGAAATCCATCGAGTTAATCGGCAGTTCCTCAACCACGATTACCCGACCGATGTGATCAGTTTTGATACGACAGAATCGGAGGAATTCCTCGAAGGTGAAATCGTGGTGAGCATCGATACGGCCAGACGGGTCGCCGAGGAGCACGGGTGGAATCCCAACCACGAGCTGCTGCTCTACATTGTCCATGGAATGCTGCATATCATTGGTCTCCGGGATAAATCCCCCAAGGACATACGGGCGATGCGCGAGGCCGAGCGGTTTTATATGGAGAAATTAGTCGGGGATTCTCATGTGGGCGGTTGATTGCCCTCGGTCGAGCCGGTTGGAATTGGATGGTATCGCCGTTGCTCTGCTGGATTGCTGCGTATCTTCGCTGGCGATGCTCGCTGGGATATCCTCGATCGAATCGGTTAATGCTAGCGTTTGATCACCGAGCCTTCTAAGGGAGATCGATGCAGACCGTCAATGCATCGGACCGGGATTTAGAAACGGTCGCACTTTAGAAGTGGGAGGCGAGGTTTTAGAAGCGGGTCTGGCAGCAGAGAACAACGTGGTACGACGCTCCGCCGTCGT
>Ga0114972_10004195_pt1 | contig 10725 bp, 7 predicted proteins | sample M_140807_EF_Meta_FD_87354 | JGI IMG/M metagenome (GOLD analysis project Ga0114972, IMG submission 87354) | Freshwater microbial communities from Lake Montjoie, Canada to study carbon cycling - M_140807_EF_MetaG | ecosystem: Environmental > Aquatic > Freshwater > Lake | place: Lake Montjoie... | reverse complement strand
CTGGCGTCCAGCAGTTCGGCCAGGGGCGGATTGGCGACGGCGAGCCAGCGCCGGGGGGTGACCCCGTTGGTGATGTTGGTAAACCGCTCTGGCCAGAGGCTGGCGAAATCGTGGAACAGGTTTTGGCGCAGCAGTTCGCTGTGCAGCTCGGCCACCCCATTCACCTTGTGGCTGCCGACAACGGCCAGGTGGGCCATGCGCACCCGCCGCTGGGGACCTTCTTGGATCAGGGAAAGCTTTTCCAATAGGGCCGGGTTACCGGGATGGCTCAGGCGCACCACCTTGAGGAAACGGGCATTGATTTCATAGATGATCTCCAACTGTCTGGGCAGCAGTTGTTCGAAAATCTCCAGGCTCCAGGCTTCAAGAGCTTCCGGTAAGAGGGTGTGGTTGGTGTAACTGATCGTGGCCGTGGTAATGCTCCAGGCCAAATCCCAGTCCAAGCCATACTCATCGATGAGCAGACGCATTAACTCCGCCACGGCGATGGCGGGATGGGTGTCATTCAGTTGAATGGCATATTTGCGATGGAATTCGCTGACCGGCAGGCCTTGCCCCTTAAGAATCCGGAACATGTCCTGCAGGGAGCAGCTCACAAAGAAAATCTGCTGACTGAGGCGCAACCGCTTGCCCTGTTCCAGTTCGTCATTGGGATAAAGCACCTTGGACAGGGTCTCCGACTGCACCTTCTGGAGGACGGCCCTGGTGTAATCGCCGGCATTGAAAGAAGCAAAGTCAAAGGCATCTGGGGCCTGGGCTCCCCAGAGCCGCAGGGTGTTGGCCGTATGAACGCCATAGCCCAGAATCGGGGTGTCATAGGCCACACCAATGACGGTATGGCCGCCAATGTTGACCGGGTAACTCCACTCCGGATGGATGACCTCCCAGGGATTGCCTCCCATCAACCAAGGGTCGGTGCTTTCCACCTGGCCCTGGGGCCCAATTTGTTGGCGAAAGATGCCGAACTCGTAGCGAATGCCGTAGCCAATGGCCGGGATCTCGAGGGAGGCCATCGATTCCTGGAAACAGGCCGCCAGGCGCCCAAGACCCCCGTTGCCAAGACCCGGTTCCGGTTCCTGGGCCAGCAAGCTGTCCAGGGTGAAGCCGAGGGCTTCACAGGCCTCTTCCGCCTGGCGCCGCAGGCCCAGGTTGACAAGATTGTTTTCCAGGTGCGGGCCTAGCAGATACTCGGCCGAGAGATAGACAGCCGTGCGCACGCTTTTTTGGGTGTAGGTCTCGGCGGTGTCAACCCACGTTTGCAGCAAGAGATCCCGCACAGCCAGGGCCAGGGAGAGGTAATAATCGTGTTGGGTGGCCAGGGAGGGTGTCTTGGCCAGGCTGGAAAACAGATGGCGGCGCATCGAGTCCAGCAACGTCTTGCTCGGACTCGTGAGCAGGTCGGTGGGCGGGGCTACGGGGGAGGCCATGGGTCGGGACGGCTGGGATGGCCGAAGGTTTAGATGGGCTATAGCTCATCGGAAGCCCGGCTTGGGCGCTGCACCATCCGCTACAGCCCCCTGATTGGTTGGGATTCAGGCGCTTTTCAGCGTTGGCCCGAAGGGCCTTCCTCCAGCACCTCGGCTTCAATCGACCAACCGAGGTCGCTGGTGACCTTGGTGGCTCCCGAGAAACTGCCGTTGACCGCCGCGGTCAGATGGGGCTTGGAGGATGTGGCCAAGGTGATGTAGCGATCATCGATCGCGCCCCGGCCGCTGGGGTCATAGCCTCGCCAACCGGCGCCGGGAAGGTAGATCTCGGCCCAGGCATGCAGATCGTATTGCTTTGGCCGTGGTTCCACCAGGTGGTAGCCGCTGACGAAACGGGATGGCAAGCCGACACAGCGGCAGGCTTCAATCATCAGCATGGCCAGATCCCGGCAGGAACCGACCCGCTCCTTGAGAGTGCGACCGGCCGGCCAGGCGGGGCCCAGGTGACGTTGGGTGTATTTCACCTGGTCTTGAATGATCGCCACCAGTTGTTCCAGATATTTCGGTGCGCTTTGATCACTGCCCATTAAGGCTTCCTGGGCCAGATCCACGGCGGCAGGGTCATGCTGACCATTGGGAAGCCATCCCTCCAGGGCCCCCATTAGGTCTCCGTTGAGGTGACCCACCGGATAGGGCAATTGGGGTGGATTGTCCAGCAAGCATTCCTCGAGTTCGGGGGGAATCTGGGTTTCTACCACACTGGTAGAGATCAACTTAAAGAGATCGGTACCACCGCAAAATCGGGCCCTGAAAATTTCATCCCCACTGGCGGCCACCAGGGGATAAAGAGAAGTGGGTTCAGGAATGATGCCTAATTTGTAATCCAATAGTCGCTGGAAACCATGGCCCCTGGGTTTGAGGCAAAAACGATGGGGACCGAGCAGCACGGGCGCGCTGTAGCGGTAGGTCAGGGTATGGGTTACGCGGGCTCGCATGCCGAATCGGGAGTATTGGTTGGCACGATGAAGTAGCGCTGCTCGATGAGGGTATGCAGCTTGTTGAGATCCTGTTGCAGATGATCAATGGCCTCATGCAAACCGTTGTTGATCAGTTCTTCGATACGGGTGTAACTCCATCGGGCCAAAACCAGGCCGATCAGACATTCCAGATCATCGGGTGGACCCGGTACTCTTTGGCCTCGCACAATCTGAAGACTATCCCTGATGCGTCCCAGGCAGTAGCGCACCGAGCGGGGAAAGATCGGATCCAGCAGCAGGAAGGCCGCAACCGCATCGGGCGCGATGGCCTTCTGTTGGGATTGCCTGAACATTTGATAGGCGCCTGCGGTGCGTAGCAGGGCGATCCACTGCAGTTCGTCCAGCACCCCCCCTACCGCTTCCGTGGAGGGAAGCAATAGAAAATATTTCACATCAAGGATGCGGGTTGTTTTGTCCGCCCGTTCCAGCAACCGACCCAGGCGACTGAATTGCCAAGAGAGGTCGCGGCTGAGGGTGGCATCGGTGATGCCATAGAAGAGTTGGCAGGCCCGCCGGATTTCTCGTAGCTGTTCTTGAGGTGGCTGTTGCCAATACTCCTTTTCTTGCAGGGCCCAGTAGAAACCGTTGATCTGCTCCCACATCTCGGTGGTAATCACATCGCGGATCTGACGGGCATTTTCCCGGGCGCTGGCTAGGCAATTGACGACGCAGCTGGGGTTTTTAGGCTCACGCACCAAAAACTGAATCACATTTTCCGGGGTGGCGCCAGGAAACAACGTATCGAATAGTTCCCGGTCTCCGCTGGCATCAATGAGGGGCAGCCAGGGTTCGGCACTGCCCGGTGGGCAATCGAGGGCCATCGCTTGACTGACCTCGACGAAGCGCGAAATATTTTCCGCCCGTTCCACATAGCGATTAATCCAGTATAAGGAATCAGCGACTCGACTCAGCATGAAACCATCTCCTGGAATTGAATGTCATCACCCAGGCCATCATCGACGACCCAGGTATCTTTGCAGCCTCCCCCCTGGGACGAATTCACGACCAGGGATCCACGGCGTAGTGCCACTCTAGTAAGGCCTCCCGGGGTGACCCAGCTTCCACGTCCGCGCAGCACGTAGGGTCTTAGATCGACATGGCACGGGTACAACACCCCTTCACTCAGGGATGGAACTGTGGAGAGCTCGAGGGTAGGCTGGGCAATGAAGTTGCGAGGATCGGCTTCGATGCGTTTGGAAAAATCACTGATTTCGGCTTCACTGGCATGGGGTCCGATCAACATGCCGTAACCACCGGCTTCCGCTACGGATTTGACGACTAAGTCCTTGAGGTTTTCCTGAACATAGGCCCTCTCCTTGGGGCGGGAACAGAGGTAGGTCGGCACATTTTCGATAATCGGTTCCTCCGCCAAGTAGTAGCGGATCATGTCCGGCACATAGGCATAGATCAGTTTGTCGTCCGCTACACCGGTTCCAGGGGCATTGGCGATGGCCACCTTGCCGGCCCGAAAGGCCCCAATCAGTCCTTTGACACCGAGAAGGGAGTCAGGGCGGAAAACCTCAGGGTCAAGGAAGTCATCGTCAATGCGTCGATAAATCACATCGACGGGCTCCAGACCGGCTGTGCTGCGCATCCAGACCCGTCCAGCTTCGACGGTGAGATCCCGGCCTTCGACGAGCTGAATGCCCATTTGTTGGGCTAGATAACTATGTTCAAAATAGGCACTATTGTAGACGCCCGGACTCAGTAAAACCACCTTGGGAGTATCGGTCCAGGGGGCTAGTTCCCGGAGCGTTTGCAGTAAATTGGAGGCATAGTTATCGATGGGATGCACGGTCCTTCCGTCGAAAAGGCTAGGAAAAATGCGCTTCATGACTCGACGGTTTTCCAGGAAGTAGGCCACGCCCGAGGGGCAACGCAGGTTGTCCTCCAACACCCGCCAGGTTCCCGTTCCGTCCCTGACAAGGTCGAGGCCAGAGATGTGGCACCAGCGCCCGAGGGGGGGCGTGACCCCCTGCATTTGCGGTCTCCACCCCTGGGAACTGAGGACGTCCTCGCGCGGAACGATGCCATCGTCCATGATCCGACCCGGCCCATAAACGTCGGCTAGAAATAGGTCAACGGCCTCCAGGCGTTGAAACAACCCCTTTTCCAGCCGCTGCCATTCACTGGCCCTGATCAGTCGGGGTAGGGGATCAAAGGGTAAAATTCTCTCCACTCCCTGGCTGCCTGAGTCGTTGAGTCGGAAGGTGGCGCCAAGCCTTTTGAGCAGCATGCTGGCTGCCGAGTGATTATGGTTCAATTGCTCAAGTCCCATCCGACCCAAGGATGACAGTAAGGGGCTGAGTCCCGCCCTAGGTTGGTCGGAGTTGCTGAAATATTCGTCGTAGCCTTGGTGAGGTCTGTATTCGCTGAACATCGCCACTGCTTTCACTGGAGGAACTCTGAAGTGACGCTAGGGGCTTGCAGGTTGCGGTTGTTACGAAATTTTCAATCACCCCCAGCCCTGCCGAACCCCCTACTTTCGCAGCGGAACAAACGCCTGACCAGGCTCCCAGGCGCAAGCAGTAAACTTTTTTCCAAGCTACGTGTCCCCATGGACTCCCAAAATTCCCTATTTTTGCGCTTCCGCTGATGCCCCCCTCAGACCAGCCGCCAGTCCAGATCAACAATTCCCCGAATGACTCGCCCGAGGATTGGTCCCCTCCAGAAAGCGATTCCCAAGGGGGCGCCATTGCCGCAGCAGACAAAAAAGGCGCCCAGGCGAAATCTGATTCGGCAGCCACGGCTTCCAGTCTTTTCCCCCTGGGAGCGCGATTGGCCAATTTTTCGCGCCTCGCCTTTCCCCTCGGCATTGCCCTTGTCACGGTTTATGCGACCAATGTGTTGTCAGGTTTGATACCGTTGCGCATCCTTGATCCTGGTTGGCAGGTCAAGTCGGTTGCACTACTTGTCAATAATGTTGGATTTCCGCTTGTGGGCCTGGCGGTTTTTGCCCTGGCCTTTGATCAGGCTGCACAAAATAAGGGGATTGCCTGGGCCTGGCAGCAGATCAAGACCTGGGCCCCGTTGCTTTGCCTGCTTTATCTGCTGATTATTCCCATCCATCTCCGTGCCATTTGGCAGGCCCGATCTGCAGCGCTTGCAGAACAGCAGGTCGGCATCGGCAAGATTGAGCAGGATTACGCCCGCTTCAAAGAAATGGTGCTGTCGATTGATTCGGCCACCAATCTGCGGGCGGCCTTGGCCCAAAACCGTATGGGCGCCCTGAGTGATGCCGATATGGCCCTGCCATTGCCAACCCTGCGCCGCAATCTCTTGGCGGCAGGCCAGGCGGCCCACGACCAAGCCCTTGGTGCCATTCCCAGCATCAACAAACAGCTCATCGGTCAAATTCCCGACATCCTTCGCATCGTCCTGACCTCCTTGGCTGTCTCCGAGGCCTTCGGCGCAGTGGCCCAACCGCGGCAAGGCTTATTCAGTTTTCTGTCCCGACGCGGCAAGGGTCTGGGTCGATTTTCTGTTGTGGCGACCTTCGGAGGCTGGCTTGCCAATGGGCGTCGTTCGTGGCGCATTCGCAGCATGGAGGCTGCTAAGGACCGTCGCGCTCGTGAGCTCAGCGCCCAGCGCAAGAAAATCAAGGCCGAGGCCGAGCGCAGCAGGGCCAATGCCCGCAAGGCTCGCCGCTGAAGCAACTAAGGCCGAATTTTGCCCTGGAAAGCCCCTTGGCAATCGCTTGACTGCGGCGCAACGTTCCTCAGCTTCCAATTCCCCGCCTGCAGCGTGCTGCCCATCCAGCGCTCTGCAGGTTTTTTCTTGGCTAACGGCAGGCGCAGCCGGCCGCGGTTGGCGCCAGCGGCCCTTGGCTTTGCTTCCGCTTTGGTAAGCAAATCCCGATAACCGGCATCAAGTCGTTTCTTAAGCCCATCTTCTGCTATGTTAAGCGGGCTTGGCCTCGCCCTAGGCGTCTAGGCCGTTAATCCCCCATCCCAAGGCCAACCCCATGCTCCGTATTCCTCAATTGCTTAAGGGTCCGCAAGCTCTCGTTTTTGGTGTTTGCGGCCTGGCTGCGGTGGTTGTCGCTGGCCCCCAGCAAGCTCAAGCTGTCAGCATTTCGTTCACTTCGGCCAACGTGGGTGCCCTTTGCCCAACGGGGACGTGCATCTTTGATGTCGCCCCCACAACACCCATCAACTACACCCAGCTGTCTAGTACTTATGCACCGATCCTAGTTTTGGGTAACTATACTTATGATTTTTCTAATACCACACTGGCGCTTACGTTTCTCAACGCCTATCAAGCCTTGGTTCCTGTAAGTTCAAACCCTGCCAACAATGGAGCCGTTGGTTTTGGTGAAATTCCCGCCATACCAGGTGCTGGCAATTCAGGTGGTCCTCTTTTCTTGACTTCAGTGAGTATAAATAATATTGGTGGAGGTACCACTTTGACTCAGGCATCGGGTCAGTACTACACCACCACCGCCTCTAACTTCTCTTCAAATCAGGGTGGCACAGGTCTGTTGGTGACCGCTCCTAAGCAAAACCAAATCTGGGCTGTTTACAGGTGCACCAGCGGCTCTTGCATTCCTGTCCCAAGCCCCCTGCCGATCTTGGGTGCCAGTGCCGCCTTTGGTTATAGCCGTCGCCTGCGTAGCCGGCTGCAGGGATCCAAAGCCTGATCTTTAGTCATCTACCTTTTGAATCTTCAAACCGCCGATCCTCCAAGATCGGCGGTTTTTTGTGTCTTTCAGTCGTCACTCAAGTTCTATCATCCCTTGGGATTCTGCGATTTCGCTCGAATCTGGGAGGGGGAAACGCGTTGATTAAAACTGCGGCGCGTGAATTTGCTGCGCCAGCAGGGTCTTGCCATCGGCTCCCATTGCGTTGCATCTCTGCCTGCAGATCCGCCTTTATAGACCACCACCCAAGGCTTCCAAACCAAGGCCAGCAAACGAGCCTATGGAATTTCTTAGTCAATATCTCAGGCTTGATTTAGGAATAGGACGGATAAACCCAGGGCAGACATGAACTACGGTCGCCAGAAATGCTCCATAATGCTTAAGCAACTTGGTATCCTTGATTAAGGAAGTATGAGTTTTGCCGGAATTAGGCCTCCTCTCTTTAGTTTGCTTGCAATGCTTTCGGAGCGCCCATGTCCTCTCGTGCCCCATCTTTGTACCCTTATTTCAAAGGTGTCGTCGCCGTTGCTGGTTTGGCCGTGATCACGGCCGTGGCACCTCACTCCGCTGCTGCCGTCAGCCTCACCTTCAATTCCACCAACATTCCTGGGCTTTGTCCTTCCGGTAGCTGCACCTATGATGTCTTAACGACATCGGATGTGCCCCCATTTGCTGCCCCCTTCCCCGCGGCCCCTATTACATATCAAACCCTGAGTAGTCTATCGCTGAATGGATATAGTTATCAATTCATTGATGCCACCACCGCATCATTGTTTGCTACAGCTTATGACTCGTCATCGGCTCCTTCCATTTTAAAAACAGCCAATAATGGCTCACTAGGTGCCCTACCCTCGACACCAACTACATCCGGCGGTCCGTTGTTCTTTACCTCTCTGCCTATCACAAATTACCCTGGAATTGGCACGGTGACCCAGGCCATCGGCCAGTATTTTTCAGCGGGCGCTGCCGTCAACTTCTCTTCCAACGTTTCCGGTACCGGTGGTTTCAGCACTATTATTCAGCCCCAATCGCTGGTCTGGTCGATCTTCAAGTGCACCTCGGGTAGTTGTTTGCCGACGCCTCCTCCCCCAAGCTCTGCTGTTCCCGCACCCCTGCCGTTCTTCGGACTTGCCACAGCGTTTGCTTACAGCCGCCGCCTGCGCCAGCGTATTGCCCGTTTTCAAGGTTGATCGTCAGGCACATAATTTTCGGTTACGTTTATTTTTCTGTTCGCCATTGATCCCAAGGGTCAGTGGCGAATTTTTATTCGTTAGTTTCTTTGTTTCTTGAAGGATCTTGGCCACATCCGGCTTTTAACATGATGCTTGAGCTTTGTGGACTTGAGCTTGAGCAAGCCTCGCTTCGGTGATAGTTCGCCGCAAGGCTTTTCAGGTTGAGATTGCGCTTCTTCTTGGTTCCATGGTTCCCCTTGAGCGGATCATGGCAAGACCTAAAGTTGGGAGGATTGAATAGTATCTGGTCTGGATCGGTGGATGTCGATGGCGAGGCTCTGCCAGCTAACTTGGCTGAGGCAAGGTCTCTGTTCACCGATGGCTTTTGATTTCTTGCTATAGGACCCAGGCTTTTGCCAAGTTGCTTGCCTAGGAAGCAATTCAGAAGAATGGATCTTTGTTGCGCTGAATATGCCGCGGATTGATGCAGGTCCAAAGCTTAAGAATTGCTCAATCAAGCCCATTTGTTTAGCGAGTTTTTAGCTATCAGGATAAATACTTAAGCTTGCAGGATCTTTGCTTAAGCAAATATGGATTTGAAGGCATTCCCTGATTCGCTCATTAGTTTACGTCGGCATTGTCAATAGCCCATGTCCTTAATCACTACTTCTCTCCTGCGCAGACCTCTGGTCTTGATTGGTTTGATTGGCTTGGGTGGCCTTGGGTTTGCCATGGGCCAGCCTGCCAAAGCTGTCACTCTTTCGTTCACGTCTGTTCAGGCTCCATTCCTGTGCCCGTCAGGAACCTGCGTCTATGACGTTCTGACAACGTCCGACGTGCCGCCGGGCCAAGCCCCCTTCCCGGCCCCACCCATTACCTACTCCACACTCAGCTCAGGGAGTTTTGCCCTGAACGGCTACAGCTATCAGTTTGTCAACGCCACCGCAGCGTCGGCTTTTGCTACGGCCTACAACTCCTCTAACGCCCCTGAGGTCCTCAAGGAGGCCAACGACAATTCCCTCGGTGAAGAACCGGCCAATCCGGATGAGGATGGGGGGCCGCTGTTTTTCACAGGGGTTGGTACCTTTAATTTTGGTTCCGTGGGTAGCCTGACTACAGCCAATGGCCAGTACTTTACCGAAAGAGGCCAGGCTTCCAATAACTTCAGTTCCAACATCTCCGGAACAGGTCAGCTCGCAGGGACGCTTGCCCAGCGTCAGGTTTGGGGCATCTACAAGTGCATCAGCGGCAGTTGCGCCGTGAATCCCGCCACCCCTGTGCCTGCCCCCTTGCCCATGCTGGGGATCGGTGCCGCCTTCGCCTACAGTCGCCGTTTGCGTCTTCGCTTGAACCGCCAGCTCGGTTGATTTCTAGGCTTCACTGATTCTGAGCTGAAATAGCTGGAACCAACCCCGCCGACGTTCGTCGGCGGGGTTTTGGTGTGGTTCCATGGTTTTTATTGTTGGCTTGGCGCTATGGGCCACACCTTTTAAAGCAGGAAATAAAGCTGGGCCATCGGCAGGGTTTCGGCTGGCTCGCAGGCCAGCAATTCACCGTCGGCAAAAACTTCGTAGGTCTGGGGGTCCACCTCCACCTTGGGCGTGGCGCTGTTGTTGCGCATCGCGGCCTTACCGATGGCGCGGGTGTTCACCACCGGGACGCAGGTTCGCTTCAGCCCTAATCGCCTGGGCAGATCGGCATCGAGGCAAGCCTGGCTCACAAAGGTGAGGCAGCTGGGGGCCAGGGCCCCACCGAAGGCGGCAAACATGGGCCGGCCATGGACAGGCCCAGGGGTGGGGATCGAGGCATTGGCATCCCCCATTTGGGCCCAGACGATCGAGCCCCCCTTGAGCACCAGTTCGGGTTTGACGCCAAACAATCCCGGCTTCCACAGCACTAGATCGGCCAACTTGCCCACTTCCACCGATCCCACCTGGCTGTCGATGCCGTGGGCGATCGCCGGGTTGATGGTGACCTTGGCGATGTAGCGCTTCAGGCGGGTGTTGTCGTTGCGCACGCTGTCTCCTCCCAGCGGTCCCCGTTGCACCTTCATCTTGTGGGCGGTCTGGAAGGTGCGGGTGATCACCTCCCCCACCCGCCCCATGGCCTGGGAATCGCTGGCAATGATGCTGAAGGCCCCCAAGTCATGGAGGATGTCCTCGGCCGCGATAGTTTCGCGGCGGATGCGCGATTCGGCGAAGGCCACATCCTCGGGAATCCTCGGGTCGAGGTGGTGGCAGACCATGAGCATGTCCAGATGCTCCTCCAGGGTGTTGCGCGTATAGGGCCGGGTTGGATTGGTGGAGCTGGGCAGCACATTGGCCTCGCCGCAGATACGGATGATGTCCGGCGCGTGGCCTCCACCGGCCCCCTCGGTGTGGAACGTGTGGATGGTGCGATTGCCGATGGCCCGGATCGTGTCTTCCACGAAGCCGGCCTCATTGAGGGTG
>Ga0114972_10004191_pt1 | contig 10732 bp, 9 predicted proteins | sample M_140807_EF_Meta_FD_87354 | JGI IMG/M metagenome (GOLD analysis project Ga0114972, IMG submission 87354) | Freshwater microbial communities from Lake Montjoie, Canada to study carbon cycling - M_140807_EF_MetaG | ecosystem: Environmental > Aquatic > Freshwater > Lake | place: Lake Montjoie... | reverse complement strand
GTTCGCGAGCGCATTGTGGAAGTGGCGGAATATCGGCCCATGGTGGCTCGGTACAAAGTTTTCATCATCGACGAAGTTCATGACTTGTCGACCAAGGCTTTCGACGCCCTCCTAAAGACCATTGAAGAGCCGCCGGACCACTTGGTGTTTATCCTGGCAACGACGGAGTACCACAAGGTTCCGCCAACCATTCGCTCTCGCTGCCAAAAGTATGAGTTTCACCGAGCGACTGTTTCGGATTTGACGGGTCGATTGCAGTACGTGGCAGATTCGGAGGGAGTTTCCATCGAGCCCGCAGCTATTTCGGCGATTGCTCGGATGGCAGATGGTGGCTATCGGGATGCACTGACACTACTAGAGCAGGCAATTTTAACCACCGACGAGACCATCACGCTGCAGCACGTTTACGATCAGTTAGGCCTGGTTCGCGAGGAAGACACGGACCGTCTACTGATCAACATCAAATCAATTAATGTAGTCGGAATCGTCGAGACGCTGGAGTCGGTCATTCGACTGGGTCGCGATCCACGTAGCATCCTGGAAAGCTGCATGTACCGCCTGGGGGAGCTGACCCGTGCCAGCTATCAGTTAGATACCGGGATCGACCCGACGCGCGACGCGGCATTGTTCGACACGGCGGCCAACTTGGGTCGCGAGACAATCCTAAAACTACGCGGCGAGATTGCTAATGCCCACCGTGACGTTCGGGATGTCACCATCCCCCGTATTTGGCTGGAGGCCGAGCTAATCCGCATCAGCGCCACGCTGACAGCTTTACCAGGTTCAGCCCCCGCCGCAATTGTCCCGCCGAAGTCGCCGGAACCTGCACCCTCCACACCGCGAACAACGACAGTGGCGCCAAAGATGGAAGGCCCGGTCGAATCAGCTTCGGTAGAAACGGCCCCCGAACCGGCACTGGCCGCCGAACCTGAGCCGATCGAGGAAACGCTCGACCCATGGCAGCAGATTTTGGCCGCGATTCCGGATGCGGCAAAGGCCCATCGGATCAAACTGCAAAATAGTCGCTTGATACAGGACGGAGGGAGCTACCTCCAGATTGAGCTGGCATTACCTTTTCATCTGGACTGGTTTAAAGAAAAGCCGGCCCGAGTGGGATACCTGGCAGATATTGCCAAAACGACCTTAAAGCGCGAGGTAAGAATTGATCTCGAAGCCGGTCGAAGGTCACCTTCCACTTCAGCCGATGATGGCGCGGTAGAATTACCGCTTGAAGGGAAACGTCTGGAGCAGCTGGCCCGTGAGATTTTCGGCATAGACCCGCCCCGCGACGAATCTAGAGACGACGCAAATGAAACTCCCTAAGAATTTCGGACCTCAAGGCTTTGGCGGCATGATGAAGCAGATGCAGGACGCTATGGCCAAGGCGCAAAGCCTAGAAGAAGAGCTGGCCAACGAGCGGATCGGGATCGACAAAGGTCCCGTGAAGGCACTTTTCGACGGTACTGGCAACATTCTCTCGATCAAGATTGATCCCACTATTGTGGACCCAGAAGACGTGGAAGCTCTGGAAGACATCATTGTTGGAGCCGTCCGAAGCGGATTCGAAGCCGCCACCAACTTGCGCGAGAGCAGGGTAAAAGGCATTCTGCCTAACGTTCCCGACCTCGGCATCTAAAGTGCTGTTTGCCAAACCCCTCGCAGAGCTCATTGCGGAACTTGAAAAGCTGCCTGGGGTAGGCCCTAAATCTGCCCAGCGGCTCGCGTATCACCTTCTCAAGCAGACTGATCACGAGGTTCTCCGGCTAGCCGAAGCAATCTCGACGGCAAAGCGATCGCTACGATTCTGTGACGAGTGCCAGAACATCACGGAATCGGAAGTGTGCGATATCTGCCGCGACCCGCGTCGGGATCGGTCAGTCATCTGCATTGTTGGCGAAGCCCGGGACATCGCGGCAATCGAGAGACTGCACGAATTCAAAGGCAAATACCATGTCCTGCACGGCCTCCTTTCGCCAATGGATGGGGTTGGCCCGGAGCAGATTCGAGTGCGCGAGTTGGTTCTTCGCCTTCAGTCCAGCGACGTGTCCGAGCTAATCGTAGCCACCAATCCGACCATCGAGGGAGATGCTACCGCTCTGTATCTGGCAAAGCTGCTAAAGCCATCGGGAATAAGAATCACCCGCTTGGCGCAAGGCATGGCGGTGGGCGGCGAGCTGGATTACGCCGATGCCGCTACGCTTCTCAGCGCCCTTTCTTTTCGTCGAGAGATGTGAGAAACCACTCGAAGGAGTAAATGGCATCGGCACGATAGCTTCCCGCCGGTCGCTTCTGTTGACGAGCAATGAGGTTCTTGGCATTGTCCACCAGGTCTCCCATCGCGTCATCCACCACGTCCCGCACGCTCGCTCGACTCACCTCGCGGAGCCGTGAACTCTTGCAGCCGCTCGGCGAGATCTGCCCGTATGGCGTGGTGGTAGACAGGGTAACACTTACTGATGCATCGGCACATCCCTTGCCGTCAAAGTCGTGCAAATCGACCGTCACGTAAAGGGTGTCGGACACTCGCCAATCGTAGTAGACGGTATTGCCACGATAATCCTTTAGGTCATCTTCAATTCTGGAAGCCAAACGACGTCGCCAGTCGTTATCAAACCTGTCCGGTGCATCGTCGGAAACCTTTACCGTCACCGAGACCGAACCAAAGGCGACGCTCCGGTCCCAATTTGCTCCAGGATCGGGCACTTCCGAGAGTTCAGTTGGTTCGCTCGACCAGCCAACGGTGGCACGTGTAATCTGTTTCCCGGGCGCGAAGTAGGAAATCCACGGTTCTTCATGCCAGGGAATCATGGCAAAGTCACGAAGTCCGGAAGTCCAGAATTTGCCGTAAGTGGGAGTGCTATTGCCACAAGCATTGATTCCCTACCGCTGCATGATACAACCCTTTTCGCCGCTCATAATCACAAATCTCAAGCTCCACCTGCCGTCGCCCGATCGCGAAAAGTGGTTGGTTGCTGGTATGATTAGTGACCTTGCCGTCGTGGCGAAATTGGTAGACGCACCGTCTTCAGGTGGCGGCGCCCAAAAGGCATCTCGGTTCGAGTCCGAGCGACGGCACCAGGTCTTTCCCACTTCCACCTAAATAAATCAGCGAAGGTCGAAAGACCCGAGGCAAATTTGTTGATGCCTTAATCTGAATTGGGGTGCAAACAATCCTTCCTTCCCGTCCAGACTCATGAGCATGTTGCCCGAGCGGTTCCGAGCGATCTTTATATCCGACACGCATCTCGGGTCGGCGCAGGCTCAGGTCGAGGCACTGTTTAATTTTCTTCAGCACACCGATTGCGAGACCCTATATCTGGTCGGCGATGTAGTCGACACATGGGTAGCCGCGCGACCGACGAGATGGAAACCCGGCCAGGAAAAGGCATTACTAACGCTACTTGGGAAGGCGGCGCCAACGTGCGATGTAAAGTACACGCCCGGCAATCATGATGCAGTCATGCGTCGATTTATTGGAATTCGACTCTATAACACCGAAATCCAACACTCATTCATCCACGAAACGCGCACCGGAAAGCGGTACTTGGTGATTCATGGGGACGAAGCGGACAAGTTTGTCACCACTTACATGCCGATTGCATGGGTGATGGCCTGGATGCACGAAGGGCTTTTGAGGATAAACGTGCTCTACAACGCCATCGCGAATCGGTGCGGGTGGCAGACCTCGGATTTTGCCCGACATATAAAGCGCAAGGTCAAGAACGCTACTGAAAAAATCACCCACTTTGAAGATGATCTCGTAGAGCAGGCGGTAAGGCTGGGATGCTCGGGCGTGGTCTGTGGTCACGTTCATCGTCCGAACGTAAATGTGCACGAAAATGGCGTGACCTACATTAACACCGGCGACTGGGTGGAGGCTTGTTCTTTCGTGGTTGAGAACGTGGATGGAGACCTTGAGCTTAGGTATTGGAAGCCGATTCTAACGAACGCCACGACGGAAGCCCTACCCAGCAATCACTGAGCCTCAGCCATGCACGGTAACCTAGTAAGGAACAGGGATCTCCTGCATCATTTGGCCGCTGGCCGCATCTGCCACCGATGGCCGAATTATCACCCATTAAATCCTTTCTGTCCACGTGGGCAAATCCCGCGTACCACGTGCGAAAAATGCGCGAGGACGTGGCGGCCGCAAAACATGGCCTAGCAATTTGGCATCTTGGCACGCTGACTCACAACCCCGAGGCGTTTACAACCGGTGTTAGGGGAAAGATGTTTGCGGCATTCGTGCTATCTGGCGCGATCTCGGTAATCGCGCTTCCGATTGGAGTGGCTGCTCAGGTTGCGACCAACAGTGCGTGGGTGGGAATGATCACGCCGATGGCTCTTGGCCACCTGATCAGCAACATCGCATTTCAGTTTATCTGGGCGTGGACGAACCGAGACTTGTACGCACCCCACCGAGGGCTGATCGGCAAAATCATGTCCCTAGAGGAGGACCTGGTGCCGCTGCAGCTAGCAGGATTACGGGTTGCGCTGCCGTTGATCCTGCTGGCGCTGCCAATTAACTCAACATTCGCTTTCATCCTGGAGACCTACTTTCACAATTTGGTCAAGTTCATCCCTATCGGCTTCATCATGGTGGCGGTAGAGATGTTCTTCTTTAATGGCACCTATATTCGGCTGATGGGGAACTTGTTTGAACGGTATTCCGAGCAGCTAACCCTCCGCTACTGCGGAACCAACGACAAAACATGATCGGCGATGGTGGCGGAGGCTAAGGGCTTCCCAGCCGCCTTGGACGCTACTCGCATTCCATTTAGGCGCAGAGGATCGGCCAATAGCTCGCCCACCTGGGCTAGGTCGGCATTGCTCATGGTTTGAATTCCTAGTCCGCGCTCGGTGAGAAATTTGGCATTGTCCTCTTCTTGGCCCGGAATGAGAAAGGGCTGATGCACCACAAACGGGACACCGACGGCCAACGCCTCACTCACCGTAAGTCCACCAGGCTTTCCCACTAAGACGTCGGCCGCAGCCATATACGCGGCCATCTCTTCGGCAGGTACACGCTTAATGATGCGGATTTCGTGCGCGTTCGAGCTAAACGCACCGCTGGACTTCCGGTTCGCCATCGCCGTGTAAGCACGATCGTTTCTACCGCATACCACAACTAATTGCAGGCCGGGAATTTTTGCCAGTTCGGTAACTGCACCCGGGAAATCTCCCGCGCCAATGCCGCCCGCGGTTAGCAGGGCGACCGGTTTATCAATTTCTAGCTGCAGTCGCTGTCGAACTTCCACCATCGGCGGGAGGTTTGCGAAAACTTCGTGGACTGGGATTCCGGTAATCGTAGTTTTGGCCGCTGCACCAGGGGCGCGACGTTCAAGCTCGTCGCGGGACCAGTCTTGCATAACATAGAACCAGTCTGGGTTTCCCCTCAGCCACATCTTGTGCGGGTAAAGATCGGTCACGACGACCGCCATCTTAAATCCAAACTTTTCTCGAAGCCGAGCTAGCCGTGGTTGCGGAAGGCTGTGGGTGCAAAGCACGACGTCGGGCCGAAATTCGCTGACCTGATCGTCTAGCTGCTTGAGAAAGTGATTGTCAGACCAGGTTTGCACAGAGAAGGCAAATCCCGGATTGTCGCTGATGCGATACAGCCATCCCCACGCATCGGGACGATTGCGTACCGTCGCTTCGTAGCCACCGCCGTACCAGGTGCGGAACGCTGGGGGAGCAAATTGCAATCCATCGACGACCTTACTGACCGCTCCACGTTTGCGAAGTGACTCGTCTACGGCAACGGCGGCCGAAATATGGCCGTTGCCGGTACTGGCATGCACGATGAGCACTCGAGGGGCCATTACTTCCCTCCCCGCTTCACGCCAGATCGCGGCGAGGGATCGTTGCCACGTTCCAGTCGTAGCGCATCCCATACGCGGGTGCGGTGGTAACGCTGCAGCATCACTAGGTACAAATCTAAAAGGACCAGACATGCGATGTAGCTGATATATCCGGTTGCCCGTAAAGGGATGAACGGAATCATCAGTCCCAAGCTCAGAAAACCCGCAATTAAATGGATCCTTTCTGCCGCGATCGTATCATTGGTGAAGTTAAACAATCCTTTTCGTGAGCCTCGCTCTTGCGCCGGTCCGCCCGACAACCCGTCTACAAATAACACAACCCGGATGCGGAACCATTCCATCCCGATATTCACATACCCCTGCTTGGTTTCGAACCTTAACGGGGCGAAATACCCTTTGGTACACGGACTTTCGGGGTCGGGTCCTAGCGGCCACGGTAATCCTTCTCGCACCAAATTCCACTGTTTGGCAATGTGGAGGATGGAATACTTGTAAAGCTCAGTGAGAATGCTGGCGATGTGAAACGCAGATAGCATCGCCAGGGCAACCCAGCCAAAAACGCTGGCGTACTTTTGGTATCCAAAGCAAATCGGAACGTAAGTTAGCATCCGCAGACCGTTCGCGCCGGCGTAGTATCGCGCGTCGCGGCGTCCCTTTCGATAACCTTCTATGGGGATAAGAATTCCTTCTTGGAGACCCTCCACCGATGGTAAGCGATGCCAGATTGGGGCGAGAAACGAGTAAAAAGCGCGGCAACCGATTCTCTCCAAAAAGCGCGCCAAACCGACCCATCCCCGGCTGGGCATAATATCAATCGATGCCATTCAACCGCCGCTGGCGAAGACCCACCTTTTCGGAAATTAAAGTCACCGATTCATTTTGGTCTACCCGGCAGCAAACTTTGGTGCGAGTGACCCTCCCGACCCAGTTTTCTCAGTTAGAAAGTACCGGCCGAATCGAGAATTTTCGTCGTGTGATTCGCGGGGAGCACGGAAAGTTCTCCGGATTTTGGTTCAACGACAGTGATGTCTACAAGTGGCTGGAAGCCGTTGCTTACGGCTTGGCGATTGAGGACTCGTCCGAATTACGTGCTAATGCCGACACCGCCATTGACCTGATCTCCCGCACTCAACGTCCCGATGGGTATTTGAACACGTACATCCAGTACGAAAAGCCCGACATGGCTTGGAAGAATCTCAGCATGATGCATGAGATGTACTGCGGTGGCCACCTGCTAGAGGCAGCCGCGGCATGGCATGACGCACTGGGCGACGATCGCCTTCTGAAGATAGCCGTGAAATTTGCGGATCACGTGATGAGCATCTTTGGCCCCGACCGTCGGTTGGGCTATTGCGGCCATGAAGAATTTGAGTACGGACTCATCCGATTGGCGCGGGCCACGGGGGATGCAAAGTATCGAGAGTTTGCCCGATGGCAAGTCGACACCCGCGGAACGCGGCCGTCGCCCTTTGAACCGGAACTGACCGACGAAGTGGCTTTGAGCATGCACCGAGGACAGGTAGGTCAGTGCCTTCGCGACGGAACCTACAACGGGGAGTACTTGCAGGACCATGCCCCGGTGCGAGAGCACACATCGGTGGTGGGTCACGCGGTGCGGGCGATGTACCTCTACATGGCGGCGACTGATCTTGCTGATGGCGAGGATGACGTGGCCATGGAAACCGCGCTGCGACGCTGCTGGGATAGCTTGACCAAACGGCGCATGTACGTGACAGCCGGAATTGGTCCCAGCGGCGATAACGAAGGCTTTACCAACGATTACGATTTGCCCAACGGAACGGCCTATGCCGAAACCTGCGCCGCGATTGGCCTGATCTTCTGGGGTCAGTTGTTACTCGAGCAGACGGGAGAGTCGGACTTTGCCGATATTGTGGAGCGATCGCTCTATAACGGCACGCTCAGTGGCATCAGCATTTCCGGTGATCACTACTTTTACGATAACCCGCTCGAGAGTCGCGGTCAACACGAGCGGACGCCGTGGTTTCCGTGCGCTTGCTGTCCCCCGAATCTCGCCCGGTTGCTCGGAACCATCGGTCAGTTGGCGGTGGGGATTGGCAAAGATGGCGTGGCGCTTCACCTTCCCATCGGGCTAACGGTAGATACTCCACACGCGACGATTTCGGTTTCCGGGAATTACCCGTGGGAAAGTGAAGTCTCCATTTCAGTCGAACCAAAAGCCACGGAACCGTTCTCGGTTGCAGTACGGATACCGGACTGGGCCGACGAGTTGGGTCTGGAGCTGGAGTCGGCCGATGAACCGGCCGACTATCAGGACGGGTATGCGGTGTATCACCGCGTCTGGTCGGCGGGTGATGTGATCAAGGTGGACTTTGGCACGGAGCCGAAATGGGTGGAGGCGAATCCGGCGATTCTGGACGATTTGGGACGGGTCGCCCTATCGTACGGGCCGCTCATCTACTGTGCAGAATCGACCGATAACGGCATCTTGCCGCAGCGCGCCGCCGTGCTGACGGAGCAGGAATTGACCGTGACGCACGAAGAGGGTTTGCTGGGCGGGGTCACGACCATCACTGCGCCGGCGATCGTGGATGCGGATGCGTTTCCCGACGGTCTGTACGCGGATTTGGGCACCATCACGCTGCAAGAACGGGACCTGAAATTTATCCCGTATTACGCCTGGAACAACCGGGGTAAGTCTTCGATGCAAGTCTGGCTACGCCGGGCCTAAAATAGGCTCGGCGGGTAACCTTTGGGAGTGAATTTTAGCCTCTCCGCCGAGCATGAACTAATCCGAGAGACTGCCCATAAGTTCGGGCAAACGGAGGTTTTGCCCGGTCTTCGCGAGCGTGATCGGGCGGCGACTTCTGACCGGGGAATGCTGGACAAAATGGCAGCCGCCGGACTCTTAGGTGTCTCCATTCCGGAGGAGTACGGCGGCTCGGGTACCGATTACATCTCGCTCGGCCTGGTTTGCGAGGAGTTGGAACGGGCAGATTCTACGGCTCGCGTGGTGATGAGTGTCCACTCGGGCTTGCACTCGCTGACGCTATACCAATGGGGAACGGAGGAGCAGCGGCGGCGATCTTTGCCGGATTTGGCGAGCGGTAAGAAACTGGGAGCATTTGGGTTAACCGAACCGGACGCTGGGTCGGACGCGGTGAATCTGCGTACCACGGCGGTGTTGGATGGAGATCACTATGTCCTCAACGGCGAGAAAACTTGGATTTCCTTGGCGGACTATGCCGATCAGTTCTTGGTGATCGCGAAATCGGGCGAGACCCACGTGGCTTTGATTGTCGACCGTAATCTTCCCGGCTTTTCTAGCCGAGCCCTTCACGGCAAGCTTGGGGTTCGGGCGGGCAATACCGGACAGATCTTCTTTGATAACGTGCGGGTGCCGGTGGAGAATCGCCTTGGTGACCACGGCGACGGCTTTAAGGTGGCAATGTCCGCCCTGGATCACGGTAGATACACCGTAGCGGCGGGAGCCGTTGGCATCATCACGGCGTGTTTGGATGCGTGCGTGCCGTACGCAAACGATCGTAAGGTCGGCGGCGAACCGATCGGCAAGAAGCAGCTCGTCCAGCAGATGGTGGCGAGCATGGTCCGCGGTCGGGACATCGGTCGGCTTTTGTACTACCAAGTGGGTTGGATGAAGAACGTCGGAATGCGGCACTCCCGCGAGGTCTCGATGGCCAAGTGGGTGAACTGCGAAGCGGCCTTTGACGCGGCGAACAAGGCAGTGGAATTACACGGCGCCTACGGTTTCATCGACGAATATCCGGTGGAGCGCTACTTCCGCAACAGTCGCGGAGCGATGATTTATGAGGGCACCCACGAGATTCACACGTTGATTCAAGCGGAATATGCGCTCGGCTATCGCGTGGATAAGCAGCTTAAGGTGACCTTGCCCGGATGGCAAGGCTAACCTAATCAACGACCACCGGGCAGTTCACCGGTACGCTTTGGTCCATGGCTACACCTCTGGCAGCTCGAATGCGTCCGACCTCGTTCGACGAGTTTTTCGGTCAGACGCATTTGGTGGGGCCGGGGATGGCTTTTCGGCGGGCGGCGGAAGCGGGAAAACTGGGGTCGGTTATTCTGTGGGGCCCTCCCGGCGTGGGGAAAACCACGCTGGCCGAGATCGTCGCCCGCCTGAGCGGAGCCAAGCTAGAGAAGATTAGTGCGGTAACGGCCGGCGTGGCTGACCTTCGCCGAATAACGGAAGAAGCGCGGAAAGGTGACGGCCCCCTATTCGGTCGCCGACCGACGATTCTGTTTATCGACGAGATTCATCGATTCAACAAGTCTCAGCAGGACGCGATTTTGCCGTTTGTGGAGGACGGCACGGTGACGCTGATCGGGGCCACCACGGAGAATCCGAGCTTTGAGGTGAATCCGGCTTTGCGGAGCCGGGCAAGGGTTTATACGCTCAATCCCCTGTCGGAGGACGAGTTGCGGCAGGTCTTGGCGCGGGGCATGGCTTCCCTGCCGGCCGAGTTGACCGCCGAGGCGGAAGAATTGCTCCTGAACCTCTCGAACGGTGACGCGCGCAGCTTGCTGAATATGTACGAGTTGGTGCGCGGAGTGAATGAGGGCACGATTGACACCCAAGCGGTGCGAAATGTGATTCACGACCGGGCCGCGCTTTACGACAAGAACGGCGAGGAGCACTATAACCTCATCTCGGCGCTACACAAGACGGTGCGGGGATCGGACGTGGACGCCAGCTTGTACTGGTTGGCGAGGATGCTGGAGAATGGCGAGGATCCACTTTACTTAGCCCGCCGAATTGTTCGGATGGCGAATGAAGACATCGGCCTGGCAGACCCGATGGCGATGCTGGTGTGCATTGCGGCGCGTGATACGGTCCAGTTCATTGGTATGCCGGAGGGGGCCTTGGCCCTCGCCGAAGCGGTGGCATACTT
>Ga0114972_10004190_pt1 | contig 10733 bp, 7 predicted proteins | sample M_140807_EF_Meta_FD_87354 | JGI IMG/M metagenome (GOLD analysis project Ga0114972, IMG submission 87354) | Freshwater microbial communities from Lake Montjoie, Canada to study carbon cycling - M_140807_EF_MetaG | ecosystem: Environmental > Aquatic > Freshwater > Lake | place: Lake Montjoie... | reverse complement strand
GAACCTCGCCCGCATTGCGATGTGTCGACACGGCTGCATAAATCGAAGATGCTCTTGAAGGGGCCTTTGCGCTCTCGTTCTTCGGCCAGAGCGTCTCCGACGGATTTGCTGCAACCTTTGATGGCTGAAAGCCCAAAGAGAATCTTACCGTCCTGGACACCGAATTCACCTCGCGAGGAGTTGATGCTAGGTTGCTCGACGACGATGCCCATCCGCTGGCAATCCTCGAGGTGCTCGACGAGCGAATCCTTGCGTTTGAAATTCCGGTTCGCGATATCGCCCGTCAACAGAGCCGCCATGAATTCGACTTTGTAATGGGCTTTGAGGTAAGCCGTTTGATATGCGATCAGCGCATAGGCGGTCGAGTGGCTCTTGTTAAAACCGTATCCTGCGAACTTGAGAATCCTGTCCCAGAAATCCTGCGCGTCCTTCTTGGCCAACCCCAAGTCGACAGCTCCTTGGAGGAACTTCTCCTGGTTGGCCGCGATGATCGATTCTTTCTTTTTGCTGATGGCCTTGATGCAAGTGTAGGCTTTGGCCAATTCGATTCCTCCTAGACGGTTGAGGATTCGCATGACCTGTTCCTGATAGACCATCACACCGTGGGTTTCTTCGAGGATCTCTTTGAGGACCGGGTGCAGGTAGGTGGCCGTTTTCTTTTTGAGTTTGACGGCGATGTATTCGTCGACCATTCCACCTTCGAGCGGACCGGGTCGGTACAAAGCGTTGGTGGCGATGATGTCTCTGAAGTGATCCGGTTTCATGCGTTGCAGCAGATCGCGAATGCCTCCGCTCTCGAGCTGAAACACACCTTTGGTCTCGCCTCGACGAAGCAGCTCGAAGCTCTTTTCGTCTTCGAGTGGGAACTTCATCGGGTCGATCAGGATTCCACGAGTCTTTTGGATCATCTCAACGGCTTTGGAGAGGATCGTCAAGTTTCTCAGGCCAAGGAAGTCCATTTTCAGGAGTCCAGCGGCTTCGACATCGCCCATCGACCACTGGGTGATGATGTCGTCTTTGCCCGAACCACGCATGAGCGGGACGTATTCGGTCAGCGGTTTGTCCGCGATGACCACGGCTGCAGCGTGGGTGCCGATACTCCGCGCCATGCCTTCGACGCGTTGGGCCAAATCGAGCATTTCACCAATTTCGGGATTCTCAGCCGCCTTGCGCAGTTCCTCGTTGCCCTCGATGGCATCCTTGAGTGAGGTCTTTCCATCGTCGGGGATCATTTCGCTGATTTCCGCAACGCGACTGAGGGCGATGTTGATCGTGCGGCCGACATCCTTGATCGCGCCTCGAGCTTTGAGGGTACCGAAGGTGCCGATTTGGGCGACGTTGTCCTCGCCGTACTTGTCCTTGACGTAGCGAATGATCTCGGAGCGGCGGTCTTGGCAAAAGTCGATATCGATATCGGGGGCTTCCAAGCGGCTTTCGTCGAGGAACCGCTCGAAGAGCAGGTCGTATTTGATTGGGCAAACGTGGGACAAGTAGAGCGCATAGCAAACAAGAGCCCCAACACCGCTACCCCGAGCCGTCGCAGGGACTCCAATTTCGCGGGCGTATCGCACAAAATCCCAGACGATCAAGAAGTAGTTCGAGAATCCGAGCTTCATAATCACATTCAATTCACGGTCCAGTCGATCCAGGACGATCTTCGACAACAAGCCATCGCTGCACATCTCGGAGTTATCGACATAGCGTTCGAGAAGACCTTGGATGCACAGGGCGCGAAGGTATTCGTCGGGGCCAGCTTGATCTTTTGGTATTTCGAATGATGGAAAGTTGCGACTTCCAAGATCCAGTTCGATGTTGACGGAGTTGGCGATTTCTTGGCTGCGGGCGACGGCGTGCTCGAGGCCTTGGAAACTCTCGTACATTTCCTCAGGCGAGCGTAGATAGAATTGATCGTTGTCCATCCGCATGCGATTGGAGTCAGTCCGGAATTTTCCGGTGCTGATGCACATGAGAACATCTTGTACGAGCGCGTCTTGACGCTCGGGGTAGTGCGCATCGTTGGTCGCGACCAGGGGCAAGCCCATTCGGTTAGCGATATCGACGGCACCGAGCAACTGTTCGCGTTGGATCGAAATCCCATTGTTCATGATCTCGATAAAGTACCGATCACCAAAGATCTTGCAGAACCAAGCCGCAACGTCTTGGGCTTGGTCGATGGATCCTGCGGTATCGGAGCCTCGGAGGATCAGCCGCGAAAATTCGCTAGACACGCATCCGCTCAAGCAGATGATTCCTTCGTTGTATTCCTCAAGCAGCTCTTTATCGATTCGAGGCTTGTAGTAAAAGCCTTCGAGATGAGCGCGTGAAGCCAGCCGGATGAGGTTGCGGAATCCGGTACGGTCTTTTGCAAGCAGCGTCAGGTGATAAGACGCCTCTTTGGCCGAATCGGCATCGCGGATGAATCGGCTGCCTGGTGCCACGTAAGCTTCGTAGCCAATGATCGGATTGATGCCCGCAGATTTGGCTTTTTTATAGAATTCCAAGGCCCCGTGCAGATTTCCGTGGTCGGTCAGGGCCAAGGAGTTCATCCCGAGTGTTTTGGCTCTTTGAACCAAGCGGTCGATGGTCCCGGCACCATCCAGGAGGCTGTAGTGACTGTGGCAATGCAGATGGACAAACGGCCGTTCGAGAGCCCCAGCAACCTGATCCATGTCAGCGTCCTCCATGAAACATCCATCCAAGAACAGCCGTGGTCAGCGATGTCGCCGGAGACCACGATTCAAAAAACTCAGGAGAGCACCGGCGGCGGCTTCGGTGCACCACATTCTTCGTGCTCGTGCTCGTGCTCGTGCTAGTATAGATATCCGACCCATTGATCCGCAAGTTACCGCAATCCGCCTCGATCAACGATCGGAATCTCCGCAGATCAAGCCTGGATTCGTTTACGAGCACCGTTTCACTGAGCACGAGCACGACGAAATCCGATGCGAGGCACGAACAATGATTAAATGAACCTACCTGCGATCAAACCCCAAACCTTGAACGCCACCCCATCAACCCTGTGTCCATCAACCCAGAATCGTTGATTAGTTCGGTACCTCTTGGGCTTCAAAACCGGCTCGGGAGATGGCCTTGAGCGTCGATTCCAAATCCAGCTTTCCTTTGTATTTGACGAAAACGATCGGATTGTCGATCACGTCCGCTTCCTTTTGAGGAGCCAATTCGATGTCCAGGACACCTTTCTGTTTTGCAATCGCAGACTTGACCGACGGGTAGCAACCGCTCGGGCAGGTCATGCCTTCAATCTTTAGAGAAACGAGCTTGGACTCGGCAGATTCTTGGGCATCGCTGTCCAGGGAGCTAGGGGTTGCCGCTGAAGAAGAGGGCAACGATTGATTGCAGGACTGCTCGCAACCTTGGAAAACGATGGGACTTGCAGAAAGTGCCAGCAGACAGAAGAGCCGAAGCTTTGCAGACATGGTTTGGATTCTCCTACAAGGGATGAAAAAGGGTGCGGTGAGGAAACCGGGAACGGTCCGTTTACCCCTTAGTATCTTAGATCAACCTACCGCATTTGGGAACCTCAGGATCCGATGGAAATTCCAGGGTTCTCAAATAGTCTTAACCAGTACCGAGCCTACGAAAACTTTCCGCGTCGGCTATAATCTAGCGGACTTCAAAGAAACACTTCCTAGAATTCACAGCCAAACCTAAGGCCTTGGACGCAACCCAAGGCTCCCTCCAAATCTCGATCAAGGTGAAACGACGCATGCGACGAACGATTTCCAAGAACACGTTCTGGGTGACTCTGCTGGCTCTGACGAGCTTCCCTGCTGGTTTGCAGGCTCAAGAGAAATTCGATTCGACAGCCGTAGCGGCTCAGGGGATCGCCAAACTGAAGGTCAAGCCCAAGGATTGGCCTCAGTGGGGTGGAACGGCCGAGCGCAACAACGTACCTGACTCGGGTCCACTCCCAGTCGCATTTGACGTGAAGACGGGGAAGAACATTCGCTGGTCGTCGGCCCTCGGCTCGGAAACGTATGGCAACCCTGTCGTCGCCAACGGTAAAGCTTACGTGGGGACCAACAACGGCTCGGGCTATGTCAAGCGTTATCCAGCCACCGTCGACTTGGGTTGCTTGGTTTGCTTCGACGACACGACTGGAAAATTCCTATGGCAGCACAGCAGCGAAAAGCTCCCCACGGGTCGCGTGCACGATTGGCCTAACCAAGGCATCTGCTGTGCACCACTGATCGATGGCGACCGTCTATGGTACGTCACGAGCCGAGGCGAAGTGGCTTGCTTGGACACCGAAGGCTTCCTCGACGGCGAGAACGACGGGCCTTTCAAAGAAGAGACCAACGAGAATCAGGACGAAGCGGATGTGATTTGGAAGCTTGACATGATGGCCAAGCTTGGAGTTTCACAGCACAACATGTGCAGCTGCTCGGTCACCTGCGTGGGCGACTTGCTCTTCGTCAATACATCCAACGGGGTCGATGATGGTCACATCACCGTTCCAGAGGAGAAAGCTCCAAGTTTCATCTGCTTGAATCGCTTCACCGGCGAAGTTCTCTGGACCGACAACACTCCCGGAGCGAACATCCTCCACGGACAGTGGTCCTCACCGGCTTATGGGGTCCTCGGAGACGTCGAACAAGTCATCTTCGGCGGCGGCGACGGATGGCTCTACAGCTTCGATGCCAAGGGCGAAAACGGCAAAGCGAAGTTGCTGTGGAAGTTCGACAGCAATCCCAAGGATTCGGTCTACAAGCTCAACGGAGCGACGCGAAACCACATCATCGCCACTCCGGTGATCTACGACGGAAACGTTTATGTGGCTGTCGGTGAAGACCCCGAGCACGGCGAGGGTGGCGGACACCTTTGGTGCATCGACCCGACCAAGCGGGGGGATGTCAGCCCAACTTTAGTGTACAACTCCAAAGATCCAACGGTGACGATTGCACCGAAGCGCAAGCAAGCGTTGGTGGCAGCCGACGGAGACCTGGAACGCGACAACCCCAACTCTGCAGCCCTATGGCATTACATCGGTGCCAACCCCAAAGACTTCGAGCAGACCATGCACCGCACCTGCGGAACCGTCGCGATCAAGAACGATCTTCTGATCATCGCTGACTTTTCCGGAGTCGTTCATTGCTTGGACTCCAAGACCGGAACGGCCCATTGGACCCACGATATGCTCGCCGCTTCATGGGCTTCCCCACTGATCGCCGACAACAAGATCTACATCGGTGACGAAGATGGCGATATCCTGATCTTCGAACTCTCTCCAGAGAAAAAAGAGATCGCTGAAATCAACGTCGGTTCAGCAGTCTACACCACCCCGATCGCAGCCAATGGCCGAATCTATATCGCCAATAGAAACCAACTCTTCTGCATCGAGGAAGGGACGCAGTCCGAAGGGGTCAAGTAGTCGATACCGAGACGGATTCCAACGGCGGGTTTCCACCATCTGCCGGAGTCCCAAACCGTTTCAAGAAAAGGCCGTTTCTAAACAGCCATTTCTTGAACTACGATTTCTTGAACCGCGATTTCTTGAACCACTGAGAGTTTGAAAACACGGTAGCTTTACAGGCCTACTGGTCAGCCACAGGCCTGCGATAGCTACTCGGTGCTTTCGGGGCTCTTTGCGGCCGAATGTCGACTTACGAACCTCCCGTCCCCGCTAACAAACCGACTCGGTTGATCCAATCATGGAACAAGCCACCCCAGCCGCCACTTCCTCCGAGCCGACTTGGAAACCCCTGACGGCAAAACAGCGTCGTGTGCTCGGGACGCTTATGGAGAAATCCAAAACCACCCCTGACGCTTACCCGATGACCTACGCTGGTCTAACAACCGGCTGCAACCAAAAAAGCAATCGAGCGCCGATCACCAACTACACAGGTGAGCAGATCGAGGCGATCGTCGATGAACTACGGGGATTGGGGGCCGTGGCAATCGTCCAAGGAAGCGGGCGGGTCACCAAAGTCCGCCACTATGCGTACAACTGGCTTGGACTCGACAAAGTCGATGCGGCGGTGATGACCGAACTTCTCTTGAGAGGCGAACAAACCCTCGGTGAACTTCGTACCCGTGCCTCGCGCATGGAGCCAATCCAAGACCTCGATGAGCTCAAGCGGATCGTCGATGGACTCATGCAAAAAAATCTCGTCGTGGAACTGACACCTGCTGGCCGTGGCCAAGTCGTTTCGCATAACCTTTACCCAGAGTGGGAACTCGCAGCCGTCACCAAGAGCGTAGCAGCTGGGATTTCTGCAGCCGGTGTTGGAGCCAACTCGGATGAATCCCAGAGCGGTTCGGATCAATCTCCAGCCTCTTCCAGACTAGTCTCCTCGAACTCAGGACTTGCTGCCCAAGTCCAGGCGCTTGAAGAGAAAGTCGCCGCATTGAGCCAACGCCTCGAAAAGCTCGAACTAGTGTTCGAAAAAGAACTTGGAAACAACAGCTGACTGAGTTGGATCGACTGCACAAGTCTTGACCGAAAGGCTACTATTTAGGCTTCTTAGAGATACATCGACCGACCTAGCAACGTTAGAACCCTCGGAAAGCCGATCTGGATGGCCAAGCCAAAAGCGCTCATCGTCAGAGCACCTGGAACCAACTGCGATATCGAGACAGCTTATGCATTTGAATTGGCAGGTGCGCAAGCCGTCAGGGTCCATGTCAATCAATTGATCGAAAAACCGACCCTGGCTGACTCTTTTCAAATCCTGTGTTTTCCCGGCGGCTTCAGTTACGGCGACGATATCGCTGCTGGACGAATTGCTGCGGTCCAGTGGCAGACAAAGCTGGCCGATGTCCTGAGCGTCTTCCAAACCCAAGACCGATTGGTCCTGGGAATCTGCAACGGGTTCCAAATCATGATGCGACTCGGAATCTTCTTCGATGCAGACGAAGAAACACCGTCAGCCACTCTGACATGGAACACACAAGGTCGCTTCGAAACACGCTGGGTTCATTTAAAACCGGAATCCGACCACTGCGTGTTCCTGCGAGGCATCGATCAAATCTATTTGCCGATGGCGCATGCCGAGGGCCGACTGCTCATGCGCGACGACCAAGCCTCCAAGGAGATGATGGCTCGCAAACAAATCGCCGTTCGCTACTGCGATCCCAATGGCCAAACCGGCAATGAAGCGCTCGAATTCCCAATCAACCCCAATGGAGCCCAATGGAATATCGCCGGTATCTGCGATCCGACCGGGCGAATATTCGGCTTGATGCCCCACCCAGAACGCTACCTCGACCCAACCAACCATCCCTCATGGACCCGACATTCGAACTTGCCCGAACACGGTGAAGGGCTCAAAATCTTCAAGAACTCTGTCGAGTATTTCGCCTGATCGATCTGTATGAAAGTCCTTGCATCCTCCGCCCAAACTTACGCTTTCATCGACCAGTTGCGAATGCAAGGCAAGCGTGTTGGCGTCGTCCCTACCATGGGTGCCTTGCACGAAGGACACCTATCGCTGGTCCGCAGAGCGAAACAGGAATGTGATGTTGCCATCGCGACGATCTTCGTCAACCCAGCACAATTCGGACCCAACGAAGACTTCCAGAAGTACCCTCGAACCCTTGAAGGCGACCTCGATCATCTTCACTCAAGTGGCTGCGATGTAGTTTTCACTCCAACAAACGACCAGATGTACCCATCGGGGCACACGACCTTCGTAGACCCACCGATTGTTGCAAATGATTGGGAAGGAAAGATTCGTCCGGGACATTTTAGGGGTGTGGCCACGATCGTTCTGAAACTCTTTCAAATCATTCCAGCCCACGTTGGCTACTTCGGCAGAAAAGACTACCAACAAGTCGCGGTGATTCGAGCCATGGTCCGGGACCTAAACCTGCCGATCGCCATCGAGGCTTGTGAGACGATCCGCGAGCCCGACGGCCTAGCCATGAGCAGCCGCAATCGCTACCTTTCTGAAGAAGAAAGACACAGGGCACTGGGACTCTCACGCGCGCTTCGCGCAGGGCAAGCGTTGATCGAGCAAGGATGCACGAGTGGACCGGTGGTCGAACAGGCAATGCAACGCGAGTTGATATCAGCTCCAGTCGATTCGATCGACTATGCAGCCCTGGTACACCCCGAAACGCTCGAGCGGGTCGAATCGATCGGTGGTCCCGTCGTTGGAATCATCGCGGCTCGTGTTGGCTCGACCCGCCTGATCGACAACGCAACCTTCGCCATCCCTTAGCAAGGATCCTTTTGATGCGGCAAACACTTTTTTATCTTCCGCACCAAGTCGGTCCGCTTCCACTCTTTGGTCTTCTGAGCTGGTCGATGCTCGGTCTGGCTCTGTACTTTGGGATTACGCTCCTGTACAGCAGCAAGCAACCCAAGGGAAATTCAGCCCTATTCGACGGCCTGTTCAACTGGCTCATCGGGGCTGCTGTACTTGGCTTTGTCCTTCCTGCGGTCGAAACGAAGGTGGCTGCGGGGACGCCCGACCAGATCGTCGTAGGTTTACCAGTCCGGGGCTATGGCCTGATGATGATGCTCGGAGTGCTCTCGGCCGTTGGGATCTCGTATCGCCGCGTACTGAAAATGGGAGTCCCCAAAGAATCCTTCTTGGGCTTGGTCCTCTGGACCGTCATCGGGGGATTGCTCGGAGCACGACTCTTTTACATTGTGCAGAAATGGAGCGAGCTCGAAGGTGCCAACATCGCCCAAAAACTATGGACCGCGCTGCAATTCACCGAAGGAGGATTGGTGGTCTACGGAGCCATCCTCGGAGGGATTGCAGGGATTGTCGGTTGGACCATCCTCCAAAAGGTTGCCCCACTTTCACTGCTCGATGCGATCGTTCCGGCATTCTTTATCGGCCTAGCCTTCGGTCGCATCGGCTGCTTGCTCAACGGATGTTGCTATGGCGGAGTTGTCGAATCAGGCCTGCCATCGATCCAGTTTCCACGCGGCGCACCGGCTTACATGGATCAACTCTCCTCGGGCCGGCTCCTAGGTATTCATACCAAAAAGAGGGACACACAGAACGCCAACATCGAGTCGATCGATCCGGGCAGCTGGGCGGAAAATCATGGCGTGCAATCTGGGCAGACCCTCGATTCGCTCCAGATAGGGATCGTGCCCCAAACCCCAGCCAAGCAAGCCGAGGCGGTTCGCAATCATATGCCTCCAGATTTAGAGGGGTTAGTAAGAACCGACCAAGTCCGCATGGTCGTGCGCGATCTTCCCAACAAAAGCCTACCTGTGCATCCCTCGCAGATCTATGCGTCGCTGACCGGCTTTCTGCTTTGCTTCTGGAGTCTGAGCATCCCGAGATGGATCCAGCGCCCTGGATTGGTCTTCGGATCCGGATGGTTAGTCTACGGAATTTTGCGATTCCTCGAGGAGATCGTCAGGGTGGACGAAGGTGGCCAGTTCGGCACCGACCTGAGCATCGCGCAGTGGGTCAGCATTCTCGGCATCGTCTTCGGCTCGATTTTGACGGTCTACTCGCTGGTGCGATCCCAAGCCAACTCCAACCCAGTGACCACGCCAACGTAATTCGATCCGATACCAACCATGCACGTCCTTACCAAACTTTCCTCGCTCAAAACTCCGGAGTTGTTTCGTAAGCACGTCGAGTCCCTGGGCATCGATATACAGCTTGATACCCAAGTTCATCAGCCGACGGACAGTCCGCTGATGAATTCGCTGCGGTGGAATAATCGCACAATCGGAAATAGGATCGCTGTCCAGCCGATGGAAGGTTGGGATGGAACGACCAGCGGCGGAATCAGCGAAGCGATGATTCGTCGTTGGCGACGCTTCGGCGAATCGGGAGCCAAACTGATCTGGGGTGGCGAAGCGATGGCGGTGCGTCCCGATGGCAGGGCCAATCCCAACCAACTGATCTTGATCGAGGCCAACCGTGATGGAATAGGGCAACTGCTCGCTGAATTACGCCAGTCCCATCGCGAGCACTGGGGAAAGACCGACGACTTGGTGATAGGCTGTCAGCTGACCCACTCGGGCCGCTTCTGCAGACCCAACGACCACCATCGATGGGAACCGCGAGTCGCGCACAGGCATCCGTTGCTCGACAGCAAGTTCAGAGTTACCGAGAGCTGTTTGCTCACCGAGCAAGAGATCCTGGGTTTAATCGACGATTATGTCCGAGCTGCGAAACTGGCCCATGCCATCGGCGCCGACTTTGTCGACATCAAGTGTTGTCATGGCTATTTGTTGCACGAGTTCTTGTCGGCTCGAACCCGACAAGACGCGTTTGGTGGCAGCCTCGAAAATCGAGCCAGGATCGTCATCGAGATCATCCAAAGAATACGCAAAGAGGTTCCCAGCCTAGGCATTGGGGTCCGCCTCAGCGCCTACGATTCGATTCCCCATGAACCAAATCCCGAGACGGCCAACGACAGCAAACTTGGTCAAGGCCGACCTCGTGCACATGATCATTTGATCCCCTATCAATGGGGATTCGGCATGAATATCCAACGACCTACCGAGATCGATCTTACCGAACCACTGCAATTCATCCAGTGGATTCGAGGCGAGGGAGTCGATCTTCTAAACGTCACGGCCGGGAGTCCCTACTATACCCCTCACATGCTTCGACCGGCAGCTTTTCCTCCGTCGGACGGCTACCAGCCACACGAGGATCCGCTCGTGTCGGTGGCCAAGCATTTCCATGTCACGAAGCAGATCAAGCAGGAGAATCCCGGTCTGTTGGTCGTGGGGTCCGGCTATTCGTACATGCAAGAACATCTTGCTGCATCGGCGGTCCACAACG
>Ga0114972_10004189_pt1 | contig 10733 bp, 7 predicted proteins | sample M_140807_EF_Meta_FD_87354 | JGI IMG/M metagenome (GOLD analysis project Ga0114972, IMG submission 87354) | Freshwater microbial communities from Lake Montjoie, Canada to study carbon cycling - M_140807_EF_MetaG | ecosystem: Environmental > Aquatic > Freshwater > Lake | place: Lake Montjoie... | reverse complement strand
CGGCGCGCCTGGTGGGGGGGGTTTCACCCTGGCACTCTCCGCGGCATCCTCTCATGATCCCGGGGTGGCCCCCAGCCCCCCACTGGAGGTTTCCTTGGCCGCAGTGGCCTCAGCCTCCATGGGTGGCGTACCCGCCCTGAAGCAAGCCCACGCAGCCTGGTGGGCCTCCTACTTTTCCCAGTCCAGCGTGTCCCTGGATACCGCAGCAGGGGACGTGGAGTCATTTTGGTGGACGGCCATCTATGCCCTGGGGGCGGGTTCAAGGGCTGGGGGGGTGACCATGGACCTGTGGTCCCCCTGGCGCACCACAGACTATTCACGATGGCGATCCAACCCCACCATGGACTACAATCAGCAGGCCCTTTACAGTGGGGCAGTGGGGGCAAATCACGTGGAGGTGCTGCAGCCCTACTATGATTTTATTGCGGACGCGGTGGCCAGTGGGGGGCCAGGCGCGGAGTCGGAAGCCCTGGGCTGCCCGGGGGGGGTGCACCTGAGCGTGGACCTAGCGCCCTTTGGGCTGAAAATGGGTGTGTTTGGGGAGGTCCAAGCTTGGAACATTCGCTCCAATGCCGCCTACGCGGCAGTGCAGTACGCCTACCACTGGGGGGCCATGCCCCACGATGACCCGGAGACCCTGGCATGGCTGGAGGCCTACGCGTGGCCCTACCTCACTGCGGTTGCAAGCTTTTGGGAGTGCTACCTCAATAAGACCCTCATTCCGGGAGCCCCCGATGGGTACCTCTACTACGCGCTTCAGGATTGCGACGGAGATGAGGGCTGCAACCCCCAGGGCAATGCCGTGTGGTCCATCGTTTACATAGCAAGGCTCCTAGAAACCCTCCTCAGTATGGCAGCCGCCACGGGGCGGACCCCGGGGGCTCGCTGGGCAGACATTCTCACTCACCTCCCCCTCATTCCCACCTGGGAGTACCATGGCGTCACTGTCCTTGCGGACTATGGCCTGTGCACCCTCACGGGGGGGCCCTGTAACACGGAGGGCTGGGGGAAACAGAGCGGATACCTTCACTCAATTTGGCCGGGGGAGATACTATCCATGTCACACTCCAATACCACACTTCTCGCCGCGGCAAATGCCACCTTTGAGCTCACTGCCTGGGGCCAGGACAATTCCTTCAGCTGGGTGTATGCCTCCGCTGCCCGCATAGGGTGGCCACCCGCTGACACTCTGCGCCGCTTCCAGGCAGAGCTGAGGAGCAACAGCCGCCCCAATCGCCTTGTGGCCTTTGGTGGGCTTTGCAGCGACTCCCTGGGGGCTGTGGCCTACGTGCATGATGCCCTAGTGCAGGGACAGGAAGGATTCCTCCGACTTTTCCCCGCTTGGCCCGCAAACCTCAGCGCTGCCTTCTCTACACTGCGCATGCGGGGGGCGCTGCTGGTGAGCTCAGAGTTTGTGGGGAGGGCGGGGTGGGAAGGGCGTGTGGCGGGGCTGACGGGGGGAACCCTCAATGTGACTGTGGCGTGCCAGGCGACAAGCTCTGTCACGCTCCTTAACCCGTGGCCGGGGGGTGCTGTGTCTGTGAGGGACACTGCCACTGGGCTGCAGCAGGAGCTCAGTGAGTGTGTGACTGTGTGTGTGACTGTGTGTGTGTGTGTGTGTGTGTGTGTGTGTGTGTATGAGAGTGCCTTGTTTTTCACGGGGGAAAAGTAATAAATAAACCACACACACACACTGTTCATTTTTTTTCTCCGCAGGGTGGGGTCACGTGGGCGGAGTGAATGGCGGACTTTCATTAACCTGGGATGGACGGGCGGGGCACTCTTACGTTGCCACGTGCCAGGGGGCACAGTGCGTGGTAGCGGATTAACGCACCCACCAGGCCTGGCCGGCCACTAACAGTAGTCCTAGGGCTTGGGCCAGGGGGGGAGTTCGTTAGGACCCTCCCAGGCCCCGAATAGGATTCCTAACCAGGGAGGGTCTGGACCCCCCCCCCCCGGGGCTGAAAAAACTGGCCCGGCCTGGCCTGGCCGGCCTGACCCTGGCCGGCTGAGCAGTCTCTCCTTTTTTTTTTTTCGTCCTCGTTCTTCGTTCCCGAATTTTTTTTTTCAATCGTCGTGAAGAGAGTTAAATATTGATGAATGGTGTTGATTTGATAACCCGAAACATGGGGGGTGGTAACGCATCGGAGCAATCAGAGGAGGAGGGTGATATATCATCACAGAATGCTACCCCCTGTAGTTTTTCTAGTTGCCACGAAGTCCCCTTGCTGCCTTTTAAATGTGATGGCTGTCGCAAATACTATTGTTTGTCTCATCGCTTGGTCCATGCTCATAATTGTTTGAATTCAAGTTCAGTAAACAACTCAGTTTTCGTATGCCCTATCTGTAGGGGTGGTGTCACAATTGTCCCTGGGGAGTCCATACACGTGACTTTTGAAAGGCACGAGAGGGGGCAAGAGTGCATTCAAAAACGAGGAGTAAAGCGGGCCCCAAAATGCCCCGTAAAGGGTTGCAAGGAGCGATTGGTTAAGGGTATGGCAGTAGATTGTGCGCAATGCAAAAGGCAGCACTGTGCCCTCCACAGATCTGAGCACAATTGCCAACCTGTTGCGCCAGCCAGAACGATGTCTAGACTGGTATCCGCGTTCACAGCACCCCCAGCTACAAAAAAATCTCTGCCCCCTCTTCCATCAACGGCAATATCTACTTCCCCTAAGGCCAAGGAAAAAAGTCACAAGGAGCTTTTAAAGGAGACGGCAGCCAGAAGGCAAGGAGGCGCTGCAGGCTCCACTAGCCCCCCTCCCAGCGGCGGGAGTTCCGGTGGCGCAGCACCTAAGAGTCCATGTACAATATCCTGAATAATGAAAATTAGTTTTCTAAATAACAATTAAACCTAACCCTAAAATCAATGGCGGGGTTGCTTCACCCCCACGTCACCCCTACTCCCTGAACTTTTCCTTTTGCCCAAAGCCCCCTCTACCTCCAACTCCTCCTCCTCCTCCTCCTCCTCCTCTGTCTCAACCTCATCATCTACCAATTCAATTCCATCTTCAACGGTCTCCATGAGCTCCCTGGAGCTCTTAGCTGCCACGAGGTCGCAGAATGAGGTGAAGTAAGCATGGGCCTCCATCTGACCCACGATTTCTGGGCCATTGAACACCACCAGTGTGCGCATGGAGGGTGCGTGGCGAAGATCAGGGAGGAGTTTTGGTGTGACCACAAAGAGCTGTCGAGAAACCACGGATTTTTTTTGTGCCTTGGCTCCAGGAAGGGGCCGTCCCTCGCCGTCCACGGCATCAAACACTCTAGCCAGGATTTGCATCACCCCGCGCTCATACATGGGATCCATGCCCTGATTGATCTCATCCACCAGGCGGAAAGGCATAGGGGTTGAGTCTTGCATGGCAAGGAGTACCAGCATGGTACTTACCGCACGCTCCCCCCCACTGTGGCGTGTGGCGCTGAGTATGGAAGGCTCGTCATTTTGTCGGAAACTAACCTTAACTTCCAAACCCCAGTTGAGGACGTTTGAGTCAGGAGCATTGAGCTCAACAGAACCTGCATTTTTAAGGTCTGCCATGAAACTGGAGAAGCGCTGGCTCATGCTACTTGTAATAGACGTGACATCGTTTTTGAAGGCGGCAACCCGTTGAGCCATTGTATTGGCAGCGGAGGAGAGAGAGGACTGGATTTCAGCCTTTTCAGCGTTTAGCTGCTCAAGCTTTGCCACCAGCTGATCGTACTTCTTTTTCGTCTCGGGATCAATCTGAATCAAAGCCAGCTCCGCCTTTTTGGTCTCGCATTCAGAAGAGATATCATCAAGACTCAACTTTAAGGGGTTCTGTTTCACGTAGTCGTTGAGCCAAGTCTTGTCATCCTTCTCTAAACTTGTATACGCTAGGACGTACTCGTTAGCCTGAGGGGAAGGGGTTTAAGTCAAAAGGGAGAAGAGGGGGTGATAAATAGGCATTTTTTTTGTTTAGAGAGAATGTGGAGGAGGACGCAACACAACAACAACGTACACATTTCTCTGATTGCTCTCTCAACTTCCTGGCCTCATCTGCTCGACACCCGATTTCCTTTTCCAGCTCCAGCTTTCTTTTATTCAGCTTGGCTTGCTTAACATTCAAAGCTCTGGAAACCTCATTCTCCCACTTCAACTGGAGCGAGAGGGATGCGTGTGCTTCCTCAAATGTCGCTAAGTCTCTCGCAAGGGAGGTCAGGTTTTTAGCATGGATAAGAACGCGCTCTTGAACTTTCCTCAACTCCAAAACCGCCCGCTGTTTCTGTTCTGGACCCCCGCCAGCACTATCAAGCTCATCCTCGCACTCCTTGACCATTTTTACAGCTCCGAGATAGCGCAACTGCTGAGTCTTGAGCTTTTTCTGGTTTTCCTTCACTTCCACTAGAAGCTTATCGGCGGAATCCAACTCCCCCCGTAAGGCCCTCAGGCTCCCTTCCAAATCCTTCAAGGCCTTCAGTGCCGCATCCTCCTCCATCTCCTTCTTTTTCAGCTCGTCCCTCAGCAAAGCAGCTTTCTTGGGGTCCACGTTGTGCACAAAAATTTCAGGGGGTCGAAAGGTGGAGCGGGAAAAGTGCGACATGAAGGACACTTGACCTGTCGGAAACAGAAAGTGATAGCCCAAAAGATTCTTATCGCCATTGGCTTTGGAGTACGCCACTAACTTCTCTACAGTTTTGGGGTCAGTGGTGACAAACTTTTTATGAGCTTCGATCTTATTCACCAACAAGGCCATGGCGAGGTCCTCAGTAGTGATGTAGTCCAAGCAGCACTTAAGGTCCTTGAGATCCAAATCCTCGGCGAGTTTGGTGGCTGTTGCAGAGGCCCCCTTGGCCAAGATCAACGCTTGAGCTGCTTCAGTTTCACTTATAATGGAAACGTTGAGGGAGGTTGTCATTTTGAGTACCTCGTTGGCATCCTTGGAGTTTCTGCAGACAACACCCTTGGTGAATTCCGTAACACAAGCTTTTTCCAGCATGGGGGCGAGGCTATGATTAGACAGAGCCATAGTTAGGACGGGTGAGATGCAGACTTCATCCACGAAAAATCCCTTACGCTTAGCAGCAGTCTCCACTTTCAGGATGTCATTGTACCAAAACTTGGACTTGCCTTCAATGGCTCTCATCCTAGCTACTCGTGCCGTCTCCTCCTTTTCACAGAGGGACCTCTTTTTCAAAACCTCCTTTTTCAGATTATTTAAAACCTGTTGGGCCTCGTCTACCTCATCCATTTTATTTTGAACGCTGGATGCTAGACCGCTCGCTTTGCTCTTCAGGTCATCCAGCGCTTCCTTTTTTGAGAACTTTTCCACCTTTTCCTCCAGTCTTTTCAGCTCTACCTTTGCGAGGCCTTCAACTTTCCGCGCCTTAGCTAAACTAATCTCTAGCTTTTTTGAATTTTTATCCATCTCCGAAAAAGCATCGTAAAGCGTCTCCAACTCGTCGCCTCCTTCCTCCAACTGACCTTGCAGTGTGACTAAGTCCTTGCTCACTCTCGTCCGGTGACCTTTTGCGGTCTGAAACTCCAGTTCAATTTCATTCACCCGTACCTTGGAGGAAGCAAGCTCCTCTCCCAGGGCGGGAATTTCCTTTGCCAAGACGGCCAGCTCCGTCGTTTCAGCCTCCATGGGGGCGCTCTCCTTCTCCTCTGCCTGCTTCTTGAGCAAGTCTCTTCTGGCGGCTAAAAGCTGCACGGTCTCCAAAAGTCTGAGCTCCCTCTCTATCTTCCCATAGGCTTCCCAGGATTTCAGACCTCCAGCGAGCTTTTGCTTCTTGTTGGTAGTCTCCACGATGCTCAGGTTCAAGGACTCCATGTTTGTACTTGCGCCCTCCTGGGTCTTGCTCATCCGCCCCAAGTCCTCGTAGTTTGCAAAGTGTTCACTGGAGATGGCCTGCAGAGTGTTTCGCAGAAGATCTGTGGATTTCATCTCAGAGAACTTCCCCACCTTTTCTTGTGGTAGGAATTGAGTGTTGTTTCCCACCCTAATGTTCAGCTCCCGTAGCATCCTCTTCACATCTTCAGCGGGGCGAACTTCACCGTCCAGCTTCCAAGTACTCTGTACCTTGGGTTTGACAGACGACAAGATCTTTTTCAGGACCCTGGTCAAGGTAATGTTCTTGTTTCCGGTTCCCTGCAGCTCAATGGTGACGGAGGCCATGGTAGCACCGTGCATAATGTAGCCTTGAAGATCTTGCGATCGGTCCATGTCTGAAGGCTCTCCCCCGAGACACAAACAGATAGCGCACACTATACTACTCTTTCCTGTACCGTTGTGACCCAACACGAAATTAATACGGGAGGAGGGGCGGATTTCCGCAAACTTGTGCGTCATAAAATTATTCAGGATGATGCGTTTGATACTGTGGTTTTGTAATGTGTTTGTGTTGTGGATGGACTTCAGAGAGAGGGGATTTTGTAAAAAATTTGGGTACATATAGCGTGCTACAAACCTTCCCAAACAAAAGTCTGTGTGCACAGAGCTGGGAGTAGACATTCTCGCTCCCAACTGTATATACTTTTTTTTTGTAGCCTTTCCGGGGCACCCATCCGGTCGCCTGACCGACCAGGCCGGTCGGCATGTGAAGAAACATTTCGCATTAAGAGGATATACGTTTTTGTGGCCAATGAGTGGGGAAAGATTAGCCCGCGCCCTTTCTGAAATCCAGGCATGTTTAGAAGAGCAACGTCGAGAGCGTGACGATGCGCTCCGTCAGGCTGCTGAAGCAGAGGTTACCATAGAGAGTGTGCGGACTGCGAGCGCTGAGCGTGAGGCTACATTGGTTGACGCTAACACTCGTCTCCTGGCCCAAGTGGAAGAATTATCCACAACAGTAGCGAGAATGCACTCACAGGTGGGTTTCTTTGTTGGTTGCATCGAATCTATGGCCCTATTAAAGCATTTGCGCATTTCATGAAAGGCTTTACCTTATCCAAGCTTACCTCACCACATCGCCTCCTCTCGTTTACCCACGCTCCATTGAGGACCATAGATAGTTGAGTTAACGAGAAGTCAAAATAATGCTTTAGTAAGCAGGGGTGCCAGTGGTCACTTAGGCTCCGTTAGCGCTACCCCTGGTCCCTATCCCCGCTCGCTGTCCTCCCTGGAGGTGACAGCCGTTGCGGGCAGTGGGGAGGGCACGGGGAAGTCCGCCCTGATACAGTCAGTGCGATTGAGTACCAATAGTGAGCCAAGCGGAACTGGGGAGGTTTTTGTGGGGGAGGACACCATGCGCATGAGCCCTACGCTGGGTCAACCAAGGAAAGGGGGTCCACCTCTCCCACAACCTCGGCAGTCCTCCTCCTCCTCCTCTGTACCCACGGCGTCATCTAGTACCGCAGTGGGTGCGGGCCTGGCCAGCATGTCGCAGGCTGCGGCTGCCGCTAGTTCAGTTGCACTGCACACGGCGGGAGCGGAGAGTGCTATGGGTGGAAGCGGTTTGGTGATGGGGGCTCCCCGACCTGACGTGGGTGCGGGTTCCTACGATTATGATGAACTCTCCGGGATGAGGGGAAGTGTCAACTTGAATGCAGTGGCTACAAATACCAATGGTTTTACTAGTGGAAATAACAGCAGCAGCAAGGGGGGGGGTAGTAGCGGTTCCCCATCCACCACTAGGGGGCTGCCTGCAGCCAGCAACAGCAACCCCAACCCCCCCCCTCCTTCGTTGGCGGCGGCAGCTCCCGTTACCTCCCCCCCTGCAATGACCACACAGGCGTTTTTTGCACTCCTCACGCGTAATGTCGCCCCCAGTAATTTGGAGACGCTCATGCACGCCCTCAGCGTGTTCAACCAGGGGCGCATAGGGAAAGGTGACCTTCTGGGAATCGCTGAAAAGACGCTCATGCTTCCTCCTGGGGCGCCTGTGAAGGACAGTGGACTGCCAGATCTCGTGGCAGTGTTCAAAAAAATTGTTTTAAGAATGTAACTTAATCATTTTGGGTAACTATTATTTAATGGGCGTTCATCCACCACAAGATTGAGTCGAGAAACTGGACTTCGTTCAGCCCTTACGGCCTCACTAGCCAACTTTGCCCTCAAATCAGATTCAAATATCGACCTGTTGAGCTTTAAAGTGAGGTGAGCCATTTGACGATCATATGACGCACGCATATCTTTCAGGGCTGTTTCACACCTTTTTACTTCGCCCTCTGCCTTCTGGGCACGTAAAAGATTCGCAGAAGCTTCAGCCTGTGCCAATTCTAGGGAAGATATGGCATCATTTGTAATTTTGCGAAGTAAGTCGCAGTCTGCCTCTGATTGAAGTAGCCGCAAGTGTAAATCCAATGGTGCGCCATGATCAGCGGCGCACTCAAAGGAGCTCACAAATGGCATGGCATAAATATACCGAAGAATTTATAAGAGGGGAAAGAGGTGGTTAAGATGTGATGTCGAGGATGGAGATGGATATGTTTGAAACTAATTGCCTTTCTTTCTTTTCTTCTTTTTTTTCTTCTCACCTGCTTCTCACACTTGTCACAAAGCCACCTGGTTGGGTATGAGATATGGAACGAAGAGACAATATGTGGTTAATTTTCTTAAGCTCGTTACTTGTTATACAAGGGCTCCCCAACACTGCTGAAACAGTCTTATTAACTGATTATGTGGAGTCGTTTGGCGCCCGGTGTCTCGATGGTAGTCCACAGCGCATTTGGATCCAGCGCTCCACTACAGGCAGTAGAAAGTGGGCTTTCCACTTCATGGGAGGGGGATGGTGCACCTCTTTGGAGTCCTGCGCCGAGCGTGCCTATGGTTATGCTTGCTACATAGGCTCGAGTGATCCAAAGTGTTTTTCTCGTGAGCCAGGCGACATGCCCCCTTGGGAAAACTACTCCTCCACCATGGACTTTGGGGATATTCCATCTTGCCTCGGGGCACGGTGGTGCGGGGGCCTGATGATAAATGAAATGGAAAGAAACCCCTTGACTTTTGATTGGAACAAAGTGGAAATGAGTTACTGCTCGGGTGATGGTTGGGTTGGCAATAATGATACTGTCGCGTATGTGGACTACAATAACACGAGCAACCTCCCCCTCTACTTTCGCGGTGGGCGGAACGCCGCCGCAGTTTTCGACTATCTCAATACTCAGGAGGGTCTGGGCATGGCAGAGGAGGTCATTCTCTCAGGTGACAGCGCTGGTGGACTGGCTTGTTACTCGCACGCAGACGCCCTTGCAACTTTGCTGGGTCCTACCACCCGGCTGCTGGTATCCCCGGACAGTGGGTTTTTCTTCAGCTACGACCTTTACCCGCAGTGGAAGCAAACCCTCACCTGGGTGTCCACCAATGGAAATTCCACTGCCTACCTCAACCAGGCCTGTGTGGCGGCTAAGCGGGCCTCTGGGGATGACCCATTCAGCTGCATTTTCCCTGAGGTGGTATCCCCCTTCATCACCACTCCCTTGTTTGTGGTTAACAGCAAGTATGATCCTGCTCTTACATCCATCAGTGCAGGGGAAAGCGGCAAGAATGTAAGCAACACGAATAGGATAGGCGCTACCCTGGTCGCCCTTGTCAATGCCTCGGTGCTGAGCACAGGGACGGGAAGCAATGGGGCCTTCTTACCCAGCTGTCAAGAGCACTGTGGTCAGTGGGGGACCAATCAAAGTGGGATCTTTCCCGACTTTCGTCCAGTTATTGATGGTTTCACACAGCTGGACGCTTTGGTGCAGTGGCGAGAAGATCTTGTGGCTGGTCGGCCTGGCAGGAGACTCTGGGTGCAGGGTGCCACCTTCCCTTGCAGTACGTGCTGTAATGGGGGGCAAGTTTAAAAGTCATGATAAGACTAAGATAAATAAATTAACTAACTATTAACACACTAACCAAATACGACTAAAAATTTACACTAATTCTAACGGGCGCGGCCGCGGTGTGGCTTCCTAGATACTGGGCTTCGCCGAGGAGAGCTTGGGAGGAACAAAGCCAGGGGGGAGCACAGCGGCGGCGACTGTGATAGCAGAGGGTGTGAGGGTTTTGCTAGTGGAGGGCGCTCTGCCCGCGGAGAGCGCCGCCTTTGCAGGGGAGGAGGCCTCGTTGAGAGTTCGAATCAAGGAGGCCCGAGCCGATAACTGCGTGCCGTCTGCACTAAAGTCCTCCAGGGATGACTCAGTGACCACGGAGTCTGCACCGGAGGGGGAGGAGGAGGATTTGATGTTGTTGCTCTTTCCGCTGGGGGGGGAGACGGGGGGGGCAGCTGCCTCGGCTGGGAGGCCCGCTGCAGCCCTCAGGTGTGCTATTTGAAGAGAGAGTGCCCCCACTTCAGCCTCGTGAGCGCGCTTCATGGAGCTGATCTGCGCCTCGTGACGGTGGGCAATGTCTGCAGCTGCAGCCAGAACTGCGGCTGTCTTTTCACTCTCACTGGCCCCCGGGCCCCCCCTTGCAGAGGTGAGCCCACCTCCCCCCTCCGACATGGCCCTGGCGAGGGCAGCGATCTCCGTGTCGTGCATGGCCCGCAAGTGCCCCAACTCACTGCGCAGGCGAGCCACCTCCGTCTCTAACCCCGCACGATGGGAGGCATTGGAAGCGGCTGTGAGGGCAGCCCTCTCCTCCACGTCAGCGAGGGCTGCCCGAGCGGCAGCCGTGTCAGCGGTAGCCTGCGCCCGAACATTGGCCAAGCGGGCGTCGCTCTCTTCCAGCACAGTCCTCACGGCTTCCTGCACTGCGATGCGCCTTTCCTCCTCCACACTGGCCAGCTTTCGTGCGTGGTCCAGTTTGAGCTCAGCCAGCTCGCTGCGGAAGAGCTTGAGGTTAGCG
>Ga0114972_10004187_pt1 | contig 10734 bp, 9 predicted proteins | sample M_140807_EF_Meta_FD_87354 | JGI IMG/M metagenome (GOLD analysis project Ga0114972, IMG submission 87354) | Freshwater microbial communities from Lake Montjoie, Canada to study carbon cycling - M_140807_EF_MetaG | ecosystem: Environmental > Aquatic > Freshwater > Lake | place: Lake Montjoie... | reverse complement strand
TGGACCAGCGCGGGAACAGCGTGCGCGGCATCCTGGCCTGCAGTCATCTTTCGGAGGAGCTGGGCCTGCACGCCTTCAACTTCATGAACGACGGGTCCGCCTACCTTCGGTCCATGATGGTCGGGGACTCATGATTTGAAGCTGCCTCGGGTGTTGGATCGGACATGCCATGGTCCGATTGGAATGGTTGAGGTCTCGCCCGACCCTTACGATCCTGAGTCTACCATCAGCTCGATCTTTCCCGCCGCTTCAGCGGACAGTGCCGTCTTAGGCGAAGTGGATCCGGATCAGCGAAAAATCATCGTCGAGCGGACCGGGGCCGTTGAATCCGTGCAGCCAATCGAGGAGACGGCGGAAAACATCGGGCGCGGTGGCGTTGGCCTGCATGAAGTTCCTGAACTCCGCGAACTCGAGCATCTTGCCGTCCGGCTTGGCTACTTCGTAAGTGCCGTCGCACAGGACGAAGAGACGCGACCCCGGTGGCACCTCGCGCGAGGCTGAGGCATAGGGGAGGTTCTCGAGGTAGCCGATCATCAGGCCCGACTTGTTGAGGTCCTCGATCTCGCCGCCCGGCAGCACAAGGAAGGCGGGGGGATGGCCGCCGCTGGCGTGGCGCAGCATGCGGGTCGGGGCGTGGTACACGCCATACCAGATGGTGAAATACATGTCATTGTTCCGCTCCATGGGGAAGGCGGAGTTGAGGGCCTGAAGCACTGCGCCCGGATCACGAAAATCGACACCGGGCAATGCGCCGGCGCGGATGGCATTGATCGCGCTGACCGAGAGCAGGGCAGCGCCAACACCGTGACCGCAGACGTCGAGCAGATAGATGGCGAAATGCTCGTCATCGATCCAGTGGTATCCAAAGGAGTCGCCGGCCAGTTCGGTGGACGGCTCGTAGTGCCAGTCGATCGCGTACGGCTTCTGCGTGGGTTCCGGGAGAATACTGCGGACATACATGGCCGCGTCCTCGAGTTCCTTGGCCAGACGGTTCTGTGTCCGCTCGAGCAATTCCTTCTCCTCCTGCAATTGGATAAAGCGCAGGCGATCAAGGTCGCGCAGCCGTTTCTTTTCGATGGAGGAGGTGACCCTCGCGCGCAGCAGCGTCGGGTTGAAAGGCTTCGGCAGGTAATCCTCGGCGCCGGCCTCGATGCATTGCACCGCATTTTCGAGTTGTTCGGCCCCGGAGACAACGATCACGGGAAGACCGCTTAGCTCCGGACTCGACTTGATGGTCTGCAGCACCTCCATGCCGTTCATCTCCGGCATCTCCATGTCGAGTAACATCAGGTCGAACGACTTCTCCTTGATCAAGCCCACCGCTTGGCGCCCGTCGGCCGCCTCGGTGATCTTCTTGAATCCCAGTTCATGAAGGGATTTGATCAAAATCATCCGCATCGTCCGGCTGTCATCGACGACGAGCACCTCTGATTCCTCGAGAGGCTTGATGGTGAGTTCAGCCAGCGACGAGGGAATCGTCGGTGTTGTTTCTTGTTGGTTGCTCATGGTGTGGTCGCAGAGATCTATGGCGTCGGTTCGTTGGTAGCCGCTCGGGGCATGAGCGGGAGGATTTTGCTGATTTTCGCCACGAGCGTTTGCTCCTCGAAAGGCTTTACGATGTAGTCCCGCGCTCCGAGACGCGCGACGGTGGAGATGATCGCGCTGCCCGACTCGGCAGTGAGCATGATGACCGGCGTTGCTTTAAGCACCGCGTCCTCGCGCAGGCGGGAGAGCATGGTCAGGCCGTCCATCACCGGCATGTTGTAATCGAGGATAATGAGTTGTGGTCCTTTCTCCGAGGCTACGACCAAGCCTTCCTCGCCGTTGGATGCCTCGCAGACCTCGACGGCAAAGGGCCGCAGGATGCGTGCGAGGAGCAGACGTATCGTCTTGCTGTCATCGACGGTGAGAATGGTCGGATCGCTCATGGTGAGGGAAAAAGCGCGATGTCCAAGGTCAAAGGATGTCCCCCGCAAGTCCAGTCCGTTCGGCAATGTTCCCCCTGGGAGGCAAAGGCTTGCTCGGGCCGGTGAGAGCGCACCACCGGAGTCTGGAGAAGGCCCGCAAAACCCTGTTGCGATAGTTCGGAGGACAAACGACCGGCGACCATATTGCAAAGCTCGGCGGCGACATCGGCCAGTTCCTCGGGGGAGGATTCGCCTGGTTGCCGTCCGAAAAGTTGCGCCGCCGCCTCGGATGCAAATTCCAGCGGCATGGCCAGCGCGAACACGCCATGCCACGCCGGCCCCGACCATGGCACGGAGAAGCAGAGTCTTTCATCTGCGGTGCCACTCGGTTCGGTGAGGGTGGAGCACGGGGATACGCTGCGGTTCAGTTGGGTGGAAAATACTGTCTCGAGTGAGCGGCCAGCGAGGGATGGCAGGTCGTAAGGCTTTGTGGGCGCGCTCAATGTTTTGATCCCTCGTGGAGGCATTGCATGATGGCGGCCGGCATGTTGGAGAGCGTGACCACCCGGTCGACGGCGTTGAGTTTGATCGCCGCCTGGGGCATCCCGTAGACCACGCAGCTGTCCTCATGTTCAGCCAGTGTCTTGGCTCCCGCCATGTGGAGGGCCAGCATGCCGCGGGCCCCGTCGACCCCCATGCCGGTGAGCAGCACGCCCGTGGCATGATGTCCGGCGCAGTCGGCACCGGAGCGGAAAAGAACATCGACGGCTGGACGGCAATGATGGATGGGGGGAGTTTGCGTCAGACGAACTTTGTAACCTAGCCCGGAACGCTGCAGGGCGAGATGGTAATCGCCGGGCGCAACGAGACAGAGCCCCGGGCGCAGCTGCTGTCCGTGCCGGGCCTCGCAGACATCGTAGGGACAGAGCTCATCCAAGCGCTCGGCCATCAGCCGAGAGAAGTTGGGCGGGATGTGCTGCACGATGACAATGGGCGGCAGGCCGGCCGGGAGTCGGGGAAGAATAGTGCGGAGCGCCTCCACTCCGCCGGTCGAGGCGCCGATGAGGAGAATCTGCCGGGGGGAGAAACCGCCGGCGGGCGGGTTGCTGAAGCGGGGTTTTGCCTCGGGGGTGTCGGCGGCGGTCTGCGGCGCACCCCGTTTAGCCCGCGCTGCGGCTTTGACATAAAAAGCGAGGCGGTGGGACAGCTCGCCCAGACCGAGTTTGCCGTCAGGCTTTGCCAGCACATCGACCGCGCCGAGGGAAATTGCCTCCATGGCCTTGGCCGAACCGGTCTGGGTCAGTGAGCTGATCACCACGACGGGGAGCGGGTGGTGCTCCATGAGAATTTTCAGGAAAGTGAGGCCGTCCATGCGCGGCATCTCCAGATCCAGCGTGATAACGTCTGGCTGCAGCTCGAGGATTTTTTCCCGGGCTTCGTAAGGGTCGGCAGCGAGTCCGCACACCTCAAGTTCGGGGTCGCGGGTAAGCGCATCGGAGATGGCACGGCGGGCGAGGGCCGAATCGTCGACGACGAGCACACGGATTTTTTTTCCGATGATCATGGCAGCCGATAGACCCCTTGTTGCACAGGCTCGAGGCTGTGTTTGATACCGAACAGGCTCTCCGAGTGTCCGACGATCAAATAACCGCCGGGCGCGAGTTGCCTGGTCAGGCGCTGGATGAGCGTGGCGCGCGAGGGTGGGTCGAAGTAGATCATCACGTTGCGGCAAAAGATGACGTGCTGTGAGGAGGGCACCGGGCAGTGAGGTTGGAAAAGATTGAAGCGCTCGAAGGCGATGCGCTCGCGCAACTCTGCTTTCACCCGACAGGATCCCTCCCGCGCGCCGACGCCGCGCTGAAAATACCGCTTGAGGAGATCGGGTGGGACGGCCGAGGCGGTGTCGCTGCGGTAAATGCCCTCGCGGGCGCGCGTTAGCATGCGTCGCGAAATATCCGTGGCATGGATCTGCCAATCGACCGAGGGGAAGGCTCGAAGAAACTCGGCGAGGACGATCCCCAAAGTGTAAGGTTCCTCGCCCGACGAGCAGGCGGCTGACCAAATGCGGAGCGTGGCGGGTGTGGTCCGCACGAGTTGGGGCAGAATTTGCCTGGTGAGAAAGTTGAAGTGCTCGGGCTCCCGGAAGAATTTCGTGTGGTTGGTCGAGATGAGGTCGACGAGGTGGTCGATCTCGTCACCGCCCGCGGGTGAACGCAGCAAGTCGCAGTATTCCCGGTAAGAGGCAAACTGCAGCGTGCGCAGGCGGCTGCGCAGCCGGTTGGAGAGGAGGGCGTGCTTGTCCTCTCCCAAGCTGATGCGGCTGTGCTCGTAGACCAGTTCGACGACGTAGCGGTAGGCGTCCTCGTCAAGGACAGGCTCGGCAGACCATTCCATATGCACGTCAGGGAGCCCCCGGTGGGGTGAAACTTAAAAGTTCCGGAAGTCGCTGTCCTCATCCCGGCCGTTGTTGTCCTCCGGCATGGGAATGCCAGAACGGCGAGTTCCTCGCGTGGAGGAGGATTCGATCCGGCTATGGCCTCGGTCCTCCTGTTTGCCTCCGACAAAACGCCGGAGTTTTGCCACCACCTCCTGCATGGAGCGTGCTTGGGCGGAAAGTTCCTCCGCCGCGCTGGCGGTCTCCTCGGCGCTGCCCGCATTACCCTGCGTGACTTTTTCCATCTGGGTCATCGCGCTGTTGATCTGCTCGATTCCCAGCGACTGTTCGCGCGCGGCATTGGCGATATCTCCAACGAGGGAGTCCGTCGCGCTGACCGATCCGGCAATTTTCTGCAGCGAGTCGGCAACCTTCGCCGAGTTGATCGAGCCGGTGCGGCTGTTCTCAATGGCCATGGCGATCTTTGCAGCGGTCTCCTTGGCTGCGGCCGCGCTGCGTTGCGCCAGCGAGCGCACCTCGTCAGCCACGACGGCAAAACCCGCGCCTGCTTCCCCGGCTCGCGCGGCTTCCACCGCGGCGTTCAGGGCAAGGATGTTCGTCTGAAACGCGATTTCGTCGATGTCCTTCACGATCTTCGCCACCTCCGCACTCGAGGAATCGATGGATTTCATGGCATCACTCATCTCTCCCATGTTGACGGCGCCCGCGCTGGCCACGGCATGCGATTCCCCTGCGAGGGATTTGGCTTTCTGCGCGTTCTCCGATGTCGAGCGGATCATGCTGGTCATCTCCTCGAGCGAAGCACTGGTCTCCTCGACCGAGGACGCTTGTTCGCTGGCGCCGGAGGACAGGCTCTGACTCGCGACGGACACTTGGCGGGCGGCGGATGCGGTCTGCATCGCGCCGTGGTCGAGGCTGTTGGCGAGACCTCGCAGCAAGCGGTTGGTGGTGCCTGAGATGAGCCACGCGATCAAAGCGGTCACGACCAAGGCGGCGAGAAGAGTCATCCGAACCGCGCGAAGTCCGTGCTCGGCGATCGACTTCGCTTCGCCGGCCTGGGTTTGTCCCAGCCGCACATTGAATTCCAAGTGGTTGTCGATGGCATGAATGAAGCCCTCGTAGACGGAGTGAATCTCCTCCTTGCGCCTCTGGGTCTCCGGCGCCTGGTTCGCTGCGATCGCGGTGATCAACCGGTCCCTCGCTTGCATGAACGTCCCGTGGTTCTTTCTTATTTCGTCCAACAGACGGCTGTCCTCGTCGCTGATGATCATCGGTTCATACTTCTTCACCCCCTCTTGGACCTGTCGATCATACTCCATTTCCTTTTTTTCCAATTCCTTGACGCGATCCGCCGACGTCTCCCCATCCAACTGCTCTGCCAGGATCATCATGTTACGTGCCTGATCAGAGATGTTGCCGAGAATAACCAGACTGGGAACGACGTTCTCATTCAGTTCGGTGATGTTTCGCATCAGGCCCTCCATTTGCTTGAGGGCGAAAATTCCCAGGCCTGCGGTGATGAGGAGTCCGATGGTGAAGCCGGCGATGATGCGGCGCGAGATGGTCCAGAAGTTCGATTTCATAATATGAGGGTGCAGTGGGTTGAGTCGTTGTTGGCGCGCTTAGTTCTGGAGGGTGGGCCGCTCGTTCGCTCGTCGGAGGGCGTCGGGCGGCACGATGTCGGCTGCGGTGAGAGTAATGGTGCCCTCTTCCTGGAAGATTTTTTCCGTCTCCAGCAGGGTCTTAACCCCGCCTTGGATGGTGGCGACGCCGCGGATATAGCGGGTGGAGGAGGAGGCTCCGAAGTCCGGGCAAGGTTCGATCTGCGAGGCCGCGAGTTGGACCACTTCCTCCACCGCATCGACGATGACGCCGATGAGGGTGGGGCGACCGGAAGAGGAACCGAGTTGCAGGACGATGATGCAGGCGCGTTCGCCGTATTCGGCCGGGGCCATGGAGAATTTGGCACGCAGGTCGAGGACGGGAATGACCGTGCCGCGCAGGTTGATGACCCCGCGCACGTGCGGGGGCATGTTGGGCACCGGGGTGATTTGGCAGAGGCGGATGATCTCGCGCACGTGGAGCACAGGCAGTCCGTAGGACTCCGCTCCCAAGGTGAAAGTGAGATAACGCGCGGGCTTGGCCTCGGTCACGACCGTCGGAGAGTGGCTCATGTTAGAAGTTCCGGAAGTTCGCGTCGTGCCCGTCAGCAGGCATCGGGATAGCGCGTGCGGGCGCGGCAACAGGGGGCTTCCTGCCGCTTGTCCGGGTGACGCCCCTTGGAGGCGCTTCCTTCACGGCCGTGCCTTCATCGCCGACCAAAAGCTGAAGTTTGCCGACGAGTTCCTGCAGCGTCTCGGCTTGGGCCGAAAGCTCCTCCGCCGCGCTCGCGCTTTCTTCCGCACCGGAGGCGTTGTTCTGCGTTGCCTTCTCCATCTGGGCGATGGCTGCATTGATCTGCTCGATTCCCTGCGCCTGCTCTCGCGCGGCGTTGGCGATATCGCCGACCAGACTGTCGGTCGCGCTGATTTTCTCGGCGATGTGCTTGAGCGATTGACCGACCTTGGTCGAACTGGCGGAACCGTTGCTGCAGCTGGCCGAGCCGTTGCGGCTGCTGGCAATGGCCGCTTCAATCTTTGTCGCCGTCTCCTTGGCGGCTGCGGCGCTGCGCTGGGCCAGCGAACGCACTTCATCGGCCACCACGGCGAAACCGGCACCCGCTTCGCCTGCGCGCGCGGCTTCCACCGCGGCATTGAGCGCCAGAATGTTGGTCTGGAAAGCGATCTCGTCGATGCCTTTCACGATCTTGGCCACCTCCGCGCTGGAGGAGTCGATCGCGGCCATCGCCTGGTTCATCTCCACCATCGTCGCGTCCATCTCAACCATCGTCTGGCAACCGGAGTCGACAACCGAGCGCGATTCCAGCGCCAGCGCCTTGGCCTTCTGCGCATTGTCTGCGGTGGCGCGGATCATGCTCGTCATTTCCTCGAGCGAAGCGCTGGTCTCCTCCACCGAGGCGGCCTGCTGGCTGGCACCGGAAGAGAGCGAGTTGCTGGACATGGAGACCTGCCGAGCGGTGGCGGCGGTCTGGACAGCGCTGCGCTCGAGTTCGACGATGACCTCCGTGATGCTGTCCATGGTGGCATTCCAATCGCGATCGATTTGCTCCAGAGCATTCTTGTTCGCGAGCCTGACGCGCCAAGAGTAGAAACCGACTCCAAGGAAGCCCAAGACAAGAACGGCGAGCAGAATCAGCTGCCGCTGGCGAACCTCCCGCGCCGCGCTCGCTTCAAATTGCTGGCTGTTCTGGGTGCTCAGGACGACAGCCTGATCGATGGCCTTGCGGTGTTCGAGGTAGGAGGACTTCAGCTTGCCGCTAGCGATGACGCTGGCTGCTGCTAAATCCTGTTTTTGGATAGCCGGGATGAGTTCGTTTTCCAGCGTCTCGAAAAAATCCAGCGCCGGCTTGTGCGAATCTTCCGCCAGCAGGCGCCCGACGGCCGTGCCGGCCAGAGGCTTGCTCCAATATTCGCTGCGGGTCACGTAATCCTGCTTGAGCGATTTGATCTTGTTGATCTCCTCCTCCAAGGTCGCAGGATTGCTCTCGCTCATCATTTGCAGCGAAAGCATGTAGGACTCCAGCACATAGAGGGGCGGTGGCAGGATGTCGGCCAGCACGTCTTTCTGCTCGACGATGCCGTTATAGATCGGTCCGTTCACCTTCAGCTTGAAGAGGGTTTCAAAGGAGACGAAGCCTGCCGCGGCCAGGACCAGCAGAAAGACGCCGATCAGGCGGATGAACCGGGCAGAAACTGCTTGAGTCATCTTTTCCACCTGCGTGGTTGGTTTTGAGGAGGATTTTGTTTCGTTCATGGGATATTTTCTTCGGGCGGTGGTTTGAGAAAGATGAAATCTGGCGCGGAGGTGCTCACGTGGTTTGGCGCGCGAGTTTGGCGGGTGTTGCATGGCCGCGATCGGAAAATCGTACGAGGCTGTCCACGTCGAAGATCAGTCCGACCGAGCCGTCACCGAGCACCGCCGCCCCGGCGAGCAGGTGTTGGTTTTGAAATGATTGGCCCAAGCTCTTGATGACGACTTCCTGCTTGCCGATCAGTTCGTCGACCAGCAGGGCGCGGCAGGAGTCGCCGGACTCGACGACGACCATGATGCCGTCCTCCGGTTTGACTGCACGGCTCGGGCGTCCCAGATAAGGGCCCAGGCGCAGCACGGGAGTCTGGCGACCGCGCACGCTGACCACTTCACCATGCTCCTGGATGGTAGAGACCATGCCGGGTCTGGCCCGGAAGGATTCGCGCACCGAGAGGGTGGGGATGATGTAGCGGTCGTCTCCGACGCCGACAAGAAGGCCGTCGATGATGGCCAAAGTGAGGGGAAGAATAATGGTGAAGGTCGTGCCCTCGCCGGGAACCGAATCGATTTCGATTTTGCCGCGCAGGTTTTCGATATTGCGCCGCACCACGTCCATGCCCACGCCGCGGCCAGAGAGATCGGTTACTTTTTCGGCGGTGGAAAATCCTGGCATGAAGATCATCTCGTAGATCCGCGATGTTTCAGGTTCCTCGCCCGGTGCGATGAGGCCTCGCTCGCGGGCCTTGGCCAGAATGCGGGAGGCGTCGAGGCCTCGCCCGTCGTCACGGATGCGGATGCAGATGCCGCCTCGCTGGTGAGACGCGCTCAGCACGATGGTGCCGAGGGAAAGCTTGCCGGCCGCCATGCGTTCGGCGGGACCTTCGAGTCCGTGGTCCACCGAGTTGCGCACCATGTGGACGAGCGGGTCGGAGAGTTTCTCCACGATGTTGCGGTCTAGCTCGGTGTCTTCTCCCTCGAGTAGAAGCTGGATCTGTTTCTGCTGCTGGGCGGCCAGATCGCGCACAAGGCGCGACATTTTTTGGAAGGCGCCGCGCACTGGAACCATGCGCAGGGACATGGCGTTGCGCTGAAGTTCCGCGGTGGTCCGGCTCAATTGGCGGAGACATCGATCGAGAGTGCGGCTGGTCAGCTTCTGGACTTCGGGATTTTGCACCACCATCGACTGGGCGATCACCAACTCGCCGACCAGGTCCACGAGATGGTCGAGCTTGAGGGTGTCCAATTTGACGAAGCCCGTGGAGGTCTCGGTGGCGGCAGCACCGCCCGGTGTCGCTGGGGTGGAGGCGGCTCTTTTTGTCGGGGGGTGCGCTGCGCGCGAAGCCAGAGTGTTGGAGGGCTTTTCCTCGTCGGCCTGCGGATCGATCTCGGCCGGTTCGTCGGTCTGGTCGGCCGGGGCGGGGGTGATGGATGGAGAGGGTTCAAGAGCGGCGGGGGGCGCGGCGGGAGGCAGTTCTCCGCGCAGGGCCGCCTGCAGTCTTTGCATGAGGGCGCTCGTGGGGACGACGATGGGTGAACCGGCCCCAGTTCCGTTGAGCTGCGCGCCGATCTCGCGCGTGAAGTGCTTGAGGGCATCGGCTCCGGCCAAAATGAGATCAACGATACCCGAGCTGATCGAAAGTTCGCCGCGCCGTGCTGAGGCCAGCAGGGATTCCAAATCATGGGCCAGATCCTGCATCGCACCGAGGTGCAGGAAGCCTGCCCCGCCTTTGAATGTGTGGAAGGCTCGGAAAATGGAGTTGATCGTGTCGGCGTCCGTCGGGTTGCCCTCGAGGACAATGAGTCCCTCCTCAATGCTCTGCAGCAACTCGACCGATTCACCGTGGAATTCGCGGAGGAGTTCGCCGTCATCCTGCAAATTCAACGTGATCGACTTTTCTTCGGCGCTGGGTGCCGCTTGGATGGTGCTGGCTGGGGCTGACGGCGCTGGCGGCGGTGTGGTGGTGGCAGCCTCGCCCCATTGGGACGGGATAGCCGGCATCGCCTCTCCGTGCTGCCAAGCATCAATGAGCCGCATCATCCAAGGATGCCATGCATTGAGGTTGGTGATGGTTTCTTCGGAGAATTTTGCCGAACCGTCCAGAGTGAGATCGATCCACTGCCGTGCGTCGCGCAAACCCGCGCTCAGTTGCGCCGGATCATCGGGCTGCGCTGCGTCCTCCATGTCCATGAGGCAGCGGTTAATGGCGAGTAGCCCTGTGTCTTCCCCCGGAATGGTGAACGCCAACTCCTCGCTCAACTGGTCAAGCAACTGGCTGAATTTTTCGGTGCGGCTGGCGGTTCCGGTCCTTTCCATGTTCAAAGCACGTGCACCCTAGCTGGGGAGGTGTGCATGAGTCGAAAGGAAAGGCCTCCCCACTCGGAAAAAGTCGGCCAAGAACTCGCTTACAGCGCTGCTTGGGTCTTTGCTCGCCCAGCAGCAGTTGACCATTCCGCAGCGGCAGGGGGGCGGAGATGTCTCGCCAGCGGAGGGCGATCTTGGCACTTTTAATGCTTGTTGCTCGATCTCCCCTCCGACCCGAATTCTTGACGCCAGCCTCCCAT
>Ga0114972_10004186_pt1 | contig 10734 bp, 10 predicted proteins | sample M_140807_EF_Meta_FD_87354 | JGI IMG/M metagenome (GOLD analysis project Ga0114972, IMG submission 87354) | Freshwater microbial communities from Lake Montjoie, Canada to study carbon cycling - M_140807_EF_MetaG | ecosystem: Environmental > Aquatic > Freshwater > Lake | place: Lake Montjoie... | reverse complement strand
GAAATCGATGGCGGCAGTGCTTATTCAGTGTACAATGCCATTTCCGAAGCGTTGATCGATGGAGGAACTGCTTAAAATGGCACAAATTAGACTACGAAGAGACCAATCAGCGAACTGGACATCACAGAATCCCACCCTAGCTGCCGGAGAAGCTGGTTATGAATTGGACACTCGCCGAATCAAAATTGGTGATGGTGTCACTGCATGGAATAATTTGACCTATGTAAGAACAGAATTCACGATAGCAGATGATGATTCTACTTCAGAATCATTCTATTCAGGACGAACACTGAATGTAAAAGGAGCTGGTACAGTTAGCACATCATTGATTGATGACACATTAACCATCACAGGCACAGGTGCAGCTCAGGGAATAAGATTTGTGGGAGATGATTCCACAGGACTATTGATCGGAGATGGAGAGACAATAAAAGTTGTTGGTGGCACAGGTATTAGCACATCAGTTTCTACAGACTCCACCGGTGATATATTAACCATCAGCTCTGATGGAACCACTGCGGTGGCCAATGTGCTGTACGTTTCCAAGAGTGGATCAGATTCCAACAATGGTCAGACTCTGGCCACATCATTCTTGACCATCAAGGCAGCTCTGGCAGTGGCCACCACAGGTACCACGGTGTTTGTGAAGAGCGGAGATTACACAGAGATCAATCCAGTAACTATTCCGGCCGGGGTGTCATTGGTGGGAGACAATTTAAGAACTACCACTGTGAGACCATTCACTACCAATGCAGATTTATTTTATATCAATAATAAAGTTTATGTGACCGGATTTACTTTTAGAGACCATGTGTCTCCTGCAGCAGCATTTGCCTATAATCCCAATGGATCAGCCGGCACCATTGTGACCAGTCCTTATGTGCAGAACTGTTCCAGTATCACAACCACAGGAACAGGTATGAGGATCAACGGTTCACATGCCTCAGGATTAAAATCCATGGTGTTGGACGCATACACACAATTCAACTCAGGTGGTCGAGGGGTGCATATTTTAAATGATGGTTATGCACAATTAGTGAGTCTTTTCACTATCTGTTGCAACATAGGAGTGCTATGCGAATCAGGAGGACAGTGTTCTCTCACAAACTCCAACACATCTTTCGGCACATACGGATTGCAGGCAGATGGAATTGGCTCTGCATTATTTTCCGGTGCTGTAGATGGCACCAATATCACAATAAACAGTGTGTCCATAGACGGTTTATCCAGTCGCCCATCGGTCAATGATGTGGTTCAGTTTGCCGGGGATAGCGAATACTACACCATTTTGACTGCCACAGCATTGGACAGCAGCTCAGCTTCCACAGTGACATTCATTGAGGACTTGCCCACACTCGCAAACAATACCGTGGCCACTTTCTACAAGAGAAGTTTGATATCTGCCAGCGGCCACACATTTGAATATGTGGGCAGCGGGGATAATATATCAACCGCCCTGCCATCGGGCGGCGGGGTGCCTGTACAGGAGAATGAGATCGTGCAGGTCAATGGTGGACAGGTCTACTACACCAGCACGGACCACAAGGGAGATTTTAGAATTGGCGATGACCTGCTGTTCAATCGAGCGACAGGAACCATAACAGGAAGGACGTTCAGCCGAAGCTTGTTCTCGGTATTAACTCCTTACATATTAGCCCTAGAGGGATCAACCAACAATTAAGAGAGGAGGATAAAAAATGGCACTAGCATTAAACGTATTCAAGACATACACAGCGGAGCTTACCACAGCCTCCACCACTGTCTATACAGCACCGGCATCATACACTGGTATTGTTCTATTGGCGCAGATAGCAAATATTTCAGGAGCATCTGGATCGGTCACGGTAATAGTTACTAACACTGCATCAGGTCAGGCAGAACTATTGAAAAATTTTGCAATTGCTGCAAATGATTCAATATCAGCGGTTTCTGGAAAATTAGTTGTCGAGAGCGGTTGCGAGATCAAGGTATCAGCGGACGCTAACAGCAAATATAAAATAACATTGAGCATACTAGAGAGCGCAAATTAGTAGTAATAGGTCAAAAAGCGGAAAAGTAAAAACCACGCTGCCCACAGCGGTATCGGCAGATAGGTATAACTTTTTACAATTATCCGAGGCGGAACCCAATCTTGGAGTGCCTGCATCAACGGGTTACGTTCTATCCAGCGACACTTCTGGGAACAGATCCTGGATACAAGTGACCTCTTCTGGATACATCACTTTCGTTGGTGATGATTCCACAGGCACCTCGGTAGATCTAGGAGAAACATTTAAGATCGCAGGCACAGGTGGAATAACCACTTCCGTATCCGGAGATACGCTGACTATCTCTGCCACCAATGTGTTGCAAAATACCAAAATTATCAGTGTAGCTGATGACACTTCCACAGTTATAGATTTCAATGCTGGGGAAACAATACTCGTAAGAGGATTAAACGGAATTGTTACCACAGTTTCTGGAGATACTCTAACCATCACAGGACCAAATCTAGGTGGTTATCTAACCAATTCCACTCTCACTTTCGTGGGCGATGACTCTACAGGTACCACACTAAATTCAGGAGAAACTTTAAAAATTACCGGCAATAACAACATCACTGTGGCAGTGATCGACGACGTTGTGACCATCACCGGCAGTAAGGACATCAATGTTAATTCAATAACTTCGGTAGACTCTTCGGCCATACAGATCAATGATGCCGTGAACGTGTCGGGCACATTGACCGCCAATGGCACATTAGATGCTAGGACCATTGTTACCAATGACATTTTTTCTTCAGACTCATCAGCAATACAGATCAATGACAGCGTGAACGTGAGTGGCACATTAACCGTTAATTCGGCAGTTATAAATCGAATCGTGACCAACGATTCCTCTAACATCAACATTAACGGAGCGCCAGTAAACTTCGCCGCAGGTGGAGAGGTGCTCTACAAAGAGGTTGCCACTCTGAGCGATCTATCCGATGTACTGATAGAACTGCCACAAGTGGACCAATTCTTGAGATACAATGGCACAGAGTGGGTCAACGGATCAGGAGCCGTGGTATCAGCGGGTCCAGGAGTGAATTATTTCTTGGCTGCACCGGTTATCACTGCTTCTGATTCTGACAATGACAATGACATCATCACCATGCAGACTTCTCCAGGCACCAACACAGAACAGACTGTGAGTCAGTCTATCAACAATACCACCGATATCATAGCCGCTTTCGTTTCGACCGCCCTGAACAGAACTGTACTAGATGGAGGAAACTGGGCATTCTTGAACCACGCCAGCGTGGACAGCAATGTTGGCGTGACTACCATAGCGAACTACGTTTACACAGTGGTTCCTTTCGTCACTGGCACAGTGACCATCACGGGATCAGGCACATCGAGAACTGCCACTGCATCGGCTGGCAATCCATTTTCTACCAGCGCCATCTTGGCCTCAGCAACCAACACCTTGGCATCATATCTGCAGACGCCCAATGGATTGTTCCAGATCACTGCTCGCTCATCAGACACAGTGGTCACAGTAAAAACACCGAGCACCTACACCAACGAGTCGGCAGTGTCCGGCAGTGTGTGGAAAAAATGGTTTGCCAGCTATTCATCGCCAACAATAAACGGTAGTGTCGGTGCTCAATACAACACGGAAAGCACACAGGTATCATTGCCTGTGACTGCTGCCACTGCGCTGGGTATGATAGTGTTTGGTACAGCCACTAACAACGTAATCATAACTTTCTACTATGATGGACAGGAAAATGCATCATCATTCGCCACACCATTTGGTTCCCTGCACAACACACTGTCGGGATTGCAAGGCGGCACTTCCAACGAATTCTATCATTTATCTTCTTCGGAATACACCGGCACGGGCACGGGCACGTTTGTCAGAGCCAGCTCGCCCAGCATAGCATCTGCCACATTGACCGGCACCACCACGGCCGCCACTATCGTTACCAATGATATTTCTTCTTCGGATTCCACTGCGATACAGATCAACGATGGCGTGAACGTGAGTGGCACACTGACCGCTAATACTTTTGTGACCAATAACATATCTTCGTCTGAATCATCGGCCATACAGATCAATGACAGCGTGAACATATCAGGAACACTCAATGCCAAGACCATAGTGACCAACACTTTGAGCTCAGAAGATTCTTCGGTCATAGTGGTGAACGATGGCATGAGGATATCGGGCCTGAGCTATCCGATCACTGACGGGACCAACGGGCAGGTACTGACTACCGATGGCGCGGGAACATTGACCTTCCAGAATGCCGGCGGAGCGGGCAGCGGATCCGCTGACTCAGTGACTTTCACAGGATTCGGTTCCAACAACACAGCGGTGACCGATGAAAACGTGTTTGGTTATGTGGCCTTGGACCAATCATTTGGTACATCTCCATCTGCGTTAGACTCATTTAATTTAACGGATTATAATGGCGGTTTCTACTACGTTCTAAACTATGATAATACCAGTGGGCAGAGATCCATGGGCAGTGCCAGTATCGTAGCGGGCAACACAGACTCATCGGTGTATGATGCATCCACCTCCGGAGGTGGGGGTGTGGTAGACGGCACGGGAGAAAATTTAAACTTCAGCGCCGGTATGTCTTATCCAACGGCCACTCTCTACGCCGCGGGCAACAGTTCGATCAATACGGCCACTTTTTATAGAATCAGTTTAGGGACGAACCTGAATCCCAGCACCGTGGGAGACACATATAAGGTCGTGAGCGGCTCTATCGGAACCACCCTAGCCACAGCGGATAGCTGGAGCTACTCTACCTACAGAGGAGCGAAATATTACATCACGGTGGTATCCTCAGACACGGGAGAGGCGTCCAACATAGAATGTCTAGTGGTGCACGATGGCGTGAGCGCATACATCACATATTTCAATGAGGTTTTCACAGAGAACAACAGTCTGGTGAGCCTCAGCGCCGACATCAATGGCGGCAATGTGCGGCTGCGTGCATCTTGCAATGGTCCTTGCGTGTTATACATGCATAGAATACTTCTGAGCGATTCTGAGGCTGCCGATGCCCCGAACGCTTACGAGAAGACCGTTGGAACGGTGAACGTTTCCGGCTCTACCTTTACCACACTGGACTCATATGATTATCAAGATTATGCCTACTCTGGTTGTTTCTACCTGGTGACGGCATGGAATGCGACCACTAGCACGGCATCGGTATCTGAAGTGTATCTTGCCACTAATGGATCAACGACAGCTTCTCAATGTAGCGTCTTCGTTTCATCAAAAACGAGCGCCCAATTGGAATTCTCTTCTTCCATAGACAGCGATGGCGTAGTGCGTTTGAAGGCAGCGGCCAGCGACACCTCGGGAACCACTGTGTGCAGCATCTATCGAGTGGCTCTAACTGATCCACCAGAGGCAGCCGCATTTAAAACCATGGACACTTTCAATAAAACATTATATCGTGGATCAAAGTATACAGTGTCGGTGTGGTCAGACATACTAAATGAAGGTAACCAATTTGATGTATCTGTTATACACAATGGTACCACGGCATTCGTCACCCAGTATGGTTGGATCGCCACGGGCACTACCTATGCCTACCCAGGATTCATCACAGTCGACGCTGACGTGAGCGGACAAAACGTGATATTGAAAGGTGTGAGCACCGGTGAGTCTACCCTGAGAGTTACCATGGCCAGACACAGAATACCTATTTAAATTACCAAAAATACGGTTCGATATTGACATATTTCCTTTTTTGTGTTATAAATACAGCTGACACAACAAGAACACAAACACACACACAGAAAGGAGTTTAAGTTATGTCAATTAAATCAAAAAGCGGCTACGAAATACGTGCCGATCTACTAGGTTTAGCGAAAGATATCGCTGAATTTAACTACACAATCAAACACGCTGAATACGAAGCGAGCTTAAAGAAAGATGGTGACCAAGTGGTTGCTGAGTTCAAAGTTCCAGTGATCACAGCAGAAGACATCATTGACACAGCAAAGAAGTTCAATGACTTCGTGACCAATGGGCAGAACTACACAGAACAGGCTCAGATCTTGGTTGAGAACGTGAAGAAGTTCAATGACAAAGTTCAGGAAAGTTTTAAACCTGAGACTATTCAGAAGAATGTAAAAGAATTTCAAGACAATGTTCAGAAATTCTATTCAGTTTTCACCAACGGTGTAGCTAAAAACTAATACCCAAGAAAACGAGACACACTGAGCTCGGCGACGGGCTCAGTGATCAATCGAGGTTAGAAAAATGCAACCGTACAATGAACAAGAAAACAATTGGTTGAGCAAGACCAAACAAAAGATCATCAAACATTACCGCGAATATGAGCCGGTGTATGCGGCTCTAGTGGGCATAATGCTGATAATGCTTTTGATATTAGCTGCATTGACAAGCATAGACAGTTTCTACGAAATAGGCAACTAATATCGCTGGGTTTTCTAGATAAGTACATCATGTTTAATCCACTGGACTTTTTCACAAGTTCTATAGTGACACAACCATCATACCCACGTGGTTTCAATATAGAGGTATCCCCCAACGCAGGCAATTTCCAGGAATACACCTACGAATTAGAATGGATGGAATGTTCTTGGAATATCACTTACCAATGCATAGACATGGTCACTGCCTATTGGTATCCTTGGATACGAAACAATTAGACTATAAGATCTAGTATAGTCTGTAATTTTCCTTTAATGCTTTTATTATTGAGAGTGTTTCTCAATCCCGCATGTAGATTTTTTGGCCAGCATTCAAATGCACACCAGGCATATGAGCTGTGTTCTTCATTTAATTGTGGAAGGAATTCTTCCGCCACACAGATCACGTATGTGTTGAAGAAAAATTTTTGGTCATTGCTGGTGAATAATTCCAGAGGTATGACTTTTTTAAAGGCAGCAGTCAACCCAATCTCTTCTTGAATTTCTCTTTTCAACCCTTCAAAAGCACTCTCTGTGTACTTGTTCTGTCCTCCCACCAATCCCCACATGCCGCGAGTTTTTTCATCATTGCGTTGTAGGAAAAGAAATCTTTTGGTGTTCACTGCGTAGAACAACGCACCAGAGCATATGATATTTTGTTGCATTTAATTATTATAGCACAAGTGTCCAACGGCCTGCAATATAGATACCCTCATAACTCTTAACCCAGTTTGTGCCATTGTATTTGTATTGAATACCTGTGTTAAGATTGGTAACATATTCCACTGAGGAATCAAATGCTGATGCGTCCCATACCACGCTCCATGAGTCGGTAGCACTGTTATATTGTACGATATCATTGGCTTGGGCATTCAATCCACCTTGCCAGTATTGTGTGCTATCCCCAATGTCTGCTGTGATAAGATATCTAGTGCCGTTGGCTGGAGCAATATTGGCATCAAATGTTAATGGATTTATAATTTTATTCACTGATGGTATGGTGTTGGCTGGTATAGTGTCACTATCAATGTTGAATAATAATATGGTCTCATCTAATGGAGACACTGATATGGTTCCCACCACTTCATTACCATTTTCTTGCTCTAGTTTGATTTGGCTCAAACCATTTGTGATTCTTCCGTATTGAGTTAACAGTATATTCCAATTAATCGGTGGTCCAAACTGTTCAAAAGGATCCAATGTTGTCTCTGCCCTAGCACCTGTGTAGAATCCATCACCCCCCGAACTGACATTAGTACCGGTGCTGCCCAATATTCTCAACTGGTTACCTGTTAACAATAGAGCATAATTGTTGGGAGTTACATAAGATTTTGATATTAGAGTTCCGTCTATTAATCCTTCCGCTATGCCTCCATCGTCATCATACACACTCATAATAATTTTTTGTATCACTCCCAATTTAGATACCTTAACTGGTGGTGACAACCATATAGGCATGCTGAAGCTGATCGACGCCACGTCTATTTCTGTGTCAGCACCCACGGGAATGGATCTTGAACTGTATGTTATTTCTTTCAACTCGATATAACTCAAGCTGGTCCAATCGATATAGTTGTCACTCTTTTGAATTTCAAAATCTGGATTGAAGAGATATAAGATCTGTTCCAGTATCTGTAATTTCATGTCTGTATTTGTGGTGTAGATATCTGCCTTAACATTTAATCTAAAAGGACTAGGCATGACTTTCTCTATGGTGTATCCTGCTCCTAGAGTATTATCATATTCTCCAGTTTCTTCATTATAATTTCTCTCTTTGAGATGTTGTTTTTCTATATGATAAGGATTCTGCATTCTGTCTCGGTCATAATCTAATGATGTAATATATGCAGCAATTTTTGGTGCTGACTGCAGAGCGTTCTCGCTGTTATTTCTAATGATGTTGGCCACTTGTCGAGTCATATCTCCATAGGTCACTGGTACCTGTCTTAATTGCACCACTCCGTCTTTGCCTTTACCCAACTCTATAGAAAAGTTACTCAATACTCGAATAAACTGAGTCATAAATTTCCTAATCTGTCCGTCGTAAAAATGAAGCATTAGTTGTCAGCCTTGGGTTTTAGAGCATTGGTCAGTGTCTGCCTTTGTTCCACAGTTAATCCATTGATTGTGGTGGTACTGCTGTTATTAACAAAGCCAGTTTTAAATGTATTTCTGGTATTGTTATTAGTTGTGGTCAATCTCACACTGTCTTCCACTTTGATCCATCTTATACCATCAAAACGAAATAATCTATTAGGTAAGAAATCCAATCTCAAAAAATAGTCACCTTTGTTAACATTTGATGTTGGGAAACTGGTTCCTGCACCTGCAACATATCCATTAGGTGGTATGCCATCACCATTGTAATAAAAACCATAATGGCTGCTGGCTGGTGTATCTAATACGGCATTGATAGGTTGATCTGAAGATACTGTTTCTTCTGAATTCACGCCTTCTAATCTTACATTGCCTCGCTCATCTATAGGTGTAACATAAAATTGTTTGTAATTAAATCCTGATTTGGGAGCATCTGCCTCGGCCTGGTTAATGATGGCGTCATTTATTTCTTTTTCTTTATTGTAAGTGCTCATGTAGCTAGCAAGAGAGCCCTCGGTTGTTGCATCTCCAATAATGTCGCGGAATTCTTGGCTGTCCACAATAGTTTTTAATTTTAATCTTAGTAGATGTGGCCAATAGGTAGGCGAGAATCCTTCTGCGGATCTATTCACATCTTCTATCACATAGAATCTTTTTAGTGCAATAGGTATACTGGCATCTAAACTGTAATCGTCTTTTAAATTGGGAAATTCTACCACATCTCCTGACATGGGTTTTCTTCCTAATCTTTCTACAACGTCATTAAGATGTACTGTTAAGAATAGAGTGTCATTGGCTAAAAACATACCAAATTGACTGAGATTAAAATCTGTGTCTTGCACGTTGTAGATACCTCTAATAACATATACGTCTGCATCGTATTTTCTGTCTCTATTTTCTAAGAAAAGCAGATCTTGTATGGTTCTTTCTCCCAGTGTGCTTTCAGCAGGCAATGTGGGACTAGCAGGACCGTCTTTGTTTGTAGCACCCTGATCGTATGTGCCTACGTATTTGTGCAAAAAGATGTCCACTCCGCCCACCTGGAACATCTCATTTATGTTGCGATCAAAAAACTTATAATCGTTGCCCTTTTCCGGCTTGTATATTGATAAACGTGGCATACTAACCATATTTATAGAAAAGACACTAGCCATAAATATCCATATGTCAGAGTTACAAACAGCACAGCAAGAAGTATTTGAATACGTTAAAACTAACCTAGGCGATGGTATGATTGAGGTGGAATTGGACCCAAAACACTACCAAGTTGCACTAGAAAGAGCCATAAACCGTTTTAGACAGAGATCTAATAATTCTGTGGAAGAAAGTTATGCTTTTCTAGATCTTAAAGAAAATCAGAACAAATACATTCTACCAGACGAAATTATCAATGTTAGAGAAATAGCACGAGCTACTGTGGGAACTCGAGGTGATGGACAAGGTGGAACTTTATTTGAACCATTTAACCTAGCCTACACCAACACCTATCTTATGCGAGCGGGTGCAGCCGGCGGATTGGCTACCTATTATGCTTTTGCTTCATATCAAGAATTAGTGGGAAAAATGTTTGGTTCTTTTATACAATTTCATTATGACAATGCCACAAAAACGTTGACCATAACACAGCGTCCAAGAATTGACACTGAGAGAGTTTTATTACACACAGACAATTATAGACCAGACATAACTCTAATGAAAGACATATATGTTAAACCTTGGCTTAGAGATTATACTCTTGCAGTTTGTAAAGTAATGCTAGGCGAAGCAAGAAGTAAATTTAGTACTATCAATGGTCCACAAGGTGGAACATCTCTAAATGGTGAAACATTAAAACAAGAAGGCATGGCACTGATGGAAAAATTAGATCAAGAAATTCTTCTTAATATGGAAGGCGGAAACGCAACCAGTTTTATTATCGGTTAATTCTTTTTATTATCTTAGAATTCTTTATAACTTCAGATTAAATATATTTGATTATGGCTAGCACAGGCATTAAAAAAATTCGCGATCTGACACTCGAAGAACTGGAAGATCTAGTTACTGCATTGGAAAATATGAGCAGAGTGGCCGATAAACCTGCAATGCGAGAACAAATATTAATCACAGTTAAAAAAGTCAAACAAGAGATTGCAAAAAGAATTAAAAACCTGTAATATAATTCTATGCTGATAGGATTAGTAGGATTAATTGGGTCTGGCAAAGACACAGT
>Ga0114972_10004185_pt1 | contig 10738 bp, 7 predicted proteins | sample M_140807_EF_Meta_FD_87354 | JGI IMG/M metagenome (GOLD analysis project Ga0114972, IMG submission 87354) | Freshwater microbial communities from Lake Montjoie, Canada to study carbon cycling - M_140807_EF_MetaG | ecosystem: Environmental > Aquatic > Freshwater > Lake | place: Lake Montjoie... | reverse complement strand
TTCCATGCACCAAGCCGGCGAGGTCGAACCGCTTAAGGGTAGGCGGCGGCCATTGCTTCCTCAGGGGACAGGCTTGGGTGAGCCGATGTGGGCCAGGGCCGCGGCATCGGCGGGGTGTCGATCCCGCAGCTCTCCTCAAGTCGCTGAATCATCGCCTCGGCCGCTGCCGCATCGAACCAGCTCTGCGACCGGGTCAGCCACCAATCATTGGACCGGGCATAGAGCCGGACGAGGAAGGCCATCTCCTCCAACGGCAAAACGCTCTCCACCGACGACGTACACAAACAACCGCTCGCGGCCTCCTGTCGGCATTCGGCGTTCAGCAAGATGCTCGGATCATATTGCTGGGCGAGGAGCGGCGCAGGCGCCGCAGCGCCCCAGGCTGCCACCGCCGCCAGCGCCCACAGGAGAGCCCGCACGACGCTGCGCCGCCGGTCAATGGGCTTGGGAGAGCTTGGGGACGGGTGCCCCAACCAGCCTCTCCGGGCGTGGTACGACCATAAAGTACAGTCCAAGAACGATGACGACCGACGCCATGGCCGTCGCAACGCTGACGCTCTCACCCAGCATGAGAGCGCTCGACCCGAACCCGAAAATCGGGACCAGCAGGGAGAAGGGGGCGACCGCCGCAGGCCCATGGCGGGAGATGAGGCGAGCCCAAAGCCCGAACCCGACCAAGGTCGCCATGACCAGGTAGATCAGGGCCACGGCCTCCGTCATGCCCATGGCACCCAGCGCCTGGCCGATCCGCTGCTCACCCTCGAACATCCAGGACAGGAGGAAGAGGGGCAGCGGCGGCACCAGGCTCATCCACACGATCAGTTGGAGCTGGCGGCTTGAGCCGGACCTCTTGATGAGAATGTTCCCAGCAGCCCATGCGGCGCCGGCCATCAGCACCAGCACGAAGCCCAGCAGCATGGCATTGTCGGCGGCGTATTGCCGCCCGATGAGGACTAGCCCCGCGAAGCACACCACCAGGCCGCCGAGGCGACGGGGCGTCGGGACATCGCGGAAGAAGGCCAGGGCAAAGACCGCTGTGAAGGCCACCTGCGACTGCAGCACGAGCGAGGTCAGCCCCGCTGGCAGGCCGGTATGTATGCCGAGGAACTGGAAGGCGACCATGCAGGCGCCCAGGGTCAGCCCGATCGCCAGAATCCAGCGCCACCCCACATCGGGGCGGCCGACGAGGAAGACGAGTGGCAGCGAGGCCAGGAGGAACCGCAGGCCGGAGAACAATAGCGGCGGCAGCACGTTCAGCCCGACCTTCATGGCGACGAAGGTGAGCCCCCAGATCACGGCGATCAGGACCGCGACGGCGATATCGGCCGGGCGCATGGGCTTATTCATGGCAGGTGTCCTTCCATGTGAGGGCCGACGATGGGCCAGAGCCAGAACCGTCGACGACGATGCTCTGGCCCGCTGCCAAGCTGCCGGCCCGGGTGGCCAAATGCGGGAAGGAACCGAGGTCCCCACGCCTGCGCGGAGAGGGCACGTCATGCCGACGGCACGAGGCGTTGGCTGGCGCCGAGCGCCCAAACGGGCGCCGCAGCCAATGCCGCGCAGCCCAGGACACCAGAGGCTGCCGTCCGGCGATTGAGGACCAGAAAAACCCTATGCCAGCGGTCAAAGGATTCGACCGCTGGTAGAAGACACCGCCGTCGCCGCGCCCGCAGCACCCGGAGCCTGAGTGCGGCCATGCCCTTCCAAGGAGCCGGAATCTTGCCGGCGCGTAGCGCTCCGGGTCGGTGTCCCACCCCGCTGCCTGCGGCCTGCCTCATGAAGATTTTTCATGTAACCATCCGTGCTGCTTGGCTCATGCAGCGTGATGATCAGAGGCGCCTTTTTCTGCGGCGGCTGAATCCCCCGTTTGGGGGATCGATGCGCTGACATGATGCCAGGGTTTGCGTCACTTTTCAGACCATAGGCCTTAGGAGCGACCTCTCGGAACGGCCGCTCCCTGGCCCGGTCCGGCCTCGCCAATCAGCGTTAAAGCGCGGCGCAATCTCGCGTTTTGGGGCCTTTGGGTCGCCGAAAACGCAACCCTGGGTTGGTTGTATTCAGGCGGCTCTTGTCAAAAGGCATCCCCTATTCAGGGGATAAATCGAGGGAGGGTCCAACCCCCTAGATAAGTGAATAAAAAATTGAGTACTTTTTATGATAGGGCCAGGGGTGGCGAGATGCGCGTGCTGGCTGTGGAAGACGACCCGCCCATCCGCATGGTGCGCGTGCCCAGGCTGCGCCGCCTGCCCCGATTCCCCGCCGGGTCGGGGTTGGCGTTGCGCAATGAGATCCAGGCGACACAAGCCGTGAGACCAAGCCCGAGAGACAGAAGCGCAAAAATTAGGGCAAACCCCCGTCCAACCCCGCCGGCGGCGCCAGCACTGCCGGATTTGCTTGGCAGAGCGTTCGCCTGGCCGCCGCTTAACCTCCGAAGTGTCGGAGAAATTTGACGTCAATTAAGATTGACATTTCTTGGGTTCTCCTCAGATCATGGCCCAAGCAAAGAGGCAAACGACCATGCGCCGCGACCATCACCCTCAGCAGGGCAACGCCGGGCAAATTCGGCTGCGTCCCCCGGCCGTGTACCGGCGGGCTGTGGGAATTTGCGGCCTCTGCGGTCTGCCAAAGGGGTTTGTTGGAGACAGCCGCCCGTGCATGTAAATCGTCCCGCCCTCAGCTCGAACGCCATGCGGGTCGTGATCCTGACGATGGATAGCCATTTCGGCGCTGCCATCACCACCGCCCGGTCCACGCTGCGCCGTAGCATTCCCAACCTGGACCTCGTGTTGCATGCGGCGGACGAGTTTGCCTCCGACCCCGTCGCGCTGAAGCATTGCATCGAGGATATCGGCCACGCCGACCTCGTCATTGCCGGCATGCTGTTCCTTGAGGATCACATCCGCCTGGTCCTGCCGGCGCTGACTGCCCGGCGCGACCATTGCGACGCCATGGTCTGCGTTCTCTCAGCGCCGGAGATCATGCGTCTGACGCGGCTGGGTAAGTTCAGCATGGCTGGCGAGGCCAAAGGGATCGCCGGCCTGCTGAAGAAACTGCGCGGCAAGCCGAAGGTTGGTGGCGCGCCGGCCAGTGGCAAGGGCCAGATGAAGATGCTGCGGGAACTCCCGAAGCTCCTGCGCTTCATTCCAGGCACCGCCCAGGACGTCCGCGCCTATTTCCTGACGCTGCAATACTGGCTGGCCGGGTCTGCCGACAATCTGGCGAACATGGTCGGCATGTTGGTCAGTGGCTACGCGGCCGGCCCGCGCAAGGCGATTGTCGGCAAGCTGAAGGTGGAGCCGCCGGTTCAATATCCCGATGTCGGGCTCTACCATCCGCGGGCAAAGAACCAGGTCTTGGAAAAGGCCGAGCTGCTGCCGCGGCCCGGCTCCAAGGGCACGGTAGGCCTCGTGCTTCTTCGGTCCTATGTGCTGGCGAACAATGCGCGCCACTACGACGGCATGATCGATGCGCTCGAAGCGCAGGGGCTGAACGTGATTCCGGTCTTCGCCTCGGGGCTGGATGCCCGACCGGCGATGGACGCCTTCTTCATGCGAGAGGGCGTGCCGGCAGTGGATGCCGTGGTCTCGCTCACCGGCTTCTCCCTCGTTGGTGGGCCCGCCTATAACGATGCGCGCGCGGCCGAGGCGGCCCTGTCGAAGCTCGACGTCCCCTATATCACCGCCCATCCGCTGGAATTCCAAACAACGCGGCAATGGAAATCCGACCCCCGCGGCCTGCTGCCGGTCGAAGCTACGATGATGGTGGCGATCCCCGAACTCGATGGCGGCATCTGGCCGATGACCTTCGGCGGGCGCTGCGGCGCCTCTGACATTCCTGCCGAACGCTGCGCCGGCTGCGATGGCGTGGACTGCGCCCGCAACATGGTCCAGAACCCAGAGCGCGCGGCGAAGCTGGCGGCGCGCGTCGCCAAACTGGTGGCACTGCGCCGGTCAGAGCGGGCCGAACGCAAGATCGCAACCGTGCTGTTCAACTTCCCGCCCAATGCCGGAACCACCGGCACGGCCGCCTATCTGGGCGTCTTCGCCTCGCTCCACCACACGCTGACCGCGATGAAGGCCGCCGGCTACACGGTCGAGGTCCCCGAGAACCACGACGTCCTGCGCGAGATGGTCATCAACGGCAACCGCGAGCAGTTCGGCACCACCGGCAATGTGGGCGCGCGGATCGATGTGGACAGCCATGTGCGGCGCACCCCCTGGCTGGAGGAGATCGAGGCCGTCTGGGGGCCGGCGCCAGGCCGGATTCAGACCAATGGGCGCGATCTCTTTGTGCTTGGCGTGCAGCTGGGCAATGTGTTCGTCGGCGTGCAGCCCGGCTTCGGCTATGAGGGCGACCCGATGCGTCTGCTGTTCGAGGGCAGCTTCGCGCCGACCCACGCCTTCACCGCCTTCTACCGCTGGCTGGCCGAGGATTTCGGCGCCCATGCCGTGCTGCATTTCGGCACCCATGGCGCGCTGGAATTCATGCCCGGCAAGCAGGCGGGCATGTCGGCCGCCTGCTGGCCGGACCGCTTGATCGGCGAGCTGCCGAATTTCTATCTCTATGCCTCGAACAACCCGTCTGAGGGCATGCTGGCCAAGCGCCGCGCCGGCGCGACGCTGGTCAGCTACCTGACGCCCCCCGTCGCCTCGGCCGGGCTCTATCGTGGGCTGCTCGACCTGAAATCCTCAATCGATCGCTGGCGATCCCTGGAACCGGATGCCGATCTCAGCCAGCGCGCCGCCCTGGCCGGACTGGTCCAGGCGCAGGCGACGGAGGTGAACCTCGCCACCGCGGAACCCGTGTGGGACAATCCGCTGACAGCGATCGAGGCGCTCGGCCGCGCGCTGCTGGAGCTGGAATACACGCTGATCCCGCACGGCCTGCATGTGGTGGGCGAGCCGCCCGACGCCGCCCAGCGCGCCGAGATGCTGGATGCCGCCGGCATCACCGACTCAGCCGAGCGTGCCAGGCTCGATGCGCTGCTTGGCACGGATAGCGAGATCCCCGGCATCCTACAGGCGCTGGATGGTCGCTACATCCGCCCCGCGCCCGGCGGCGACCTGCTGCGCAGCATGGACGTCCTCCCGACGGGGCGGAATCTGCACGGCTTCGACCCCTTTAAGCTGCCCTCCGCCTTCGCGGTCCAGGACGGCGCCCGCCAGGCGCAGCGCCTGCTGGATCGGCATGAGGCCGATGGCCACGGCCCGCCGGAGTCGGTCGCGATGGTGCTCTGGGGCACGGACAACCTGAAGACCGAAGGCGGGCCGATCGCACAGGCGTTGGCGCTGATGGGGGCCGAGCCACGCTTCGATAGCTATGGCCGGCTTGCCGGCGCCGCGCTGACCCCGCTGGCGAAGCTGGGCCGGCCACGGATCGATGTGGTGATCACCCTTTCGGGCATCTTCCGCGACCTGCTGCCGCTGCAGATGAAGCTGCTGGCAGAGGCGGCTCTGCTCGCCGCGCAGGCCGACGAGCCGGTCGAGATGAACTTCGTCCGCAAGCACGTGCTCGACCACATCGCCCAGCACGGCTGCAGCATGGAGGAAGCGGCGCTGCGCGTCTTCGGCAATGCCGACGGGACATACGGCTCGAACGTCAACTCCTTGGTGGCCGAGGGTGCCTGGAACGACGAAGACGAACTGGCCGAGGCTTTCGTGAAGCGCAAGGGCTTCGCCTATGGCCTGGATGGTAAGCCGGCGCGGGCAGACAAGGTGTTGGGCGCGGTGCTGCAGACCGTCGACGTGACCTACCAGAACCTCGACAGCATCGAAGTTGGCGTCACCACCGTGGACCACTACTTCGACACGCTCGGCGGCATCAGCCGCGCCGTCCGGCGGGCCCGCGGCGGCATCGCCTCGGCAGTCTATATCGGCGATCAGACGCGCGGCGACGGCAAGGTGCGCACCATCTCCGAGCAGGTGACCCTCGAAACCCGGACCCGCGCCCTCAATCCTAAATGGTATGAGGGGCTGCTGAAGCATGGCTTCGAGGGCGTGCGCGAAATCGAGGCGCATGTGACCAACACCATGGGCTGGTCGGCCACCACGGGCGATGTCGCACCCTGGGTCTACCAGAAGCTGGCCGAAACCTATGTACTCGACCCCGAGATGCGCGACCGCATGGCCAAGCTGAACCCCACCGCCTCGATCAAGATCGCCAACCGGCTGATCGAAGCGCAGGAGCGGAATTTCTGGACCCCCGACGCTGCGACGCTCGAAAAGCTGCGCGCGGCGAGCGAAGACCTGGAAGACCGGCTTGAGGGGATCAGTGCCTGACGACGAGGGAACTGCGCCCATGCCGACCGCCAGCTACGCCGCACGCCGCGGCCAACTCGAGACTTATTTCGACCGCACCGCGATGGAGGCGTGGAAGCGCCTGACATCCGACGCCCCGGTCAGCGGCATCCGCGCCACTGTACGCGCCGGGCGCGATACGATGCGCGCGACGCTGCTCGACTGGCTGCCCGCCGACCTCGCGGGCCGACGCATCCTCGATGCCGGCTGCGGTACCGGTGCGCTGGCGGTGGCGGCGGCACAGCGCGGCGCGCATGTCACGGCGATCGATCTTTCGTCCAACCTCGTGGACCTCGCGCGTGAACGCATCGGCGCCGATGTCGGTACCGGGCAGATCGACTTCCGCGTGGGCGACATGTTCGACCCCGCACTCGGCCGGTTCGACCATGTGGTCGGGATGGACAGCCTGATCCATTACAAGGCGGCGGATGTGGTGCGGGTGCTGGCCGGGATCGCGGCGCGCACCGACCGCTCGATGCTGTTCACCTTCGCGCCGAGCTCGGCATTCCTGCAGGCCTTCCTCGCCGTTGGCCGGCTGGTGCCACGCGGCGACCGATCCCCGGCCATCGTGCCGGTTGCGGAGCGGACACTGCGCAGGCTGATCGCCGCCGAACCCGCAATGGCCGGCTGGCGCAGCGCCCGCACCCATCGCGTCGCACGCGGCTTCTACACCTCTCAGGCGCTGGAAGTGCTGCGCGACTGATCAGCGCGCGAGGAAGTCCCGCAGCGGCGTAATCGTCTCCCGCGGCGCTTCCTCCTGCGGCACGTGCCCGATGCCCGGCACTACCACGAGCGAAGCATTCGGGAGCGCGGCCAGGTAGTCCTGTGCGTTAGAGACCGGGATCATCCCATCCTTATCGCCCCAGAGCAGCAGCGTGGGCATGGCCAGCCGGCGCAGAAGCGGCACCGGATCGGGTAGCACCAGCTGACGCATGCGCGCGACGATGGCCGAACGGACGCCGGGTGCGACCATCATGTCGTAGGTCCGTTGTACCGTGGCATCGGTCAGCCGCCCCTGATCGGCATAGGCGACCGCGAGGTTCGCTCGCAGCATCGACCGGGGCAGCGTGTAGGGCAGCACCTGCATCAGCGCGGGAACCGCCTGCGGCTTGCCGTATTCGACGCCGTGGCTGACGAAGCCATCCGGCGAAACCAGCACCAGCTTTGCCACCCGGTCGGGATGCGCGGCGGCGAAGGCCCAGGCAATGCGCCCCCCCATCGAGTTGCCGATGAACGTCGCGCGCTGCACGCCCAGCCGGTCCAGCAGCGCCAAAAGTACCGCGATGCTGCGCGCATCCGTGTAGTCGCCGGTCGGGTCCGGACCGGTCAGACCGAAGCCTGGCAGGTCGATGCGGATGATGCGGACGTCGGACTCCAGCAGCGCCGCCCAGTCATCCCAGGTATGCAGGCTGGCACCGAAGCCGTGCAGCATGACGACGGCGGGCGCATCCCGCGGGCCGGTATCGCGCAGATGCAGCCTGACGCCTGCGATGTCGACAAAGGTGGAAGGCGGGGCGGCATAGGTTGCTTCCAGCGCCGCGCGCGGCCGGTCCGGCGTGTAGAGCCAAACCCCCGCACCCAGGAATACGACGCCAAGCAGCAGGGCGATGACGATCATGGTGCGTCTCATTCCAATCCCCGCTTGCCGCCGCGCAGCTTCCTGACGCCCCATAGAGCTTGCTGAAGGGAAAATCGGGCTCGGGATGGGGTTGCGACCGGGGGAGGAGCCACCAAGCGGGGACTCGAGCCCAAAGAAAAGCTGAGATTGAACTGGGAAAGGAGGGGAAGGGATTCGAACCCTCGAAGGGGGTTACCCCCCTTAACGGTTTAGCAAACCGTCGCCTTCAGCCACTCGGCCACCCCTCCTCAAGGCGTGACAACGGCTCACGACGTATGCGCAGCACGTCATAAGGGCGGGCGGGCGCCATAGCAAGCCCGTCCCGCCCCGCCGGGTCAGCTCAACGCCACCTCAAAGCCTTTCGCGGTCGCCGGGCGGGCCATCATACGGGCGTACCAGGCGGCAACGTTCGGCAGGTCATCGAAGGGCACCTGATGCCGCTCATGCCGCCAGGCCCAGCCGAGGATGGCGAAATCGGCGATGCTGGGCGCGCCGCTGGTCGCCACGAAATCCCGGCCGGCCAGTTGCCGGTCCAGCACGCCGTACAGGCGCTTCGTCTCGGTGTGATAACGGGTGAAGCCATACTCCTTGGCTGGCCCGTCGGGCTGCATCAGGAAGTGGTGGACCTGCCCGGGCATCGGCCCGAAACCGGCCATCTGCCACATCAGCCATTCATAGACCGGCACCCGCGCCCGCAGGTCGGTCGGCATGAACGTGCCGGTCTTCTCCGCCAGGTAGAGCAGGATCGCCCCGCTCTCGAAAACGGTGATCGGCTTCCCGCCGGGCCCGTCCGGATCGATGATCGCGGGGATGCGATTATTCGGGCTGAACGACAGGAAATGCGGGTCGAATTGTTGCCCCTTGCTGATATCCACCGGCTTGACCGCATAGGCCAAGCCCATCTCCTCCAACGCGACGCTGATCTTGCGCCCGTTTGGCGTGTTCCAGGTGTAGAGCTCGATCATCGTACCCCTCCTCGGTTGCCACCAAGCGTAGACCACTATCGGGCTTGGCGAAATCATCCGAACGGACCGGCTGCCTGAAGAAATTGAATATCCAGAGGAGGTTATCGCAGCCCGGACAGCGCGCCCCGCGATCCGGCAAGGCGCCCCCTGCACCCGCCGAAGCCCGCCCGCCGTGGCGCAAAGGTACCACCGTGGCAAAGGTGCAACGCCCGCCGCCTTTGGCGAGAATTCGTCTCAGGCCAGCTTCACTTTCTCAGGCCATTCTCGCATTTTGCGCCCGTGATCACGTCGGCAAGACGCCGGCCGTGATAGTCGGGGGACTGGGTTTCATGGACGCCGCGATGGTTCTGGGCGGCCGACGCAAGTCGGTTGGCGTCGCTTACTTCTTGCTGGCCGTCTTCGGCCTGTTCGGTTTGCATCGCCTTTATCTGGGCCGTGGATTCTCCGCCGCCGGCATGGCGATCATCACCCTGGTCTCCATTCCGCTGATCTGGTCCGGCCTTGGCCTGCTCGGCTTCGTCACGACCGGTACCTGGGCGCTGGCCGATGCCCTGCTGATCCCCGGCATGGCGCGGGAGACGAACGAAGACGACGGGCTGCTCGCCACGCCCTGAGGCCGCGACTCCCCAGGACAGCAGGGTTTGGTGCATTTTTTATCCGGATGCCTGCAATTGGGATGGCGCGGGCGAAGGAATAGTCACCCTGCTCGCACTATCCCTGCGCCTCCCGGAACAGCGACAAAGCCGCGGGGCAACGGCCCAGGCCGCGCATCCTCAGGTTCAGCCCACGATCTGACAGATCCGGCGACTGATCTCAGCGGCAAAGGGTTCGCTGCGTGGCGACAAGCCGCATGGGCGGCGCGGGCAATCCAGCGGTGTTCACCCGGCGATTGAGGGCCGAAAAAAGCCATGACCAGCGGTCGCAGGATTTGACCGCTGTTACGGCCGGCCAGCGCCGGGAAGGCCTATGTTCTGCGGCCTATGCCCCACGCACCCGCCAGACCGTATCCCCCAGATCATCCGCGACCAGCAGCCCCCCGCGGCCATCGAGCGCGACGCCAACAGGCCTGCCGCGTGCCCGCCCCGCCTCGTCCAGGAAACCGCTCAGGACATCGGTCGCCGGCCCGGCCGGTCGGCCGGCCGCGAAGGGGACGAAGATAACCCGGTAGCCGCTGGGTGGCCGGCGGTTCCAGGACCCGTGTTGGCCGATGAAGGCACCGGCGGCGAAGGGCGCTGGCAGGCCGCTCGGCGCGCCGATCGCCAGCCCCAGCGATGCGGTATGCGGGCCGAGCGCATAATCCGGGGCGATGGCCCGCGCCACCGCCTCCGGGTTCGGCGGCTCCACACGGGTATCGACCCGCTGGCCAAAATAGCTCCAAGGCCAGCCATAAAAGCCGCCATCACGGACCGAGGTCAGGTAGTCCGGCACCAAATCGCTGCCGAGCTCATCGCGTTCATTCACCGCCGTCCACAACACCGGCCCGGGGCCGGGCGCGAAGGCCATGCCGACCGGATTGCGCAGGCCGGTCGCATAGGCGCGATACCGTCCGGTTGCGACATCCACCAGCCAGATCCGCGCGCGATCCGCCTCGTTCTCCAGCCCGCGCTCGCCGTGATCGCTGTTCGAGCCGATGGCGACGAACAGGCTTTTCCCATCCGGCGTCGCCAGCAGATTCTTGGTCCAATGCGCGTTGATCTGGCCCGCCGGCAGCAGCGTCAGCACCTCGCCCGGCGCATCGATTCGCAGCGCGCCGGGGCGGAAAGGGAAGCGGCGGATCGCGTCGGTATCAGCGACGTAAAGCGCCCCCCCGATGAGCGCCATGCCGTAGGGGGAGTTCAGCCCCTCCAGCAGCGTGCTGC
>Ga0114972_10004184_pt1 | contig 10738 bp, 6 predicted proteins | sample M_140807_EF_Meta_FD_87354 | JGI IMG/M metagenome (GOLD analysis project Ga0114972, IMG submission 87354) | Freshwater microbial communities from Lake Montjoie, Canada to study carbon cycling - M_140807_EF_MetaG | ecosystem: Environmental > Aquatic > Freshwater > Lake | place: Lake Montjoie... | reverse complement strand
TGGCACCACCCCTGCCGGAACCATTCATAGGATCGCTCAGAACTCCAGAAGGTGGTGTTCTTATCGCTTTGGCGCTTATAGGGCCCCTGAGTAAAAGCAGCGCATCCTTTTGCCTGCCACTGCTTGCCTTCTAGCCAACGACTCTCGGTATTGCCGATGTCGATCAGATAGCCTCTCTCCGTAGGTTTTGTGGTGGGATCTTTACCGGAAACAAACTTGATCGAGCTTGCCACGAACTTGGATTGAAGCAACTTTTGTACGCAGCCAACCATGCTTGTTTTCTGACATTGAGCTAAGGCTGCATCGGCTGAGATGCCCATAGCTGTGTACTGCTTGATACAGGCAAAAACTTGCTGCTCATCAGCCCTGGCCGCAGATGCTGATGCGATCAAGGCTAGCAAGCATACCCCGAAGAGAGGGTATCCACGCCGGACGAACACCATGGACTGATTCAGGTAGCTGTGCTGAATATACACACCTACGCAAGCGTCCACAATATCCTAGGCGTTCTGTATGGGTCTTCTTGCAGGGCGCATCCGTTAGGCCATTGGCTCCTGGATGCTCTTGCCAGGGCTTCGGGAGCCGAACAGATCGTTGCTATGCAGTATTTGCATACTTTCGGCTCCGCCAAAACGTTTCTGGTGGATCCCTTCCCAATCGAGGCGAGTCAGGGGCATGATGAGATCAGCTGATGCAGCACTGTGCTCCGACCTGGGGTGCCGATACCGCTAGCCCGCTACTTCACCCAGGACTGCAGGCTGCCCATTCGATGACGGCTCCACCTTCACGCCAGCGAATCAAGCTCAAGCCCGGCGCGGTGGTGCGCTGCCGCACGCGGTGCTACCTGGTGGAGGAGGTGCAGGCGCCCCAGGAATCCGGCGCCGACACGGTGGTGGCGCTCGCCTGCATGGAGGACGACGCCATCGGGTCGCGGCTCACGGTGTTCCGGGAGCGGGAGATCGACTTCGAGGTGCTGGGGGAGAGCAGCTGGGAGGCGGTGGCCCAGCGGGGCTTTGACCAGCCGAAACAGTTTTCGGCCTACCTCAACACCCTGCGTTGGAACTGCGTCACCGCCACTGACGCCGAGCTGTTCCAAGCCCCGTACCGGGCCGGCATCGATGTGAAGGCCTATCAGCTGGAGCCGCTGCGCAAGGCCCTTCTCATGCCGAGGGTGGGCCTGTTCATCGCTGATGACGTCGGCCTAGGCAAGACGATCGAGGCGGGTCTGATCCTGCGGGAGATGCTGCTGCGCCAGCGGATCCGCCGGGTGGTGATCAGCTGCCCGCCCTCGGTGCTTCGCCAGTGGCAGGAGGAGATGGCCAGCCGCTTTGGCCTGGCCTTCACCGTGATGGACCGGGCCTATGTGGCCAAGGTGCGGCAGGAGCGTGGCTACGGCACCAACCCTTGGAGCACCGCCAGCCGCTTCCTGATTTCCCACGCGTTGCTGCGCAATCCTGAGTATTCCTCCCTGTTGCGGGTGTGGCTGGAGGAGGGCAAGGGAGGCGACGACCAGGCACCGCTGCAGTCGTTGCTGATCCTCGATGAGGCGCACAACGCCGCCCCAGCCAGCAACAGCCTTCGTTACGCGATCGATTCCGGCCTCACCCGCAGCCTGCGCGATCTGGCGCCGCTGTTCGAGCACCGCATCTTTCTCTCCGCCACGCCCCACAACGGTCACAGCAACAGCTTCACTGCCTTGCTCGAATTGCTGGATCCGGCCCGCTTCGTGCGGGGTGTGCCCTTCGATCCCAAGGATCTGGACACGGTGTTGGTGCGTCGCCTCAAGGATGATCTGCGCCGCATCGGCGAGGAGTTTCCCGAGCGGATCGTCGAAGCGCTGGCCATCCCCAGAGGCAGTCTGTCGCCGGATACACCGGAGCTCAAGCTCTCACGCCTGCTGCAGAACTACCGGAAGCAGCGGGAAGAGCGGTTAATCCGCGAAGGCGCCGGCAAGCGAGAGCTCAACGCCGAGCATCTGGTGATCACTAATCTTCAGAAGCGGCTGCTCAGTTCGATCGAGGCCTTTGCCCGCACCCTCAAGGTGCACCAGCGGAGCCTGGCCGAGAAGCAGGAGCAGCGGCGTGGTGCCCTGGCCAATCGTGGGGGCCAGCTGGATCTGCTCCTGGGTGGCGCTGACCGCGACAGCGATCTCTCCGAACTCAACGAAGACGACCTCCTCAATCTGGAAGAAGCCCAGACGCGGGCCGCCCTGCGGCAGACCGTGCAGGCGGACCAGGGGGAGTTGGAGCTGCTGAAGCAGGTGGCGGAGATTGCCGAAGCCAATCGCCACCGGCCCGATCCACGCATCCTCAGGTTGGAGGCCTTTCTCCGCACCCACCTCTGCCCCGATCTCGGCGAGGCCGGCGCTGCGTGGCAGCCCACCCGGCTGCTGATCTTCACCGATTACGTGGACACCAAGCGCTATCTGGAGCGCCAGCTACGGCTCCTGCTTGCTGAGGACGACCCCGATTGCCGCATCGCCTCCTTCACCGGTGGCATGAGCGAAGACAACCGCGAGCGGCTCAAGGCCCAGTTCAATGCCGATCCCGACGAAGAGCCGCTGCGGATCCTGATCGCCACCGATGCCGCCCGGGAGGGGGTGAACCTGCAGAACCACTGCAAGCATCTGATCCACTTCGACATTCCCTGGAACCCCAGCAAGCTTGAGCAGCGCAACGGCCGGATCGACCGCAAGCTGCAGCGGGCTCCCCAGGTGTGGTGCCATTACTTCGTGCTGGAAGACCGCCCGGAAGATCGGGTGATGGATGTCCTGGTGAAGAAGACCGAGGTGATCCGCCAGGAGCTCGGTTCCCTCTCACCCCTGGTGCAGCGCCAGGTGGATGCGGTGCTTGAAGCCGGGATCGACACCGACAAGGCCGAGGTGTTGCAGCAGCAGTTGCTGACGATGGACCAGGGCGACAGCGAGCGCGGCGCCATGCTCAACCGGGCCCGGGAGGAACTGGAAGCCAGCCGGCGAGTGGAGAAGTTGCAGGAGGAACAGGACCAGCTGCGACAACTGCTGGCCAAATCCCACGCCTGGCTGGGTTTCGATGACGACCCATTCCGCGAAGCCCTCAACTGTTCGCTCGATTTGTTGGGCGTGAGCGGCCTGAAGCAGGGCCGCGATGGCAAGGGCCAGCCCTGTTGGCACCTCGACAACGCCGAGGCCCTGGTGAGCAGCAGCAACGACCGCAGCTGGGAGCACACCCTCGACAGCCTGCGGGGGGTGTGGGATCGCCGCACACCCTTGTGGCAATGGCGCCAGGAGAACCCGGTGCGGCCGGTGATCTTCTCCGATCCGGGCCGGCTCAACGCCGAGGCCGTGCATCTGCATCTGGAGCACCGTCTGGTGCAACGGCTGCTGAGTCGCTTCCTCAGCCAGGGCTTCCTGCACCATGAACTGAGCCGGGCCTGTGTGCTCGCCAGCCGTGATCCCCAACCCCGGGTGCTTGTGCTGGGCCGGCTGTCGCTGTTTGGCCAGGGGGCCACGCGGCTGCACGATGAGTTGATCAGCGTGATCGCCGACTGGCATCCCGGCGCCGATCGCACCACAGCGCTCCAACCGCTGATCGATGGCGAGCGGAAGCAGGCCTGGACTGCGCTCCGGCAGGCCCTGGAGGCAGGCAGCACCGAGGGGATTTCCAAGTCCCTGCGCGACCAGCTCCAGGCCGAGGCAGCGGCGGACGTGGCAGCCCTCAAGCCCGCCCTGGATCAAGCCGCTGAGCAGGCCCAGGCTGTTGCCGCCGCCCTGCTGAAGCAAAGGGGCGATGCCGAGGCCGCCGCGCTCAAGGAGGTGCTGCGGGCCCAGCGCAGCCGCATCAATGCCACCGTGAAGCAACGCAACCGGGATCTGGCGAAGCTCGATCGCCAGGCCGCCGCCGCCGAGCCCACCGCCCTGATCCCGGGGCTGGAGGAGCAGCTCGATGTTCCAGCCCTGGACCTGCAGAAGCTCACCACCCTGGAGCGCAAGCAACTGGCGGCGGACCAAAAGCACTGGCAGCGGCGGCTGGAAACGATCGAAACCGAATTGAGCAGCGAACCGAAGCGCATCCAGGACAGCTACCGGGTGATCACCCATCGCCTCGAGCCGGCCGGTCTTGTGTACTTCTGGCCGATCAGCGGCTGAGACCAATGTCAGCTGATCAATGCCAAAGCTGGATTGCTCGCAGCACCAATGCCATACGGGGGTTGGTGAAAGCCTGTCGTTGCAGTGGTCTGCATACCCTTCGGGCGATGATCACGCTGATGCCGGTGCTGATAGGCGTACCTGTTGGGCTGGCAACAATGATTGGGCTCGGGGGGTTGGTACCCCATTCCAATGCCCTCAAAGCATTGGCGGGCTTGTTGGCCGCCGGCCTGCTTGCGCAATGGCTCCTTCACTGGTGGATCCATCGCCCAGAGCCATGGAAGCTGCAGCTGATCGAGGCATGGGAATCGAAGGTCAGGTGGCTCTTGGTTCAACCAACCCTTGGCCTGTGGCCCGTCGCTTTTGCTGTGCTGACCTCGCTTCTGGGGATCGCTGAGTGGTTCCCCACAAACGGCCCGGATCGTCCTATTCTGCTCGGATCTGTCATCGTGGTTGCTTTTTATGGCTACATCCGAACCCAGGCAGAGAAAAAGGCCGACCTTGTGGCTTTCGCCATTAGAGCGAAGGACGAGTTTGCTGAGGCAACAAAACAGATTCTTAACGAGCGAGATCGTGAGGCTCAAATCGATCGACTCATCAAAGATATCGTCGATAGTTTCAGCGGCCTCAAATCCGATTGCAAGGCGTTTGGAGTCGACTTCCGATCCGCAGTAAACGTACCGCGCCTAAGGGATGAATGCAAAGAGATAGGAATTGCTGGCAAATATTTCGCTAAACTCCTTAAGGAGCTTGGGTTAAATTGAATACGCTTTTCCCAAGCGAAATTGCCGCTCACGAGAAAGGTCTTTCGTGCATTGATATAAACTTAAGGTTTAACTGTCCCTCTATAAGGCCCTGCTGGAATTGCTGCGGCGTGAGGCCGGTCCAAGCGTCGGGCCAGCGAATCTTCATGCCTATGGCCCTGGGCGAGCTGGGTCTTAAGCCAACCGCAGCGGCAGGAATAAGCCAAGTGAATCCTGAGCTTTCCACCCGGTATCAACCCAGAATCCAAGCTTTTACGGAACCATGAGCCACTCAATAAGACAAGTGACCCGCCGATCCCTTCGCCCATTTCCCTGACCCATGCCCCGCCATACAGCCACCATCAACCCCGAACTGAAAGCCCACCAGGAGTGGCTGGGCTATCTGCAGCCCGTGGGCCTGGTGGTGGCGCCGGCGGCGATGGTGGATGCCGGCTGGGTGGTGACCCGCAGCGGCAGCGAGCTGATCGAGCGGCAGGAGCGCTACCGCGAAGCCATTCAAGGCCTATCCAGCACAAGTGATTGCGCCGATCCAGAGCCGGAAGCTGACGGCGACACCAGAACGCGCGGCTTCCCGCAGCTGGAAACCTTGCTGGTGGAACACCTGGGCTGGAGTGCCGATCAGATCCAAAGCGAGCCCGCCCAGATCGAGAGCTACAGCCGCCACCTGCCGGAGCTGGGGGAAACCCTGCGTCCCACAGCCTTGGTGCCAGCGGCCAACGGCGAGGGGGTGCAACTGCTGCTGCAGGTGTTGCCGCTCCTGGCGCCCCTGGACCAGAAGGGCACCAGCGGTGAGCACCTCTGGCGGGCCACCAGCCAGGAACGTTTTGAGCGGCTGCTACGAGAAACCGGAGTGGAGGCGGGCCTGCTGTTCAATGGCGCCCAGCTGCGGCTGGTGGTGGCGCCAAAGGGCGAGAGCTCCGGCCACCTCACCTTCCCTCTGGCCGAGCTGGCTGAGGTGGGCTGCCGCTTGATGTTCGCCGGACTGGAGCTGCTGCTGGGCCAGAGCCCGGTGTTCCTCGATCCAGACGGCTACCGCCTGGCCGATGTGCTGAAGAAGAGCCGCAGCTTCCAGGCGGTGGTGAGCAATGCCCTGGCTGACCAGGTGCTTGCCGCCCTGTGGGAGCTGCTACGCGGCTTCCAACGGGCCGATGAGCTGAGCCAACGGCAAGGCGTGGAGCTGCTCGCCGACCTTCCGGAACGCGACCCGCAGCAGCTCTATGGCGGGCTGATCACGGTGCTGATGCGGCTGGTGTTTCTGCTCTACGCCGAAGACGAGGCCTTGATGCCCGCCGATGCGGTGTATGAGCAGAACTACAAGGTGAGCGGCATCTTCGAGCGGCTACGGCAGGACGCCGCCGACTATCCCGACACCATGGAGCAACGCTACGGCGCCTGGGCGGGACTGATGAGCCTCTGCCGGCTGGTGTACGCGGGCGGTGGGGCCACCATGGGCTACCTGCCGGCGCGCAAGGGGCAGCTGTTTGATCCCGGGGCCTATCCGTGGCTGGAAACCCCCTGGATCAGCGACGGGGTGGTGCTCTCCGTGCTCAGCAACCTGCTGGTGGTGAAGGGGGAGCGGATCAGCTATCGGGCGCTCGATGTGGAGCAGATCGGCTCGGTGTACGAGGGAATCATGGGTTATGCCGTGCGCCGCATCCCCGGCCGCTGCATCGGCCTCAAGAGCAAGCCCCAAGGGGCGAAGAAGCAGCTCACCACGGCAGTGGATCTCGAAGCCTTGCTGGAGCTGACGGGTGGCAAGCGCAAGGCCTGGCTGGAGGAGGAAGCGGGCACCACCCTGCCGCCCAAGGCGGCCACCGCCCTGAAGGACGCCGGCAGCGAAGCCGAGTTGCTGGAGGCCCTCGCCCCCCGCATCGACCAAGCCCTCTTCGATGGGCCCCAGGCGGCCGGAGGCCTGGTGTTCCAACCCACCGAGGAGCGGCGGCGTAGCGGCAGCCACTACACGCCGCGGGCACTGACGCGGCCGATCGTGGAGGAGGCCTTGCGCCCCTGGCTGGAGCGTTGCGAGCACAAGCCCACGGCGGCGCAGATCCTCGATCTGAAGATCTGCGATCCGGCCATGGGCTCGGGCGCCTTCCTGGTGGAGAGCTGCCGCTACCTGGCGGAACTGCTGGAGCAGGCCTGGAGCCGCGAGGGCTTGCCAGAGGCGCTGAAGCCGGATGGCCGTGCCCATGGCGAGGAGCCATTGTTGTATGCGCGCCGGCTGATTGCCCAGGGCTGTCTGTATGGGGTGGACAAGAACCCGTTTGCGGTGAACCTGGCCCGGCTGAGCCTCTGGCTGGTGAGCCTCAGCAAGGACGCGCCGTTCACCTTCGTGGATCACGCCCTCAAATGCGGCGATTCGCTGGTGGGCATGGAGCGCAGCGAGATTGAGGCGGCGTTGAAGGGCGCCAGCCTGCAGCGTGAACTGCAGATGGAGTATCTGGATCAGGTGCGGCAGCAAGAGGCCAGGAGCTTTGAGCTGTTCCATGCCGACAGCCGCAGCGATGGCGACGACGCCCAGAAGCGCCAGGCCCTCGATGAGCTGAACGCCAGCACGGCCTACCTGCGCACGGTGGGCGATCTGCTGGTGGCGGCCTTCTTCAACGGCAAGAAACCGAAGGATCGCGAGGAGCTGAAAAAGATCTACCTGGAGGCAACGCTGGAGCACAGCTCAGCAGAAGGGCTTGAATCGGAGTTGGCCGAACCGCTTGAGCGGTTGCGCAAAGGGGAGAAGGGGATTCAGCCACTGCACTGGCAGCTGGACTTTCCGGATGTATTCGGGCGGGAGCAACCGGGGTTTGATGTGTTCGTGGGCAACCCGCCGTTCGCCGGCTCGACAACGCTTGCAAAATCGACAGCTATAAACTATACCGAGTTCTTGCGCTCGGCAACCCCTGGTGCAGGCGGCAAATGCGACTTATCCGTCTTCTTTGTGAGAAAAGTCTTCGAAAGTCTCACGACAAGAGGAACCGCTGGCTTGATAACAACAGCCTCCATCTCTGAAGGAGAAAATAGAGTGAGTGGGCTTGGGTGGCTACTTGTCGACAAAAAGATAAGCATTTATTCCGCCAGAAAGTCGTTTTGGTGGCCAGGCGAAGCGAGCGTCAAAGCCTCTCATTTTCATTTCATCAAGGCAGGAGACAAGTCTTTTGGATCAATGGTCTCGCCAAATTCTTTTAACCAGTTTCTATTGCCATCAAGCTTTACCAATGAACCACTGCAACTTGCAGGGAGTAGATCCATCGCCTTCCTGGGGTGTAAACCCGGAACTATGTACCACATAGGATCGAGGGACAACATAGAGAGCGACTTTCCTGGATTTTCAGGATTACAAGACTCTCAGAAGATAAGATTTTTTGCTTCATATATTGGCGGTAACGAGATCCTTCAGGCCTGTGATTGCATCGGCAGTCGAGTGGCCTGCACGGTCGGGATGCTGGATGAACTCGATGAAACTATCAGCCCAGAGCTCATAAGCATCCTGGATTCTGCTTCAGGCCTTAACGGTTCTTCGGATCCCTCAAGGTTCCGGTTTGCGAGAAGAGCCCTTGATCTCCAGCAAGCCAAGTCTCGCTGCAGGGAGGCAATTGCAAGAGCCGAGGTAACGAGTACGTGGGCTTTTGCAACACTAGAGGCCAGTCATATATTTTCAAACAAAGCTGTTGTCTTTTGCTTTGGAAATACCGCATTACTATTCGGCATTCTTTCATCACGCATTCACGAGGTTTGGGCAGAGGCACTCGGATCGAGACAGGGCGACGGAATATCATACTCACCCAGGTATTGCATGGAGAACTTTGCTCTTCCCACCATCGCACTAGAGAGTGACTCTGTTGAGCAACCAGGGTCACGCCCATCAACAATTGAAACATTGTCGCTGCACTACCAGGACATTCGAAAAAGTAAAATGCATGAGAATTCGGAAGGATTAACAGACACCTACAACCGTTTCCACGACCCATTCGAAACCAGCTCTGGCCTGCTGGAGCTGCGCCGCCTCCACAGCGAGATGGATCAGGCGGTACTAGAGGCCTACGGCTGGAGCGATGTGCTGCAGGTTGGCCCATGCAACAGTCCCTGCGGCTTCGGCCTCGACTACCTCGACACCGACGACGACGCCCAACTCCCCGAAGAGCTGCAGGAGCGCATCACTGGTGATGGCGTTCATAACAGCGGCGAGCTGTTCTTCTGGGAGCCCGATGAAGCCTGCGCTTTCGAGGCTCAGCTGCGCGCCACCGGCGCCGTGCAGGGCAAGAAGAAACTCCCCTGGCACTACCGCTGGCCTGATGACGTTCGGGAGGATGTGCTTGCCCGCTTGCTCGCCCTCAACGCCGAGCGCTACGCCGAGGAGGTGGCGCTGGGTCTGCATGGCAAGACGGGCAAGAAACCAGCCACAAACCCAGCTATTGGTGGCAAACGGCGCGGCCGGCCTGCAAAGGCAGCCGAGTCGACCGATACTGGGCAGATCGGTCTGGCGCTATGAAACTCGCCCTCGCCCAACCACAGCTCGACGCCATTGCCGACGCCTGCCGGCGGCATCACGTGGCGCGTATGGATGTGTTCGGCTCGGTGCTGAGGCCTGATTACCGCCCTGGAGAAAGCGACATTGACCTGCTGGTGGAATTCCTGCCACTTGATCCCGGCAGCCTTTACAAGGCCTACTTCGCTCTCCTGAACGACCTGCGCCTGGGCCTGGCTACGCGCGTCGATCTGGTGATGGCCGATGCCGTCCGCAATCCCTACGTCAAACAAAGCATCGAGGCCAGCAAGCAGCAGATCTATGCAGCGTGACCCCCGGGCCTATATGAGCGACATCCTGGAGGCTGCAGCTGCCATTCAGGAAGCAACAAGCACGATCGATGAAGCTGGCTACGGCAAGTCGAGGCTGATTCGCTCGGCCGTCGAGCGTGAGTTCATCATTATCGGTGAGGCCTTGAAGCTGATTTCACAGCGAGATCCACACCTGTTTGCGGCGATCCCTGAAGGCCGGCAAATCATCGACTTCCGCAACCTACTCACCCACGAGTATCTGAATGTGAGTGATCACGTGGTGTGGGGCGCCATCCAAACGGATCTGCCAGTTCTGATTGACCACTGCACGCAGCTTCTAGGCCAGCTAGATGGGGGGCACCCCTGACCATGGACACTTCCGCCGAAATCCGCTCCCAGCTCGTCGCCGCCCTGCACAGCGATCTGATCGGCCCCAGCTGGGACGATGTCGCCCGTCGCCATGAGCACCTGCCCCAGCCACCCTCCGTTTGGTACACCACGGGCTTCTTGGTGCCCCATGTGTTCGAGCAGGAGGCCGGCCGCCCCACCGAGGATGAACAGCTCTCCTTCGCTGATCTCGCTGGCGAAGAACCCAGCAACGGCGCCTCCAACCGCCTGGAGAAGCAGGAAAAGGATGACGACGCCAACGACGCCCTTGATCAGGCCAACACCCGCCGCAGCTGGTTTCCCTCTTCCCTTGGCCTGAGCTTCATCCTCGAGAAGGGCTCCACCCTGGAGGCCACCGTCACCTGGGGGGATTACAGCGCTCCTGCCGATGGAGCCGAGGAAAAGCTCTGGAGCCGCACGCCCAAGCGGCAAACCGTCAAGATCTCGATCGATCGCCCTGATACCAGCCCAGACATCCCCCTTGAAGGCCAGCCGCAAGGCCTGTGTCTGCGTTGGATCGCCCGGCCAGCTCCCAGCAAGCTCGGCTACCCCTCCGACCAGCTCTCCGTCTCGCTGTTTCTGCTCAACAAACGCGAGCCACCCCAGACCAATCAGATCCGCCATCGCGATCTGGTCACGGCATTCCAGGCTCAGGTTTCGTTGCGTTGCGAGAGGGGTTTTCCGCCACGTC
>Ga0114972_10004183_pt1 | contig 10739 bp, 11 predicted proteins | sample M_140807_EF_Meta_FD_87354 | JGI IMG/M metagenome (GOLD analysis project Ga0114972, IMG submission 87354) | Freshwater microbial communities from Lake Montjoie, Canada to study carbon cycling - M_140807_EF_MetaG | ecosystem: Environmental > Aquatic > Freshwater > Lake | place: Lake Montjoie... | reverse complement strand
TGCCTATCGGTCCACGTCGTACTCGGTGATCGTGCCGGGCCGGGAACCGATCTCGATCCGCTGCGGGGCGCGGTGCATGCCGCTCGACCTGTTGCTCGCCGAATCGCGGGCGACCGACTGGGCATTCATCACGGCGTGTAATCCGCGGTCGGCACCGCTCGACGAAGACGCCAACGCCGAGCGAATGATGCGGCTCGAGATGGTCGTTCGCGGACGCGGCCTCAACTGTTTTCAGGGCGAAGGCCAGGCAGACGACGGCGACTGGCCGCCGGAGCCAAGCCTGCTGGTGCTCGGGATCTCCGAAGCCGACGCCGTGAGCATCGCTCGGGAGTTCGAGCAGTACGCCATCGTGTCCGGTAGCCGGGGAGGCGAGGCGCGGCTCGTCTGGACGGATCCCGGACCCGACGGGGAGGCTGCTGAATAGGATTGCGTGGGTGTCATCATGACGCGTCGCGACCATTCCGAGACGTTGATACCCGTGGGGCGAATCGCCCTCGGGCGGGCGGTGCTCGTCTACGACACGTGGACGGTACAGCCGGAGGCGCACGTCACGATCCCGATCCGTGGGCCGCGCGGCGGGATCGAGCCCTTCATCGGCACCGGCGACGATCTCGCGGCAGCCGTCGCCGCCGCCTTGCAGTCGCTCTCGATGGTTCCCTTCGCGATCGCGGCATGCGATGTGGTGCGGCCGAGAGATGACGGCCGGGCCTATGCGGCCACGGTACTGGTGCGGGCTCTCGACCCCTCGTGGCCGCGATACACGACCGGCCATGCCACGGCCCACGACGAGCCCACGGCCGTGGCGGTTGCCGTGGCCCGAGGGCTCGCCGCGGGCGGGTTTCTGCAGCCGCGGCTGCTCACACCAGGCGGCCGCGACGTTGAAGCCTCGACCGAGCGGATCGTCCGCGGCATCGAGCGACTCACCGCGGCTGCGACTCTGCCGCCAGAGACGGTCGGTGCGGTCCGGGGACTCGTGGCCCGCGAGTTGCATCGCTTCGGCGCAGGCCTGGCGATCCTCGCGGCCCATGCCCCCGACCGCGAGGGCGTGCTCACGCGGTTCGACGCCCAGGCCGCGCTTGAACTGCCCGCGGGCGCCACCAAGACGAGCGACACGCGAACCAGCGACTGGTGGGAGTGGTTTCCGGGGCTCGACAACGACGCCCGCACGCTCCGCGAGGTGCTCGCCGAACTGCCGGCGGCGCCCGCCACTGCGATCCCCTGGATCGTGCGGCTGTTCGAGAATCCCGCGGGCTGGCTGCGGCTCCACGGCGCCATCCATCTCAAAGACCACGACATGATCCACGTGCTCCTCGGCCGCGGACTGCTCGACCAGGACGAAGCCTTCGTGATCGGCTTCACGATGGGAAGCACGAAGGCGGTATCGTGGGCGGAACGGGCGTGGTTTCGATTCGTGGTGTCGCGGCTTTATCCGGAGCCCTATCGGATCTCGCAGCGGATGCTGGCAGCCTACGACCTCGGCCTCGAGGCGGGCCGGGAACTCGACGTGAAGGACCTGCACCGCGTGCTTCGCGACGACATGCTCGACCGTCCGCTCGGGGCCGTGCGGCGGGAACTCGGGATCGACTCGCGCCGGCTCCGTGAGTTTTACGCGCGGGAGCGGGCCGCACTACCGGGCACGCTCGCGAGTTCGCGGCTGCCGCTCGACGTCGCCGCAGCAACCGACCAGCCGCCACTTCCCGAGGCGGCGTAGCCGCGGTGGGGGCGAGGGGTGTGGGCAGACCTGAGGGCGCTGCGCACAGGTTGCCAACCTGTGCTACGAGCGCGAGGCGAGACGTGAAGACACACAGGTTGAAAACCTGTGCTACGGGGAGGGCAGCGAGGGGCTGCCCGTGCCCGGGAGCCGGCGTTGCTTTCTCCGCGCAGCCACGATGGCGGAGCGGAGAAAGCATCGAGCGAGTGAAGGGCAGGATGCCCGAAGCGAGCGTCCGGCGACGGGCATGGGCAGCCCCGAGCGTGGGCGACCAATGTCAGACGTCCTCGATCAGTCGGAAGCGGGGCACCTGCTTGCCCTCGATGTCGACCGTCTCCAGAAACATCGCCGCCGGCCGCACCCAGAGGCCGTGATCGCCATATTCCTGGCGGTAGACGACGAGTTCGTCGAGCGTCTCGCTGTGCCGAGCCACACCGAGCACGGTGTATTCGTTGCCCTTGTAGTGGCGGTAGCGGCCGGGACGGATCGCGGTCATGCCTCACCTCACCTGGATCGACTGTCGCGCCGGCCAGACGATCATCCGTGGCCAGTCGCGCCGCCGTTTATACTCGCGACGCTCAGCCAGGCACACCTCGCGTGCGGTTCCCTGCTCCCGCGACGATCCGGCCGCCGGAATGATCCGATGACCGCTCCCTCTGCCTCAGGCGGATCCGAACACAAGCCCACAGCCGGACCATCGTGGCGGGAACTCGCGTTCACCGATCCGCTGACGGGGCTGCCCAATCGCCGCCGGCTCGACGAGGTGATCCAAGGCGGCTGGAGCCGATGGACGCGAGACCAAACGCCGGTCACGGTGCTCGTGATCGATGTCGACCACTTCAAAGCGTTCAACGACGCCTCTGGCCACCCCGCCGGAGACGCCTGCCTGAAGACCATCGCCGCGGCCCTCGCGGCCACCTGCGACGTGCCGGACGGCATCGTCTGCCGCTGGGGGGGCGAGGAGTTTCTCATGCTCCTCCCCGACAGCGATATCGCTCAAGCAGCTGTGGTCGCCCGGCAGACACTCGAAGCGATCCAGGCCCTCTCGCTGCCGCACGCGGCGTCGACGACCGGCAGGGTCACGGTGTCGATCGGCACGGCGACAGCCATACCGACGGGCGATTTCGCTCCGGATGAACTGATCGCCCGGGCCGACCGGGCGCTCTACGCCGCCAAGCGGGCCGGACGCGATCGCATCGTCGCGGCTCCCAACTGACGTTCGTCGCTTGGGCTTACCGGGCCAGGATTCCCCTTCTCCACGGGCCGCGGTCCGTGATAGGTTTCTGGCACGGCTGACTCATGCCGTCGCCCCGACATCGGAGAGATGCCATGAACGCGTTCCGCGGACTGCTGTCGCTGCTGGCCCGGCTGATGATCGCCACGATCTTTCTGCTCAGCGCCGTCGCCGGAAAGATCATGAACTTCAGCGGCACCGTGGAGAAGATGGCGGCGGAGGGCGTGCCATCGCCCACGATCCTCCTCGGGGGCGCGATCGCCTTCCTGATCATCGGCAGCCTCTCGATCGTGCTCGGCTACAAGGGGCGGTTCGGAGCCTTCCTCCTGCTCTGCTTCCTTGGCGCCGCGACCTACTACTTCCACGACTTCTGGAAACTGCCCCCCGACACGCCCCCGGCCGTCATGCAGGGCGAATTGATCGCGTTCATGAAGAACCTCGCGCTCATGGGCACGATGCTCTTCCTGGTCGCCAATGGCACCGGTCCGTGGAGCCTCGACAACCGCGGCACGGCCACCGCTCAAGACGGTGCCGACGACGACGAGTGAGCACGCTGGCCAGGAGTCAGCCGCTCGCCGCCATGAGCATCGTGGCGGCGTGGATGTCGACGATCGCATCAAGATCGGCGGAGTAGCCGCCGCCCAACACGATCGCCAGCGGCACCCCAGCGGCCCGCGCCGCATCGAGCACCATTCGGTCACGTTCGAAGAGCCCCTGCTTGGTGAGCCGCAGGCGACCAAGCCGGTCGTGCTCGTAGGGGTCGGCGCCAGCGATGTAGAAGACGAGGTCGGGGCGACCGCGACCAAACGACTCCACCACCGCCGGAGCCAGGGCCGCGAGATAGGCGTCGTCGTCCGTGCCGTCGTCGAGCGGCACGTCGAGCGAACTCGGATACTTCCGGAGCGGGAAGTTTCGGGCGCCGTGGATCGACATCGTGAACACGGTCGGATCGGCGGCAAAGATCTCCGCCGTGCCATTGCCCTGATGGACATCGCAGTCGAGGATCAGCACCCGCCGCGCGGCGCCGCGGGCCTGCATCTCCCGCGTGGCGACGGCGGTGTCGTTGAACACGCAGAAGCCCTCGCCCCACGACGTGCCGGCGTGGTGCGTACCTCCGGCGAGACTCGCGGCGACACCATCGTCGACAGCGGCCGCAGCCGCATCGATGGCGGCACCCGTGCTCCGCAGCGATCGCTCGACGAGCGGCTCGCTCCACGGAAAGCCGATCCGCCGCTGCTCATCCCTCGTGAGCGTGCCTGAAAAGACCCGGCCGACGTAGCCGCGGTCGTGCACCCGGAGCAGTTCCTCGTCGGTGGCGGCATGCGGCTCCACGAACTCAAGCGCCGCCCCTGCCGCCGCATGGGCCTCGAGCCGGCGGCGAAGCAGGCTGTATTTCGCAGTCGGAAAGCGATGCCCCTCGGGCAGCGGTAGCGGGTAGCGGTCCGATGGAAACAGGCGCATGGGGGCTCCGGCACGCGGTCATCCTATGCCTCCCGCGCGTGCAGTCGATGCCCGCGACCTGCGCACCAGACTGTGGTCAGGGCGGCTGGCCCGTCCAAGGCGAGAGCGATAAATCCCGGTCTTGGGCTCGGTTTTTCGTGAATCAGCCCGACGCCCGATCGATTGGCACGACATCTGCACATCCGGTTCTTCCGTCGCCCGAGGAACCGCAACCGTGCATCGAGTTCTCTTTCTCCAGCCGGTCCGGAAAACGAGCGTTCGTTCGTCGTGCCGTCGGATCGGGGTCGCGGCCGCGGTCGTCGTTTGGGCGGCAGTCGCCCTGCTGGGCCGGATTGCCACGGCCAACTTTGAAGTGCATGGCGCATCCTCCGCGCGGGCCGAGGCCATCGTGCAGCATGCCGAGGAGGTCCGCGAGCGTGCCTTCGCAGCGCTCCTTGGCACTTCAGCCCCGGCCCCCTGGACCATCCGCTGCGAGATCCATCTTCATTCGACGGAAGAGTCGTTCGCGGAGGCCGTTGGCGGACCGCCAGATGGTGCCCGTGGGGCCACGGCCATTGAGTTTGCCGAAGCTGGTGTCTGCGTCCGGCGCATCGACCTGATGGACGACGACCCCGCGGCGGTGCCCGACGCGCTCGCCCACGAACTGGTGCACGTGATCCTCGCCGACCACTTCACGGCAGCACCGCCCCCACGATGGGCCGACGAGGGCCTGGCAGTCCTCTTCGACGACGAGGACAAACAGGCCGGCCACGCGAGTGATTTCGCGGCGGCTCGACGGGCAGGCATGACCTGGTCGGCTTCGCACCTGCTCACGATGGAGGAGTATCCCCGCGAGCCGCATCGGCAGCGGGTCTTTTACGGCCAGAGCGCGGCGCTCGTCCGCTGGCTCATCGACCAGCGCGGCGCGGCCACGCTGCTGTCATTTTTGGACGACGCCGCGGCGATCGGCGAGGGACCCGCCCTTGAACGCCACTACGGTTTCTCGACGGTTCCAGCCCTCGAACGCGCGTGGCTCTCGCAGCCAGCCGACACCGACGTGGGTGTGGACTGACGTAGGACGCCCGCGGCCTTACGGCCGGTCGGCTTATACATTTGCCGTACAAGCCCAACGCCGTGAGGCGTGGGGGGCGGCCAGGAAGACACACCGGTTGAAAACCTGTGCTCCTGGTGACACACAGGCTGCCAGCCTGTGCTACGAGAGGGGAGCGAGGGACTGCCCGTGCCCGGAAGCCGGCGTTGCTTTCTCCGCGCAGCCACGATGGCGAAGCGGAGAAAGCATCGAGCGAGTGAAGGGCAAGATGCCCGCAACGAGCGTCCGGCGATGAGCATGGGCAGGCCCGAGCCGAAGTCGAACCAGGATGGCACACAGGTTAAAAACCTGCGCTACTTGGCACACAGTGCTACTGGTGACACACAGGCTGCCAGCCTGTGCTACGAGGGGACGACCACCGGGAAACGCGAAACGCCACCGCATCTGACACGCGATGGCGTCTGCTTCCTCGACTGACACTTCGAGTGATTAGCGGCCGCTGTGATACTGGCCCTGTGGCTTGGCAGCGGCATTCCGCCAGGTGGCGTTATTCGACTCCCGCGACCGCTGGACAGAGTTGCCGCGGCTTGAGGGATTGACCGAATAACTGCGATACGAACGCGTGGTCTGCGGACGCGGTTGCACGGGCTGAACGGGCTGCTGGGCGAATGAGAGGCCCATCCCGACAACCGCGACAGCCACCACGAGCATGGCAAAGCGCTTCATGATCGAAACCTCAAGAAGGCAGGGCCAGCCAACGGAACAACCGCCTCGTGGCCCCGTCTTTGGAGTATCGGCCGGTTCGCCTGCCGAGACAAGCGAACCGGCCGCGTGCCTCATCTCACGGCCCAGCGACCGCTATTTCCGCCGCTTCGCTGCCGGCTTCTTCTTGGCAGACCGCTTCGCCGGCCCATCGTCGCGGCCGTCGATCAGGACGTCGATCGTCCCGGTCTCGACGCGATACAGCCAGCCGTGGATCCGGGGGAGCGACCCCTTGGCGTGCATATTGCGAATCAGCGCCAGGCTCTTGAGGTGCTTGATCTGCAGTTTGACGTTTTCCTCGGTGAGCACGGCGAGCTTCTCATCCCGTGAGAGCTTCTTCTCCTTGGCGATCCGGTTGGCCGCCTCCTTGGCGCCCGTGGCGATGCACAGCCAGTCGGCGATGTAGTTTTCGTGCACGCCGTCCTCGATCGCGGCGATGCCGCCGCACCGCGTGTGGCCACAGACGATGATGTCTTCGATCTTCAGGTGCACCACGCCGTATTCGAGGATCGCCGAGATGTTGACGTCGTTGAAAGCGATGATGTTGGCGACGTTGCGGTGCACGAACATCGTGCCCGGCTTCGACCCCGTCATCTGGTGCTCGCTGACGCGGGAATCGGAGCAGCCGATCCAGAGCACCTTGGGTCGCTGCTTGGCGGCGATCGCGTGGTAGTAGTTCTCGTTGGGTAGAAACTCGCCAGAAACGAACTTGGAGTTCCCGTCCAGCAGATCATTGATCATGTCGCTCATCGAAATCGCTCCTTGGGCGTACCGCGTGGAAACCGGCTCTAGAGGGCTCCGAGGCTACCAAGCCGGCAGGTGGGCGGCCACAACCATGCCGGGGTTTTGGGGTCGCCGGTTCGCCGGCCGGGTTTGCCCTTGCGTTGCCGCGGCGGCCGCGTGAAAGTGCTCTCCCGCCCGCCCCGTTCGGCCGGGCACGGAGATTCGCGATGAGCCCGGAGTCACTGCTCGGACCGCTGGCCGGCCACTGGCAGGCGGCACTGACCGCCGCGGTGGTAGCCGTCACGCTCGCCGCGCTGCTTTTTGTGCAGCGGGCTCCCGACATGGTGATGATCGGCGGGGTGGTGCTCCTGCTGGCCGCCGGGGTGATCACGCCCGACGAGGCCCTGAAGGGGATGAGCAACGAGGGCATGGTGACGGTCGCGGCGCTGTTCATCGTAGCGGCGGCCGTCGAGCGGACCGGCGCCCTCGCGTCGCTCGTGGACCGGACGCTCGGCAGGCCGAAGTCACTGGCCACTGCGCAGGTCCGCACGATGATCGCACCGGGCGTGATCTCCGCGTTCACCAACAACACGCCCGTGGTGGCGCTGATGGTTCCAGCGATCCGCGACTGGGCCAAGAAGAACCGCTTCAGCATCTCCAAGCTGCTGATGCCGATGAACGCCGCGGTCGTGCTCGGCGGCCTCTGCACCCTGATCGGCACGAGCACCAACGTCGTCGTCAGCGGCCTGGTGGCGGCGAAGCGGGGCCAGCCGCTTGGCATGTTCGACATCACCTGGCTGGGCGTGCCGCTGTTCGCCATTGGGCTCGTCTACCTCATCGTCGCGAGCCGCTTCCTGCTCAAAGACCGGCGGCCGCCGATGAGCACCAGCGACGACCCGCGGCAGTACAGCCTGGAGATGGTGGTCGATCAGGGCAGCCCGCTGGTGGGCCGTACGATCGAGGCAGCGGGGCTGCGGCACCTGCACGGCCTGTTCCTCATGGAGATCGACCGTGGCGGCCGCGTGATCGCCGCCGTCGCCCCGACCGAGCGGCTCCAGGCGGGGGACCGGCTCGTGTTCGTGGGCGTGCTCGACTCGGTGGTCGAGCTACAGAAGATTCGCGGCCTGCGGCCCGCCACCGATCAGGTGTTCAAACTCGACGACCCGCGGAGCGAGCGGGTGCTCGTGGAGGCGGTCGTCTCCCCGTCGTGCCCGCTGGTGGGCCGCACGATCCGCGAGGGTCAGTTCCGCTCCACCTACGGCGCGGTGGTGATCGCCGTGGCCCGCGACGGCGAGCGGCTGCAGATGAAAATCGGTGACATCGTGCTCCAGCCGGGCGACACGCTGCTGGTGGAAGCGGGCCAGGCGTTCATCGACCGGCAGCGGTCAAACCGCCACTTCTACCTGGTCAGCGAGGTGACGGGCTCCACCCCACCGCGGCACGACAAGGCCTGGATCGCCTGCACCGTGCTGGCCGCGATGGTGCTGGCCGCCGCCCTGGAGCTGGTGCCGATGGTAGCGGCGGCCCTGGTGGCGGCCGCTGCGGTCGTTGGGTTGCGGTGCATCTCGTCCACGGAGGCGCGGCGGTCGATCGAATGGGAGTCGCTGCTCCTGATCGCTGCCAGCTTCGGCCTCGCCAGGGCAATCGAAAAGACGGGACTCGCCGAGATGGTCGCCCACTCCACGATCGCTGCAGCCGGCAACAACCCCTACGTGGTGCTCGCCGCGCTCTACCTCGTGACCATGCTGTTTACGGAACTGATGAGCAACAACGCTGCCGCCGTGCTCACCTTCCCGATCGCCTGGCAGACCGCCGCCGACCTCGGCGTCAACCCGATGCCCTTCGTGATGGCGATCACGGTCGCGGCGAGCTGCGGATTCGCCACGCCGATGGGCTATCAGACCAACCTGATGATCTATGGCCCCGGTGGGTACAAGTTCAGCGACTACATGCGGTTCGGCGGCCCGCTCAACCTGCTTGTGATGGCCGTCACGGTCGCCCTGGCACCGCTGATCTGGTCGTTTTGGCCGTAGATGGCCGGGTTTCCAACGGTCCGCCCGCGGCATAGGCTAGGGGATTGCGGCGGATCGACCACCGGCATCAGGGCGGCATGAGCGACATTCTCTTCCACTATCACCGGGTCAATCCGACGACGTGGTTCTACTTCGCCTCGCTCCTTTCGATCGCGCTGTTCTTCAAGTTCAACCGGCTGTGGAGCATCCGAAACCTCGACCTGCTCGGGCTGATCCTCCTCGCTCCGGGCATCCTGGCGGTCGAATACGGCGGCTATAAAGCGAACGTCGCCGACCAGCAGTTGGGATTCGTCTGGATCTTCGTCGTCACGGGCTGGTTCCTCGCGAGGATGCTCTGCGACTCGATGATGGTCCGCCGCCCGATGCTGGAGCCAAACCTGACCACGGGAGGCCTGGTGTTCCTGGGCGTGTCGCTGCTGGTCTTCCTGCTGGCCAACGTGATCACGACCCGGCCGCAGCGGGATGACATGGCTGGAGCCGCCGCCGCGGATCGCCTCGAGGCCCGTGAAGCGGAGGTCGATGCCGACCAACTGGCCCGCCTCGGCCCCGGCTATCCGCTTCTCTTTGTGCTTCCACAGATCTCGACCCAGCGGATCTTTTTCGCCCCCGACGGAGCCGACGCCCCGCCGGAGCCGGGCGACTCAAGCCGCCGCGCCGTTCACGAGACGACGGCTCGGATCATGGCGATCGTCTCACAGCTCGCGATCGTCATCGGCATGGTGGTGATTGGCTGGCGGCACTTCGAGAACACCCGCCTGGGCATCGCCGCCGCCGTGCTGTATTTGCTCCTCCCCTACACCGCCACCATGACGGGCCGTGTCGATCACGTCCTGCCCGGAGCCCTCGTGCTCTGGGCGATCGCCGCCTACCGTCGCCCCTTCCTCGCCGGCGTGCTCGTGGGCCTCGCGATGGGCACGATCTATTATCCCGTGTTCCTCTTGCCGCTCTGGTGCAGTTTCTACTGGGAGCGCGGGGTGCGTCGCTTCGCGGCGGGCGTGGCCGCCTCGCTGGCGACGCTTGTCGTGGCCCTCTGGTTCACCTCGCCCGACGCCACGGTCTTCCTGGGCCAGCTTCGGCAGATGTTCGGCTGGATCTTCCCCAACGAAGTTTCCCTGGAGGGCTTCTGGGCCTTGCCGTCGCAGGACGCCGTCTACCGTCTGCCGGTGCTCGCAGCCTTCGTGGCGATGATGGCGACACTCGCGATCTGGCCAGCCCCCAAGAACCTCGGCACGCTGATGAGCTGCACGGCGGCCGTGCTCCTGGGCAGCCAGTTCTGGAAAGCCCACAACGGCGGCCTGTTCATGGCCTGGTATCTCCCGGTGCTGCTCCTGGTGGTTTTCCGACCCAACCTCGAAAACCGCGTGGCGATGCTGATGCTCTCGCCCGAGTGGTTCCCCCGCCGCCGCGCGGCGTGAGGAATCGGGGCGGGGCTGGCGAGTGTCTGGCTTGAGCCAACTCGTACTGTCCCGCAGCCGGCCGGAGACATGCTCGGCGCCGGCGGGACTTGTGAGTTCTCTTCTCGATCGCTTCGGCGCACCCCAGCGGGGCACAAGTCGCACCGGCTTCTGCGCGTGCCTCCGATCCGGCTGCTCGCCCTTTCGGAATCACAGGCGAGGGATGATGCGAACCGAGAACACACACAGGTTGAAAACCTGTGCTACGAGGGAGAGCTGCGAGGGGCTGCCCGTGCCCGGGAGCCGGCGTTGCTGGCCAAGCGAAGCCATGATGGCGAAGCGAGGGCAGCATCGAGCGAGCGAAGGCCTGGAGGGCCGAAGTGAGCGTCCG
>Ga0114972_10004180_pt1 | contig 10741 bp, 9 predicted proteins | sample M_140807_EF_Meta_FD_87354 | JGI IMG/M metagenome (GOLD analysis project Ga0114972, IMG submission 87354) | Freshwater microbial communities from Lake Montjoie, Canada to study carbon cycling - M_140807_EF_MetaG | ecosystem: Environmental > Aquatic > Freshwater > Lake | place: Lake Montjoie... | reverse complement strand
CTGCAGGTGGAACCTGGTCTGGTTCTGGAGTAAGCGCATCGGGCATATTTACCCCAACTTCTGTGAGCCCTGGAAACATCACACTAACTTATTCTTTCACAGAGAATGGCTGTTCTGGTTCTGATGAATTGGTGATAAATGTGAGTTCCTCACCGCCGGTAAATGCGGGGGTTGATAAAACCATTTGCCGAAATTCAGAATCCATCCAACTCGTAGCAAGTCCGATTGGTGGAACCTGGTCGGGTACTGGAATCAGTTCTACAGGTTTGTTTACGCTAAGCGCAGGAATGGGCAGTCCTCTTACGCTTACTTATACCTTAAATCAAAATGGTTGTACAGGAGCAGACGAGATAGTAGTGAATCTCAGTGCCGATCTTGTGGTGAATGCCGGGACTGATCAATCTATTTGCAGCAACCAAGCCGCATTTAATTTGAGTGGATCATCGCCTGCTGGCGGTACTTGGTCTGGAACTGGGGTAAGCGCTGCCGGTTTGTTTACTCCATCTGCAGGAATTGTTGGTTCACAAACCCTTACATACAAAATTACCCAGCCAGGTTGCGTGGTTTCAAACCAAAAAATTGTTCAGGTGAAAGCCGTTCCTGTGGTTTCAGCAGGAATAGACCAAACCATTTGTTCGAATGAAATCAATCCAACGCTTTCTTCTTTCAGTCCAGCGGGTGGAACTTGGAGCGGAACGGGCGTTAATGCCGCGGGTGTAATCAATACCTCACAATCCGGATCCTTTACGGTTACGTATTCCGTAACCCAAAACGCTTGTACTGCGGTTGATCAAAAGTTGCTAAGTATCGTTACAGCACCAGTTGTGGAAGCCGGTCCAAACCAAAACATCTGTGGCATTGTGCCAGCGTTTTCTCTGTCAGGGTTTTCGCCTGCAGGTGGTACCTGGTCGGGAAATGGTGTGAATGCTGCCGGTTTATTTACCCCGCAGGCTTCCATGGTTGGGACAAGTGTAAATCTGGTTTATAGCCTCAGCCAAAATGGATGTACAGACACAGATACAACCCGGATTCTCGTCATCAATATCCCAACCGTTGTAACAGTTACCAGTACAGTTAATCAGGCTTGTCAAGGTGCATTGATTCCACTTGGATTGAACCTCGGCGGATCAACTTCAAGCTTTCTTTATCAATGGAAAAAGGATGGAAATGACTTGCCAGGGGCAAATGCAGCTTCCTATGATGCCAGCCTTTCTGGAGTGTACAAGGCGGTAGTTTCGCTGGCGAGTTGCAGTGTAAGTTCTCAGGAAAAAACCTTGGTTTTTAACCCTTTACCAGCTACGCCAGTGATTACCCAGGCGAATTTGGTTTTAAGTTCTTCCTCAGCCACCGGAAATCAATGGAAGCGCAACGGCCAGAATATTGCAGGAGCCAATCAACAGACCCATACCGTTACACTATCGGGAATTTATACCGTGGTTGTGAGCAGTCAGAATTGTCTTTCAGCCCCATCAAATTCCATTGTAATTGACCTCACTCCAAATGCAGATTTGCTGGAGGGAATTGCCGAAATCAAGTTGTTCCCGAATCCAGCCCGCGACAAGATTTTCCTGACTTGTGAGAATTGCAACGGTTCGAAATTTTCCTTGCGTCTTTTGGATGCCACGGGTCGCAGTTTGAGGGAATTTACCGGCACAATCGGAGGTGGAGAGATTCAGGAATTGGATATCCGCAATCTTCCGTCCGGCGTTTATTGGGTTCGTTCTTCGGAAAACGGAATGCGCTTTTTGAAGAAAATTATGATTGAGTAGTGGGAAAAATTCATAAGGATTTGACCTAGAAAATTCGCTCAATCTGAAAAGATTTGGTTCATTTGAAATCATGACATTGAAGAACACCCATTTTGGTTCAAGCTTCAGGTCAGGTTCTTATTTTAACTTTGAATTTTCTGCAACCTTCATGAGACCCTTTCTATTAAAAAGCTTTGTGGTTTTAGTGACCATGCTAATTTTCGAAAAGGCCCATGGGCAAACCACTTGGGTGGTAGGAAACCAAGGTGGAATTCGTTGGAATGCTGCAAATGTTGCTACAAGTTTTTCATTACCAAATATGCATGTTGGCTTTGAAGGAACTGCGGTTTACAACAACAGCCAAGGCAATCTTGAGTTTTTTTGCGAAGGAAAATCGCTTCGAAACCGGGATTGGCAAATAACACCAAACGGTGCCGGATTGCTGGGCAATGAAAGCAGTACTCAAAGTGCGGTATTTCTGGATTTTCCAGACGATACCAACAAGGTAATTTTGCTGGTTGTGGATGGCTGGGGCACTGCTGGAAATCCGGTTGATCCGGGTGATCCAAACACGGGTTTGACAATGAGCATCATTGACAAAACCCTCAATAATGGTAAAGGCGACATCATTTCTGGTCAGAAGAACATCAGCATTAAAGCGCCAATTGAGGAACGAATCGCAGTTTACCCAAAACCAAACTGTGCAGGATACTGGGTTGTGGTTCAGGGCTGTGATGCAGAAAATGACAAATTTTATACATACAGTGTTGGTCCGCAAGGTCTCGATGTAAACAATCCGATAATTTCAGCAGTTGGTTTTACGCATGGAAGTCCACTCGGTGAAATGGAATTCTCACCTGATGGAACCAAATTGGCCTACAATGCCTGGCTGGATTATTTTGTGGCACTTTTCGATTTCAATTCAAGCACAGGCGTTTTTTCAAATCCTCGAAGAAAATTCTATGACCAAGGTTTAGGTACACCTTATGCGGTCGAATTTTCGCCTAATGGTCAGTATTTGTTCGTAGCTGCCAATTATTTCAACAATGCCATTTATCGATTGACACTTCCAGACCTTAGTAACGAATTGCAATTTGCCAATACATCTTCTCAAGGTTATGATTATGGACTTCTTTCTACAGGACCGGATGGCAAAATTTATATGGGCAGAAGAGATAAAGACTATATTTCCTGTCTTTCAACACCCAACGATGCCGATCCCGGTTTTGTAGATCAGGCCATTACTTTGTCTTCAGGCAACATTTCTACTATTGGACTTCCGATAACCTTCCGCGGCTTAAGTAAGCTCAACCGCAGCATTTCGGTAACCAGAACAGGTGGTTGCCAACTTCCCATTTCTGTAAAATTTCAGGTGAATGACACCACGCAAATTGTAAATCCGATTTGGAATTTTGGCAATGGAACAACTTCTGCTCAATTCAATCCAACATATCAGTATCCGGCGTATGGAAACTATTTGGTCACCTTTTCTTATACCGATCCTAAAACTGGATGCACAAGCACACGAACCGATAGTGTAAAACTCCAAGCGGGGCTTTCACCGACAATCCTTTCCACAGAAACCAGAGACAGCTGCTCCAAAAAAAGCACTTTTCGACTCATTGTTGATTCAAGCCTTTTTGTGAGTTTCAACTGGCAGAATTCCTTGGGTCAATCGAGTGATCGTTCCGAGTTTTCATTTGAGGCAAATTCTGGAACAATTCAAATAAGTGGTGAATGGCTTGATACTGCCAATTGCCCTTCCGCATGGAACTCCAGCATCACAAGTTTGCCTTATCCAGATTTGCCCAAGTTGAAAATAGTGAATGACAAACAGAATTCAACTTGCGATTCCAATACAATTGTCCAATTGACAATTGAAGATAGCCTGCGCTTTCAAAATATCCTTTGGAGGATTGGAACAACAGAATATTTTGGTCAAAGTTTACATCAATCGCTGCCTTCCAAGCAGCCAACAAAAATCTATCTAACAGCACTTTCCAGACAAGGAAAATGCCCGTTGAAAGATTCTTTGACGGTTACCCCAAGTCCATTTCAATTTGATTCACTCGCGTATAAAATTGGGTACAAGCTTCAATCATGTTCGCAGCTTAATACTGTAGTTTCATTCCGACCCGTAAGTCAATATTCGTATTCCTGGGATTTTGGCGCTGGATATCCCATCGTAAAAACAGTTTCAGATACGATGATTGTGCTTCCTTTTGCAAATCCAGGGAAGCAAACCATCCAGCTCACTGCTCAATGGAATAATTCCTGCGAATTTTCTCAGAAACTCAATGTGGAAATCCCCAAAGCCGTGATTCCAAATCTGATAACCGCAAATGGGGATGATATAAACGATGCTTTTATTCTTCCTTTCCCAGAGGAGATTAAAAAAATTGAAATTTATAACCGATGGGGAGGACCAGTTTTTGAAAATCTAGGCTATAAAAACGATTGGAAGCCGGCGGATGACCTTGAAGCAGGATCGTATTTTTTCCGCCTTCTTTATGTAAGCGGACAAGGGTGTTCGGGTTGGCTTCAGGTTCTTCGATGATCTGTTCTAAAGAAAAAATCAATACGCCCTAAAATCAAAGCCTGTTTTTGAAAGCCAGTCTTTTCCTTCTAGAATTTCAGATAAAGGGCTTGTTGCAGAATTTGATTGCGCCGGTTTGCCAATTAATCCCAATCCCTTAAAGCGCTTTTTCTTTAAAGCGGCGAGTATTTCAGGATAATGCAAGGCATTGCCTTTACCCGGAATTTCAATTCGGTAATTGCGATCCTGGCTTCCGGCAAATCCTTTCACGGGTTTGGTGAGGTCGTTGAACCGGATTGCCTCAATTTTTCTCCCCCATTTTTCGATAAAATCTTCCGGTTTTGTGCCGGATTGAGCCAAAAAAGCCAAATCAAGCATCATGCCAACCTGCTTGTTTTTGCACTGTGAAACAGTGAATTCCAGTTCATCTGCCGTTTGGCAAATGCTGTGCATGGCATTGCCAAGCAAAATTCGGATTCCATGTTTCTTGGCTATTTCACCAAAAGCATCCAAGGCCATTGCGAGTTTAGCGAGTTTGATATTTCCCGGAGGATAGGAATCTCTTTTTTCTGTTGAAACCAAGATGTAACTCGCGCCGGAGAGTTTTGCAAATTCCGCCATTTTGCTGAAATTATCCAGAATAAGCGGTTTGTCGCTTCCATCAAAAGGGATGATTCCTGCGTGCAGGCTCCATTTTTTCAGGCCAAACTGAGAACAGATGGATTTCAAATCTCCCGGTCTGTTTCGATAGGTTTCAAAAATTTCAGGTCCAGCCTCAAAAGAATTGATTCCACGACCGGCCGATTCTCGAAGCACTTTTTCGAAATCTTTGCCCCCGGAAATGGTGTTGAAGCTCCATCGGATTTTTGGAGGTTTACCTATTGCAGAAAAGCTAAATGCAAACAGAACAACTACAATTCCTAAAAATACTCTTCTTACCATAATTAGTCGATGGATTGGCTGAATTTCCAGCGTTTGGCCATTTTCATTGAATACATCACAAAACTCGAAACTGAATTTTCAAAGGCTGGGTTTCCTGCAGATTGTCCGTTTTCATCCAGATTTATTCCAGCTTCATGTACCTCAAGAATTTTTGGAGATACAACTGATTCAGCTCCAAGAAAACTGATGATTTTTGAAAGCACTCTGCCCATGTCCAGGGCTGGCTGTCTTCCGCCTCTTCCAGAAGAAATACCCGCAAGGGCGAAAACCTTGTTGTGAAAAAAGTCGATGTAGGTCTTTCCGCCAAGGCGCTCAAGTAGAATAAAAGTTTCGGCGCTGGCTGTCCAATTGTATTCGGGACTACAGAAGAAAACCATGTCAGCAGTTTCCCATTTATGCATCAGATTTGCCTGAAATGGGCTGATGGGATTTGATGGAAAACTGCCTTTCCCAAACGGGCTAATGTCAAATTCTGCGAAATCGATTATGTCGGGATGACTTTCAGGGAATTGCTTTTGGATCTCTTTTCCCAAGAAAGTGGAAAACCGGAAAGTCAGGCTGCTTTGCCTGGGTGAAGTTGAAATGATGAGGATGTTCATAGGGAATTAACTTCTCAAATGTGATGTGTCGTTGTGCGTATCAATTTCCCATTTTCCGTTCCGGAAGCTCAGGATATAAAGACTAAGGTTTGTATGCAGGAAAGATTCCATTTCGGAGATGGATTTGCCTGTAAGCATGCACAGAAAAATTCTCATTGTGCGGCCATGAATGCAAACAAGACTGGTTTGAAAAGGATCTTCCATCATCGATTCAATGGCCTTTGCCAATCTTTTTGCAACCATATTGGGTGATTCTCCTTTTTCGAATCCCCGGTCCAAAAGGCCAGCTTTCCAGTCGCGAACCAAATTGCTATATAAAGTTTTTTCACCTGGGTCAATACGTGTGCCGTCTTTTTCGCCCCAAGAAATCTCATTCAAATTAGATGAAATAATTTGTGGAATTCCACTTTCAATAAACTGAGCAACAGTTTGATGTGTGCGAATCAGGGCAGAAGTATAAACGGCTTCAAAAGGAATATGGCGGTAAGCGGTATAAAAATCGGCTGCTTGTTTTTTACCTGTTTCATTGAGCGGTGCATCCAATCCGCTTCCCTGAATTATTTGCAGGCGATTGGGCTCCGTTTCCCCATGCCTGATGATGTACCATTGCTTTTCTATTGACATTTCCGACAAAACTAAATTGAAAACCCCGCAATCCGGATGGGAGTTTTATATTTGCCAAAAAATTAGAGAAAGCATGTCAATGTTTACCGTTTCCATCATCTTCTTCGTTGCACTCACAATTGGCTCTGTAGTAGTGGGTATTTGGCTACAGAACTCCGAAAAACGCCGATAAGCGTTTCAGAAGGTGATTTATTTTTAGCCTGATTTATTTGGTCAGGCTTTGGAAAACCTGCTCCAAGCTGGTTTCCGTCATTTCCATTTCGGTAATAATTTGCTGCCTTGAGGCGGCTTCAGTAAATATTTTTGCGCGGGTTTCTTCTCCCGTGTTTTGCCTGATTTCAACCAAGACTTCATTTTCCTTTCCGAAACGAACCGAATCAACTCCATTGAGTTTTTTCAACCAGGAGGAATCGTAGCGTTGCATAAATTTGATTCTTAAAACCGGATTGCCAGATAGACTGGCGCCAAGTTCGGCCACAGGCTTATCGGCCACAATTTTTCCTCGGTTGATGATTACGGCCCTGTTGCAAATCGCACTTACCTCTTGCATGATGTGCGTACTGAGGATTACGGTTTTTGATTTCCCTGTTTCCAAAATCAGATTTCTGATTTCAATAATTTGATTTGGGTCCAGGCCTGTGGTGGGTTCATCAAGAATAAGCACCTCAGGATCGTGAATCAATGCTTGTGCAAGTCCAACCCTTTGTCGGTAACCTTTTGAAAGCTGTCCAATTTTTTTTCTTCGTTCTGCTGTTAGGCCCGTGAGTTCGATCAATTCCTCAATCCTTGATTTTCTCTTCGCAGAAGGAATTTTGTGAATGCTACCCGTAAAATCGAGAAATTCTCGAACGAACATGTCCGGGTAAAGCGGATTGTGTTCAGGCAGGTAGCCGATTTTGGTTTTAATTTCTATCGGATGTTTTACCACATCCAGGCCGCAAATCTCAGCTTTGCCTGAGCTTGCCAGTAAATATCCGGTGAGGATTTTCATGGTTGTGGATTTTCCGGCGCCATTGGGACCGAGCAAACCCAGGATTTCTCCTTTTTCAACACTAAAATTAATGGAATCCAGTGCGAGCTGACTTCCATAAGTCTTTGTTAATTGTTCAACTTTTACTGACACAGGGCAAATAATTCAGACTGCAAATCAAGTCTCATTTTTTAATTAATGCTTAGACATTGCCCCGGAGTTTTTCATTTGAAAGTAATTTCCTCAAATCTCAGCCAAAAAACATTTAGTTTCCTTTGTCCTTATCCCCCTTTAAGGTTTTCTTTGCGCCGCATTTAAAACGCAATTCATGATTCTGGCTGAAATTTTTCTTCCATCCGACTTCCTGCCGGTCTTTGTTCAATTAGGACTTGCCCTGGCATTTGTAATCATCACCATGATTGTAACCCATTCCATCGGCCCCAAAAATCGTGGTCGTGTGAAGGATGAGCAATGGGAGTGTGGAATTGAATCTGTGGGAGACGCCAGAGCCCCAATTTCAGTTAAATATTTTCTGATTGCCATCCTCTTTGTTTTGTTTGATGTTGAAATCATTTTCATGTACCCATGGGCAGTGAATTTCAGGCAATTAGGTTGGGCAGGATTTGCCGAAATGGTAATTTTTATGGGCATCCTTCTGGGTGGTTTTTACTACATAATCCGCAAAGGCGTCCTCAATTGGGATTAAGCCTGCAACAATTCATTTGAAACCTTAGTTTTTGTAAGAAAACCAATATGGTCGATACCAATCATCCCGCTCCGCAAGGAATTGAAGGTCCGGGTTTCTTCGCAACGCAGCTGGACGCTGTTGTTGGTTTGGCAAGGAAGAATTCCTTGTGGCCTTTGCCATTTGCAACTTCTTGTTGTGGCATTGAGTTTATGGCCACAATGGCTTCTCATTATGACCTAGCCCGTTTTGGTTCTGAAAGACCAAGTTTTTCGCCGAGGCAGGCAGATTTGCTGATGGTGATGGGTACCATCGCCAAGAAAATGGGTCCGGTTCTCAGGCAAACCTATGAGCAAATGGCCGAACCTCGTTGGGTTCTTTCTGTTGGCGCATGCGCATCTTCAGGAGGGATATTTGATACTTATTCTGTACTACAGGGCATTGACCGTGTAATTCCGGTAGATGTGTATGTGCCTGGATGCCCACCGCGTCCTGAGCAAATTATAGAAGGCCTTCTTAAAATTCAGGAACTGGCCGCAAATGAATCCACCAGAAGGAGGGATTCTGAAGAATACAAGGCATTACTCGAATCTTATTCCATTTCCTGATGCCATTTTCAAACGAAGAAGTCCTGCAGTTTATACGGGAAAATATTGGAGGAGAACCAGTTTCGGTTTCTGAACCTCACGATTTTCTTACCGTTGAGCTTAACCCGGATCAACTTTTACCGCTTGTTGGGGCACTGAAATCTCATCCACAGTTTCAGTTCACTTTTATGACGGATCTTTGTGGATTGCATATTCCAGAACAGGTTGGCAAAGAACTTGGGGTTGTGTATATGTTTCACAGCTGGGCAAGCAATACCAAAATTCGGTTTAAAGTTTTTGTTCCTATCGCCAATCCGCTTGTTCCAAGTATGACGGCGCACTTTAATTCTGCTAACTGGATGGAAAGAGAGACCTATGATTTTTACGGAATAATATTCGATGGACATCCTAACCTGAAACGCATTCTCAATGTGGATGATATGGATTATTTCCCAATGAGAAAGGAGTATCCGCTTGAGGATCAGATTCGTAATGACAAAGTAGATTCCATGTTTGGCAGATAATCCAATGCAGAACCTCGCTTCCTTTCCAAATCCTTTTAATGGCATAATTCCTGCCGAAAAGGAGGAGTTTGTGAATGACCTCACAACCCTTAATCTTGGTCCAACCCATCCTGCAACGCATGGCGTTTTTCAGAACATCCTTCAAATGGATGGAGAAAAAATTATTTCGGGTGTTTCCACCATTGGATACATCCACCGGGCGTTTGAGAAAATAGCTGAACACAGGCCGTTTTATCAAATCACCCCACTGACCGACAGACTTAATTATTGTTCGTCGCCCATCAACAACATGGGTTGGCACATGACAGTAGAAAAGCTTCTCGGTGTAACGGTTCCAAAGCGTGCCGAGTATATTCGCGTGATTGCAATGGAACTTGCCCGCATTGCAGACCACTTGATTTGCAATTCAATTCTTGGTGTTGACAGTGGAGCCTTCACGGGCTTCCTCTATGTTTTCCAGGAGCGGGAAAAAATATATGACATCTATGAGGAAATTTGCGGTTCTCGCCTTACCACCAACATGGGTCGGGTAGGGGGTATGGAGCGTGACCTCAGCGATGTGGCAATTGCCAAACTCAAAAAGTTTTTATTAGAATTTCCACCTGTTTATAAAGAGTTTGAAGCCCTTTTTAACAGGAACAGGATTTTCATGGATCGCGTAATTGATGTTGGTGTTTTAAGCAAAGAAATGGCAATGGACTATGGTTTTACCGGTCCAAACCTTCGTGCTGCTGGTATTGATTATGATGTTCGGGTTATGAATCCGTATTCGAGTTATGAGGATTTCCAATTCGACATTCCAATTGGCGAAAATGGGGATACCTACGATCGCTTTATGGTTCGGAATGAAGAAATCTGGCAGAGTTTGAGAATCATCCAGCAGGCATTAGACAACCTGCCTGAAGGTCCATACCATGCCGATGCGCCGCACTATTATCTTCCTGAGAAACAAGATGTTTACACTAAAATGGAGGCTTTGATTTACCATTTCAAAATTGTGATGGGAGAAATTGATGCACCGGTTGGTGAGGTTTACCACGCCGTTGAAGGTGGTAATGGTGAGCTTGGATATTATTTAATCAGCGATGGTGGTCGCGCTCCTGCACGGCTACATTTCCGTCGGCCGTGTTTTATTTTTTACCAGGCATATACCGAAATGGCGAAAGGAATGTTGCTTTCGGATGCCATACTTGTAATGAGTAGTATGAATGTAATTGCAGGAGAACTGGACGCATAAGAAAATGGAAAACAAGGTTCAATTCAAGCCTGAAACACTGGCACTGGCAAAAGAAATAATGGGACGGTATCCAGAAGGAAAGCAGAAATCTGCTCTTCTTCCTTTGCTTCACCTTGCCCAGGCCGAATTTAATGGCTGGCTAGATGTTCCGGTAATGGACATGGTGGCCGAAGTAATCGGCATCCAATCCATTGAAGTGTATGAGGTTGCATCTTTTTATTCGATGTATAACCTGAAACCGGTGGGAAACTGTCTTCTTGAAATCTGCCGGACTAGTTCTTGCTGGCTT
>Ga0114972_10004179_pt1 | contig 10741 bp, 4 predicted proteins | sample M_140807_EF_Meta_FD_87354 | JGI IMG/M metagenome (GOLD analysis project Ga0114972, IMG submission 87354) | Freshwater microbial communities from Lake Montjoie, Canada to study carbon cycling - M_140807_EF_MetaG | ecosystem: Environmental > Aquatic > Freshwater > Lake | place: Lake Montjoie... | reverse complement strand
GACCAGGGAGACCAGGGAGACCCTGAGAGACGAGGGAGACCCTGGGGGACCAGGGAGACCAGGGAGACTAGGGAGACCCTGAGAGACTAGGGAGACCCTGAGAGAATAGGGAGAGCTCTCCCTGGTCCTCCAGAAACCCTCCCAGCTCTCCTCTCGCAGAGCTCTCCTTAGTCTCTCAGGGTCTCCCTAGTCTCCCTGGTCTCTCTAGTCTCTCACGGTCTCCCTAGTCTCCTATAGTCTCCCTGGTCTCCCTGGTGCCTGGTCGTCCCTTAGGTCTCCCAGGTCCCCCAGGGTCTCCCTAGTCTCTCAGGGTCTCCCTGGTCTCTCTGGTCCCCCAGACACCCTCACTTTTCGCAGAGAGCTCTCTCAGGGTCTCCGCCTAGTCTCTCGGGTCTCCCTGGTAAGCTGGTATCTCAGGTTCTACATTGGTCTTTCTGTCTCCCTGGTTCCCCAGGGTCTCTCTAGTCTCTCAAAGTCTCCCTGGTCTCTCTGGTCCCCCTGACACCCTCCCAGGCTCCCAGCTCTCCTCTCGGCAGAACTGTCTCTGACAACCCCCCTCTCGAAGAATTAGCTATACCCGCCTCTCATAGTACTCTGACTAACCCCTCTTAAAGAAATAGCTACTTTCCTCTCATAATTAATATAATGCCCCCCCCCCTCGACAAGGAAATACTCGACCCCCCCTCGACTATAGGGAAAACTCGGCCCCTCCCACAAATAAAAAGAGTTTGATAATCTCTCAATGTAGAAATTCTTAGAAACTAGCTGCTTGCTTTTCTGTTACTTTTCACTTTTCCTGCTCTTTCTTTCAGAGAGGTCCCTCAGGTCCCCCAGGGTCTCTTTCCAGGAGAGGGGTCTCCCACCTTTGGGAGACCTTACTCTCCACCACTCCGGCCGGGCTCGCGGACACGACATTGGCGTCAGAAGTCCCTTCGCAGTGAGGGGAAAAAGGGTCCAACAGCTACACGGTCAAGTCGCTCCAGCGTCTAGAGCAAACCTCTTGATAATGCCATCATTTTCGTGCGTAGAGCCGGCTCAGGAATGAGTCTATGTTGACGAAGTTTGGAAAGGCGGCCGCCGCGACGTTATTTGGCGGCCGGCAAGCCGCGTCGGCCGAAATCGTGAGCTGCGTTCCGTCGCATCCCGCTTCTGTCCTACTGTCCCAAGCTGTCACGGCTACTTGACCGCCGGCCGCAGTAGGTGCATCAGCAGCCAGAAGAGATGGGGTCGGGGCGACGGGTACTGCGATCGGTGACGCAATTATAACGGCGTCACTAGCAAAGTCACGCTTAATGCCATCTTGCGCGACTGCATCTGGGTCGCTGCTTGCAGCCATCGTCTGTGGCAGTGTTGATCGGATGATTTCCGCAGGCAATGTTGTAGTGGCGAGTGTAACGGGCTGGGCGTGCGAAGATGGTGGCAGTGTAGCAACCTGCGGACGCGTACCGAGCGGCTGAATGGAGCTCCCCGAGCAGGCGGGTGACATACCGTGCGACTCACAAGGGCGAGAGAAGGTCGTCAGCATCGTCGAAGCTTGCGGGTCTGCCAACAGCGACTGAACAATCTCGTCCACACTCATCTCGTCGACCCGGAGGCGAAAGCGGCCGACGTCCTCACTGCCATCGCCATTGCTACCCCGCTCTCCTCCAACGGCGCCACTATTTTCTCGTTCAGTCAGCGCGTGTGCGTGCAGCACGCGTTCCGCCACGCTGCTGCTGCCGCCTCGGTCACTGCCGCCGCCACTGCGGCCGTCACTGCCGCCGCCACTGCCGTCGCCACTGCCGTCGCCACTAACGCCGCTGCCGCCGCTACTGACGCCGCTACGAATGAGCGCAGGAGCAGTGTTTATCCTCTGCGCGATCGCCTCTCCGAGCAGCGTCTCGTTGAAAGGCATCGGCGGCGGTTCCGTCGCGCCATGCAGGCTGCCGCCGCCGCCGCCTGCACATCCACAGCTGTCTGGGCTAGCGCGACAATCCAACGATCTGCAATCGGCCGCAGGCGGCATGACCGCGCATGAGGGCACGCCGGCTGCCATCTCGGGGCGCACCTCGGGTCGCCAGTGCATGCGGCACGATGACGCAAGGGGTGTGCCATCAGGCAGAAGGCGCTGAGGTTGGGCACATTTGCGCTTGCGAATCGTCGGTTGACTGGCTGGCAGCATGGCGACAGCAGCGACACTCACCACCGCCATTAAACCGGGATCGGAGGCACTCGCGATGTTGGCGAGCTGCGCCCGCGGCGCTGGGACCAACGGTGCGAATGGCGCGGTACACGTTGGGAGAGCAGGCAGGTTGTGACCATCTGTGCCACAAAACGCCCTGTCACCGAGGAGTCCACTCATCTTCTCGACGCAGTCACGCACAGCCGGACGTCCGACGAAGGCGCGAGCAAACGCCGCCCGCTGGCGTGTTCTCGTTTCCAGCACCACATACTCGTTGAGAATGGCTTTTAGGCTCTTCGCTCTTAATGGTGGCTTGGGCGGCACGATCAGGCGCAGCGCTCCGATGGCTTCGTGCATGAAAGCTGTGGCGGATGCGTCGTACGCATTCTCCCGCAAGTAGAGCAGTACGAGCGTGGCCAGCTCCGGCGCTGTGACCTCGTGAAGCGCCTCAAAAGCCATTTTGGGGGAGGGGGGGATGACTCTTGATAGGACCATCGGAGGACTGATAGGAAATCTGGCGCGAAGCCGCAATGTTTCGGCGGAATGTTCAGCGCCCTGCGCGAGCGACCGCCCATGTGCCGCTCGCCGAACGCGCTGCGGAGATCGACCGAATGGACGCAGTCTTTGGGTACGAGAAGCTCGACGAGCTACATCAAGGAGATCGCGTCGGTTGGTTGACAAACATGCGCACGGTCATGCTTGAGAAAGGTGAGGATGCGAAAGAGCTCTCCGCAGTCGAATACTACTTCCTTGCCCCCGACGGTTCGGGATTCAAATGCACTCAGCCTCACGAGGCTTACTTTTACATTGCCGTCTCTGAGGGGCACGCCTCCGACGTGGATTCCAGCTTGCGCCGCCGCTTTGCTGAGCAGATCAAAGACATCCGGCATGTGCACAAGGAGGATCTCGAGTTGCCGAACCATCTTTCTGGAAAGCGGAAACTCTATCTTCAGCTGCTGTTTCGTAATACGCGCGACCTCATGGAGGTGCGCCGGCTGCTGCTACCGGCAGTCCAGAAAAATCGCGCCAAGAGCTCTGCATCTGCTGTCTACAGCGGCGAGGGCTCCCTCGACGCCGCCAGTGCCTCAAGCAGAGGTCCTAGGGCAGCGGCTGCAGCTATCGGCGCCAGCACCAGCCGCAGCTCCGACGGCTGGCTCGATCGCATCGAAGGCATCAGAGAATTCGACGTGCCGTATCACCAGCGCGTTGCCATCGACACGGGCCGTCGCGTAGGCAAGTGGTACTACGTGAGAGACTACGGGCGCGACCAGCCGCCGACGCTCACTTTCTGTGCGGAACGCGAGGCCTTTGGCGAGCCGCGTGTACTCGCGTTTGACATCGAGTGCGTCAAGCAGCCACTAAAATTCCCGGACTCAAAGGTCGATCCTATCATGATGATCTCCTACATGATCGACGGCATCGGATTTCTTATCATCAATCGCGAGGTCGTCTCCGAGGACATCGCTGACTTCGAGTACACTCCCAAATCCGAGTTTCCTGGCCCATTCACGGTCTTCAACGAGACTGACGAGGGCAACACACTGCGCAAGTTCTGCGCGCACATGCGTGAGCTGCACCCGCATGTCGTGGTAACGTACAACGGCGACAGCTTCGACTGGCCGTACATCAACACGCGCTGTGAGCTGTTGGGCATCGACCTCAAGAGAGAGACTGGATTCGCGCCGTCTACGTCAGACTCCGGTCAGTACTTTCTGTCGTCGGCAACGACGCATATTGATTGCATTCACTGGGTGAGGCGCGACTCCTACCTGCCGGCGGGCTCTCATGGTCTTAAAGCCGTGTGCCGCGCCAAGCTCGGATATGATCCCCTCGAGATCGATCCCGAGGACATGACGCGCTTCGCCGTCGAGCAGCCCCAGCTCATGTCGTCGTACTCTGTCTCCGACGCCGTAGCCACCTATTACCTGTACATGAAGTACGTGCACGGATTCATCTTCTCGCTGTCGACGGTGATCCCTATGACGCCGGACGAGGTGCTGCGCAGGGGCTCAGGTACGCTGTGTGAGTCGCTGCTGATGGTTGAAGCCTATAGAGCGAACGTAATCTGCCCAAACAAGCAAGTCGACGACGTTTCCGCATCTCACGATGGCCACCTCCTCGAAAGTGAGACGTACGTGGGCGGCCATGTCGAGTGCCTGCAAACTGGAATCTACCGGGATGACATTCCGGTCAAGTTCAAACTTAAAGCAAGCGCCCTGCAAGGCCTGCTTGACCGATTGGATGAGACGCTCGACTACCAGATATGGCTCGAAGGCCTGCGGCGTGAAGAGATCACCAATTATGGCGCTGTGCGCGCCGCCATCGCTGAGAAGCTCGAGACTCTTCGTGACAACCCAACGCGTTCGGAGGAGCCCGTGATCTATCACCTGGACGTGGGCGCCATGTACCCGAACATCATCCTCACCAATCGGCTGCAGCCGCCGGCGATCGTGACCGAGCAGACGTGCGCAGCTTGTGTGCACAATCAGCCCGAATCTGACTGCAAGCGCCCCCTCAAATGGATGTGGCGCGGCCAGGTCTTTCCGGCATCCCTTCAGGAATCGGATATGGTGCGCGCTACGCTCGAGTACGAGAACGTACCAAACCCCGAGCCTGGCGCACCCCCGATAGCGTTTCTCGAGCTAGATCCTGAGACGCAAAATAAGAGGTTTCGCCAGCGCCTCAAAGAATACTGTCAGAAGGCTTTTGCGAAAGCGCACGTCACGAAGTCTGAAGAGAAGACCGCTGTTACGTGCCAGCGCGAGAATCCATTCTACATCGACACCGTGCGTGCCTTCCGGGACCGTCGGTATGAGTACAAGCGACTCAACAAAACGTGGGCCAAGAAGCGCCAGACGGCCGAGGTCGCCGGCGACGCGTCGGCTCTCATGGAAGCGAAGGCGATGTGCGTGCTGTACGACTCGCTGCAGCTTGCGCACAAGTGCATCCTCAACTCCTTCTATGGCTACGTGATGCGCCGCGGGGCTCGATGGTACTCGATGGAGATGGCGGGCGTCGTGACTTATACAGGCGCGGCCATCATCAAGGAGGCACGAGCGCTCGTCGAGGGCATCGGCAAGACGCTCGAGCTTGATACCGACGGCATTTGGTGCGTTTTCCCTCGGTGCTTTCCGCAAGACTTCACCTTGACGACGAACTTAGAGGGCAAGTCTAAGGTGTCCTTCTCATATCCCTGTACGATGCTCAACGTCGACGTCGACCGCACCTGCGCCAATCCGCAGTACCAGCGGCTCGATGTCGGAAGCGGCATGTACTCCAAGCAGCGAGAACAGTCCATCTTCTTCGAGGTCGATGGCCCGTACAAAGCGATGATCTTGCCTGCCTCGACCGAAGAGGGCAAGCTGCTGAAGAAGCGGTACGCGGTCTTTGAGCTGGATGGCAAGCTAGCAGAGCTCAAGGGATTCGAGCTCAAGCGTCGCGGCGAGCTCAAACTGATCAAGGTCTTCCAGACCGAGGTCTTCGGTGAGGGCTCGGACTCCCCTTTCCTCAAAGGGGAAGATCTTGCCTCCTGCTACGCCAAGGTTGCTGAGGTGGCGGATCGCTGGGTGGATGTTCTCGACTCGCGTGGCGCCGACATGGAGGACGAGGAGCTGCTCGAGCTCGTCTCCGAGCAAAAGTCCATGTCCAAGGCCCTCGAAGACTACGGGGAGCAAAAATCGACAGCCATTACTGTTGCCCGGCGTCTCGCTGAGTTCCTGGGTGACCAGATGGTAAGGGATGCAAACCTTGCTTGCAAATACATCATTTCGTACCAACCAGCGACAGCGCCAGTTACCGAACGCGCCATACCTGTTGCCATATTCGATGCCGAAATTGCGGTGAAGGCCCACTATCTACGCCGATGGCTCAAGGATCGGTCGCTGGATGCGGGCAACATGGACTTGCGGAGCATCATCGACTGGAGCTACTACCGAAGCCGCCTCGATGCGGCTATCCAAAAGATCATCACGGTGCCAGCAGCGTTGCAGCAAGTGCCCAATCCGGTGCCACGGGTCAAGCATCCTGACTGGTTGCACGCGATGGTGCGCAAGCAGAACGACACGCACCAGCAGGCGTCCGTCAAGGACATGTTCCAAGCAGCACTCGCTCGGGCTGATACGCAGTTCGACCTTGGTGATTTGGCTGGCCTCGAAGATCGTAGCGAATGTGGAAGGCAGCACGTTGTCCAACGTCGAAGTCTGAGCGCCTCAGTTCCCCAAAGCTCCCTGGTGCCTGGCCCTCCAGGTAACTCAGAGTGCCCGGGCACAGAGCGCCTCGATGCGACCCACCCTGCGCAAGCTGGCATTGTAAGCCAAGTGACAGATCTGATCACTCTACACGGCTCGGCTGATTGGCTCGCCAAGCGCAAGTGCGTATGGCGCGCCCTGCGAACGGAGGAAAAGCGGTTGCGGCGCGATCAGGAGCAGAGAGAAAGATCTACCGGCGCACGCAGCGGCGGCGGACAAGCAATGAAGCGCGCGCGCGGTGGTCTCGGCAGCTTCTACGCCGATCAGGCGCTCACCGTGAACAACGCGCACTGGCAAGTGCTGACTGTTAAAGAGACGCCCAACCCTGGTGAATTCAGCATATGGGTGATGATCTCCGATGGCTTAGACGTCGCAACGCTCCATCAAATTCCTGTTGTGGTGCCACGCCAGCTTTACGTGAATGTGCTTGGCGCCCAAGATGCGCCCAGGTGGGTCAAGGTGTCGCGGACGCTGCCCCGCGGTGCGCCATCGCTCTTCACGTACGAGGTATCGATGCCCGAATCCGAATTTATTGACTCCGCGTCTGACATGGCCAAGTGGCTTCACCACAAGGACGTGTGCGCCGTGTATCACACGCACACAACGCCTCTTCTTCAGCTCATAACGCACATCGGTTGCTGTTGCCACGTCGCACGCGGCGTGCCGCGACGCTCGCCGCACGAAGGGTTTGCACTCCATGAGTTGCGGCAATCGGCTGACCAGGATGCCTACCTCAGCCCGCCTCATGACCGTCACACAGACAGCGACAAAGCTGGGTCTGCCAAGCTACTTGTGCTCTACGCAGCAGGCTCGGCCTCGCGCGGTGTTGTCAGCGTCTGCGCTGCTCATGCCCGAAATGGCGTTTTGATCCTGATACGGCCGCGCGGTTCAACAACCTCCGCTGATGCCCGCACGACCGTGCTTAACCACCCAGCTGCGGTTGACTTGACACTGACGCTCGAGGCCGCGAGCTCTTGGGCAGAAGCGTTTGCGCGCGTTGGCATTGTACTGCAAGCGATGCGCTCAGCGTCACGCAGGCCCATCGTTGCGCTTGCGCAGTCGCGTCACGACGTGTCATCGCTCCAAGAGCTCATCCCACAGCTGAAGCAGCTGCCGACCATCAGCGTGCCCCACAACCGTGCCGACGCGGCGAGAATAGACGATGGCTCTCTCGCTCTTGGAGGGGCGTGGCAGCCGCGCGCGCTCGAGCTTGCTCTCGACAGATACATGGAAATGGCACCGTGGTGGGCGCGTCGCGTCGACATGGCTCGGTATGCTGGAATACCTGTCGGTTGCCTGCCCGCCGACGCTTCGGCCTTCGCGATCGACGTGCTCATGCATCGCCGCCTGTTGCACAGCGGCCACCTCTCTTGGCTCTCGCCATCGCCATTGCCCGATCTCGGAGGCCAACCGGCGCTCTCGACAGACGGCGGTGGAGCCGAGGAGATTCCTCCCCCCGAGATTATGAACCCGGGCATGTACCGACGCCTTTGCATCGAGCTTCAGCTTGACAATCTTGCCGTCGACACGATCCTTGAAATGCGCCATGTGCACACTCTCGAAGGCATCGACCTGGGCAAGGATATGGTGCGTTCCGCCGCGACAAGCGACTCCGCAGCTTCGGCAGCAGCGCTGGGCAGCGGCGGCCACGGCGGCGACGACAGTAGCATCGCCGCAGCATCCGCGCTTCGCGTGCTCCGCCTCATGTTGTCAGAGTGGATGCGAAGCGTGCTGCATGAGGGAGATACGAGAGCCGACCTTTTGCTGATGAACATCAACCGCTGGCTGTGCTCGTCGGCCTCGCTGCTGTACGACCCGGCGGTCCACCGAATGGTGCAGCTTCTGATGAAAAAAGTCTGGATGCAGCTACTTGCCGAGGTGCGCTCACTAGGTGCGGTTATCGTACACGCGAGCTTCACTCGCCTCACCATTGCCACCGACAAGATGAGCCTGGCTGATGGCCAGGCCTACGTTGGCTTTCTGCTGAGCTCGCTTTCCACGAAGCCCATTTTCTCGTTCCTACGGTTGACACCGCTGCGCTTCTGGTCGTCACTCCTTTACCTCGACACGCTCAACTTTGGAGGCCTCGCGCAAGAGACGCAATCATTCATGCCGCCGCCCAACGCCCCTGGCGCACACGACGCCGGCATCGATAACGGCGAGATCGCTGCTGATATCGCGGCAGATAATACGGCATCTCACATCGTTGGCGAGGCGGACCAAGAGATGGCGCCCGCTCGCTCGACCTCGAAAAACGAACTTTCGGCGTCCACCTGGAGATCCATAGGTGATGCGCGAAGCGTCAAAAGTGTGTCGCTGTGGAACATCGCTTTTCATCTTCCACCCATGGTCCAGGAGCGTTTTTTGCAGCTGATAAAGTTGTATGTCGCAGAACCGTGGATGCTGGCGGCCATGGATGCCGAGGCCCAGGGCGGTCGCTCTGCCCCGACGCAGGAGGAGACAGAACGCAAAGCCATCTCATTCTTTAATGACTTCTTCTCGATGAAGGTGCTCGAAGAAGTGGACCGGATTCGACGTACCTTGCCCTCCACGGGCTCTGCCGAGCGCCGGGCTCTTCTTGATGGTACCGCCTCTGATGAAGTGATCGCGCGCTCTTTTCCTCACATTCCAGGCTCGTTCCTGAACCTGTCTGACCCGGCGCTCGAATTCGTCAAGCAAGTTTGCCACCTGTGCTCGCTCGAGCCTTGCATCGAGGAGCAGCTGCACAACACGCGCAAGAACGCACTGAGGATGCTGAAGATAGACGAATTCGCCCACGAGGGGGTGTGGGCCAACCCCTCGATCTCGTTCGTTGTGCCCGAGGTCGTGTGCGAGTTTTGCGGGCACTGCCGGGACCTCGATCTCTGTCGCGACGAGCACTGGGCATGCGGAGAATGTGAGAACCCTTACGAGCCTGAAGCGATCGAGAGTGATTTGGTGAAGCTTGCGCAACGGCGTGCCCTCGCCTTCCAGCTGCAGGATGTGCAATGCGCCAAGTGCAAAGCCGTGAAGCGCTCCAATCTCTCGCCTTTTTGTCAGAAGTGCGCTGGGCCATTTGAGTTGCGTCGGTCACGAGAGGGGGTTGAACGCGGGCTCTCGACGTTTGCTCGCATCGCCAGCGATCACGGAATGCCATGGCTTGCAGAGACGGTCTCGTGCTTGCAAGCAGGCAAAGTGGGAGACTGCGACCCTAGAAAGACTCCAGATTCCTGACATGTCCGTGTTTCCGAGACCCTCCCTGATCGTTTCAGCTTGACTCGTCGCCCATGCTCTCGGAGGGCGTGCCTCCGCCAGACGCCCCTCGTGGAACTGGAAGGTATAGACGTCTGGGAACGGAAGGTAGCGACAAAGCTCCTGTGCTACAACTTTCGAGTTGCGAGGTGGGCGTGAGGCTTCATGTTGAGGTCCCGGTCCAGTCATTTGAGCTCTCGCTCGCAGAGGTGCACTCGCTGCGTGCCAATCTTCCTACGAGAGAGAAGAAATCGCGAATGTACGCGCGAATGCACGGCACGAATGTACGCGAATGTACGCGCGGCTTAATGGCGTGAACCCAGCTCGCAAGACTTGTCGGATTGTGTGGCTCAACTTCAAGCGTCCCGTCGAGGCCGTGCTCGATGGCGGCGGCAGCTCAGAGGGTGAGAGCTCGATCATGTTGACGAACAGCAGTCGCCTGCCGCTCTGTTGGAAGCCCCCGGGCATCGAGAGGCGCGAGAAAGTGCCTATGTTCTCGAGGGATGGCAGCAGTGACAGGGCAGAGAGGCTCAGGCTCACAGCCGACGGGCCGCGGAAGTCCGAGACGCCCTCACGCTATTTGCGAGAGAGGCACCCGATCGCCCTCGTCTTCGACTTTTCGCCGGCGTCATGTCCCATAGGCCGATCATGCTAGTACGGAAAGTTTGCTTTATGTAACCGGACCATACCTAGTACACGCACGCACCCTAGGGACGCCGTAGTGAACCCTCCTTCCTTTTTTGGAAGGGCATTCTGAAATCGCGTGAGACCAGGATGGTCTCACCCCTTTAAGTGAGGGAATACACACCACTAAGTGTCGGCGGCATGCCTGGCATGCATGCGGGCTGTGTGAAGGTTGTTTCCTAATTTGTGTTTGACAGAACTGTGGTGGTAAAGCCCGCCGTTCTCCTCGTCAACTTTGACGTGGCCGGGTCAACTGCACGGCCAACAAGGGGCTGCAGCGACCGGTGGGAACCCGCGCAGTGTCAAGCGTGGTAGCTACGTGGAGCTAAAAATGGATGGCATGCTGGGTGGAAGCGGACGTGATGCCGACCAAGGACGAGCTCAAGACGGCGCAAGGGCGCAATCTTCCGGACTCGCT
>Ga0114972_10004178_pt1 | contig 10742 bp, 11 predicted proteins | sample M_140807_EF_Meta_FD_87354 | JGI IMG/M metagenome (GOLD analysis project Ga0114972, IMG submission 87354) | Freshwater microbial communities from Lake Montjoie, Canada to study carbon cycling - M_140807_EF_MetaG | ecosystem: Environmental > Aquatic > Freshwater > Lake | place: Lake Montjoie... | reverse complement strand
TGTCCGACCTGCCACGGGGCATGTCTTCCATCAATTCCTCAGGCAACCGGCTTTCCACAAAGGAAACGGAACACCCGCCGGGGGTGGCGTCAATCGCTGGCAAGCCCTGCCGGTGAAAAACCAGCCGCCCGCCTGCGGGAGGTTTGCTTGACGGATCCAGCCTCCGCAGGCGTATTCATGCTCATGATGCGATACACCCCTTTTTTTGCCTTCCTGGCCATCACGGCCCCCGCCCCTGGCCAGGAGGCCCCGGCGGAGCCTGACGCTTTTATCTCCGGCACCCGCCAGCTCACTTTTTCCGGCAAGCGTGCCGGCGAAGGCTACTTCAGCGCGGATGGCAAACGCCTGATTTTCCAAAGCGAGCGGGATCCGGCGAACCCCTTTTATCAAATTTTCCTGCTCGATTTCGAAACCGGCGACACCACCCGACTGTCCAATGGCACCGGCAAGACCACCTGCGCCTGGCTGCATCCGGATGGGAAACGTTTCCTCTACGCCTCCACTCACGCGGATGCCGCCTCCCCAGCCCTGCAGGCAGCGGAACTGAAGGACCGGGCCGGAGGAAAGCAAAAGCGCTACTCCTGGGACTACGATGAGCACTACGACATCTACAGCCAAAACCTGGATGGCAGCGCCCAGGTGAACCTGACGAAATGCCAGGGCTACGATGCGGAAGGCAGCTACAGCCCGGACGGCCAGTGGATCGCCTTCGCCTCCAACCGGCATGCCTGCACGGAGACCCTGACCAAGGAGGAACAGGCGAAATTTGACGGCCAAAAGTCATGGCTGATGGACATCCATCTGATGAAAGCGGACGGCACGGACGTGAAGCGCCTGACTGATGTCCGGGGCTACGATGGCGGGCCATTTTTCAGCCCTGACGGGAAAAAAATCTGCTGGCGCCGCTTCACCGAAGAGGAAGACCGGGCCGAGGTGTGGTCCATGAACATGGATGGCTCCGGCCAGCAGCCCCTGACCCATCTGGGAGCCATGTCCTGGGCACCGTATTACCACCCCTCCGGCGAATATCTCATTTTCACCACCAACAAACACGGCTTCGATAACTTTGAGCTGTATCTCGTGGCTGCCTCCGGTCAGGGCGATCCTGTGCGGGTGACGCATACCCCTGGATTCGATGGGCTGCCGGTCTTTTCACCGGACGGCAAAAAGCTCTCGTGGACCAGCAACCGCACTGCCGAAAAAGCCTCGCAGATTTTTATCGCCGATTGGGACCATGCCGCCGCACGCAAAGCGCTCGGGCTGGGAAATCCCGACAAAACCTCATCACCCGCCAGTGCCGCCCCCGCCGCCGCAGCCCCCGTGGTCAGGGTGGAGGATCTGGCACCTGAAGTCCGGGCGGAGGATTTGAAAAAGCATATTTATTATCTGGCCTCCGATGCCCTCCAGGGCCGGCTCACCGGCACCCCCGGCGAACACATGGCCACGGATTACGCCGCCGGCATGTTCAAAGCCTTCGGCCTGGCCCCGGCCGGGGATGAGGAAACCTACTTCCACTCCTTCGAATTCACCGCCGGCGTGGCTCTGGGGAAAGGCAACTCGCTGAGCGTGACCGGAGCCCAGCCACCGGAAGCGCAGGTGGAGCGCGATTGGACTCCCCTGACCTTTTCCTCCACAGGCCCGGTGGAAGCCATGCCCGTGGTATTTGCCGGTTACGGCATGGAAATTCCTGAAGGGGTGGATGGCAATGGCAAGCGCACGGAGGCTTATTCCTCCTACTTCCATCTCGATGTGAAGGATAAATGGGTGATGCTCTTGCGCTACCTGCCGGAAGGGATCAGTCAGGAGGAACGCGTGCGTTTTGGCCGCTTCGCCAGCCTGCGCTACAAGGCCCTGACCGCCCGGCAGAAGGGAGCGAAAGGAATCATCGTGGTCAGCGGCCCCTCCTCCAAAGTAGTGCAGCAGCTCGTGCCCCTGAGCTTTGATGCCAGCATGGCCGGCAGCGGTCTGGCCGCCATCTCCGTGACGGATGTCCTGGCGGCACAACTCCTCGCGCCCAGCCAAAAAGACCCCGCCGCCATCCAGACGGAATTGGATAGCGGCAAGCAGGTTCAGGGCTTCGACGTCCCCGGCGTGAAACTGGGGGCCGTGCTCGATATCCACCAGGAAAAACGTCAGGGCCGCAATGTGCTCGCCCGTCTTACCGCCGAAAACCTGAATCCCCATGCCCCAGCCCTCGTCATCGGAGCCCACATCGACCACCTCGGCATGGGCAGCGGTCCGACCTCCCGCGATACCAACGCCAAACCGGAAGACATCCATCACGGAGCGGACGATAACGCCTCCGGCGTGGCCGGCGTGCTGGAAATCGCGCAGTGGCTGGCCAGCGAGCAAAAAGCCGGACGCCTCAAATTGGAGCGCGAAGTGATCTTCGCCGGATGGTCCGGTGAAGAGATTGGCCTGCTCGGGGCCAATGCCTGGTGCCGCGACCTCGCGAAGTCCATCTTCAAGGATGAAAACGCCAAACTGAACCTCATGCTCGGCGCGAATCTGAACATGGACATGATCGGCCGCATGGGCAAAAGCCTGATCCTCCAGGGCCTCGGCTCCAGCGATTGGTGGGCCGGTGAAATCGAAAAACGCAATGCCGTGACCGGCCTGTCCCTGCAGGTGCAGCAGGATTGCTATCTTCCGACCGATGCCTCCGTCTTTTACCTGCGTGGGGTGCCGATTCTGAACGCCTTCACCGGCCAGCACGGGGACTATCACAAACCCAGCGACACCGCTGACAAGATCAATTACCCGGGCACGGAACAGGTCACCCGCTTTATGGCTCTCGTCGCCCGCAGCCTTGCCACCGGCGCGGAAGTGCCGGTTTACAGGGAACAGAAGCGCCCCGACGAAGGCAGCCGTGGCGGCATGCGCGTCTATCTGGGCACCGTGCCTGACTATTCACAGGAAGGCATCGAAGGCGTGAAACTCAGTGGCGTCAGCGCAGTGGGTCCTGCCGCGAAGGCCGGCATGCTCGCAGGTGACATCATCGTCAAGCTGGCCGGCAAGGACATCAAGAACATCTACGACTACACCTTTGTCATGGGAGTCCTGAAAATCGGTCAGGAAACGGAGATTGAAGTCCAGCGCGCCGGCCAGCGCCAGACCCTGAAAATCACTCCCGGCAGCCGGGAGTGAGGCCCGGTTTGCCGGTGCAGGACCAGGATTTACCCAGATTTAACAACTCCCGGGACGCGAAGACATCAAATCTTTACAATCAGGTGTCAAGGTGTGGATGTGCAGGAGAATTCCCTCCGGCACCACAAAAAACCCAACCACCACAAACCGGAATCAACACCATGAAAACAACCCTCCTCTCCCTCGCCTTCGTCGCCTCGGCTGCCTTGCTCCAGGCCCAGGAAACCAGCCCTCCGCCAGCCCCAGCCCCCGCCCCAACTCCACTGCCAGCCACCACCGCACCCACCCCCAGCGAACCCACTGCCCAGCTGGAAGTGAAGCCTTCTCATGGCATTCGCCACATCCTGCCGCCCCTTTTCGTTGCGCTGGATGCCAACAAGGATGGCGAGATTTCCCAGGAGGAACTCTCCGCCGCTACCACTTCACTGAAGACTCTTGATAAGAATGGTGACGGCAAGTTGAGCCGCGAAGAATCCTTCAGGCTCAATCCTCCCCACAAGGAAGGCGAAGCCGGCGGCCCGGATCAGCACAACGGCGAAGGCCGCCCTCCCCACGAAGACGGACCCCGCCGCGAAGGACGCCCTCCCCGTGTAGACGGACCCCGCCGCGAAGGACGCCCTCCCCGTGAAGACGGACCCCGCCGCGAAGGACGCCCTCCCCGTCAAGACGGACCCCGCAGCGAAGGACGGCACCACCGCGAAGACGGACACCAAGGTCCTCCTGCCGGCGAACGCTAAGCCGGATTCACCTTCGGCATGGGTGCTCCAGATGGTTGCAAAACATTTCGGCTTTTTTCCCCAATCCATCGGACTGCTAGCAAACCATAGGTTCCCTCAAGGTTTTCCAGCCTTCTTGAAAAGTGCTTCCGGTCCGCCGGACGCACTTTTTTATGGTGAGGGAATTGGCATCGTTTCGATGTAAACATCCACCTGCTGGCCCACATAGAGCATTTTCCCATCAGGTTTTTTCAGATTGAAAATGACCTGGAGGACGCGGGTATCGACGCGCTCGGTGCTGTCGCCTGTGAGCGATTTCTTGGGCACCACGAAAGGATCAATCCGGACAAAAGTGAGGGGAAGCTGGTTTTTCGAATCCCCTTTGATGTAGGCGGTAGCGCGGCTGTTGAGTTGGATCAGGGGCGCATTTTGTTCATCGACGTCAGCACGGATCTGCAGGGTGTCGATATCCCCCAGCACCATGAGAGGCTCCGGGGGATTGGCATTGGCATACTCGCCTTCGCGCAGATTGAGACGGAGGATGCGGCCATTCCGGCTGGCGCGGACAGTGAGCACTTCCCGCTCGATTTCGGCCTGGGCCAGCTGGGCTTTGGCGGCTTCCAGTTGGGCGGTATTGCGGGTGATCTGTGCCACTGCGGATTGCACGGCGAAGGTCCTTCGCTTGAGTTCGTCCTCAGTGATGACCTTGGCAGAGGCAGGCGAGCTGACGCGCTGGAGTTGGTCCTTCGCCTCCTCGAGGGCGACCTGGGCGGCGGCAATGGCCGCATCCTCGACCGCGAGTTGCGCGCGCAGAGTGGAGGCGCGGGCGGTCGCCTCGCGGGGACCGATCTGGAACAGAGGATCACCTGTTTTCACGTCAGAGCCGACGCCCGGCCACACCTTGGTCACCAATCCGGGTTTGGTCGTGGCCACGTTGACGTTTTCCCGCGCGGCTTCAATAATGCCCGTAGCGGCAATGCTGAATTTGTAGGGGGAACGCGCCGGTTCCGCGAGCGGAGGCGGGGCGGGCGGTTTGTTGGCCTGGGATTGAGCCAGGGTCACCCCCTTCCAGACGCCTAACGATGCGAGAACAACCAGGATGCTGATAATGATGCGGTATAGCATGGGAGACAGGGAAAAGTGGGAGGATAAAAAGGGGATCAGCCGTGGAGGGCGTGCAGGGTTTCAGGGGAGGCCAGTTGATTGTTCAGGACGCGACCGTCTTCCATCTCCGCGATGCGGTCGGCAAAGTCGTAGACGCGGGGGTCGTGGGTGACGACGATAACGGAGCGGTCCGCTTTCCTGGCCACTTCCTTGAGCAGGCCCATCACAGAGTGCCCGGTCCCGCGGTCCAGCGCGGAAGTCGGCTCATCGCAGATCACCAGCCGGGGATCATGCACCAGCGCACGGGCAATGGCGACGCGCTGCTGCTGTCCGCCGGAGAGTTGACGCGGGTAATTTTGCCCCCGCCCGGCGAGGCCAACCTGTTCCAGCATGGCGTTGGCCGCGCGTTCCGCTTTGGACCGCGAAACGCCATTGAGCAGGAGCGGCACGCTGGCGTTTTCCACCAATGTCAGGGTGGGGATGAGGTTGAATTGCTGAAAGATGAACCCGATATTGCGCCGCCGGAAGTCAGTGACGCGGCCTTTGCTCATCTGGGTCAATTCCTCGCCCAGGACGAGGACTTTTCCTTCGTCAGGCACAAGGGTGCCAGCAATGATGGAGAGCAAGGTGGTTTTCCCGCAACCGGATGGACCGACGATGAGCTGGAGTTCGCCCAGCGGTGCCGTGAAGTCAGCGCCCTTCAATGCCATGGTGCGCGCCGCGCCATTGCCAAATCCTTTCGTAATCTGAAAAGCAGCAACGGCAGTGGAAAGTGAAGGCGGCATGGGAAGGAGAAGAAAAAACTAGCCCCGGAAGACGACAGCGGCTTCGAGACGGCTAACCTTGATGATGGCCAAAGAGGCGGCGGCGAGGCAGATCAGGAGGATGACCGCAAGCACTCCAGCGACCAACTGCCACGGGAGATAAAACGGCGGATTGCCCCGCTGGGCTGCAGCGGCTCCAAAGGCCGAGGCAGCCCCCATGCCGAGCCCATAACCGATCAGACCCACAGTCATCACCTGCACCACCAGCATGGAAGCGAGTTTAAAATTACTGGCACCCATGGCTTTGAGCGCTCCCAGGTTTTTCAGGTTCTCCAGCACAAAGCTGTAGAAGGTTTGGCCACTGATCGCGATGCCGACGATCAGGCCGAGGATGATCGTGACCCCAAAACTGATCGGGATGCCAGTGTTTTTGAAATACCAAATGATGGTGTCCTTGTAGAAAGTGTCCTCCGTCCACGCCTTCATGCCAGTGACGCTGGCGTTGATGCGGTCCACCGTTTCCTGCGGGGTCAGGCCAGGGGCGGGTTCGGCCAGCACGGCGCTCAGCATTTTACGTTGGCGTGGAGCGAATTGCAGGGCCTGATCGTAGGTGGTGAACACATAGGGATAACCAAAAAAGGCGCGGTCGCTTTTGCAGATCGCGACGATGCGGGCTTCGCGGTCATTGATTTCAAAGACGTCACCCACTTTCGGAGGTGGCCCATTGGGCGTTTTCAGCCGCTGCAGCGCGAGATCGTCGATAATAACGCTGTTCGGCAAACGGATGTCCTCAAGCCGCCCGGCCAAAATAGTGGCAGGCCGGCCCACCAGGCTGGTGGAGTCCAAACCGACGCAAAGGATAGGCTTGAAGTTCCCATCCGCGAGACGGGCCTGCAGCACGCTGACATAGAGTGGCACCGCCCAGGCCACGCCTTCCACGGAGCGCACCCGGCTGACATCCGTATCCCGCAGGGGTTTTAACTCGTTGACCTGTTCCACCTTGGCCTCCACCACCCAGACCTTGGAACGGATGTTCGAAATATGGCTGGTGGTCCACGAGAGCAGCCCAAAAAAGACCGCGCATTGCTGCGTCATCAGCAGGGCGGCGAAAAACAAGCCGCCCAGCAGCATAAAAAATTTCGCCCGGTCGCCGACCAGCATTTTGAGAGCAAGATGAAACATGGATTCCGCAGGGGTAACACACCAATGGCCCCGGGCAAGGCGGGTCTCGCAGCATGTGTTCTTGCATTGGCATACGCTGCTGGGGTAGCATCCGGGCATGAAATCCCGCCGCTGCTTTCTCTCAGGTTTGCTTTTCGCCATCTCCCTGCGCCCTGCCAGGGCCGCAGAATCCGAAATGGAAGCCGGGACCAAGGCCTTTTTTGCGGGCAACATCAATGAAGCCCTGCAGCACTGGGACAGGCAAATCGCCGCAGATCCAGCGGCCGGCCCGCACCACTGGCAACGCGGTCTGGCCCTCTACTATGCCGGGAAATATCAGGAGGGCAGGCTGCAGTTTGAGTCCCACCAGCTGGTGAATCCCCAGGATGTGGAGAACGCCGCATGGCATTTCCTGTGCGTAGCCAAACTGGAAACCCCGGAAGCCGCCCGGAAAGTGTTCATTCCTATCACCCACGACCCCCGCGTCCCCATGAAGGAAATGCACGCCCTCTACGCCGGCAAAGGCACCGCCGAGGCCGTGCTGGAAGCAGCGGAAAAGAAGGAAGATGCCTACAGCTTAAAAAACCAACGCTGCTACGCCCACCTTTACCTTGGGCTCTACTACGAAGCCCTGGGCGATGCCGCCAAAGCCAAAACCCACCTCCTGAAAGCCGCCGGTGAATTCCGCCAGGACCACTACATGGGAAAAACCGCCCAACTGCATTGCCAACTGCGGGGCTGGAAGGTGGATTAAAATGCCCCATGAAATTCCAAGCGCGCCGTTTCCTCGACTCCATCGTCTCCGGAGGACCGGAGGACCGGAGGACTGCTGGTTGCTTCAGTGCTTGCGCTCGTGGTTTTTGGATTGATGGCCTTGTTCTCCATCCGGATGGGGGGCAGTTGGCTTCCGTTGCTATTCTTCGGGGTTCCCATCCTGACGGCTTTCGGGGCGTGCTTTTAACCATCGGGGCGATGACTTGGGTCCTACATCTTCACAGCAAGCGCGCCCGTGAAGCGCAGGAAAAACCTGAAATTGAGAAGGTGAACCTGATCAAAACGGTGCGGTCTTCAGAGGCACCAGCCCGCATTCCCCATGAACCCACGCCCGATCCATAAATCCGATGTGAAGCAACAGTTTCCTTTGCTCTACCGGGTGTCGGCCAGGGAGGTGGTGGAAGTAAAAGTGCCGCCGCTTCGCTACCTGATGATCGACGGAATGGGGGACCCGAATGAGTCCCCGGAATATACCCAGGCCATAGAAGCCCTGTTTTCCGTTTCCTATACCGCAAAATCACCATGAAGCGTGAAGCCGGTCTGAATTACGGGGTCATGCCTTTGGAGGGGCCTCTGGTGGGCGGATGATTGGTCGTCCTTTATCACCGCCGAAAAGCAAAAATGGAAATGGACCATGATGATCCTCCAACCTGATTTTGTTCCGGACGAGGTCGTGCATCGTGCCATCCAGGAGGTCGCCATGCGGAAGAAGCTCCCTGCCACCCCCAGGCTCCGTTTGGCAGAGTTCCACGAAGGACGGTGCGCTCAAATTCTGCACGTCGGGCCATTCACGGAAGAAGGTCCTACCATCGGGCGTGCATCAGTTCATCGAAGCCCGATCCGCGAAAAGAGGGAAGCCCACGAGATCTATCTGGGTGACATCCGCCGGGCTGCGCCGGAAAAGTGGAAAACCATCCTCCGTCAACCCATGGAATGAACGTGCACACGGTTTCGTGTTGGAATCGAGGCGGCGGGTCAGGCCGAAGGAATCACCGTTGAGGACGCGACCTTCAATTTTTGCGGCGATGCCAGCAGGATGGGATCGGAAATTACCGGGCTGGTGCCTGGTCTTCACTTAATATCCGTAGACCTTGACGAAGATCACCAAGCGGTCGATTCTCATTACAAAGGAGGTGGAGGAACTCCTGCTTTTACCACTGTCACCGGAGGCTTTATTTGGCCTTCAAAAAGTAGCGACCCCTACGAGAATCGAGCTCGTATTACATCCGTGAAAGGGACGTGTCCTAACCGTTAGACGAAAGGGTCTTGTTTTAAACCACAGCGGGCACTGCGGGTCATCAGAGTGCGCAGGAAGTTACTTCACGCAAGTGATTTTTGAACTTTCCGGCAAAAAATTGTGGCAGCGCATGGAAGCCCCGACTGCCTGTGCGGGTGCCTCCCATGCAGGTCATCCTCAGGATCAATCCCCAGCCCCCTCTTTGCGCTCCGCGCCCGGCTTGCCCAGCTTGAACCGCTCCCCACAATCCCCACACCGCCAGCGGCGGCGGAGGAATGGCCAGGGCACGTGAAAAACCAGCAGCGTAAAAATGCCGGCATGGCGCGGCATGGGATCAGGCCCCGTCCGGCCCGATCCACAGGCCGGGCAAGGCACCGTCTCCGCCGCAGGCGGCGGATCAATCATTTCGGAGGCCATGAATTCCCGGGCAATATCCAGATCCAACTCCGAAATCTGAACCCGCACCCCACCGATCAGGTTCGAGTGCAGCCATTGGTTTTGCACCGCATATTCACTGTGCAGATAGGCCGGGATGCCGGCGGATTCCAATTGCGCGCGCAGCAGATGAGCTTCCTCCGGCGTGCTGAAGGTGGCCACGGTGATCATGACGGAAGATCCTGGCCAGCCCGCCGGGCAGCAAGCACAGATTTTTCTTCACTTTTCCCAGAAAAACAGAATCCGCCGCCACCGCGGCGCTTGATAAACCGGGGCGCCCATCATCCTGATGGGCTCTTTAGCGCCCAGGTCAGGTTCCTGCGGGACTGAAGCCGCCGTTTTCTTATGGCCTGTGGAATGGGAGACCGAAGGCTCCGCGTCAGGCGGTGGCTTGAGCGCACAACCCGTCAGGCTGGCCGGCAATCCTGCCAGCGCCAGCAAGGCCATGCCCGCCCGCCACGGAAGCAGCAGCTTCTGAAGCAACACCCACGTGCTGGTGTGCACCTGGATCGAGCGCCCGGTCACTTCAAAGGCGAGGCAGTGCCGCGTGCTCCGCCCCGCCAGCAGGGTGGCGGATTCCTCCGCGCTCATCGCCGAAAGATTATGCACCGGCAATTGGCACTGGGAGCAAAACCGGCACTTATCGTCCCCCGTCATGCTATTCCAGTCCTCGGAGCAGGGTTTCGAAAGTGCAGGGACGAAGCGGCTTTTCATGATCCGGGAGCAATTGACAGGATGCTACCCTCATCCCCTATGAGTGAAATGCAAGCGAGCTGCCCCCACACGACACGATCCCTGAACCAGATTTCGGCATTCGCATTTCCGCTTCCACCGTGTCCTCACGTTTCGGGCACAAAGATCTGCTCAATCGGTTGCTGGAACAGGAGGCTGATTTTGAAAGCCAGCGGTAGACTAGGATCATATTTCCCGGTCTCAATCGCGTTGACCGTCTGCCGCGAGACCCCGAGCTGCCCGGCCAGCTCGCTCTGCGACCACTCCCGCTCGGCCCGCATTTCCTTCAAACGGTTTTTCATCGGTAACGGCAGTTTGCAATCGTGACCCCGGCACACCACAGGATGAACATCGTCAGATAGGTCCCGCCGACCGCAAGGCCGTGGGGCAGCCAATCCCCGCCGAGTCCATGCAGGTTGACAACATTGATGATCGTGCTGACGACCACGGTCCCGAGCGCCGCGAACAACCAGCCTTCGAGCTGGATCCGCCGCTGCAGCTCATCCATGCCGCGCAGCAGCTGCAGCCCGTTCCGCAGGTAGGACAACCCGGGCAATATGGGCGTCAGGGCCAGCGTGATCTTCAACCACGGGCTCCAGTCGGGATGCAGCCGGATCCCAAACAGGGTTGCACCATAGACCGCCGTCGTCACCGCCAGCCAGATGTTGAGCT
>Ga0114972_10004177_pt1 | contig 10746 bp, 4 predicted proteins | sample M_140807_EF_Meta_FD_87354 | JGI IMG/M metagenome (GOLD analysis project Ga0114972, IMG submission 87354) | Freshwater microbial communities from Lake Montjoie, Canada to study carbon cycling - M_140807_EF_MetaG | ecosystem: Environmental > Aquatic > Freshwater > Lake | place: Lake Montjoie... | reverse complement strand
GCGGTTTTGCCGGTCAATACCGAAAGCCGGTTTTCCTGCACCCAACATTCGATTTTGAGGGACGGAATCCCATTCCAGATAAAAGGCGTGGTGTATGTTCCTTTTCTTCCCGGGCAATTGCCATGGGAGCTTGAAAATGTTTCAAATATTCCTCAAGCGTTGAAAACTCGGATTGACGGGGATCTGGAAGCCATTCATTCCATGGGTGCCAATACGATTCGCCTTTGGGGTCCGCCGGCATATGTATATGAGGCACTGCAAAAGAGAACGGACGATATGGCCATTGTGCAAACACTTTGGATTGGTAGTCCCGGCGATTTGCAAGATCCTGCATTTAAGGAAAGTACGAAAGCGGGTTTCAGGACTGTTATTGACCGGATTTACCAATTCTGGCCAAAAAGGAATCCGCCCATTCTTGCCTATCTGGCTGGCAATGAAATTAGCCACGAAAGCATGTCGTCCACGAATTCTGCTCATCCAGAAATTCATTCCTTTTCAGGGCAATATGTTCGAACAGGCGACAATTGCACAGCCTCAGAGGCTTTTCTGGCAGAAATGGCAGACTACATCAAAACCTACGACAAAATCAAGTCGGGAAAAATCCCGCTGGTTTCCTATGCCAATGACATCCGTGAACCGAACCTCAACACAGGTTTTCTGGATTTTCAAAGTGAAAATGCCTATTCCTATGCGGTGCCTTTTTACCGGCCACAAACAAAACCAGGCTCTGTAAGTGGCACCCAGTTTCAAGGATGGATTGAAGAAGTGAAGGCCAGGGTGCCTTTAAAACCCCTGCTGATTACGGAGACCGGCTTGAGTGTTTCACCACTGGTGGGCCATGTAGGACCTCCGGCTTATGGCTATGGAGGAAATACCGAAACCGAACAAGCTGATGGAATTTTGAGCAATCTTCAGGACATTGAAACTTCGGCATTTCCAACCGCAGGGGTTTGCATCCATGAGTATCAGGACGCCTGGTGGAAATATGATGCGGAAGATTCCAAAACCCAGGACCCGGCGGACATTGAAGAATGGTTTGGTCTTGTGAAAATTCAGGACAATGGCAGCAGCGTGAAAGGCCGGCCTGTGTATGATCGGATAAAAACCAGGTGGGCTAAGTAAGGCCTCCAATCTTTCCTGGCTTCTACAACAAAAGCAAGCAACAAAACGCTGTCACTTTCTAAAGAAGCGCAGGCGAATTGTGACTGAAATGCATTTAATTAGCCCCATGAAACGCTTTTTGTTTGCACTGGGCTTCTTCTTTTTAAGTGTCCCACTTTGGGCTTACACCACGGTTTACAATGGGAAAAGTTATTTTTCCAGCAAGCCACACAACCTGAATGTGTATTATTTTAAAGCAGCAGATGTAGTTCCGGAACCTCAGCACCGGAAACGCATCAGCGCCATGTTGCTTTGGTTGCAACAGTATTATGGCCAGCAAATGGCGGCGAGTGGTTTCGGGTTTAAAACCTTCGGCTTGTTTACAGAAACCCTGCATCCAGACAGCATTCGCCTGGTGCAGATTGACGGAGCATTGAACCTAAATGCCTACCGCGACAATGGAAATCAACTTCTGATTGATGAGGTGGAGCAATTTAAAACCGACAACCCCGACCTAATCGTGAGCGAACATTCACTTGTGTTGGTGGCCACGCCCGGTTTCGACAATATGAACGGCCTTCCCTATTACGGACTCGGAAAAACCTGCTTTGCAACCGATTATCCGCAACTGGATTTGCAATACCTTGGCCAAAGTGGTCTTTGGGGCAACCGCTTTGTTACCTATTTCGGTGGCATGGCCCACGAGCTGGGGCATGGAATCAACCTTCCGCATTCCCATCAAACCAAAACCGAAAACCTGAACCCTGCACAAGGCACAAACCTGATGGCCGATGGCAATTATACCTTGACAAGTTCCCCCACCTTTATCAACCGGGCAGGCTGTTCGATTTTGAATCAGTGCCAGATTTTTTCGGATGATTCGGCAAAGGTTTTTTACACCGGCAATACTTCCGGACTGCTTACCCTGCACACGCAGGTAAGTGCAGGAAAACTGATTCTGAGTGGCCGAATGGTTTCCAACAGAGGAATTCAGGATGTCAATTTTTATCAGGATCCTTTTTCCACACCCAGTCAGGGTTATGTTCGGGTGGCATTTTCGGTGCAGGCAATTGGCGCGCAAAAGGACAGTTTTTATGTGGAAATGCCGGCTTCGGAGGTTTTACAAAATGCTTCGGTTTATCCACCCAACGGTCCTTACAACCTGGAAATTGAACTCGTTCTCGACAATGGCGAAACGGCATCCAGTGGCTACAACTATCAATATACCAACGGCCTGCCTGTGGTGAATTTTGGTTTCGGAAATGAAAACTGCTTTCCTGGGCCAAACAGCTGGCAGCTTAGCGACATCGGCTACACCTTCCGGAGTGGAAGTTTGTGCATGGACTCCGTCGGACAGGAATACGAAATGCGTTCCTGGTCGGAAGGTTTTACAGAATCCAATTATGAACGGTTAACCATGTTGTATCGGCCAATGGCCGGAACCGATACCCTCATTTGCCGGGTTTTAAGTGTGTCGCCGGTCTGGAACGATTTAGGCGGATTGATGATGCGCAGCAGCACCGACTCTTCGGCAGCATTTGCCTCGGTTTCTGCCCTGGATGCACGCGGTGTTTTCTGGCAATGGCGCAGCAGCAACGGCGGCTCCAGTGCCTATCAATTGGTAACCGAATTGCCAATGCCCATGTGGCTGAGGCTGACAAGAACCAATAATTTGGTGAAGAGTTTCTATTCGCAGGATGGACAAAACTGGACCCTGTATTACAGCCGAAGCATCAACCTGGGCAGCAATCCAATTGCTGGACTGGTAACAGTAAAAAATGGGGCAAGGGCGCGATTTGATCAGCTTTCGCTGAGCAGCATGGGGGCGGTAACGGATAATCAGGCTGGAATAAAAGCAAATGGCGCAAGAATTTTCCCGAACCCCGGAAACGAAAACAGCTGGCTGGAATTTGAAGCAGAAAGCACAGAAAAAATCCAATTCCAAATCAGGGACGGATTGGGCAGGATTTTGAAGGATCAATTCATTGATTGTACCAGAGGCAGAAATCTTTTACCAATTCAGAACCCGGAACTTGAGTCTGGAATGTATTATATCCAGTTGTCGGGCCAGGGAATAAACCAGCAGATTCGCTGGGTAGTTCAATAGCCTCAATTTCCCTGCATCCAAATCCCATTTTCTTTGCCGATGTTGAGAAGTTCGGCATACATCGGAACATCGATTCCATGTGCCATGGCACTCCGGAAAATATAGAGATGCAGGTGGAATAGACCCAGGTTTTCGTCGTAATTCAGGGAAGGCATCGGAGTTTCGCGGTAGTCTTCGTAACCCATCAGCAATTCCCGAACCGAACAAATGGGCGGAAGATTTTCCACTTGTACAAAGCCATCCTGCTGCACATCAAACACATAATCGTTGGGCGTCAGAATCAGCATTCCACCTTCTTCCATAAAAAACTGCAGACAATCTTCTCCAAAAGGAGAAACCACCCAATTCATTTCAGCCACTTTATTTGTGTCCAGAAGGAGAAAAAATACAGGAAGCTCATTTTCTATGCGCAAGAATTGGCCATCCGGCTGCAATTGAACCTGAAGGGTTTCAATCTGATTGAGCTGCGTTAACAAGTCGTTAATTTCCATCTGAAATGAGATTTAAGCAATTATGATGAATAAGAAAATGGATTAGAACCTTGAACTTAAAGGCAAAACAATTCTTATTAAACAAAAAAACCAAGTTCTAGAATTAGAAATCCGTGATAAAGCTTTTTAGATATTTTTATTTTGGGCGGCTTATCGGGCTGTCCGGGGGTTCCGTGCTTTGTTGTTTATTTCGGAACCCTCAAACAACAACAAACCACCAGGCCCCTCCCATCCCGGCCGCATAATTTAATTATTGTCGAATTTGGGAACCTCAATTCACCAAACCGACTTCGTTGACATGTTGGGAACAACACGAACAAGGGAGAAAAGGCATAAAAAGAAGGGATAAAAATCCGCGAAATCCATTCATCCGATTAATCCGTGATGCAGACGAATTAATCTATTGTCAACCAAATTCAGTCCTATCTCTAATTTGTCAACCTATTCAAGGATCTGTAACAACAAAATGTAAACTAATTTTAGGACGAGACACAAGCCAATCCCCTTTGTTGCACTTTTAGAAAAAAATTAAAATGTGCAACAAATCGTGTTGCTCTTTTTCAAAAAAAATAAAATGTGCAACAAAATCTGTTGCTCTTTTTCAAAATATTTAAAATGTGCAACAAAGAATCGCCCTAACAATGGAAGGTGTTTCTCCATTGCTTCAGTTCTCGAACCATTCTTATTTTCGGTCAAACAAAATCTTTACCATCACCTGAAAATGGACTGAACTTGAATTAAAAATCAATCAAAAAATTCAGAAAGATTAAAAATCAAACCACCTTACAGCCCAATGAAAAAAACAATACTCGTGGCCGGAGCCAGCGGCAATTTGGGATTCAAAATTGTAAAGGCCTTGCAAAACATGGATGCCGAAATTCGCGTGGTAGTTCGCTCGAACACAAACCCTGCAAAAATTAAGGCACTTGAGCTTCTGGGCGCTAACATTTACAAGGCAGAAAGCTGGAATCTAGATGAATTGAAAAAAGCATGTACCGATGTATCATGCGTGGTTTCTTCACTTGCCGGTCTGGGAGAGGTCGTAATTGATGCACAGAAAATTTTATTAGACGCTGCAATTGAAGCCGGCGTACCAAGGTTTATCCCATCCGACTATTCACTGGATTTCACAAAATTCACACATGGGGAAAACCGAAACTTAGACCTAAGACGAGAATTCCATCAATATTTGGACAAGGCTCCCATTCAATCCACATCCATTTTTAATGGGGCTTTTATGGAACTGCTTACGAATGAAATGCCCATGATTTTCCTAAAGCCAAAATTGATTTTGTATTGGGGAGATGCCAACCGCCAATTGGATTTTACTACGATGGACAACACCGCAGAATTCACTGCCAGAGTTGCACTGGATTCTACTTCGCCGCGTTACCTGAATGTTGCCGGCGACCAAGTAAGTCCGCGAGAAATAAAGGACTTGGTAACAGATCTAATCAAACAAAAATTTCGCCTGTTCCGACCTGGTGGAAAATGGCTCCTTGGACAGATAATTAAGATTGCACGAAAAGCAGCACCGGCAGAAAATGAATTGTATCCGGCCTGGCAAGGCATGCAATATATGCACAATATGATAGATGAGCGATCAAAAATAGAAAAGCTCAATAATGACCGATATCCAGAAATTAAGTGGACCAGTGTGAGAGAATTATTAGGTAATCATCTTGTTGAAAACAACACCAACAGTGGATAGAATGTAGGTGCAAAAAAGGCAGAAACGCAGATGAATAGGATTAGGCTGATGGCATAGAATGTTTCGCTAAAATTCAATTGCATCCAAACACAAGCCCGTTAAATCCTGACGAGGATTTACAGACGGTAGGGCGAATCCCGTCCCGCCAAAGGCGGACGAGACAAGTGCAATTTGCCCCTACTATTTCCAAAGCCGATAATAACCCAAAAATCCGCAAAATCCTTCAATCCGTTTAATCCGTGATGCAGACAAAAGGGCCGCCGTTGATTTGTTGATGAAAAACACCAACAAGGGCGAAAAGGCATAAAAAGAAGAGACAAAAATCTGCGAAATCCCATAATCCACTTAATCCGTGATCCAGACTAATGGGCAACAATATTGTTCTGTTAAGAAATCGTCCAATCGGATCAGGATTGGGTGCTTCGCTGTAAGTTGCGATTCGATTTTTTTCTTCCGACTCTATGAAACCGACTATACTCAGTTTTAAATTCACAATCTCTGCATTGGCTTTTCTGCTTTGCTTGTTCACTCAGTTCAGAGGTTTTGCACAGGTTCGGTTCAAACGCATCAGTCCGGAAGTTCAAACTATTTCTGACAATCAGATTGTAGTGAATCAACTTGGCTATGGAGTTTCCTTGCCATCCGGAACATATACCCGGGACGGAAAAAAATGGTTTCCACCTTTAGAAAACATTTTCTATGGTTTTGGGAATGCATTATCCTATGTGGTATGCCAGGGAGATAGTGGGTTTTGGGCAGGTTTAAAAAGTACAGATAATTCTCAAAAAAGAATTTGGAAGTCGAGCAACGGAGGTAAAAACTGGGTTGAAATGGTCCAACAGAAAATCATCAGGCCATCGTTCAGAAATCAACAGGACGGTCTGGCTATAAAGGATTCTTTCCTGACAGGGCTTTTGCACCAACATACATTGGTACAAACAACCAATGGTGGAAATTCATGGATTCCTTTACCACTACAAATCACAACACAAAGTCATGAATTCATGCCATCGCTTAGCTCACCGGATGGCACACATATTCTCGCTGCGTTTTACAATTTTATCTTGCAAAGCCAGAATGGAGGTTTGACCTGGGATACTGTATCCAGAGGTACAAATTTCAAAGAAGTCACACTACTCTCTTCCGGATTTGGATATGCATATACCGATTCCGCAATACACTTTACCAACAACTTTGGTACCGTTTGGACCCGAAAACCGTTTCGAAATTCAATAGATAAAGTTCAGTTTTTGAACCCAATGAAAGGTTGGGTTTCCCAACCAGAAAAGCCATTATGGCGCACGAATGATGGAGGCGTAAGTTGGGATTCAACTTCAGCATGTCTGAATGAGGGCAACCCCGATTTCCAGTATGGAAATGCCATCGGTGCAGGGCTGTCGGGTGGAAATGTGTTCTATTTCAGAAACGAAAACGATGGTTGGGCAACATCCGGCTATGGAATATTTTCTTCTGAGAATGGAGGGCAAAATTGGGCATCCATATTGAAATATGGCACTTCAAGTTTCAGGTCTGCTGTGATCCAAACCAACGAAAGAGCCTGGATCGTAAGCAGAACCGGCAATCATGTATTGTTCACTGGAGACCAGGGGACAACTTGGACGAAGAAATACTTTGGACCATCCAATGAGCGATTGTTCCATATGGAATTCTTTGGTTCCAATCGTGCTATCCTCACTGGCAGCGTGAATACCTATATATCAAACGATGGGGGCCAATCCTGGCAATCAAATCCATCTCCGGGCCTACCATTCACACCGCACGATTGTACTATTTCGGAATCTCCAGGCAACCCACTGGACAGTGCTGAAATCAACAACGCACTGTTTTTGGCCGATTTTTGCACGCAAGAGCTGGGTTGGATCACCAAAGCCAATAAGCTCTACAAAACAACCAATGGTGGTAGTACCTGGACCAATGTTGTTTTACCAGATTTGGGACCTCATAAATACATGATAGGGTTGATGAATCCAGATCCGGATTGCATTTACCTGACCCTTGGATCCGATGATTACATTCTGAATGGAGTGAAATTGATAAAATCAGTGGATGGAGGAAACACTTGGACAGATCTACTGGTATTTCCTTTACTCGTTGATCAAAGTCCCATTGTGAGGACAGTTTCATTTTTCGCCAATCGAAACCGGGGTTTTGTTTTCTATGGCCTTGATAGTGTATATACTACAGACAACGGAGGCGTATCATTTCAGCCTCATGGCAGGGAATTATTTGCAGTTCAGCCAGATGTTCAAATGACTCAAGATTCAAGTCTCTTTCTCACCAATAACTCTGGTGAAATATACAGATCCAATGATTTTGGGAAATCTTTCGTAAAGTATTTTGAGGGAATGACCAACGATCCCATTGGCGGATCCTTTGGAACTTACAATTGCCTTGGAGTGTATGCCAATCGTCCAGTATTGTTGGCAGGCGATCTCACAACCATTGCTGCCAGCACGGATTGGCGGCCTACTTCCTTTGCATCAGGGAGAGTTCATAAGAACGAAAACAGCAACTGCACCATTGAACCAACGGAAATTCCGTTGAAGAATAGGGTGTTTCAATCATTGCCTGATCTCCAGTTCTCCAGTTCCGGAGAAGACGGAAGATACTTTTTTCCATTAGATTCTGGAACCTATCAGATACAACAAGTTTCCAGGGCTGGCGTCTGGAATCAGCTGGAATCCCAGTATTGTCCTTCAACCTCCAGCAGTTACACTGTGCAGGTTTCCGGAGATGCAGATACAACTGCTGGATTTGATTTTATCAATGAAGTCAAACTTTGTCCGGTTTTATTCCTTAGCCAGAACCATTTTCTGATGAGACCGTGTCGGAGATCTTACCTTCAAATGACCATTCGCAACGAAGGCACAATTGCCTCTGATTCCGAGTGGGTTGAGGTAGAATTCCCTTCCCAACTACTCTTTATATCTGCCAATAAGCCATACCAATTTGTCTCCAGTTCGGGAATGTACCGTTTTCGGGTTCCTCCAATTGAAGTGGGTGGTTCTTTTGTAATCAACATCGAAGATTCGGTAGTCTGCAATCCAGGATCCCTCACCGGCCAAAACCTCTGTGTAAAATCAACCATTCCGGACGCTCCGGCTTGTTTGTTGCAATCTCTTAATTGGGACGGGGTAAACCTTGAAGTGGCCAGCCTTTGCCAGAGTGGAGAAACCAAGTTTATCCTACACAACAATGGTGCATCGATGGCAGCCAGTTCCCAGTATCAAATTTTCATCGATTCGGCACTTGTGTATCAGGCTCCATTTCAACTGGCAGCCAATGGTGCAATCACAGTAACTCTACCAGCAAATGCACCTGCAGGATTTGCAAGACTTGTCGTACCTCAATCTCAAAACCATCCGCTGTCTACTTTTGCATCAGCAGTAGCCAATTGTGCAACAGGAGAAAGTACTAATGGCATGTTTGAGTCTTCAGATGAATCACCTCTCGTTGATATTGAATGTGTAACGGTAACCAATGCTTTGGATCCGAACGACAAACAGGTATTTCCAAGCGGTTGGGGACCCAATGGAAATGTCGAACCAGGTGCAGAATTTAAGTACAAAGTTCGTTTTCAAAATACAGGAAGTGATACTGCCTTCAAAGTTGTGCTGATTGATACGCTGGACGAAGATCTGGACCTTGCAAGCCTTCAAATTGGAGAGGCTTCGCACCCATTTACCTTTAAGGTATCAGGCAAAGGAAGGCCGGTGCTGAAATGGACATTCAACAACATCCTCCTACCAGACAGCAATACCAACGAGGAGAAAAGCCATGGATTTGTTCGCTACTCTGTGCGTGCGAAAGCTGCTCTAGCGTTGGGGACGAGGCTCGAGAACTTTGCCGACATCTACTTTGATTACAACGATCCGGTGCGGACGAATACAACGGTGAATACACTTTGGCAGCCAACTTACACGCCTGGGGTTGTGGATACCGTATTTACTTCCAAATTGAAAAAGCAATTGGTGGACAACTCAATAAAAATTAGTCCGAATCCCGCAACTGATGTAATAACCATTCAGAGTTCCGAAGGAGGAGTTACCGGTAATTTAAAACTCACCGACATACAGGGAAGAATCCTCCAAGCAAAACAATTTTCCTATGGAAAAAGTATCTCGATAAAAGAACTACAACCAGGGATTTACTTTCTCAAAATAGAAGGTTTGGGGACAGAGCGGCTGGTGGTGAACCCATAAATTGCTTATTACCTGTCTGTCTAAAAGCTAAATCTAAAATAGAAAGAGTGCTTTGAATCACTTTAAAAAGTGATTCAAAAATTTATCTTAGGAGTATTTTACAAGTAGAAAATCTAACTACTTTTTATGCCATCAAGAACACCAAAAAAGGATGGGGCAAATTTCTATGAAATACTATCAACCCGTGGTCCAGACAAAAAAGACAGAAACGCAGATGAATCAGATTAAGGTGATTCCTGAGCGGTCAGTTGTTACCAACTGACCGAAAAAGCGAAATATTTCTAAGCCAGGATTGTCAGCTGGATTTATCCAAATTCCGGCGGAAACACCTGACACCACATAATATCCAGACAGAGATTTACAGATGTAAGGGCGAATTGCAATTCGCCCCTACGTTTGCTGAAGGCACACAAACCCAAAAATCCGCGAAATCCCTCCATCCGATTAATCCGTGATGCAGACAAAAGGATCGCCTTCGTTGGTGTTTTTCACCAACGAAATACAAAGCCATTGAATTGTTGGTGACAACACCAGCAAGGGAAAAGGGCATAAATAAAGGACCAAAATCCGCGAAATCCATCAATCCGATTAATCTGTGATGCAGACAAATGGGCAAACTATATTCCAAGAGTTATTTGACGTGAGTGCCTATCAATCTTCTCTAGCATATCTGCCAAAAAGAAAACAACAAAAAACCCCGTCCTTTTGAGACGGGGCTTCGTTTGATGATCTGGCCTGGCGCCTGCTGCGCTATTTCGCTCCGCTCAAGCTACTTTCATATTTACTGCTTAAAACAAAAAACCCCATCCTTTTGAGACGGGGTTTCGTTTGATGATCTGCCGTGGCTCCAATGCGCCATTTCGCTCCGCTCAAGCTACTTTCATATTTGAGGCGAACAACAAAAAACCCCGTCCTTATGAGACGAGGCTTCGTTTGATGATCTGGCGTGGCTCCAATGCGCCATTTCGCTCCGCTCAAGCTACTTTCATATTTGATGTAACAACAAAAAACCCCGTCCTTTTGAGACGGGGCTTCGTTTGATGATCTGGCGGCTACTTACTCTCCCACCGGTTAGGGCAGTACCATCAGCGTTACCGGGCTTAACTTCTCTGT
>Ga0114972_10004176_pt1 | contig 10747 bp, 12 predicted proteins | sample M_140807_EF_Meta_FD_87354 | JGI IMG/M metagenome (GOLD analysis project Ga0114972, IMG submission 87354) | Freshwater microbial communities from Lake Montjoie, Canada to study carbon cycling - M_140807_EF_MetaG | ecosystem: Environmental > Aquatic > Freshwater > Lake | place: Lake Montjoie... | reverse complement strand
GGTGGCCGAATCGGCCGGCCTGGTGGCGGTGAACCACACCGATCAGCTGCCCTCGGTGAACTTCTCCTTCAACCTGGGGCCGGGTCAGTCGCTCGATCGGTTGAGCCAGGAGATCCGCAGGCGGGCCGAGCCATTGCTACCGCCCGGCAGCAGCCTTGATTTCCAGGGCGATGCGCGGGTCTTCGCCCAGTCGCTCGGAGGCATGGGCTGGCTGCTGCTGGTGTCGGTGCTGGTGATCTACGCGGTGCTGGGGATTCTCTATGAGGACCCGATCCATCCGCTCACGGTGCTCACCAGCCTGCCGCCGGCGGCGGTGGGGGGACTGGCGATGCTGATCCTCTTCAACGCCGAACTCAACATCTACGGCTTCATCGGCCTGATCCTGCTGATCGGCCTGGTGAAGAAGAACGGCATCATGATGGTGGACGTGGCCAACACGCTGCGCCAAGGCGGCGCCGACGCCACCAGCGCGATCCGCCAGGCCTGCACGTTGCGGTTCCGGCCGATCATGATGACCACCGCCGGCGCCATCCTCGGCACGGTGCCGCTGGCCCTGGGCTTTGGCGCCGGCGGGGATGTGCGCCAGTCGCTGGGGCTGGTGGTGCTGGGGGGGCTGCTGGTGTCGCAGCTGGTGACCCTCTACGCCACGCCGGTGTTCTTCGTGGCGGCTGAACGGGTGGCCGAGCGCCTGGGCCTGCGGCGCGATCTGGAGCCGGCGGCCGCGCTGGCTCCGGAGCTCACCACCGAGCCGGCAAGCCAGCTGAGCTCCCATCCGAACCCGGAGAGAGTGAGGAAGCATTGAGGGTGGCCGCCGCTGTTGCCTACCGGCGCCAGCTGGCGGCAATCCTGCTGGCCGGCCTGGCCTTCCGCAGCCTGGCGGCCCTGATCCTGCCCCCCGGCTACGACGAAAGCTATTACCTCTTCTACGGCCAGAATCCAGCCCTGAGCTACTTCGACCACCCGCTGGCCACAGGGCTGTGGTCGTGGCTGGGCAATCTCCTGGGGGGTTCGATCGTGGCCCTGCGGGTGCCGGCCCTGCTCAGCTACACCCTGGCCACGGCGCTGCTGGCGGAGGCCTGCCGGCCGCTGTTCGGGATGCGAGCGGCGCTGCTCACGGCCGGGATGGCCAGCCTCTCGCCGCTGCTGCTGGTGTGCGGCGGCCTGCTGTTGCTGCCCGATGCTCCCCTACTGCTGGTGGCGGCATTGCTCGCCTGGTGGCTGGCCCGCCATCCCCTGAGTCGCCCGATGGGGGTGGCCGGGGCCCTGGGGTTGGGGGTGATCCTCGGCGCCCTCACCCTCTGCAAGTACCAGAGCTTCCTGGTGCTGCTGTCACTGCTGGCGCTTCGGCTGGCCCAGTCGCTGCGCAGCCGGCGCTGGCGGCCCGGCGAAACCCTGCTGGTGCTGCTGGCCTGGCTGGTGGTGTCGGCGCCGCTGTGGCTCTGGAATGCCCGCCATGGCTGGGTGTCGTTTTCCTTCCACACCGCCCGCACCGGCCATCAGGTGATGTTCCAGCCGGCCGGACCGCCCCTACTGCTGATCAGCCAGCTGCTGCTGCTCTTCCCGCCGATCGCCCTGGCCGTGCTGCGGGGGTTGGCGGATGGCGGCGGCCATGGTGTTGGCGGTGGCGACGGCGCCGAAGCCGATCCAGGCGTCGGTGCAAATTTCGGTGCTGATCCCGATGCGGCTGCCCGCGCCGAGTTCCGCCAGACCCTGCGCTGGATCGTGCTGCCCCAGCTGGCCTTCTTCCTGCTGCTGGCCGGCCGGATGCAGGTGCTGCAGAGCTGGCTCGTGCTCGCCTGGTGGCTGGCGCTGCCGCTGGCGGCGGCCCGGCTGGCGCCGCTCTGGCGCGCGGGCGACCGGGGCCTGCGCCGCACGGCCTGGGTCACCGCCGCGGTGGTGCCGGCGCTCTGCCTGCTGGTGGTGGGCCACATCCGCTGGGGGCTGGCCTCGGCCCTGATCCCCCCCGGCCTCGATACCTCCGATCAGCTGGTGGATTCGGCCGAGCTGCGCCGGGCCCTGCGCCGCGATCCGGTGATCTGGAGGGCCCTCACCGAGGCGGAGGTGATCGCCAGCAACCGCTATGAGCTGCCGGGTTTCCTCGCCCTGGCCCTGCGGGACCACAGCCGGGCCCACTACACCGCCTATGGCAAGGATCGCCGCGGCTTCCGCTTCTGGGCCAGTGAGATCGATCCCAAGGCCCAAAGGGGGGTGATGTATGGCTTCGTAGGAGGCGATGAGCCGATCGCCACGATGCGCAGCCCCGATCACTTCCAGGACCTGCAGCCGTTGGGGCGGGTTCAGTTGCAGCGAGGCGGACGGCAGGCCGTGGCGCTGGAGTTCTACAGCTTCAGCCCGGCCGCAGAGCAAGCCGGCGTGCCCACGGCCTTGGAGGCGGTAGCTGGCTCCAGGCGCTGACGGGACCAACGCGGAGAATCCAGGGGATGTCGGCTGCCGGGGCATCCGATCAGCAGCTCGCTGCTTGAGCTTGGTGCGGACAGGGCTGGCCTGTTGGGGGGTGCTCACCATCACCCTCCTGCCGCAGTTGGGTCGTGATCTCGTTCAGGATTGATCTCCCTCCCCCATCGCCCGTGAGCTGGACCACCGCCTCCATCCCCGACCTCAGCGGTCGCCTGGCCCTGGTGACCGGGGCCAGCAGCGGCCTGGGCCTGGAAACCTGCCGCGCCCTGGCCGCCCATGGCGCCACCGTGGTGATGGCCTGCCGCTCCCGTCAGCGCGGTGAGGCCGCCCGCCAAGCGCTGCTCACGCCAACCGGTGGGGGATCGGCAGGTGCCGGCGCCGGGGCGTCGCCCTGGGGTGCCCTTGATCTTCTGGATCTCGACCTGGCGGATCTGACCAGCGTGCGCAGTGCCGCCGCCGAGGTGGCCGACCGCTACGGGCGCCTCGATCTGCTGATCAACAATGCCGGCGTGATGGCACCGCCCCGCGCCCTCAGCCGCGACGGCTTCGAGCTGCAGTTCGCCACCAACCACCTGGGCCACTTCGTGCTCACCCTGCTGCTGCTTCCGCTGCTGCGCCAGAGCCCGGCAGCCCGGGTGGTGCATGTCACCTCCGGCGCCCAATATTTCGGCCGCATCGCCTTCGACGATCTCCAGGGGGAGCGCCGCTACGACCGCTGGCAGGCCTACAGCCAGAGCAAGCTCGCCAATGTGATGACGGCGGTGGAACTGCAGCAGCGCCTGCAGGCCGAAGGCAGTGGCGTGCTGTCGCTGGCGGCCCACCCCGGCCTGGCCCGCACCAACCTCCAGCCCACCTCGGTGGCGATGAATGGCTCCCCGATCGAGGCCTTCGCCTACCGCCTGATGGGTCCGCTGTTCCAGAGTGCCGCCATGGGGGCCCTGCCCCAGCTCTATGCCGCCACCGCGCCGGAGGCCACCCCCGCCGGCCACTACGGCCCCAATCAGCTAGGGGGAATGAAGGGCTATCCCACGCCGGTGCGGATAGCCCCCGCGGCCCAAGATGCGAATCAGCGGCAGCGGCTGTGGCAGGTGAGTGAGGAGCTGGGGCAGGCGGTGCTCGGCGACGTCGCTCTCACCCTGGAGCGGGCGTGAAGGGCCGGCCAAGGCCCGCCGACGTTCAGCCGAGGCGGGTGGCCTGAACAGGTGCGAATGCACACGAGCGGCCGGCGCTAAAGTTAAATCACTATTAGACGTGCTTTGTGATTTCTGAGCATGCTTGCATACGGACAATGATCTATGCGCGCTTTCTAATTTATGGGTCATTGGATGCCACCAGTCCGCTAGATTACCTGTAAAGAAGTCGAAAAGCATCGCCGGGATACCGGGTCCGTATAAAAACCCCACATCCCCACCGTACAATCCCCCAGACTCGTTGCACCGCATGCCCTTTCGAGCAAGCTGCCGGCTTCCCATCGGCTGCATAGGCCGACAGCGGCACCCAAGGCAGAGCGGATAGCGGACACGCCCATACAGCGTTGGGAGCATCTGCGTGCTCATACAAGGTATGCTTTAGCAAATCAGCGATCGGTCGAATTCCATGGAACAATCAATCACAGATACTAGCGAAGACCTCGGCCTAGAAGTGATCGACGATCTGCCCTGGGCTGACGATTACGCCAGCAACGAGGAACCGGACACACAAATAGATGAATACGACCTTACGGCTACCCCTAACGACTTTAATGTTAGCACTATCTTTAATTTTATTGAAGCTGGTGCCGTCAAGATACCAGGATTTCAGCGCAACTATGTTTGGGACATTCGCAGAGCCTCCAAGCTAATTGAGTCCTTGATCTTAGGACTTCCTGTTCCGCAAGTTTTTCTGTACGAAGAAGACAAGAATAGTTTTCTTGTGGTGGACGGACAACAGCGCCTAATGTCAGTATACTATTTCGTTAAGGGTCGTTTTCCTCGGACTAATTCAAGGGCAAAGCTTAGAATGCTTGCATTAGAGAAGGGGAGTCTTCCCGAAGATGTCTTGGAGGATGATGCCCTCTTCCAGCCATTCTCACTTTCTCTTCCATCAAGATTGCAGAACGAACCGAATAAGTTTCATGGCAAAAAATATGCAACCTTAGGGGATTACAAGCGTACCCTAGATTTGCGACCAATACGCAATGTGATCGTAAAGCAGAACGCACCAAAAGACGATGACTCCTCAGTGTACGAAATGTTCAATCGGCTTAACACAGGAGGCGTCAACTTGAGCCCTCAAGAGATTAGAGCTAGTATATATCATTCAGAGTTTTTTGAGACACTCCATAAAATCAACACCAAGGAATCATGGCGTAGAATTATTAGCAAACAACAAGTTGATCTTCACGGCAAAGATGTGGAGATACTCCTGCGTTCATTTGCCCTTCTTTTAGACTTGCATAACTACAAGCCATCCATGGTGAAGTTTCTAAATCAGTTCGCCAAGAAGGCCAAGAAGTATTCAAAGGAGCATATCTTTTATCTAGAAAGCCTTTTTGATGTGTTTGCTGAAGCAGTGCAAATACTGCCACCAGATTGCTTCGTAAATCCAAGATCTAAAAGATTAAATGTTGCTTTGTTTGAGTCAGTGTTTCATTCAACATGCAACGATGCGGCAGCCAATGGATCACTTGATATCATTCGTCCAACACAGCTTGATATCGAATCGATCGCCGGTGACACTACTTGGAAGTTGTTTTCAACTCAAGCAACAACTGATAAGGCCAATGTCACTTATCGCTTGGCACGCGCATCTCAACTGATCAAGCATCTCGATGAGTAAAGATACTCCGATCGATAGGATTTACAAAGAGCTTGGCGAGGCAATTGAGGCTCTTGGCAAATCCGGCGAGGTATCAGCTCAAGTCGTGGTTGAGGATCACGCACGCAAGGCTCTCTTGCTCTCTGTAGCTAGCCATTTTGAACACAAGCTGACAGGTCACCTGAAGCAACTCTCTTCCATGACAAAAAACCCTCTCCTAACAGAGTTTGTAATCAGGAAAGCAGTTACCCGTCAGTATCACACTCTCTTCAATTGGAATGGAAAGAATGCGAACTCGTTTTTCGCGCTGTTCGGGTCGGACTTTAAGCAGCGAATGGAAGCCAAAGTGAAAGCTGATGCTGATCTTGATAATTCTATTAAGGCATTCCTAGAACTTGGATCACTACGAAATCAGCTTGTACACAATGACTATGCAACATTCTCGCTCGAGAAGACTTCCGATGAGATTTATCTGTTGTACCAGGCTGCATTGCATTTTGTCGATTCACTGCCTGATTGCTTAAGCGAGGCATCTTGCGGCGATAAGGAACAAGAACTTGCTTCCAGTGTTGTTTTAACAGGCTCAACCGCCCAACATCAAGATGCAGCGGCCGTGTCCTCAGATTCGTAATGAGCACAGAAACAGCTGCCCGCCGCTGATCTTGAACGTTGGGCAAAGGGTTCGAGCGGCACTGCCAGCAGATATCGATAGTATGGCGGGAACGGCAGGCTCATTAAATCTCCGAATATGGGCCGACCAAGGCATGCAAGCGAGGGCGACCGGTCCACGGCACATGGCTGTGCGTGGATCACGGCTCCGTTATGCATGCAGACCCATGGGCAATGATCCGCCAGAATCCCATCACAACCAGGGACATCCCGATCTGCATGCTAGATCAACCGTGCATACGCGGCGTTCTGAGGTTGCTTCAGGGGGCTTCACGGAACCTCCCACTTTGTAGTTAGGCATTAACATGACCACACATGGCCGATGAGATCTTCACATTCGATTTGAATGCGAAACGCGTTCGGATCACCAATGCTGAGATGATCGCGTCTCTGCAGAAGTACTTCGAGATTGCCAAAGAGCCTTTTACGACTCAAGAATATGATGAGTGGAGTGGTCGTGCATGTACATCTCAGGCGATCTCCAGGCGTTTCGGCTCATGGCGAAAAGCACTATCTCAAATAGGGATAAATCACGGAATTCAGGCTCATACATATACGACAGAAGAATTGCTGGACAACTTGGAACTGGTTTGGCGAGAGCTTGGATATCCCCCTGGGAAGCGCATGCTTAATCGTTATGGCTATCGCATCTCCGAAAGGCCCTATATCAATCGCTGGGGGAGCGTTGCGAACGCGTGTCGCCAGTTAAAGCTATTCAAGGAGGGCAAGATAGATGAGCATGAGCTATTGGCCCTGCCCATCAGGCGTGCACGGAAAGCACTCCCGTTGAAATTGCGTTGGTCCATCATGCAAAGAGACAACTTCCAGTGTGTAAAATGTGGAAATAGGCCGCCGGGCATCCGGTTGGAGGTTGATCATATTCTGCCGTGGTCACGAGGTGGCACAGATGTTGAATCAAACTTGCAAACGTTTTGCGATAAATGCAATGCAGGTAAGTCCAATCAGTATGAGTAATTGCCCAACAACCACATCCAGAAGACGGGAGCAGATAGTGCCTGCCAAGGCCACGCAACCCTGCCCGCTCCTGATATGGAGCGTTAGCTGCACGGGAAGGCTTTGGTCGTTATCGTCGGTGTGATCGTGGCGATTTCGGACGCCGACAATCCTTAGAAGCGGTCCTTATAGGATCTACTTCTACAGTCACGAGCTAAATGAGCCTCCCCATGTTCATGTTGACAGAGATAAGGCGTCATGCAAAGTCTGGCTTGTTCCTGTGGCATTGTCCTCGAGCCTTGGATTTAGCGCCAGAGAGCTGCGCGAGATTGAACGGCTGGTCAGCTTGAACCGAGCTATCATGCTTAAAGCATGGGAGGAGTTTCATGGCTAACCCTGGCGAGCAGGTCACAGACGTTTCCTTGACAGAAGACAGACTGATCGTTGAACTGGCTGATGGACGATCTATCTCGGTGCCGTTGGCTTGGTTCCCAAGGCTTCTGCATGCATCATCCCAGGAGAGTAACAACTGGGAGATTGCAGGTGCTGGCTACGGAATCCACTGGCCAGATGTTGATGAGGCCTTAAGTGTGGAAGGCCTTCTACGTGGAGCACCAGCGCCCCAAGTAAAGACATTGGTCAGCTAACACCTCCATGCACCTGTGACGCCAACGGATGGCTATCTTCTTCGCTGAGAACACCTTGCGGCCATGTGATAGCGAGCGATGGGCTCATTACCAATGCCCCGCACTCAGCGGGGAACTCGGAATAATGACAAGGCTGGCTGCTTCCGAGTATAGTTCCGATTAGCATCGATCTCCTCGACCTGCTCAAGCGTCCTGAAGGCAAGACGCTGGAGTTCAAGCGTGATCTCTCCTCGCCGGATGGGGCGTTGAAAAACGATCGTGGTCTTCGCCAACACGGCCGGCGGCATCCTGCTGATCGGGGTGGAGGATCGCAACCGCAATGTGCGCGGCGTGTCCGACCCGCTGGATGAGGAGGAGCGGCTCGCCAACCTCATCAGCGATCGGATCAGCCCTCGGCTCATTCCGGAGATCAAGACCCTGTCCTGGCGGCAGACGCAGGTGCTGGCGCTGTAGGTTCATCCCAGCTGATGCCGGCCCCATCACCTGATCCACAAGGGGCCTGCCGCAGGCGTCTATGTGCGGGTGGGCTCCACCAACCGCCATGCCGATGCCGAGCTGATCGAGGAACTGCGGCGTTTCTCCCGGTGCGAGGGCTTCGACGAGCAGCTCTTGCCGGGCCTAAGCTCGGGAGCCATCGACTTCCGAGCGACTTCCGAGTCGTTCGCACCCTTCCGCGAACTCCGCCGTCGCGATCTGGAGACCCTGCGGCTCGTGGGCGACCACCAGGGGCAGACCGTGCCGACAGTGGGCGGCATGATCCTCTTCGGCCATGACCGCGAGCGGCACTTTCCAGATTCCTGGATTCAGGCCGGGCGCTTCGCCGGCAGCGATAGGAGCCGCATCCTGGATCGGATCGAGATCCACGCCTTCCTCGTGCAGGCCGTGGAGGAAGCGATCGCCTTTGTGCAGAAGCATTCCTGGCATGGCGCCACCATCGGCGCGGTGCGCCGCACCGACCGCTGGAGCCTGCCCCCTGAAGCCGTGCGCGAGGCCCTGATCAATGCGGTGGTCCACACCGACTATTCCTAGCGGGGTGCACCGATCCGGCTGTCGATCTTCGATGACCGACTGGAGATCGAAAATCCCGGCCTGCTGCCCTTCGGCCTCACGGTGGAGGATCTGCCCCATGGCGTATCCAAGCTGCGCATTCGCGTCATCGGCCGCGTCTTCCAAGCCGATCTTCGAGGAGATCGCCACCTGTGGGATTGCCGCCATCATCGGCCTGTCGGCCCGGGCCACGCGCACGCGGCTGGCCCGTCTGATCGATCGCGGGCTGGTGCGCGAAAATGGATCGGGGCGGATCACCACCATGTCGCCCATTGAGCCCGGGTCCCTCTACGCCAACCATCCCCGCTTCAAGACCTTGCTAGCCAGAGCTGAGGCAACGACTGATGACGGCAGAGGTGGCTACAATGTGAGCACGCCTGTCTGAGGTCGCCATGGTTCGGGCGAAGCTTGTCAAAATTGGGAACTCGCGGGGCGTCCGTCTCGCCAAGCCGTTACTTGAGGTTGCGGGGCTTTCTGATGAGGTCGAAATCGAGGCTGCGCCTGGCGTGCTGACGATTAGACCCTCTGCACATCCAAGAGCAGGCTGGGCAGAAGCGGCTGCAGCAGTCGATCCAGATGGTCTTCTCGATGAAATGAGCAGCACCCGCTTTGACGACGAAGAGTGGTCGTGGTGACAGAAGAAGCTGTCTCAAGAGGGGATATCTACCTTGTTTCCCTTAATCCCACGCGAGGATCAGAAATCAGGAAAACGAGGCCGTGCCTTGTCGTTTCCCCGGATGAGTTGAATGCCCATCTCCGTACGTTTATCGTTGCGCCACTTACAACAGGTGAGCATCCCTATCCTTTTCGCATACGTTGCCGATTTGATGATAAAGATGGCCATGTGGTTGCCGATCAGCTCAGGGCTGTCGATAGAGACCGGTTGATTAAGCACCTAGGCGTTTTGGACGAAGACACGCTTGATGAGGTGCTCAGTGTTTTGCAGGCTATGTTTGCTGTGTAGCGGCCTGGCTAACACAGCCAATTACCTGAGCCGCCCCCGATCACCATCGACGCACTGGAGGGTTCGTGACACACACTCACTGCTGCCAGGTGATGGCAAGCGCTGTTCGCCGTAGCACTGTCGACACATTAACCTAGTGAAAGCACTCAACCCGAACTGACCACCTTTCCCATTCTTGGAGAACACGTAACATGGAACTCGCTGGCGGTTGTCACTGCGGCGCAATTCGCTACCAAGTCGCGGGAGATCCGCTGACGCATGCGCTTTGCCATTGCTCCGATTGTCGTCGTCATGCCGGGGCACCAATGGTGGGTTGGACCATGTATCCCGAAGCTGCCCTCCGGGTGGTCCGAGGTGTGCCCAAAATCTACAAGTCGTCGCCCCATGTCCAAAGACATTTTTGCGGCGATTGCGGCACTAGTCTCTTCTACTACAACGCCGAAGTGCTTCCTGGGCTTGTCGATATCCAGAGTGCCACATACGATTCCCCGGATGCCGTACCGGCACGAATTCACATCCAGGTGGCGGAGAGAATAGCTTGGGTGGAGCACGCGCACGAACTCCCTCAGTTCCAGCGCTTTCCTCCCCAAGCATAGGTGTCGAGGTCGTGTCGACTTACCACCGCTTAAACCCCACTGCCGTTAATCTGACAACTGATTCATAACCCCTTACTGGAGACAAGACCGATGCGGAAGCGAACACTTGGCACTACTCGATGGGAACTCCCAACGATAGGCCTTGGCTGCATGGGCCTGTCAGAGTTTTACGGTCCACCGATGGAGAAAAGATCTGCCATCCATCTATTGCACGAAGCAATAGATCTGGGCGTCGAACACTTCGATACAGCAGAACTGTATGGCATTGGCGGTGCCAATGAAACGCTCCTTGGTGAGGCATTCGCAGATCGCCGCGATAAGGTATTCATCGCCACCAAGTTCGGCCCGACCCGGGATTCCCAAACGGATGAGTTCACGGGCCTGGATGGGTCGGCTGAGAACTGCCGGCGCGCCATCGAAGCTTCACTGCAGCGTCTGCGTACTGATCATGTCGACCTGTATTACCTGCATCGTGTCGATCCGACCAGAGCTATTGAGGAAACGGTAGCCGCGATGGCTTCGCTTGTGGCCGAAGGCAAAGTGGGCGCCATCGGCTTATCTGAAGCAGCGGGCGACACGATCCGTCGTGCAGCCAAGGTTCACCCGATCGCGGCCGTGCAATCGGAGTACTCGATCTTCAGCCGGGATATCGAGGT